>ERZ1643250.154-NODE-154-length-86613-cov-8.090379_pt1 | contig 86613 bp, 76 predicted proteins | sample MGYA00579262_ERZ1643250 | MGnify/ENA primary metagenome ERZ1643250 (study PRJEB29033, sample SAMEA4952265) | chicken gut metagenome | biome: Broiler Chicken; feature: Gastrointestinal Tract; material: Caecum | place: Ireland | collected 2018 | study: Broiler... | reverse complement strand
CGGACAAACGGTTTTCAAGACCGCCTCGTTATGACCACTTCGATATCTCTCCATAAGCGACATGTGATATTCTAGCAGTATCGGGCAGTTTTGTCAACCATCTTTTTTCATTTTTTTACATCTTTTTCTTCGGTTCTTTTTGATGCAAATATTTCCGCGATTTCCAGGTCCTCCGGTGTAGTGATTTTAATGTTTTCGTAAGAGCCTTCCACCAATTTTACCGGGCATCCGCAGACAGTTTCCACCACCATGGCATCATCCGTGATCTGAATCCCACGTTTCAGGTACTCCTGCTCTTTTTCCATCATTGTTCCATAAGAAGATACGATCAAATCCGCCGCGAACACCTGCGGAGTCTGAATCTGCCAGACCAGGCTCCTCTTTGGCGTCGTATGAATAAACCCCTGCTCATCCGCGATCTTGATCGTGTCTTTTACCGGCATGCCCACCACGCATGCACGGCATTTTTTTACCTCTTCAAAGGCGCGCTCCAAAATACTCTCGTCCACAAAAGGTCTCGCACCGTCATGGATAAATATGTAATCAGGCAAAAAAGCCTCTGCCGCCTTAAGTCCCGCCCAGACAGAATGGTAGCGCTCCGCGCCGCCTTCCGTAACCGCGCGCACTTTTTGAAAGCCGTACTTTTCCACAATCTCTTCTTTGCAATAAGGAATTTGTCCACTCCCAACCACCAGAATCACATCGTCGATCACCCCGGACTGTTCAAAGGCTTCCAGCGAGTAATACAGCACCGGCTTCTCCCGGATCAAAAGATACTGCTTCGCCACCGCCGTTCCCATCCGCCTGCCCTGGCCTCCCGCCAGTACAACTGCCGCACAGCGTTTTTTACCCATTTTCTCCTCCTGTCAGCGTTCTCCCAGGCGCAGATTGGGCACCGCATTCAGATCCAGTCCGCTCCTGACGCCATTGATATATTCATAGTAGGCCGCCGCTCCGATCATTGCCGCATTATCCGTACAGAGAATCGGAGAAGGATAATAGAAAGAGACTCCTTCTTTCTCACATGCCGCTTTCATAGCTTCACGCAGCGCCGAATTCGACGCCACACCGCCGGCCAGCGCCAGTTTCGGAATACCATAATCCTTCACTGCCTGTACAGCGTGTTCCACCAGCACATCGCACACAGCCTTCTGGAAAGAAGCCGCCACATCCGCTTCCACCACCGGCTCGCCTTTCATATGACAGCCATTCAGATAATTCAGCACCGCGGACTTCACGCCGCTGAAACTGAAATCATACGGGGCGTCTTCCACTTTGGCCCTTGGAAAATGAATCGCGTCCGGATTTCCTTCCTTTGCCAGGCGGTCGATCTTCGGTCCGCCCGGATATCCCAGTCCGATGGCGCGCGCCACTTTATCAAACGCCTCTCCTGCCGCATCGTCCCTGGTTTTTCCTATAATCTCATATTTCCCATAATCACGCACCACGACCAGATGCGTGTGCCCTCCTGACACCACCAGGCAGATAAAAGGCGGTTCCAGTTCCTTACACGCAATATAATTGGCGGAAATATGACCTTCAATATGGTGTACGCCCACCAGCGGGATCCCCGCCGCATAGCTGATCGCCTTGGCCTCAGCCACGCCCACCAGCAGCGCTCCCACCAACCCCGGGCCGTAAGTGACGCCGATCGCATCGATCTCTGACAGTTTCACGCCGGCCTGATCCAGCGCCTCCTGTATCACCTCGTTGATTTTTTCAATATGTTTTCTGGATGCAATCTCCGGCACCACGCCGCCATAGAGCGTGTGAAGGGCTATCTGAGAAGAAATAACATTGGAAAGCACTTCCCGGCCGTTCTTTACCACCGCTGACGCCGTCTCATCACAGGAGCTCTCTATCGCCAGAATCAAAACATCTTTTTTCTCTTCCATCACTCTTCATCCTTTTCAAAATCCAATTCCACCGATTTGCGGTCTTTCCCTGCCTGGGCAGCCGGGAAAATCTTACGCACTTCATCCATGTATTCTTCCGGGCGGGTCAGAGAAGGGCTGTAGTGCGTCAGCCACATCTCTTTCACTTCTGCCGCCTTTGCCAGTTTAGCCGCTTCATAAAAGGTCATGTGCTTATATTCTTTCGCTTTGGCTTCCTTGCCTTTTTCGCCGTACATGCCTTCACAGATAAACAGATCCGAATGCATGGCATTATCCACGATAGACTGCGTCGGTCTGGTGTCCGTACAGTAGGTCAGCTTGATCCCTTTCCTCGGCGCTCCCAGCACCATGTCCGGAGTGTACACCTTATCTCCGTCGGCAATCGTCTCTCCCTTTTGCAGACGGCTCCAGTAATATTTGGGAATATCCAGAGCCTGCGCGCGGTCGGGCTGAAACCGGCCCGCGCGGTCCAGCTCCAGAGTATATCCGTAACAGAGCACATTATGGTTGACCCGGAACGCCTTCAGGCGGTATCCGTTCAGGCTGAATTCTTCCGACGCTCCATTTATTTCCCGGTAAAGAATCGGGAAAGGAAGCTCCGGCGCAATCACCCGCAGCGCATTCACCACCCGCTCCAGGCCTTTGGGGCCGATCAGGGTCAGCGGCTCTGTGCGTTCCGCGTTTCCCATGGTCAGCAAAAGACCCGGAAGACCGCTGATATGATCCCCATGGTAATGCGTAAAACAGATGACATCGATGGGTTTGAAACTCCATCCTTTCTCTTTGATCGCGATCTGCGTGCCTTCTCCGCAGTCGATCAGCAGACTGCTCCCATTATAGCGCACCATAAGAGCAGTCAGCCAACGGTACGGAAGCGGCATCATTCCTCCGCTTCCAAGCAAACAAACATCCAGCATATATTCTCCTACAGGAGCTCCGTCTCGTCCTCCTTCTCCACAGGGATCCGGAATGAACTGATCAGATGCTCATAACATTCCTCGCACAGATCAAAGCGGTGCCTTTCCCCGTCGTGCCTGGAGAAATATCCCCACTGCACATCTCCTGTAAACACGCCTTCCTGTACAAGTCCTTTTTCCAGTTGCAGTTCCCGTCCGCACCGGTTGCAGACGATCTTTTCCAGGACACGTTTTTCCTGGTCCATATATTGACGCATACTCTTATCCTCCTTATCTGATGTTAGATATTTCAAGCGTAACTGTTCATGACGGCATCTTCTTGCCGTCCTGAACTGTTACTTTTAATTATACTAACCTCCCCGACAGGGAGAAATAGGAGATTGCTGTCATGTATCTTCTCTCTTCCACATGATAAGAGCATCCTCTTTGGGCAGGTCATAAAACCCTTTGCGCACGCCTTCCGACCGGAATCCCAGTTCTTCATATAACCGGATGGCGCCTGCATTTCCCACCCGTACCTCCAGTGTAAATGCACGGATTCCCCGCGCCTTTCCTTCTTCCAGCAGCCTGCTCACCAGACCTCGGCCCAGTCCCCGCCCCCTGCAGGATTCATCCACCACAACATTCGTGATGTCGCCTTCCTCCATCACCTGAAGAAGTCCCGCATATCCGGCAATCTGTCCTTCCTCTTCCGCCACGAGAAAAACATACTCCTGCCTTTCCAGGCTTTCACGCAAAGTTTTTTCCGACCAGGGCAAAGAGAAATACCTTTTTTCCAGATCCGCCGCCTGTTTCAGGTCTTCCTCCCTCATTGGCCGAATCATGTATTTTTCTCCTTCTCCAGGCGTTCGCGCTCAGCCTGGGAAAGCCGCAGATAAACCGGCCTGTGTTCCGCCGCAGACACAGTCTTTCCTTCTTTTAAGTACTGCAGCGCCAGAGCGCCCACGGCGCCCGCCCGCTGTTTATTCAGATGGGCGGGCGCAAAAGAAAACGTTTCCCCAGCCATCAGTTCCTCTTCCAGACGTTTCCGAAATACCGGGACTCCGTCTCCCAGGAAGATTACTTCCCGTCCCAAAGCCCGCAGTTTGTCGGCAATCACTTCGATGCCCACCGCCATCTGAGGTTCCAGCACATGCAGGCTGCTGCTGCAGAATTCATAGATGCCCGTATATACCTGATTTCTTCTGGCATCCATCAGCGGGCAGATCACCCTGTCCGTTCCGTACAGGTTATAGGCCAGCCCGTCCACGGTCGGGATCTCAATCAACGGCTTTTCCAGCGCAAATCCCAATCCTTTTGCCGTAGCCGATCCGATCCTGAGTCCGGTAAAGGAACCCGGTCCTGCTGCCAGAGCGATCGCGTCAATGGATTTCAGATCCAGCTCGATCATTTTGACGATCTCATCCAGCATAGGAAGCAGCGTTTGAGAATGTGTCTTCTTATAATTCACCGTATATTCTGCCAGCAGATTCTGATTTCCGTCAATTTCCTCTACAATCGCCACAGACGCCACCAGCCCGGAACTATCCAGCGCCAAAATTTTCATTATCTTATGCCTCCCATTCCTCGAATCCTTCCAGTGTAATCTTCCGATAATCAAATCCCTTTTCCAGGTCTTTCTCAATCGTCACTCTGCAGATCTTTTCCGGAAGGATTTCCCGGATCAGATCTGCCCACTCGATCAGGCAGACGCCTTCGCCGTAAAAACAATCCTCGTATCCGATCTCTTCCATCTCTTCCACATCCCCGATCCGGTACACATCGAAGTGATAAAAAGGCAGACGCCCGCCTTCATAGACCTGCACAATGGTAAACGTGGGACTGTTGACCGGCTCTTCAATCCCCAGTCCGTCGGCAAATCCCTGGGTAAATACAGTCTTTCCCACTCCAAGGTCGCCGTCCAGGGCAATCACCATCCCCGGTTTTGCCAGTTCTCCCGCTTTCTTCCCCAGCTCCCAGGTTTCCCTGGCACAAAATGTCTCAACTATCATCTCTATGCCTCTTACTCTATAATTTCATAGTCAGTGAAATTCTCTTTTTGGCCGCATCTACGCCAAGCACCTTCACTTCCACCACGTCTCCGATCTTCACCACTTCCAGAGGATGCCGGATAAAACGGTCAGACATCTGGGATATATGCACCAGACCGTCCTGATGCACCCCGATGTCTACAAACGCGCCGAAATCAATAATATTGCGCACAGTTCCTTTCAGCACCATTCCCGGCTTCAGATCTTCCATATCCAGCACATCGCTCCGGAGCACCGGACGGGGCATCTCGTCCCTCGGGTCTCTGGCCGGCTTTTCCAGTTCCTGCAGAATGTCCTTCATCGTCAGTTCACCGATGCCCAGTTCTTCCGCTGTCTTCTCCGGATGACGCACTTTCCTGGAGATCCCCCGGATCCCGCCGCGTGTCAGGTCTTCGGACGTATATCCCAGGGATTTCAGCAGCTTTTCCGCCGCCTCATAGCTCTCCGGATGGACTCCGGTCCCATCCAGGGGATTGCTCCCGCCCATGATGCGCAGAAAGCCCGCGCACTGCTCATATGCTTTTGGTCCCAGTTTCGGGACCTTCAGGAGCTGCCTGCGTTCCGCGAAGCGTCCGTTCTCCTCCCGGTAAGCTACAATATTTTTCGCCAGTGTCTTCGTAATTCCGGACACATATTCCAGAAGAGGCGCGGAAGCGGTATTTAAGTCTACTCCTACGCGGTTCACCACGTCTTCTACCACTCCGCTCAGGGCTTCTCCCAGGCGCTTCTGATCCATATCATACTGATACTGGCCTACGCCGATGGACTTAGGATCAATTTTCACCAGCTCAGCCAGAGGATCCTGCAGCCTGCGCGCGATGGACGCGGCACTTCTCTGTCCCACATCCAGGTCCGGGAACTCCTCCGCAGCCAGCTTGCTGGCCGAATAAATCGACGCGCCGGACTCGCTGACAATCACATACTGCACTTTCCCCGGAATCTCCTTCAAAAGGTCGGCGATGATCTGCTCGGATTCTCTGGACGCAGTGCCGTTTCCCAGAGAGATCAGCGTGATCTGATATTTTTCAATCAGTTTCTTTAATGTCTTTTTGGACTCTTCGATCTGGTTTTTCGGGGCTGTGGGATAGATCACCAGCGCGTCCAGCACTTTTCCGGTGGCGTCCACTACCGCCAGTTTGCAGCCGTTGCGGTAGCCCGGGTCCCATCCCAGCACCACATGTCCGGATACAGGCGGCTGCATCAGAAGCTGCTCCAGATTCTTTCCAAACACCTGAATGGCGCCGTCCTGAGCCTGCTCGGTCAGCTGATTCCTGATCTCCCGTTCGATCGCCGGCCGGATCAGACGGGCATAGCTGTCTTCCACGGCTTCCCTCAGCGCCGGCGAAGTATTCGGATTGTCCCGGACAATGACCTGTCTCTCCAGCCATTCCACGATCTTCTCTTCCGGAGCTTCGACCTTCACCGTCAGCATTTTCTCCGCTTCGCCCCGGTTCAGAGCCAGAGTCCGGTGCCCAGCCATCCTGCTGACCGGCTGGCTGAAATGGTAATAAGTCTCATAAACAGACTCCTGACCCTCATCCTTCGCCTCCGAAGTGACAATCCCCTCGTTCCATGTCATCTCCCGGATGCGGGTACGGTAATCCGCCTGGTCAGAGATCAGTTCCGCAAGAATATCTTTCGCTCCCGCCACCGCTTCTTCCGCGGAAGCCACACCTTTGTCTTCCGATATATAGGCCTGCGCCTCTTCCTCCAGGCTCCGTCCGGTCATCTGCAGGCGGATAATATCTGCCAGGCCTTCCAGTCCTTTTTCCTTCGCCATGGTAGCGCGGGTACGGCGTTTGGGCCGGTACGGCCGGTACAGGTCGTCCACAGCCACCTGAGTCTGCGCTTCTTCAATCTGCGCGTGCAGTTCCTCCGTCAGCTTTCCCTGTTCCTCGATGGCAGAGAGCACCTGAGTCTTTTTCTCCTCCAGATTGCGGAGATATTTCAGGCGTTCATCCAGTTTCCGGAGCTGCTCATCATTTAAAGCTCCCGTGACCTCTTTCCGGTAACGGGAGATAAAAGGGATCGTATTTCCCTCGTCGATCAATTTAACGGCAGCCTCAACCTGCCATTTCCTGACTTCCAGTTCTTCGGTTAATTTCTGTATGATATCCATAGAAAAACCCCTTTCATGGTCTCTATTGTAAAGCATGAAAGGGGTTTTGACAAATCTTTTCTAACCAAGGACCTGTTTAATCGCTGACAGGAACTCGTCAAATTCTTCAAAAGCAGGCAGATCCGGATTGTCCTTTTTGATCTGCTCCGTGCTGCGGAACAAGAATCCCGCTTTTCCTGCTCTGATCATATCCAGATCATTGTAGCTGTCGCCTGCGGCTATGGTCTCGAAGCCTACCGACTGCAGCGCCTTCACGGTAGAAAGCTTGGAATTTTCGATACGCATTTTAAATCCGGTAATCTCTCCATCGGGAGCCACCTCCAGAGAGTTGCAGAACAGCGTGGGCCATCCAAGTTTCTTCATCAGCGGTTTTGCGAACTGTGTAAAGGTGTCGCTGATGACGATCACCTGCGTGATGGAGCGAAGCTCGTCCAGAAATTCTTTCGCTCCCGGCAGCGGATCGATCCTGGCGATCGTCTCCTGAATCTCCTTCAGGCCCAGCCCGTGTTCTTTCAGAATACTCAGTCTCCAGTTCATCAGTTTATTATAGTCCGGCTCGTCCCTGGTCGTTCTTTTCAGTTCCGGGATCCCGCTGGCTTCCGAAAAAGCGATCCAGATCTCCGGCACCAATACGCCTTCCAGGTCCAAACATACGATATCCATTCTCTATCCTCCTGTACCGTGTCAGTCTTCCACGCGGATCATACCGATCAGGTCTGCGCCTTCTGCTTTCGCGGCGAATTCCGCCTCGGTCATCACCGGCGTGACGGCCCCGATCTCTCCAGGGATGCCCGCATCCCAGATCTCCACATCGCCGAAATATTTCCGCGCCTCTTCCGCGCTCTTCATACGCACAAAGAATTTCCGGCTGCTCTCTTCCACCGGCGCCAGCTCCAGTTTTTCCGGGGACCAGAACAAGGTAATGATCTTGCCCAGATGTCTGGCCGCATCCACCATATCGCCTGCCACCGCGCTGGCTGTAGGAAGCTTTCCGGCGCCGCTTCCATAGAACATGGACGCGCCCAGCATGTTTCCTACCACTTCCACCGCATTGAACACATCGTTGACCATATACAGCGGGTTATCTCTGGAAATCAGCGCCGGGCTCACCATAATGCAGTAAGTATCGTCCACTTTCCTGCTGGTCGCCAGCAGCTTGATGGCGTGCTTCATCTTCCTGGCATACAGGAAATCTTCTTTCGTGATCTTCGTGATGCCTTCCGTATGAATATCACGAAAATCCACCTGATTGCCGCTGGCAAGGGAAGTCAGGATCGCGATCTTGCGGCAGGCATCCCAGCCTTCCACATCCGCTTCCGGATGCAGCTCCGCATAGCCCTTTGCCTGAGCTTCTTTCAGGACTTCGTCATAGTCCAGGCCTTCCTCGGCCATCTTGGTCAGCATATAGTTGGTGGTGCCGTTCAGGATACCGGAAATCTCCAGAATCACGTCCGCCGTCAAAGAGGAATTCAGCGGCCGGATGATCGGGATACCGCCTCCCACACTGGCCTCAAAAAGATAATTCACCTGATGATCTTTGGCAATCTGGATCAACTCCGCGCCGTGCTCCGCCACCAGCTCTTTGTTGGAGGTGCACACACTCTTGCCGGCTTCCAGACAGCGCCGGGTGAATTCATACGCCGGGTGCAGTCCGCCCATCACTTCCGCGACGATCCGCACCTCTTCATCATTGATAATGTCCTCAAAATCATGGGTAAGAACGTCCATCACCGGATCTCCCGGGAATTCCCGCAGATCCAGTACGTATTTGATCTCCAGTTCCTGCCCCACCTTCTTGTTGATACTCTTCTGGTTCGTCCTGATCACTTCATAAACCCCGGAACCAACGGTACCATACCCCATAATAGCTACTTTTATCATCGGTATCACTCCCTGCCTAGTATTTTCAGGTCACGCACGCTGGGCTGCCCCTCTATCTTCTCAATCATGGCAGATACGTCTCCGGTCGAAGACTGTACCTCCACGCTGAGCGTCAGGGACGCCATCCCGTTGATCGGGATACTCTGATGGATGGTCAGTATATTGGCACGGAATTCCGCCACCACATTCAGGACTTTTGACAAAAGTCCCGGTTCGTCCTCCATCTGCAGCATAAACGTAACCGTCTTGCCCTTGGTTTCATCATGGAACGGGAATATATCATCCCTGTATTTATAGTAGGAACTTCTGCTGATGCCTGCCTCTTCCGTGGCTTCCTGTACGGTGATCCCTTTCTCGGAAGCCAGAAGGCGCTTCACTTCCACCACTTTCAACAGTACTTCCGGCACCGCCTTCTGCTTCAGCACAAAATACCTGCTCTTCTCCGTCATTCCTTTTCCTCCGGGGACAGATTCACCCATTTCAGGTATGCGTTGATAAACGGATCAATCTTCCCGTCTAATACTGCATCCACATTGCTGATCTCCTCGTTGGTGCGATGATCCTTTACCATCGTATACGGCTGCAGAACATAAGAACGTATCTGGTTTCCCCAGGCGATATCGCTGACCTCGCCGCGGATACCGGAAAGCTTCTCCGCCTGCTTCTGCTGTTCCAGCAGATACAGCTTCGCTTTCAGCATCTGCATGGCTTTGTCTTTGTTCTGATGCTGGGAACGCTCATTCTGGCACTGCACCACAATACCCGTAGGGATATGCGTAATGCGGATAGCCGAAGAGGTTTTATTAATATGCTGTCCGCCTGCGCCGCTGGAACGATAGGTATCGATCCTCAGATCGTCCGGATTGATCTCCACATCGATGTCCCCTTCAATATCCGGCATCACATCGCAGGAGGCGAAAGAAGTCTGCCTCTTGCCTGCCGCGTTGAACGGTGAGATTCTCACCAGACGGTGAACGCCCTTCTCGGATTTCAGATAACCATATGCGTTTTCGCCGTGCACTTCAAATGTCACAGACTTGATACCTGCTTCATCGCCTTCCAGATAGTCCAGCACCTCCACGGAAAATCCATGAGACTCCGCCCAGCGGCTGTACATCCGGTAAAGCATGCCGGTCCAGTCGCAGGACTCCGTCCCCCCGGCGCCCGCATGCAGCGTCACAATAGCGTCCTCTTTGTCGTACTCTCCGGAAAGCAGCGTCCTGATCCGCATGGATTCAAAGGTCTCCACGAACTGATTCAGTTCCTCTTCGATCTCCGGGATCAGGGACTCGTCATTTTCCTCGTATCCCATCTCCAGCAGGGTCTCGATATCCTCATAACTCCTCTGCAGACCTTCAAATGCCTGTTTTTCTTCTTTGAGACGGTTCAGCTCCTTCATGCCTTCCTGGGACTTTTCCACATCGTCCCAGTATCCGGGCGCTTCCATCTCTCTTTCCAGTTCTTCAATCCTGAGTGATTTGCCAGCCAGGTTAAAGTGAATCCCTCAGTTCTGTCATAGGCTGTGCATAGCTGTTCAACGTATATTTATACTGATCCAGTTCTACCACAACAACACCTTCTTTCTTTTTTATTTTTTTCTTCCGCAGCACTGTTTATACTTCTTGCCGCTTCCGCACGGACACGGATCATTCGGATAAACCTTCTGCGCTGCTCTCTGTACCGGCTGTTTTGCCACAGAGTCGTCTTTGTTGGTACCGGTCACCTGAGCGACTTCCTCGCGCTCGGCCTTTTCTTCTATCTTCACATGCATGAGCAGACGTACCGTATCTTCCTGGATTCCCGCGGTCATCGCCTCGAACATGTCGTATCCGCTCATCTTATACTCGACCAGCGGATCTCTCTGGCCGTATGCCTGCAGTCCGATGCCCTGACGCAGCTGCTCCATATCGTCGATATGATTCATCCATTTGCGGTCGATCACCTTCAGCAGGAATACACGTTCCAGTTCACGGATCATCTCCGGATTGGGGAATTCCGCCTCTTTCGCTTCGTAGAGATGGGTCGCCTCCTGCTTCAGCGCGTGCTTTAATTCCGCCTTATTCTTGCATCCCAGACGTTCCACCGTGATCGGCTGGAACGGGATAATCGGAAGCAGCGTCTCATTCAGGCCTACCAGATCCCAGTCCGCGGGAGCCTGATCGTCTCCCACAAAAGTGTCCACGGTATTCTCCACCACGTCGGAGATCATCTTATAGATGGAGTCCCTCATACTCTCGCCGTCCAGCACGCGGCGGCGCTCTCCGTATATGATCTCTCTCTGCTCGTTCATGACCTGGTCATACTCCAGCAGGTTCTTACGGATACCGAAGTTGTTGTTCTCGATCCGTTCCTGCGCTTTCTCAATGGCGCTGCTGAGCATCTTATGCTCGATCTGCTCATTCTCCGGCACGCCCAGAGCATTGAACATGTTCATCAGACGTTCAGAACCAAACAGACGCATCAGGTCGTCTTCCAGAGAAATATAAAAACGGGACTCTCCCGGGTCGCCCTGACGTCCGGCACGTCCGCGCAGCTGGTTGTCGATCCGGCGGGACTCGTGACGTTCCGTACCGATGATCTTTAAGCCCCCCGCTTCTCTGGCCGCGTCATCCAGCTTGATATCCGTACCGCGGCCCGCCATGTTGGTGGCGATGGTCACTGCTCCGTGCTGGCCTGCCAGCGCTACGATCTCGGCCTCGCGTTCATGGAACTTCGCGTTCAGCACTTCGTGTTCGATACCTCTCTTTGTCAGCATCCGGCTCAGTTCTTCGGATGCTTCGATGGTAATCGTACCCACCAGTACCGGCTGTCCTTTGGCATGCGCCTCTTCGATGGCGTTGCACACAGCGAACAGTTTCTCCTTCTTGGTCTTATATACCGCATCCTGCAGGTCCACGCGGCGTACCGGTTTATTCGTAGGAATCTCGATAACGTCCATACCGTAGATCGTGCGGAATTCCTGTTCTTCCGTCAGCGCAGTACCGGTCATACCGCACTTTTTCGCATATTTGTTAAAGAAATTCTGGAACGTGATCGTGGCGAGCGTCTTGCTCTCCCGCTTCACTTTCACGTGCTCTTTCGCCTCAATGGCCTGATGGAGACCGTCCGAATACCGGCGGCCCGGCATAATACGGCCTGTAAATTCATCCACAATAAAGATCTGATCATCTTTCACCACATAATCCTGGTCTCGGAACATCAGGTTATTCGCCCGCAGCGCCAGTTCCATGTTATGCTGAATCTCCAGATTCTCCGGATCTGCCAGATTCTCGATCTTGAAGAACTGCTCCACTTTCTTGATGCCGTCCGCCGTCAGATGAACGATCTTATCTTTTTCATTGACGATGAAGTCTCCGGTCTCTTCGATCTCTTCACCCATAATCGCATCCATCTTGGAGAACTCTTTGCTGGCCTCTCCCCTCTTCAGCGTATGCGCCACATAATCGCACAGCTCATACAGTTTTGTGGATTTTCCGCTCTGGCCGGAGATAATCAACGGAGTACGGGCTTCATCGATCAGAATCGAGTCAATCTCGTCAATGATGGCATAATGCAGATCCCGCTGTACCAGCTGTTCCTTATAAATCACCATATTGTCACGCAGATAGTCAAATCCCAGCTCATTGTTCGTAATATAGGTAATATCACAGTTGTAAGCCGCTCTGCGCTCTTCTTTGGTGGAGCCGTTCAATACTACGCCCACCGTCAGGCCCAGAAACTCATGCACCTTACCCATCCACTCCGCGTCACGCTTTGCCAGGTAGTCATTGACCGTGACAATATGCACGCCTTTGCCTTCCAGCGCATTCAGATACGCCGGGAGGGTGGAAACCAGGGTCTTTCCTTCACCGGTCTTCATCTCCGCGATACGTCCCTGGTGCAGGATCATACCACCGATCAGCTGTACCCGGTAATGCTCCATCCCCAGCACCCGCTTTGCCGCTTCGCGGACTGTGGCGAAAGCCTCCGGCAGCAGATCATCCAAAGTGGCCCCTTCAGCCAGCCGCTGCTTATACTCCCGTGTCTTGTCTCTCAGCTCTTCATCGCTCAAAGCCTGCATGGTCGGACGAAGCGCCTCAATCTTATCAATCGTCGGATTGATAAGTTTCAGTTCTCTCTGGCTGTGAGTTCCAAATACTTTTTCAATGATATTCATGTCATACTCCTATCTATATACACAAACAGGCCGCTGTCTTACGTCCTGTTTGTACATTTTACCACAAATATGGGATTTGGCAAATACCAAATCCCATTCAGCGTCTAAATCGGTAAATATTTTATACATCCGGCTCCAGAATTCCATAGGTGCCGCCTTTTCTCTTGTACACCACATTGATCTCGTCGGTCTCCGCGTTCACAAATGCGAAAAAGTTATGTCCAAGCAATTCCATCTGGACGCAGGCGTCTTCCGGATACATGGGTTTAATGTCGAATTTTTTCGTACGGATGATCTTCACCTCCTGATCCTCCGTCTCCTTTTCCATGAATTCCTTCTGGAAGTTGCCTCCCTCCTGGTGTTTGGCAATCAGCTTGTTTTTATACTTCCGCAGCTGACGTTCGATGACTTCTTCCACCAGATCAATCGAAACGTACATGTCCGTGCTGGTCTGTTCCGACCGGATAATATTCCCTTTTACCGGGATCGTCACCTCGATCTTCTGACGCTCTTTCTCCACACTAAGCGTCACCTGCACTTCCGTGTCAGGAGTAAAATAACGCTCCAGCTTTCCCAGCTTTTCTGTCACTGCCGAACGAAGTCCGTCTGTGACATCCAGATTCTTACCGCTGATAATATAACGCATAGAATCACTCCTTTGCTCTTTGGTAGTCTCATTATAACATTTTGGCTACTCCCGCGCAATGGATTTCACCACTTGTTCAAAATTCAGCGGCCCTCCGAACAGATCCAGAGCGCTGCCGATCGTTACATTCAGCCGGCCCTGTCCCAGCTTCTTCAGAAGTTCCAGATCTTCATAACTTCCCACGCCGCCCGCATAAGTGACCGGAATCCCATTCCATTTTCCCAGCATACATACCAGTTCTTTTTCGATCCCCTGAGATCTGCCTTCCACATCTACGGCATGGATCAGGAACTCCGCGCAATGGGACGCCAGTTCATCCAGCACCGACGGAGTCAGCGCCACGTCTGTGAACTTCTGCCAGCGGTCGGTCACAATATAATATTCCGTCCCTTTTTTCCGGCAGCTGAGATCCAGCACCAGACGGTCTTTCCCCACCGCCCGTTCCAGACGTTTCAATCGTTCCCGGTCGATGCGCCCTTCCCGGAAAACCCAGGATGTGACGATCACATGGCTGGCTCCTGCTTCCAGATATTCCTCCGCATTATTTTCGCAGATGCCTCCCCCTATCTGCAGTCCTCCCGGATATGCTTTCAGGGCCCGGAAAGCCTGCCGTCTGGTCGCCTCATAGTATTCTGATCCCTCATGATTCAAAAGGATCACATGGCCGCCTCCAAGACCTCGTTCCCGGTAAAGTCCTGCGAAAAAAGCCGCGTCCTGTTCCGCCACAAAATTCTCCTGCGCCCTGTCTCCCGCGTCTTTCAGGCTGCCTCCCACGATTTGTTTCACTTTTCCATTATGTATATCAATACAGGGACGAAATTCCATCTGCTCCTCCTGACAAAAAGGAGTGCCGCGTTCTGCCGCACTCCTGTCTTATTTTACGGTTCTGTTTTTTCCTGGGCAGCTCCATTTTCTTCTACCACCGTGTCATCCACGGTTCCGTCTTCCGTCATGTCATTTCCGGTAAGATCGTCTACCACGTCATCCACCACGTCATTGGTGTCTCTGCCGATTTCTTCCAGAAGCCCGTCCCCGTCCACATCCGTATGGTCGTAAACTCCATCTCCATCCGTATCAAACAGGATGTCGTCAACATGAACGGTATCCTCATCCGTTGTGTCTTGCGTAGTGCTGTTCTCATCCGTAACGCCTGTGCTTCCGTTATCAGTCTTGTTGTCCGTGCTTCCGCACGCGGCGGTGAACATCATCACTGCCAGCAACAGCATACCAACCACATACTTTCGCAACTGTTTCATAAATAACTCTCCTTCTGAAAATAAGATGTAAAACAGTGTATGACCTGCTGTTACTAATATGGACAACTATAAAATTTTTATACATGACGAATTACAAAGAAGAAGCAGTTCACCCCTCGATCACGTCGCTCATCTGATAATGGCCGGCCGGCTTTCCTGCCAGGAACTTGGCCGCCTGAACCGCGCCTTTTCCAAACACAGCTTTGGAATAAGCCCGGTGGCTGAATGTCACCACCTCGTCAGTCCCGGCGAAGATCACATCATGATCCCCCACGATCGTTCCGCCCCGGACAGCCGAAATACCGATCTCATACCGGTCGCGCTTTTTACGATCCTGGCTGCGGTCGTATTTATAGGTATACGCGTCGTCCAGCGCTTCGTTGACCGCGTCCGCCAGCGCAAGCGCGGTACCGCTGGGAGCGTCCACTTTCTGATTGTGATGCTTTTCCACAATCTCAATATCAAATCCGGCGGGAGCCAGTACTTTCGCCGCCTCCTGCAGGATTTTCAGCAGCATATTGACGCCCACAGACATGTTGGCGGATTTTAAAACCGCAACTTTCTGACTGGCCGCCTCCACTGCCTCCAGCTGTTCCGGAGAAAGACCTGTGGTACACAGCACCATAGGGATCTGGCGTTCTACGCCGTATTTCAGCAGTTCGTCCGTCGCTTTCGCCGCCGCGAAATCGATAATCACATCCGCCTCTTCCCGACAGGCCCATATATCCGTATAGACCGGGTACCCGTTATCCCGATTGTCTGCCAGATCGATTCCTGCCACGATCTCGATCCCGTCGTCTTCCCGGACCAGCTGCGTGATTACCTGGCCCATGTGCCCGTTGCAGCCGTGCATAATCGCTCTTACCATTTATCTTTCTCCTTTTGCCTTGATCCCGAAACGATCCATCTCCGCTTTCAGCTGTCTCTGATGTTCCTCTTCCATAACGGTAAGCGGCATCCGTACCGGACCCACTTCCCATCCCATCATGTTCAGCGCCGCTTTCACCGGTATCGGGTTTACCTCACAGAACAGTTTCTCTACCAGAGGAAGCGCTCTCAGCTGAAGATCACGGCTTCCCTCCACATCGCCTGCCAGATACTTCGCCACAATATCGTGCGTCTCTCTGGGCGCAATATTGGACAGCACAGAGATCACGCCCACCCCTCCAAGAGAGAGGATCGGGACGATCTGATCGTCATTTCCGGAATAAATATCCAGCGCGCCGTCTGTCAGCTGCGCGATCTTCGCCACCTGGGTAATACTGTTGCTGGCCTCTTTGACGCCTACAATATTTTCTACATTTTTTGCCAGCCAGGCCAGTGTTTCCGGAACGATGTTGACGCCTGTACGGCCCTGGATATTATAAAGAATTACCGGAAGTTTTACCGAATCGGCAATCGTTTTAAAATGTGCCGCCAGGCCTTTCTGAGTCGCTTTGTTATAATACGGACTTACCAGAAGCAGACCGTCCGCTCCGCTCTTCTCCGCTTCCTGCGACAGATAGACAGCGGTTCTCGTGCAGTTGGATCCTGTCCCTGCCACTACCGGAACCCGGCCCGCCACATGTTCTACCGTAAAGCGGATCGCCTCCAGATGTTCCTCATGAGTCAGAGTCGAAGACTCACCCGTCGTACCGCAAATGATAATGGCATCTGTCCCGTTCTCAATCTGGTAGTCCAGAAGCTCCGCCAGTTTTGGATAATTTACCTCTCCCGTCTCTGTCATCGGTGTTACAATCGCAACTCCTGCTCCTTTAAATATTGCCATATCCTTCCTCCTTCGCGTCTTCTTTTGCACAGCATCCCTGTTCCTTCAATGTCGTGATCTGATAGACAAAATCCGCCAGATCCATAATCTCCCGGCACAGATTCTGCCCCGTGAAGATAATCTCTGTCCCCTCCGAAGCTTCTCCGAGAAGGGCCCGGATATCGTCCGCAGACGCAATGCCATACTCCACCAGGCCGAGGATCTCGTCCAGGATCAGCACATCACACTCTCCGGTAGCCAGCACCTTCCTCGCAAAACCCAGACCGTTTTTCATGTTCATAGTCTCTTCCGCGCGCTCCTGCGGGTCAAGATCCACAAACGCTTTCTCTCTTCGCTGGAAACGGAACAATTTGATCTCCGGCTCCAGTCTCTGGATGAACTGGATCTCTTCCGGCTGACGTCCTTTCAAGAACTGTACAATAAAAACAGAACGTCCCCGGCTCGCCTCTTTGATCGCCTGCCCCAGTGCGGCCGTCGTCTTTCCTTTTCCGCTTCCGAAATAGATCTGTAATGTTCCCCTCTTCATAGTAGTACTCTCACACCCCCGCGCATGAAATAGAACTATCTTCCAATTTTTTTGTTTAATCTTACACCAGCAGCGGGAGAAATGCAAGTCTTTCTACGATTCCAGATACTCCAGCTTGCTTACCGAAACCTCGTAGGCCACCCTGCGTTCGCTCTCTTCTTCATCGATTTTTTTCACATACTCCCTGCTCTGGATCCTGCCCCAGATCTGCGTATGGCCCCCTACCTCAAAACCGGAAGCAAACCTTGCGTTTCTCCCCCAACAGATACAGGGAATATAGTCGGATTTTCCATAAGGCCGGTTAACCGCCAGCAGAATATCCGCGATTTCCCTTCCCAGAGGAGTTTTTCTGTACACCGGCGCTTTACAGATATACCCGTCCAGGAAGATCTGGTTTGTATTGGCGTTTTCTGACTCCTCGTCCACAAATTCCAGTTCCCGGACAAACACCGACAGCACCAGCCGGTTTTTCTTTTCCTCATGGCGGTTGTAGGAACGGAACTGGCCCGCCGCCCGGATACAGGCGCCCCGGCAGTCTTCGTTCACATTCACCAGCCTTTCGGAAATCATCAGCGGTATCACATCGCAGGAATCGCTCAGACGTTTCACCGATACGTCCAGCATATAGAAGCCTTCCCCAAAGACCTCATGGCTGAAAGAAAAGTCGGACACCACCTCTCCCACAATAGATACCTGGTTGTTTTCAATCATCTTATCTGACATCATTTTGTTCTCCCTTCTTTTTGACGAAGTGTCTCTTTTCGTATTTTGTCTATAAAATATATTCTCTGCCTTTTCCAAATATTCCAAAAATTTGTCCAAAATATTCCTCTTTTTTTCCGTACGGCCTTGTGCTTTTGCCGGAACGGGGCAAAAGGGCTTGTTTTCCTGCTATTTTATGTTAAACTATTTAACTTGGAGGTTGATGCGAATGAAACGTGAAGATGTAAGAAATATAGCAATTATCGCTCATGTAGACCACGGCAAGACAACGCTGGTCGACGAGCTTCTGAAACAGAGCGGCGTATTCCGCGCCAATCAGGAAGTGGCGGAACGGGTCATGGATTCCAATGACATCGAACGCGAACGCGGAATCACGATTTTGTCCAAAAATACCGCCGTATTTTATAACGGTGTAAAAATCAATATTATAGACACTCCCGGACATGCCGATTTCGGCGGGGAAGTGGAACGGGTCCTGAAAATGGTCAACGGCGTCATTTTGGTGGTAGATGCTTTTGAAGGGCCCATGCCTCAGACTAAATTTGTGCTGAACAAAGCGCTGGACCTGGATCTGCCGGTCATCGTATGCGTCAATAAGATCGACCGCCCGGAAGCGCGCCCAAAAGAAGTTATCGACGAGGTCCTGGAGCTTCTGATCGATCTGGACGCTTCGGAAGAGCAGCTGGACTGCCCGTTCGTATTTGCATCCGCCAAAGGCGGATACGCGTCTCTGGATCCTGAACAGGAAGGGAAAGACATGACCCCCCTGTTCAACACCATCCTGGACTACATCCCGGCTCCGGAAGGAGACCCGGACGCGCCGACCCAGATACTGATCAGCACCATCGACTACAACGAATATGTTGGCCGTATCGGTATCGGGAAAGTGGACAACGGTTCCGTCAGCGTGAATCAGGAGGTTGTCATCGTTAATCACCATGATCCGGACAAGCTGCGGAAAGTCAAGATCAGCAAATTATACGAATTTGACGGTTTAAATAAAGTGGATGTGCCGTCGGCCGCGATCGGTTCTATCGTCGCCATATCCGGCATCTCGGATCTCCATATCGGAGACACCATCTGCTCTCCGGAAGCACCGAACGCCATCCCGTTCCAGAAAATATCCGAACCGACGATCGCCATGCAGTTCAACGTCAACGACAGTCCTCTGGCCGGCACGGAAGGAAAGTATATTACTTCCCGCCACCTGCGCGACCGTCTGTTCCGGGAACTGAACACGGACGTAAGTCTGAGGGTGGAAGAGACCGACAGTACCGACAGTTTCAAAGTTTCCGGACGCGGCGAGCTGCATCTGTCTGTCCTGATCGAGAACATGCGCAGAGAAGGATATGAATTCTCCGTCAGCAAGGCAGAAGTCCTTTATCATTATGATGAAAACGGGAAAAAGTTAGAGCCCATGGAACTGGCCTATATCGATGTGGACGATGAATACGCGGGAAGCGTGATCCAGAAGCTGGGCGAAAGAAAAGGCGAGCTGCTGAACATGCATACCAACAGCGGCGGATCTACCCGGCTGGAATTTTCCATCCCGTCCCGGGGACTGATCGGTTACCGCGGAGAATTCATGACCGATACGAAAGGAACCGGCGTACTGAACACGATTTTTAACGGATATGAACCCTACAAAGGCGATATTCAGTACCGCAAACAAGGCTCCCTGATCGCTTTTGAAGCAGGAGAAGCCGTCACCTACGGCCTTTTCAATGCCCAGGAAAGAGGAACCCTCTTCATCGGGCCGGGAGAAAAAGTCTACTCCGGAATGGTAGTGGGACAGAGCGGCAAATCAGAGGACATCGAACTGAATGTCTGCAAAACCAAAAAACTGACAAATACCCGTTCTTCCAGCGCCGATGAAGCTCTGAAACTGACTCCTCCAAGAGTCCTGAGCCTGGAACAGTGTCTGGAATTCATCGACACAGATGAACTTCTGGAAGTCACACCCAAGAGTCTGCGCATCCGTAAAAAGATCCTGGATCCGACTCTGCGCAAGCGGGCTGCCATGAGAAAAAATTAATATAAAATCCCCGTAAGGATCCGGCGTCAAAGGGAGCATACCAAAAATGTTCCTGACCGGTTCTTACGGGGATATTTTTATCCTTTTGACTGCAGTTCCTCCAGCTGCTTCTTCAGCGCAAGGATCTCCTGGTCCTTCTCCTGCAGCTGCTTATCCTTTTGTTCCAGCTGTTCATTCTTTTGTTCCAGCTGCTTATCCTTTTCTTCCAGCTCTTTCTGCTGCTCTTCAATCATATAATTCACAGTATTACGATCCATGATCTTCAACGCTTCCGAGAACATATGCAGCACCTCCCCAGGTTTTTGGCGCAGCATGGCGATCTCTTTATAGATCTCTTCCAGCCACGGATATTTGTTCATCAGTCTCTCGGCATCTTCCAGTGTTTCCGTAGTCAGGAAAGAAAGCCATGCAGCCTGTTCATTTCTATCTTCAGAATACGGTTTCTTTCGGAACACGTCAAGGGCCACAAGACAATATTCTTGCAGAAAATCCATCTCCAACCCGGAATCAAAGACGATTCTTCCTCGATGGATATAACAGTCCGGAATCTTGGAAAAGGATTTCGGGCTTTTTTCAAAAATAACAATCGTATAAACCTTCCTCATGTCCTGATACGAGAACTTCTCTCCGCGCAAAGATTTTGTCCGCGCGTACTGACGCATCACCAAATCAGAAGAGTAACAGGCCATCCGTTCTGCCGGGAAAGCATAGGGGATCTTCTGGATTTCTACATTGGTCAATGACCCGTCCTCCAGTTCTACCAGCACATCCATAATCAACAAAGATTCTCCATCCAGCATCCGATCTTCAACAGGTATTATTTCTTTCACTTTTACCGGAATTCCCAAAAGACTGGAAATCAGCCCGGACAGTCTCTCCGGATGAAGTGTCGGATCGAAGATTGCTTTAAAAAATGGATCATAAGTTAATGGGAGAGTTCTTGCTCCCCGGAGGAAATCCAGGAAACGTTCCCGAAAGGGAGAGGTCAGATGGCGGTAAGTATTTCGCAGAGTCGGATTTGCTTCCACTCTTGCCTGAATGACTTCCCGCGTTTCCGGCAAATCATTCCATATATTTTGATTCATAGGCGCCTCCTTGCAGACAGACTTCGACAGGCAGAATACAGCGCGCAAATATTCTTTCCGTGCAAAATCAACAGATTAAAAATATAACCGGGAAATGTGGTGAGACCTCACCGGAATTCCGACTTTTATGAATGAATTGTATCATATTCGCTGTCAGTATGCAAGACTGTATTTGCCCTCGCGGCGTCCGACAATGGATGCACGGACACGTTTTCTTGACTCACCAAAAAAATGGCAGGAACCGGTGCCGGCATTTTCGCCCGGCATCCGTCTCCTGCCTTCCATCTCTTATGCCGCGTCGATCACCAGTTTCGCCGAACCGTAGATCCCCGCGTCGTTGCCCAGGGCAGCCAGCACGAATCTTGCGTCCCGGCAGCTTCTGAACGTGTACTGCACATAATATTTCTTAATATAGTCCAAAACGACCTGGCCTGCTTTGGACACGCCGCCGCCGATGACAAACACTTCCGGATCCACAGTGCTGGCGATATTGGCCAGCGCGAGCCCCAGATACTTCCCGAAGCGCTCTGCCACCTCCATGGCAAATGCATCGCCCGCTTTCACCGCGTCCCAGATATCCTTGGAAGACATACTCTCCGTATCTATGGAGGTGCGGATCTCTCCCTTTTCTTCCATCATCCATCTGGCCAGACGCACAATACCGTTGGCGGAAGCTACCTGCTCCAGACATCCGTGATTGCCGCAGCCGCATACGCCGGGAATATGGTCATCCACATGAATATGGCCGATCTCGCCGCCCGCTCCGTTGGCTCCTGTGACAATCTTTCCGCCGATGATGATGCCGCCGCCCACGCCGGTGCCAAGCGTCACCATAACGCCGCTTCTGTGCCCGGCGGCCGCGCCTTTCCACATCTCTCCCAGAGCGGCCACATTGGCATCATTGCCGGCGCGGCATTTCAGCCCTGTCAGTTCCTCCAGTTCTCTGGTCACTTCTTTATATCCCCAGCCCAGATTGGCCGTATGAGGTACGACCCCCTCTTCATTGATGGGGCCCGGCACATCGATGCCGATGCCTTCCACCATCTCTTTCGTGAGTCCCATCTTTTCCAGTCTGCCAAGCGCGGACGCGGCGATATCCGGAAGGATTGCCTCCCCTCCGTTCTCTGTTCTGGTAGGTATCTCCCACTTATCCAGAAGAGTTCCGTCTGTGCGGAACAGCCCCATCTTTACTGTCGTTCCCCCGACGTCGATGCCGAAACAATACTCTTTCATGCTCTCATCCCTCATCTCACAATTTTATTTCTTATTCTTGGCGATGCTCTCCTGCACTCTGCGGTACAGCTCCTGCGCCGCGTTGTACCCCATCTTTTTCTGCCTGTGATTGACTGCGGCCGACTCTACGATGATCGCCAGATTGCGTCCCGGACGGATCGGGATCGAATGGCAGACCACCTTATTGCCCAGGAACTCTGTATACTCTTCGTTCAGTCCCAGCCGGTCATAGTCCTTATCTTTATCCCACTCTTCCAGTTTGATGACCATATCGATGCCCTGGGTTTCTTTCACGCTCTCAACGCCGTACAGCGTCTTCACATCGATGATGCCGATACCCCTCAGTTCTATAAAATGCCTGGTGATCTCCGGAGCGGTTCCCACTAAAGTATCGTCGCTGACTTTGTGAATCTCCACCACGTCGTCCGTGATCAGACGGTGTCCTCTTTTGATCAGTTCCAGAGCGGCTTCGCTCTTTCCGATACCGCTCTCTCCCATGATCAGCACGCCTTCGCCATACACGTCCACCAGAACGCCGTGAATGGAAATGCAGGGCGCCAGTTCCACTCCAAGCCAGCGGATTACTTCCGCCATGAGAGAAGTCGTCAGACGGCTGCTGTGCAGAAGCGGTTTTTTGTATTTGCGCGCCAGCAGAATCATGTCTTCGTCCGGCTTCGTCCTGGACGAAAAAATCACGCAGGGAATCTCGCTGGACAGGAACCGCTCATAGTTGCGCAGTTTCTCCTCTCTGGGCAGGCTTTTCAGATAAGTATACTCTACATATCCGATAATCTGTACCCGTTCGCTGGCAAAATGGGCAAAATAACCCGCCAGCTGAAGCGCCGGACGGTTGATATCCGGACTGTTGATCTCGATCCCGTCCGTTTCCACTTCCGGTACCAGATTCTTCAGTTCCAGCTTATCAATCATTTTATTCAATGTTACACTCTGCATGCTCTGTTCTCCTTCCAACCTGGAATTTTACCGGCCTGTCCCTCTCACGTTCCGGACAGCCGCACTTATGATTATCATATCATTTTTTCAGCATGATTTCAAGAAACGGAAAGCCCTATTCCTTCTCCTGAGCATGGAAAAAATCATATACCTGGGCAGCCGCGCGGGCGTTCATCCCGTCCGCCGCCTTAAGCTGCTCCACACTGGCGTTGCGAATATCCTCCAAAGTCCGGAATGCCCGCATCAGCGCCTTTCTCCGGGCCGGCCCGATACCCGGAATGTCGTCCAGCACTGAGTGCACCTGTTCCTTACTGCGCAGCGACCGGTGATACTCGATGGCAAAACGGTGCGCCTCATCCTGGATCCTGGTCACCAGCCGGAACCCTTCGCTGTCCCGGCTGATCGGTATCTCCTCATTCTGAAAATAGATTCCGCGGGTCCGGTGACGGTCATCCTTGACCATACCGCAGACCGGGATCTGCAGATGCAGCGCGTCCATGACTTTCAGCGCCACATTCACCTGTCCTTTTCCGCCGTCCATCATGATCAGATCCGGATAATTTTCATAGTGGGACAGCCTTCTGGTCAGCATCTCTTCCATGCTTGCGTAATCATCCGCTCCCTGCACTCCCCGGATACGGAACTTCCGGTAATCCGATCTCTTGGGCCTTCCCTTTTCATACACCACCATGGATCCCACCGTCTGAAATCCGCTGATATTGGAGATATCGTAAGCTTCCACCCTTTCCAGTCCCGGAAGGCCCAGAAGCTTCGCGATCTCCTTCATAGCGCCTATGGTCCTGCCTTCCTCCCGGCGGATCCGCTCCCGGTCCTGGGTGAGCACCATCTGGGCATTCTTATACGCCAGTTCCACCAGCTTTTCCTTTTCTCCTTTTCGCGGCACCTGGATATGCACCTTCTGTCCCCTCCGGCCCGTCAGCCATTCTTCGATGAGAGCCTGGTCCGGGATCTCGTACTGAAGCATCAGCAGCCGCGGAATATAAGGCGTCCCTGCGTAAAACTGTTTTAAAAAGGCGCCCAGAACTTCCTCCGGACTGTCGTCCCCCATGATCCGGATACAGAAATGGTCCCTCCCGATCAGGCGTCCGTCCCGGACGAAGAATATCTGCACTACCGCGTCTTCCTTCTCCGCTGCCAGGGCAATGATATCCCGGTCGCCCATGTCGCTGCTGGTAATCTTCTGCTTCTGGGCGATCTGGCTTACGCTGTTCAGAAGTTCCCGGTACTCGATGGCCTTTTCGAATTCCAGATCTTCCGATGCCCGCTTCATCTTTTCTTCCAGTTCTCTCAGCACCGGCGCGTAATTTCCATTCAGGAACGACAGCGCCTTCTTCACCGATTCTCCGTAGGCTTCTTTGGAAATATATCCCTGGCAGGGCGCCGGGCACTGATGAATATGGTAGTTCAGGCAGGGGCGGTCCTTTCCGATCATTTTGGGCAGTGCCCGGTTGCAGGAACGGATCCCGTACAGCTTGTGGATCAGCTCGATGGTATCCTTCACCGCTCCCGCGCTGGTGTACGGTCCAAAGTATTTTGCATGGTCCTTGTTCATCCGGCGCGAAAAGAGCACCCTTGGATATTCCTCCTGCACCGTTACCTTGATAAACGGATAGGTCTTGTCATCCATGAGCATGGTATTGTACTTCGGTCTGTGCTCCTTGATGAGGTTGCACTCCAGTACCAGTGCTTCCAGTTCCGAATCTGTGATGATATATTCAAATCTGGCGATGTGGGACACCATCTGGTCGATCTTGACGCCCCTGTTCCGGCTGGCCTGGAAATACTGGCGCACACGGTTTTTCAGGGAAACAGCTTTTCCCACATAGATAATCGCGTCCTTCTCGTCATGCATCAGATAGACGCCCGGCTTCGCCGGAAGCTTTTTCAGTTCCTCCTCTATATCAAACGCCATTTCTTCCTCCTTTTTCCGAAGCGGCATACCTGCCGGGCCGCGCTCCCGTTTAAAAAACGGGGCCTTTTGCAAGCCCCGTTTTCTTCTTATTCGGCAAATATCAATTCTTCCTGATGATATTCTTCCTGGCCTTCCTTTACTTTGCGGAAAATCTCCATAAACTCTTTGCCGGTGATAGATTCCTTCTCGATCAGAAATTCCGCGATCTTGTCCAGGCATGTGCGGTTCTCCAGGAGCAGCCGTTTCGCTTCGTCGTAGGACTCTCTCAGGATCCGCATCACTTCGCTGTCCACGTCCGTAGCCGTCTGATCACTGCAGTTGAGCACAGTGCCGTTGTTCAGATACATGCTTTCTCTGGTCTCCAGGCCGATCAGGCCGAACTTCTCCGACATGCCGTACTGTGTCACCATGGCTCTTGCCAGCCTGGTGGCCTGTTCGATGTCATTGGAAGCCCCCGTAGTGACCGTATCAAAAACAATCTCTTCCGCGGCTCTGCCTCCAAGGCATACCACCAGCCGCGCTTCAATCTCCTTCTTGCTCAGCAGGTATTTTTCCTCCTCGGGCGTCTGCAGCACATAACCGAGCGCGCCCATGGTCCGGGGCACAATCGTGATCTTCTGAACCGGTTCCGCATCCTTCTGCAGAGCGCTCACCAGCGCGTGGCCCACTTCATGGTAAGATACGATCTTTCTCTCTTCCGTGCTCAGGATACGGTCTTTCTTCTCCTTACCCATAAGAACCACTTCCATGGCCTCAAACAGATCCTTCTGGCAGATCGCCTTCCTGCCGTTCTTTACCGCCAGGATCGCGGCTTCATTGATCATATTCGCCAGGTCCGCGCCTACCGCGCCGCTGGTAGCCAGACCCAGGGCCTCCAGATCCACTGTCTCGTCCATCTTGACATGTTTGGAATGAACCTTCAGGATCTCCACCCGTCCTTTCAGATCCGGGCGCTCCACAATGATCCGGCGGTCAAATCTTCCCGGACGCAGCAGCGCCTGGTCCAGAATCTCCGGACGGTTGGTCGCCGCCAGCACAATGCAGGCTTTATTGCTGTCAAAACCGTCCATCTCCGCCAGAAGCTGGTTCAGCGTCTGCTCCCGCTCATCGTTCCCGCCCAGACGGGAATCACGGCTCTTTCCGATGGCATCGATCTCATCGATAAAAATGATACACGGCGCGTTTTTCTTCGCCTCTTCAAACAGATCGCGGACGCGGGACGCGCCCACGCCTACGAACATCTCAACGAAATCCGATCCGGCCAGGGAAAAGAACGGAACGTGCGCCTCTCCCGCCACCGCCTTGGCCAGCAGCGTCTTACCCGTTCCGGGCGGGCCCACCAGCAGCGCGCCCTTGGGCAGCTTGGCACCGATCTCCACGTATTTGTCCGGGTTGTGAAGGAAATCAACCACTTCCACCAGGGACTCCTTCGCCTCTTCCTCACCCGCCACGTCTTTAAAGGTAACTCCCGTCTCCTTCTCGATATAGACCTTTGCCTTGCTCTTTCCTACTCCCATCATGCCGCCTCCGCCCATGCGGCGCATGACATAATTGAGTGCCAGGACCATCAGCAGGATCGGGAGAAGAATCGACGCCAGCTGATAAATCATCGATGAAGTAGTGTCCGGAATATACGGATCGATCTCCACCCCCTGCTCCCGCATCAGGGAAAGCAGGTCCGGGTCGTCCATCTTGCCTGTATAATAGGTGAGTTCTATGCCGTTTTCTCCGAAAGGCTGCTCCTTGGGCGTGATCCTCCAGGTATTGTAGGTATCCTCTACCTTGGCCACTTCTCCTTCTTCCAGCATAGTCAGGAACTCATCATAGCTGATCTCTCTGGTCGTGGCCTCTGTAAACGTTCTCTGCAGAAATCCGAATACCAGAAAAGCGGCAAGCATCAGCACCAGAAACATCAGAATACTCTGCCTGTTTCCCGGTCCCCGATTATCCTTGTCTCCGTTATTCGGAGTTGTGTTGTTATTCATCTTTTTCCTCCTTGCGCGTAGCACTCTTTATTATAGTGAACCTTCAAATATAAATCAATACGCCTTTGTGAATTTCGGAAGTCCATTTTCTAAAATAAATATAAATTTAAATCAGAAATACATTGATTTTACTTCCTGTTTTTTGTATGATAGTGAAAGATATTTGCTTTTTACGGAGGCTCACATGAAAAAAACCGGTTTTGACAATGATAAATACCTGAAAATGCAGTCCGAGAAAATCAAAGAGCGCATCCAGAGTTTCGGCGGCAAGCTGTATCTGGAATTTGGCGGCAAACTCTTCGACGACTATCACGCCTCCCGGGTGCTGCCCGGATTCAAGCCGGACAGCAAGATCAACATGCTGGTACAGCTGAAAGATCAGGCGGAGATCATTATCGTCATCAATGCGGCGGATATTGAGAAAAGCAAGGTGCGCTCCGACCTGGGAATCACCTATGATATGGATGTGCTCCGGCTGATCGACACTTTCCGCGACTACGGCCTGTACGTGGGCAGCGTATGTCTGACCCAGTATGCCGGACAGCCCAGCGCCGCCGCTTATCAGCGCAGGCTGGAGGCTCTGGGAGTAAAGGTTTACCGCCACTATCCCATCGAAGGATATCCGTACAATGTCCCCTACATCGTCAGCGACGAAGGATATGGACGAAATGAATATATAGAGACTTCCCGTTCTCTGGTGGTCATCACTGCCCCGGGTCCGGGCAGCGGGAAGATGGCCACCTGCCTTTCCCAGCTTTATCACGAATACAAGAGGGGCATCCAGGCCGGATACGCCAAATACGAGACGTTCCCCATCTGGAATATTCCGCTGAAACATCCGGTCAATCTGGCCTATGAGGCGGCTACGGCGGATCTGGACGACGTGAACATGATCGATCCGTTCCACCTGGAGGCATATGGAAAAACAGCCATCAACTATAACCGGGACGTAGAAGTCTTCCCTGTGCTGAAAGCTATCTTTGAGACGATCATGGGCGAATGCCCTTACAAGTCTCCCACAGACATGGGCGTCAACATGGCCGGATACGGAATCTGCGACGACGAAGCGGTGCGGGAAGCCGCCTGCCAGGAGATCATCCGCAGATATTACCAGACGCTGTGCCTGAAACGACAGGGATCCGCCACAGACGCGCAGATCATGAAGATCGAGCTTCTGATGAAGCAGGCGGGCGTCAGCGCGGCCGACCGGCCTGTGATCAGCGCGGCCAACCTGAAAGCAGAGACCACCGGAGAGCCGGCCGCGGCCATAGAACTGCCTGACGGCCGTATTATCACCGGAAAGACCAGCTCGCTCCTGGGAGCGGCTTCCGCCCTTCTGCTGAACGCTTTAAAAGTCCTGGCCGGCATCGACGATGAAGTAAAACTGATCTCGCCGACGATTATTGAGCCGATCCAGGAACTGAAGGTATCCCACCTGCACAATAAGAATCCCCGTCTCCACACGGACGAGGTGCTGATCGCGCTTTCTATCTGCGCCGCCACCGACGGTCTGGCAAAGCGCGCCATGGACCAGCTTAAAAACCTGCGCGGCTCCGAGGTACACTCCAGCGTGATCCTGTCCCAGGTGGACACCGGGATCTTCCGGAAGCTGGGCGTCAATCTGACCTGCGAGCCGTCCTATCAGTCGCAGGCTCTGTACCACCGTTAAGGACGGCGGCAGCCGTACCGGCCATCTGAATATGATAAACGAAAGAGAGCAAAGGCGCTCCCGTCCGGGGGTCTTTTGCTCTCTTTTTGCATAAACTATAAGCTCAAAAAGGAGATATTGCCATGCCAGTAAAATATGTATTTGTCACCGGAGGCGTCGTATCGGGCCTTGGAAAAGGCATCACCGCAGCCTCTCTGGGCCGCCTTCTGAAAGCGCGCGGCTATCAGGTCACCATGCAGAAATTCGATCCTTATATCAACATCGATCCGGGCACCATGAATCCGGTCCAGCACGGAGAAGTCTTCGTCACCGACGACGGCACCGAGACAGATCTGGATCTGGGGCACTACGAGCGTTTTATCGACGAGAACCTGGATAAACACTCCAACGTCACCACGGGAAAGGTTTACTGGAGCGTCCTGCAGAAAGAACGGCGCGGAGATTACGGCGGAGGCACCGTCCAGGTCATCCCTCATATTACCAACGAGATCAAGAGCCGTTTCTACCGGAACTACACATCCGAGGATATGCATATCGCCATCATCGAGATCGGCGGCACGGTAGGCGATATCGAGAGCCAGCCTTTCCTGGAGGCCATCCGCCAGTTCCAGCATGAAGCAGGCCGCGAAAACGCGATCCTGATCCATGTGACGCTGATCCCCTATCTGAAGGCTTCCGGAGAGATGAAGACCAAACCGACCCAGACTTCCGTCAAGGCTTTGCAGAGCATGGGAATCCAGCCGGATATCATCGTGTGCCGTACCGAACTTCCTCTGGAAAAAGGCATCAAAGACAAGATCTCCCTGTTCTGCAACGTGCCGAAGGAAAATGTGCTGCAGAACCTGGATGTGGAATATCTGTACGAAGCGCCGCTGGCCATGGAAAAGGAGCATCTGGCCCAGGCAGTCTGCGAATGTCTGCATCTGCCCTGTCCGGAACCCGATCTCACAGACTGGATCGAAATGGTGGGCAAGCTGCGCCATCCGGTGACGGAAGTGACCGTAGCGCTGGTGGGCAAATACATCCAGCTTCACGACGCCTATATCTCCGTGGTGGAGGCGCTCAAGCACGGCGGCATCGCCAACCGCGCCGTAGTCCATATCAAGTGGGTGGATTCTGAAACATTGACGGCGGAAAATGCGGACGAGATCCTGGGCGGCGTAAGCGGCATCCTGGTGCCGGGCGGATTCGGAGACCGGGGCATCGACGGCAAGATCACCGCGATCCAGTACGCCAGGGAACACAGAATCCCGTTCCTTGGACTGTGCCTGGGCATGCAGCTGGCTATCGTGGAATACGCTCGCCACGTGGCCGGCCTGGAAACCGCGCACAGCATCGAACTGGATCCCAATACCCCCTATCCGGTCATCGCGCTGATGCCGGATCAGAACGGCGTGGAGGATATCGGCGGAACCCTTCGCCTGGGTTCTTTTCCCTGCGTACTGGACAAGGATTCCAAGGCGTATGAGCTCTACGGCGAGGAGCTGATCCACGAACGTCACCGCCACCGCTATGAAGTCAACAACGACTTCCGCGCGCTCCTGACCGAAAAAGGCATGACCCTGTCAGGACTGTCTCCCGATGGCCGGATCGTGGAGATGATCGAGCTGAAAGATCATCCTTTCTTCCTGGCCACCCAGGCCCATCCGGAGCTCAAATCCAGGCCAAACCGCCCGCATCCGCTGTTCCGCGGATTCATAGAGGCGGCGCTGAAAGCAAAAAAATAAATTATTTCAACTGCCATGTATTGCGGCGCAGGGATCTTTCAGAAACCCTGCGCCGCTCACTTTGTTCACCGTTTATTTTCAATTTTCAGGATTGTGCACAAAGATTTACAACTTGATATTTTCAGTTGTATTTTATGATACTGTATGTTATTATATGTATATAAATCTGAACTATCTGACCGTCTCGGTCTGATTTCCCAAAGGATTAGGCCGCGGATACGGCCAGGTGAACAGTTGAACAAGAAACAGGAACTTAAAGCTTCCCTATATGTTTCTTCGGGAACGGGGGACTCTTCCCCTGAAAGGCAAAAAGACAGCGCTTCTTCTGAAGCTTCTCTGTCTAAACCGGCAAAACTTGGACTTGCAGTCCCACCGAAGGAAATACTTCTGATGTTTGTCTGTTACCCGTATCCAAGAAAAGTGATGCAGTTTTTACAGCGTACCTCGGTGAGGATCGAGGAAAACGATCCCGGAATCTACCGTTTCCGGCTCTGGTGCATAGACGCGGCTATCATCGTGCAGTCTCGTCTGGACAGCGCGAAGTACCTGTGGATGAAAAACCTGTCTTCAAACGTTCCGCCGGAGGATTTCGATCTGATGGCTGCGCAGCAGCAGAATCATCCGGAGGATAAAGCTCTGGACGATCTGATTCAGTTTATCTACGATAATAACCCCTATCTGCAGAAAGAAGGTGGAAAAATGTGTAAGCTGATCCAGATCCTTCTGCGGGATGGACAGATAAATAATATATCTGCTGTGACCAAGGATGAAAAAGTACGACATATTTTTTATGAGAAATATAATCTTTGATTTTCATAAAAGCAGCCGCACATACAGGTTATATCAATTCATTTCCTGTATGCACAGCTGTTCATGTACAACTATTTTTTGCTTTTTATGGCTTCATCTGCCATCTCTGATACTTTTTTCAGTGCTTCTGTCTTTTTTCTGTATCTGAATATGCCCACAGTCAGGATTCCTGCCGCGGTCATCGCTGTCGCGCAGACAATAGTATAGACTGCCGGGCCGCGGCGGCTCCGGTTCTGACTTTCCAGGATCTTCTCGTCAGCCAGCGGCGTATCTTCATCTTCGACCGTCTGTACCTCGCCTGGTTCGAAGGAATTATCTGCGCACCTTCCGGATGCGCCGATCTCCTGTAAGCTGTAGCTTCTGATGAGCGGCGTTTCCTCTGCGGATGAAGGCTGCTCTGCTGAGTCATCATCTGTATCGGAGGATTCCCTCTGTGATACTGACCGGACAGCCAGCTGCAGCTCCGAAGGCACCTGCTGTTCTGTGATATCCCCCGCTGCCACCGGCAGGATCGGAGCATCCGCTTCAGCTCTTTCGTCAGCCTCTGAGCTGCCCTCCGTTTCGGAGTCCGACGAAGGTCTTGTGCTACTGTCTCCCGTTCCCGGATCCGGATCGGTTCCCTCATTCTCATTTTCGCCGTCTTCCGGACCCGGAATGGGATCCGCGGTGCCTCCTTCTTCCGGATCGGACGGAACAGTTTCCCCGCCATCTCCCGGTTCAGGTACAGATGGTTCTTCTTCCGGTGTGACGGGCTCTTCCGGTTCCTCCGAAGGTATTTCATACCGATCTGCGATGCCGTTTCCATTGGCATCCAGAGCGAAATATACCCGCAGGATCAGTCCGGCGCCGTCTGCCGCGATACCGGAAAGAATATTTCCTTCGTATTTCTCATCAAACACATATCCGTACAAATCCAATCCTTCAGGGGCAAGATCTGCCTGTACGGAGCTTCCTGCTTCTGTATTACATTCAAGCTGCATGGCGGGCTGCTGGGGATATACGCCCTTTTCCGATTCCAGATAATATTCGGCGGTATAAGGCACTGTCTGCGTCCAGCAGGCACGGAATACCAGCTGATTGGACTCATTTACCAATACGATAAGGTCTCCGTTTAGAGTTACACGATCTCCGGGCTGATAGAGATTCTCTCCCAACTGCCAGCCCGCAAATCGGAATCCCTGTTTTGAAGGAGAGGATGCCAGCGTGATCGTATTGGAGCCTTCCTCTACTGTATAAGTTTTCTCATCTGCGGGAGCGTCTGCGTCTCCTGCCTCATACGCAACCTGGTATTGAACCGGGCTGCCTTCAATATGAATAGTCCGCTGAGGGTCAGATTCCGAATGAGTGAAAAAAAAGTACTTTGTGCAGCCCAGTCCATAAGCTTCCTTTGCTCCCGGATCTGTCACTTCTTCACTCAATTCCGAGATTCCTCTGTCACTGATTCCATCTCCCCAGATGCGGTCTATCTGATACCCTGTTTTTGCACCTGCATAAAAATAGATCCTGTCTCCTATATTCTCAAATGTAAGCACAGCATCTTTACCGACGCTTTTCAGCGTTGTCTCCCCTGCCTCCAGTATATACAGCTCCATCCCCCGGTCCAGGCTTTCCACCGTAATCTTCGCTCTTTCCTCGGCAAAGACTGTCCCAGGCAGCAGCAACAGCAATATTAAAATCCATGCGGGTATGCCTTTATATCTTTTCATTTTTTATCTCCCTGTTTATGACCCTTTTTCCCCATTTTTTTCGTCTTTAATTATAGAGAGAAATGGAGCCTAATATTTTTGATGAATGTATATCTTCGATTTACCAAACTGAAAAACTTGAAAAATACTGTTCATATTTCTATAATTATTGTATCTGGTTTGGCGTTTCTTTTCAATGCGAAATATCTTTCCGCATCCGCCGCGTTTCTGGCATGCGTGTCCATCGTCCTGGATCTCTGTCTGTCCAGAAGAATCAGGAAAGATTTCGACCATCTGTACCGCATGGCATATTTTGACAGCCTTACCGGTATTCCCAGCCGTACAAGTGCCGACATGTATATCGCTGAGTGTACGGATCCGCAGGCGATCAGTATTGTTATCGCTGATCTGGACGGATTAAAAATGATCAACGATACTTATGGGCACCAGACCGGCGATATTTTGATCCGGGACTTCGCTTTTTCCTTCTCTGAAGCAGCGTTTTCTCTCGGATTTGCCGCACGCAACGGCGGAGACGAGTTTTTAGCTATTTTTCAGGGAACAGATTCCGCAAAACGTGCAGAAATATTCTGTCAAAAACTGAAGGAATCCATAGACCGAAGAAATAATTTTTCGGAACATTCGATCTCTTACAGTATCGGATTCGCATCGGGAAAAGATTTGCAAAACGCCTCTGTTTCCGAGATCATCTCTCATGCAGACGCATGCATGTACCAGCAAAAGCAGGGCAAAAAATCCCCCCGGGAAACGTCAGATAGGAGGAACTGATGTGAAATCAACCAGCACACACGATAAAACCTTAAATAAAAATATTTCCGAAGAACAGGCTGAAGCGCTGCTGAACGACATTCTGAAGGATCTGCGTCTTGGATCTGCCAAGTCACGGGCCGGGAAAAAATGGCATTTTCGCCGAATCGCTCTGTTTCGCTATCTCATGAAGCGGGCTGCTCTTTTGGTGTGTGTTTCTCTTGCCTTCTTCTTTTTCGCCCCCGGTACTGTGGTTCCTGCCTCTGTTTCGAATGTGTCCGCCGCGCCAGCATCGGACTCCTCCTCCGTACAGATCCGTTTCCAGGTGGATACGCTGATCCCCGTACAGGGAGTCACCGCGCAGATTAATGAACACAGTCTTCCGGTAGAAACGGACGGGCATCAGGAATATGAAGTAAATGTGGAAGAAAATGGCTATCTGCTTCTGGATGTCTATTCTGCCACCGGCATGCACAGTTCTCACGGCATCGAGATCGACGGCATCGACGAGGAGGCGCCTGTCGTCGTCAATTATCAGGCAGACGGCGATCTTATTCTGATCTATCTCAGCGATGGAGACGGTGTGGGTGTAGACTTTGATACGATCACAGCATGCTGTACAGATACAGATGAAGCATTGGCCTCTACATGGTGCGATGAATCCTCCGGCTGTGTCGCCTTTCCATGTATGGATCAGCCGGTCGAGATCACAGTGGCAGACCGGAATGGCAACTACCGCGTACTTCTTCTGGCTCCGTCCTGGAACTGACCAAAGTCAGAGAACACTGATAATATATACCTTTATAAAATCCCGCCAGCTGACCGGCTGACGGGATTTCTGCAGCACTCATGAAAGAGTCTCATCCATCTTTCTTTTTCCTCGCAGCCCGTTCCAGCCAGGAACCCGCCAGCAGCAATGCCGCGGCCAGCGCGATCAGACACCCTGCGGCCCGCCGTCCCACGGGGCCTGCCAGTGTCTCGGCAGCCGTACCTATACCAGGAAATGTATATTCCACTTCCCCGATAAAATTGTCATAAGGCACCGGATTTACATCCTGCTCCTCATTGGCGTCGCCCTTGGTGATAAACTGTCCCATGGTTATACTGTTGCTCAGCACGCGGTGCGTGATGACGGCGGACGAATCCACCGCTCCATAGAAAGCAATCACATCTCCCTCTACCATATCTTCGGGAGCCGCGTCATGGACAAACACCAGGGATCCCACCGGGATCTCCGGCTCCATGCTGCCGCTCACCACCGTATACAGACGATAGCCTGCCAGACGCGGAAGCGTCAGAGGCAGGCATGCCAGGATCAAAAGTATTAATATGGCCGTACCGGCGGTATTGCACAATAATACCGCCGGATGAAGTCTTCGTTTCTTCAAAACCGGTCTTCCTTCCCGTCTTTACTCTTCTGTCTCATCGGACCCGGATCTTCTCTTCTTCATCAGGTAGACAATCAGACAGATCAGGATCACACCGGCTGCCGCTGCTACCGCGACACTGCCGACCATGGACAACCCTTCCGCGTTGGCGCCCGTATTGTCCTCGATCTCCAGATCGCCCAACGGCGTCTCTTCCTCGTCCAGATCCACGATATCCTGCGTTCCTTCCGGAACCGGTTCCTCTTCCACAGTCTCTGTACCGCCGTCCGCAACCTCTCCGGCCGCCGCGCCGTCACCTGCGTCAGCCGCGCCGCCCGTCCCGGTTCCACCTGCTGCTCCTGCTGCTGTACCGCCCGCCGCGGTTCCTGCCGCTGCCGACGCTCCGGCCACCACGGTGATCACCGACGGCTCACCGGTCACGACCGTCGTCTCAGTCTCAGTCCGCACGATGGTATCCGGATCTCCCTGCGTATATACAAACGTAAAAATATTTTCCGCCTCATTGGCGCTCAGCGTTTTCGTAAGCGCCAGACTCTGGGGAATATATCCGTCCACATAGCGGTAAGCCACCACCGGCTTGTCGCCCACGTTTCCGTAAAATGTCTGGCTGGCAGCCAGCGTTTCACCGTCCTCGTCCTGGTACTGCACCGTGTATGCCACCTGGTCGCCCCGGACTCCGTAAGCCACCACATAATCCGCGTCGCCGGTCACCCGGAACGCGGGAGCCGCCAGCGCGTCCGCGTTGTCGCGTCCACTCAGCCGGATACCTTTCACATAATATCTCTCATCCGTCACCTGTACCTGGGACAGATCAAAGGACGCCCAGCTTTCTCCGTACACAGCGCCGGTATACACCGTCTTTTCCTGGCCGCTTATGGTTCCCATATTGCCCGCCGAGAGCGTGATCGTATAGGTATAAGATCCGGCCTGAGCGGCAGAAACACCGGTCGAAACCATGCCCAGCATCAGGCATCCGCCAAGGAGGGAGGCCAGCGCTTTCTTCCATCTTCTCATCTGCACTACTCCCCTTTCTTCTCACGTCTCTTGATCAACAGGATCCCCGATACCAGCAGCACCGCGCCGCATCCCAGCGCCAGGGCGCTCCACAGGAGCAGTCTCGCCGCGTCGCCGGTCTTCACCGTCGTCACAGTCTGCACCACGCTGCCGGGACTCACCACCTGCACTTCATGGTTCGTCTCCGTCCTCACGGCCGCGTTCGGAACCACTTCCACCGCAAAATTCAGCCTCAGCTCCGCCAGAGTCAGCTGGTAGCCGTTCCCCTGGGTCTCGCCGTCCACCCTCAGCCAGAGAGTCACGCGTCCGGTCTCTCCCTCGCCGAGACGGTCCAGATAGAAATACTCCTGAGTAGAACCGTCCACCTGATGAAGACCTTCGCCTCCGGCCAGATCCTCGCCGCCCACGGTAGAACTGTCAAACAGCACCGTCTGTGTGCCCGAGCCGTCCGTATAGGTCAGCCGGTATTCATAGGCTCCGCCTGACGCCGACGCTCTGGCGTCCTCCAGAGTCTGCACCACTTCATTGGTCATATACCAGTCCGTCGCCCTGTCGTCGGAATTCCTTACGGACACATTTAACTCTATACTGTCCCCCGGCAGGATCCCGTTCATCTGATCCGCGATGTCTGCCGTGGCGAAATTACTGTTGATGCGGTCTCCGTCAAAATCCGCCAGCCACCCTGACGCGCCTTGATAATCCTCCGCGAACACCGTCAGAGACATGCCCATGACCATCATCAGCCCCATGACGAGGCACAATATTTTCTTTCTCATTCTGGCACCTCCTACTGTAAGCTGATGCTTCTGCCGTCAGCGGCCACCGTCACATCCACGCCCCAGGCGCTCTTGATGGCGTCCTGGGCATTATGGGTCTGCACCGCGTTGACTTCCGCCTCCAGGCAGAATCTGTAACCGTCATACCGGTATTCATACCGGATCGTATTGCCATCCTGCACGATCTCCACTTCCCGGGCGATCTGCGGATCGATCCGGAGCGTATCGGACAGAGCTTCCGTCATCATCCCCGGTTCCAGTGCCTCTGTATAATAGAGCACCAGCCTCTCGGGGGAATACGCCTGGCTGTCGTCTAGCACCCATCCGTTGCCCTCCGTCAGATTCAGCTGTATCATGTCCGGATCCAGCGCCGTGGACTTGACTCCCTTCTCATCCTGCCAGCTCTTCGTGATGATCACGCGGACAAAAGTGTCGATATTGCCGGTGTTCGCCACGCTGAGCGCCTCCGGATACGCCTTGCCCGGGGAAAACTTCTCACCCTCCGCCAGCATATTGGTGAGCAGCTCGCCCTGGGTCTCGGCCCATTCGCCGCTCTCCAGATAATCCCGGCTGCTGACTTCCTCGCCGTTCTCCAGCAGCGTCACGCCGATGCTGGACATATTGACCTGCGCCGCGTAATTCTCACTGTAATAGGTCAGCGCCGCCCGGGTGCTGCCCACCGTGCTTCCCAGCAGCAGGACCGCCGCCGCGCCCAGCAACAGGGCGGGCTTGAATGGAAAGGAACTCTTCTTATTATTCTTCATCTTCCACACCCTCCTGCTCTGTATCTGATGCGGTGATCACATAGTCCCAGTCACCGTATGGATTGCCGTTTTCGTCGTAGACTACCGGGGTACATTCGGACACCACCACGATGTTGAATTCTTCCGGGGGATTCTCCATGCCGCTTATCACGCTGCTGTATTCCACATGGAACACAGTGGTGGACTCTCCGGGACTCAGCACCGGGCTGTAATACCAGTACCCGTCGCTTCCGTCCTCCCAGCCGCCATCACCATACTCGACCGCGCCGATGGAATCAAACACCCGCACTCTCACGAAGCAATCATAATCACCGGTATTGCGGATCGTCACCTGCTTCTCTCCTCCGATGACGTCCTCATCCACCTCTGTCCGGGTGAAGCCCATATTCATCGCAACAGAGCCTTCTGCTTCACAATAGGAGGTGAAGTATGCCAGCGCATTCCCTACGGACAGGGATGTAAGAAGCGCTGCTGCCGCTGCCGTCAGGACCACCGGTCTGCCAATCTTTCTGCTGCCTTTCATCGCCATCCCCTCCTTTATTCCGCCGGAGCGTTTACAGCCCCGCCGTCCAGTCTGCTATGAGTATAATCCGTACCGTCTGCATTCTGTACAAAATGATTGATCGCTCCATAACCGCCTGTCATGGTATTATCCGGCACGTTGGTAAATTCCACCTGCACGGGTGCCCCTTCCAGTCCATCCGCGACAATAATCGCCCCGGCAGTATCGCTGCCGGATATCTTGTATCCCGCTCCTGAATAGAGCTCCGTCACCGTCACCGTGGATCCCGCCTCGATATCCGATACTGTCAACGTATTTGTTCCCGCGCCGGTGAATTCTATCGCTTCAATGCGTGTCTCTGTCTCGCCTCTCAGCGTCGTGATGTCGATCTGATATACAAATGTGGTGCTGGAACCGAATGTGGTGTTCATGTCAGTCAGGGTTTTGATGATATCCAGGCTTCCGTAGCGAGGCGTCTGCTCCGGCTTCAACGTCACCTCAACATCATAATCCCAGTCGTCATTTCCATTTTCATAATAACTATTGTCCGGCAGAGATACCAGAGAGGGAGCAAATGTATAGCTATAATAATTACTCTGGACTTCTTCCGGGACGATCAGGTAGAGGCCGGTCGATAATTTATTCACTGCATCCTTATTTGAAAAAGTTACTGTATAATTTCCGTTTTGATCAAGGGCTATAGTGCCTTGCATGTAAGGATTTATATTCCCTTCTAAAACAATGTTATAAGCCTGAGCCGCTCTGTTTTCCCATGTTTCTGCTGATACATCATTATTTTCTACGAAACTTACATCTACTCCGTGAAAATCAGACAACACATTAAATGATCCAGACTCCGTGATATTTGCAACCTTATACAATGCTACCTCAGGGTACTCTTCTAATACTTCCGGCGTACTGACCTCTGCGTCCTCTGTAGGCGTATACAGCATCGTGGTTAAACTCTCCGCACTGACCGTCAGCGTCAGACCATTATTGACCAGATCCACATCCACCGCAACAGCCGCCCGGGTCTTCAAGATCCCCGTTCCGGAGAGGACCAACGCTAGCGCCAGAAGCAATGCCCCTCCTCTTTTCCATCTCTTTCTAATCATCACTTCTTATCCTCCTTCAAGAATCTATCTCTTCCCGGAATCTTCCTGTCTGCCGCGGGAAGCGCGTCCCCGGGGACGGATCAGGAATCTCAATATCAGTATCACCAGAAGCGTTACCGACAGGCCAAGGATCAGATACAGCATGTAATAATTCTGGACCGCGCGCACCATCGTCTCCACCGGCGTCGCAGTCACTTCCTCTTCACCCTCGTACGGCACCCGGACGCCCCGCACCAGCAGACGGTGACTGTTGACTCCGTAAGGGGTACAGGTAAACAGAGTTACGTGATCTTCTCCTTCCGTGATCGCCATGGCGCTGCTCAGGGTATCCATGTCATCCTTATCCACCATGTCCAGGATCTGGTCCACTTCATAGGCCAGCACCTCATCCAGTACATGGATATAGAAGCGGTCCCCTCTCTCCAACTGGTCGATATCGGTAAAGAGCCGGGCACTGGGCAGGCCTCTGTGAGCCGCCAGCACGCAGTGAGTGCTCTCGCCTCCGACGGGAAGCTTCGTGCCGTCCAGATGGCCGACGCCGGTCTGCAGAACCTGCTCGGACGTGCCGTGGTAGATAGACAGCCTGACGTTAATCTTCGGGATGGAAATATACCCCATGACCCCATCGCCCGCCGCATTCAGCACGCTCCAGTACTCCGTGTCCTCCAGGTCTTCCTCATCTCCGGCGAAGATGTCGCCGTATATATTGTTTTCTGTCAGTGTGTCGTTGAAGGCCTGTGCCTTCTCCCATTCCGCCGTGAAATCCTCCGGCTCCATCTCGGAGACGGTCTCCTCATAGCTGCTGATCAGCCTACTCTGACGGTAAGTGTTCCACTGGTCGGAGATCGTCGGATACGCAAGAACCAGAAAACCGGCCAGGAACATCAGGGCGAACACTACATTCAGCAGTTTTCTCATGACTGATCTGTCTCCTTATGTTCTGTCTGTATGTTCTGTCTCCGTCTGCGCATCCTGCGGTCCCACAGGTACAGCCCCAGGATAAAGAGAGCTGTCACGCCGAGCCCGACGAATACCCAAAGCAGATAATTCGTATGGAGGCTGACCGCCGCCAGAGGCGTCCTCTCCTCCTCCACCACCGTCTCTTCATAGGGTACCCGGTGTCCGCGCACCAGGAGCCGGTGGGAATTCACTCCATAGGGGGTACAGGTGAGCAGCGTCACCAGATCCTTCCCTTCCTCTACCTGCAGTGCTTCTGTCTCATCCGGCTCTACGGTCAGGATCTGATCGACCTCGTAGCAGAGCGTCTCGTCAAGGACATGCAGCAGAAAATGATCTCCTATCTCCAGAAGATCCAGGTCTGTGAACAGGGAAGCGCTGGGCAGTCCCCTGTGGGCCGATATAACCGCGTGAGTGCTCTCCCCGCCTATGGGAAGAGAGCTGCCTTCCAGATGTCCTACCCCCTTCTCCAGTACTTCTTCATCTGTTGTATGATAGATAGGAAGCGTAATGCCGATCTTCGGAATATCGACCGTACCCATGATGCCGTCTCCGGCCAGATTCAAAGCCGCCATGTACTCCTCATCCTCTCCCTCCTGGGTCTCCGCTATAGCGAAGGAGTCTGGGAGGATCATGGGCATCAGTTCATCGTTGTACTGCTGCGCCCGAAGCCATTCCGCTTCATAGTCGATGGTCCCCGCTTCATTCAGTTCCGTGACGGTCGCATCGTAGCTGCTGATCAGGCGTTCCTGCCTGTAGGTGTTCCATTCGTTTGCAATAAACGGGTACAGCAGCAAGGACAACCCGGCTAAAAATACGACTGCCACTATAATTCTGTATGTAATCTTCTTCATCCGGACTCTCCTTTATGCTGTAAGCCTGTGCCGCGCTCCCGCGCGGTATATCTGTCTCCTGATACCGATAACCCCGGGGCGGGCAAGCCGCCCCGGAATACCTGTATCACTTATGTAACTTTTCAATGGTTTCTAATCGCTGAAATCCCGTGGAATAATAATTCTTTAGTTCTCCTCGGACTTTCTTCTGTTCACGAAGTACAGCGCTGCCGCCGCAATCATAATCACGCAGCCGCCGATGGTAAAGATCGTAGTACCGATGCCACCGGTGGAGGGAAGGGAGGACAGCTGGGTATCTGTAATAGTTATGCCATTAAAATTTGTATACGTATACGTAACGTATGAATAGTCAATGCCATTTTTTTGATCAGTTGTTTTAGGATTTTCCTGAACATTGGCTCCTGTCAATTTGACCGCCATGTCATTCAGGCTATATCCTTCTGGAGCCTCAATTTCTTTTACATAGTAGGTACCCTGTGCATCCAAATTATTGAAAGTAACTTTCCCTTCACCATCAGTAGTGCCAGGATCACCTACCGGCAGTCCATAGACTATTTGTACATCATCTTCTTCTACTCCAGCAATTTTTAATTCTACAGCACCAACAGTACCTATGGATGTCTCCTTATAAATCTGAAATTTCGCACCAGGTAATTTAGTGCTTCTATTGTCTGCATCAACTTTTGTTATCGTGACTGAAACTGGCTTTGTTGTAACAATAGTTCCAGATCCAGTACTTGACACTGCATTATTTGTCAACATACTTTCATCAGTAACGCTACCTACTGTTACATTATACTCAATCTCGACCGTCTTTCCAGCAAGAGCCTGATCATAATAATTTCCGCCAAAATTAATCACAAATCCTGTATATACTGCATCAGGATCTACCGATGTTGGAGTATAACTAATATTATAGTTGTTACTTGCCATCTCGGTTCTGTCATTGGAAGATGCAGAATCTTTATAATACACCTTTACAGAGTTTGAAACTAAAGTTCCATTGGTAATTGTGTCAGTAATAGTAAATGTTTTTTCCTTTGCTCCCGGCGCGATATACAGATACTGTTGTGTAATTTTGTATGTAACCATATCACCCGGCGCTATTGACTCACCGCCATCACCAACTGTTTTGCTAAGTTGAATGTCAGAACCTTTAGCCACAACTGCTACACCTTCATGATCTGTATTCATATAAGCCGCCATCGGGAGATATGCATAGCCAGGTCTCTGAGCCTCAATAATGTAAAGCCCTATTCCTGTGGTCTCAACATTAACATATAAATCGCTTTCCATCTCTGACATATTTGTTGTATCCACACTTGCCAGGGCTGCGTTTAAGCACGCATTATAATCCGTTGAATTAATCATTCCGTTTTCCACAAAGTAATTATCTTCTTGGATTAACTCATCGTCTACAGTTTCTCCTTCAAGTGTTCCAGCCGCTATCATAAGGTTAAGGATTTGCTCTGCAGTATATGCAGTGTTATTTACGCCATTCCACCCATTAACAAAGTCAGTTTCTATTGCATTAACAAATTGCCATCCAATCGTAGATTCCCTATCCTCTTTCACAATCTGTCCATATTTTATGGTCAATTCATCAGCTTCGTTATTATCAATAGCACTGGCCTCTATTCCCGTTCCGCTAATAGAAATTGTCCAGTCATCACCTGCCGCTGCAGACGCTGTCAGCCCCATGCCAAGCACCATAACCATCGCCATGATCAGGGCCAAAAGTTTTTTCATCTTTTTCATTCTTTACTCCTTTTCCGAGGGGTCTCCCTCTGAACTGAATTATTTGATTTTTAAGACTTTTCTGTCTGAGAATTAATCCGGCGAGTCTCGCTTCTGCCGGGCCGTCCGGGCGGCTGCTGCCGCATGGCCGCGCCTGCCTCCCCGGCGGTCGGGATGCCGACAAGCCGCTCTTTAAAGCTTAACTTCTCAGCACCTCCTCTTTCCGTTTCTTATATACTAACAGCGTTCCTGTCATCATCAACAGGGTTCCGCCGAGCGTATACAGGTAGATACCTGGGCCTCCGGTGGAGGGAAGGTTGTAGGCAGGAGTGTTCTTTATAATCAGAACAAACTTATCTGTCTCATCTGAATCCCAGTTCCACATGCTGTCTCCATCAGGCTCAAATACCTCACCTTCTGCAGTGCAAAGCTGAATACTTCCGTCTGCCACCTTGAAGTAGATAGGCGTTGACAGCACTGCATATTCTGAAGGCGCCTGAACTTCTGTCAGCCGATACCGATAGCCCGGTGCAAGGGATGAAAGTTCAATGTCCTCCTTTGTCGTACCATTTAGCACCGTGATATTTTCTTCCACCGCGCTCCATTCATCATCGGATTGTTGCTGTTCAAGCTTAAAGACTGCATTACTTATTGGTTCTCCATTCCCACTGGATACCTTTTTTAGGTCGAGGCTGGCTGTATAAGTATTCACAACACTGATGTCTGTGCCGACTCCATTGGCATTGCTCATAGTGTAAGTTCCTGTTAATACTTTTTCCCAGCTGCTTCCTATAAATATTAAGCCCGCTGCAGCCGGTCCCGGTTCTGTTGCGCCGCCGCCATGGCCGCCACCGCCAGGCTTTTTGTAACCGCCATAAGATTCGCTCAGATACTTAACAGTACTTCCTGCTATCGTAATCCCCTTCTCTAATACATCCCGCGTGCTGTAGAAGGAGCAGTTTGACTGGGTAGCAGTGGTAAATCCATTAAGATCTCCAGTTTCCTGCCTCATTGCAGCTATCACAGCCGCCTGCTGTCCTGCAGACAGTGATTCAGATGTCCAGATAAGATATCTGTCAGCGTCGCCGCTTTGCAGTTTAGCTATGATAATATCTAGATTCTCAATAGCAATATCCTCGTAAGGAGAGCCCTGAACTATATTGGACAAGTCAGTTATGCTTGGCGTAAAAGTCCATGCATTCAAACCAGCATTAATGGTTATGTTTCCGGTTCCCGTCGTTGTTACCTGATACTTTTCATAGCTTTCGCTCGATTCACTGACTATATATGTTCCTTCTCCGTAGCCTTCCAACGTCCAGGTATAGGTATAATCCTGAACTGTACCATTGCTGAGTGTCGGTGAAACAACCACATTGGAGTCGGTAAGTGTCAGCGTTGTTCCGTTGGGAAGGGATGTACTGTTCTGAAGAGTCACACTAAAACTATCCTGTAGCTTCTGAATATCCGCTCCCGACAGCCCCTTAAACGTTTTGCTGACCGTGATATATGCGCCATCTTCATTGGCCGAACGGTAGTTGTTTGTTATATTCAGTGTCTGAACCTGTGCTGTTTCATTACCTTCCACATCTGTTGCCATTGCATAAGTGTATATGTTAATCCCTGTAGGATTCTGCCCTGTAGTCTGCCCTGTATAAGTTTCTCCATTTGCGGTTGCAGCATCTGCATAATAATAATTCCATTCTGTCCCGGTATACGTCCATTCTGGAATATTATTATAGTTTATCTCGTTAATCTTGTACCAGTCTTTCCATACCGGTATAGACCATGTATATATAACAGCGCCGCTGCTGCTATCAACAACAGTTTCATTCGCTGCTGCAAGACTAAAAGTTTCTGTAGTTTGAGCTTCATCAAAAAAGTCTCCTTCTACAGTAATTGCAAAACCATTTGACTGTGCCGCAGCTGCAATATCTTCATTTGCAAATGTCTTTGTAATATTCAGGACTCCGGTCTTTGGAACAAGAATGCCATCAATATGCCAACAGTCCGTATTCTGATCTTTAAATACGTACCATCGAATTGAAAAGTGTTCTTCATCTAATTTACTGATATCAATTTCAATATCATTTATCTTTAATGGTTTTGCTTTATTTACGCTAGTTGCAGCATTGTCACTATCCAGCGAGTAATGTTCTTTTATGTAATCAAAAATTTCCCCATCTTTCGGGAAGTACGGAGTCCCATCACCCTTTAAAATCTGATAAAACTCACCTGTATGACCCGACTCAGTTCCATTTGTTCCAAATTCAAGCTTTCTGATTTCTTCGTTAGCCGCTACTGCATTGCTGGCAGTATCACTTCCTATAACTCCGACAGTGGCGGTCGAGTGGCTATGAGTATCTGGCACTTTCACAAAGAGATCTGCATTGATGGGCTGGCCAATTCCCTGATCACTTGACTTGGCAGACTGATGCCCTGACACGCTCGTTGTAAACGCCGATGTAGCCTGTCCCGCAATGCTGCCGCTGGTATCCAGTATCTCGCTCTGCAGATTCAGGTAGAAGTTTACCGGCTCAAGCAGATAATTTTTTATCTGCGTAACCACGTTTTCTTCACTGTCTTTAATAGTTCCGCTTACAGTCGTTACAACACTTGCACCTTCATTTTCTGTTTTCTCTTCCAGTTTGACTGTATAGACCGTATCATCTAACAGATACTTTCCTTCATCGTCAGATATGGTCGGTGCCGAAATTTCTTTCAGATAATAAGTCTTTGTCTCATCCAGGCTGCTGATATCAAATCTTACTTTGCCATCAGTTCCAGATGTCGCAGTGGCAATCGGTGTAGTATCCGCACCAATCTGATCAGTGTCATACAGCCTGAAGACAGCTCCGGAAAGCGCCGCTCCACTTCCAGTCACTTTAGCAAATTCCAGCGTTCCTTCCCGTACTATGACAGGGAGGTTGAACCTGATTTCACAGTTGGATTCATTGCCTCCTCTTTCAAGATAGTACATAGTAAGCGTATGCTCCTCGCCAGCGACTAATGTACTCAGGAAATCTGTATTCGGCGGCTGCGAATCACTCACTGATATCACATTCTTTTCATTTACTTTATCGTAGGTTACCGTTCCTTTCGTGAAGTTAATAGTTCCTCCTCTTCTTGAATGCAATCCGCCCAAATCAAGCGCCAGCTGTCCGTCAATAAACACCCAGACGTCATCATCGCCAGAAAAGGAGAATTCAATATCGTTTCTGTTAAGTTTCTTATCCGCCGGCAATTGGAACGTTACATCCATGCGCATTCCGAATCCGTAATCTGTCATGTTGTCATCTTCGTCTGTGAACGGAAAAAATCCATTCATTTCCAAACTTCCACTGTCTGACAGTGTGCCCGGCCCGGCATTCTGGTGCTGTGTTATGGTATTCGTTCCTTCGTCGAAATGTACATGGTTGTCTACACTTCTATAGCTATATTCCCCTGTATATGAGTCGTATTTAAATTCAAAATCTACATCCGAGTATTTAACGCCAACGCTTTCATTAAAATTATTGTCAAAGAACTTTGCTTCCTTGGTGAACCGTATATTTCCATCCATCAACGTTGGATCCACAAGTCCATAGTAAATCCCAGTCTCACCACAGGACTCGTTATGAGCGTTATCGCCGTTATCTGTTATATAATAACCATCTGCCTTATAGTTTCCCCAAGAACTTCTTATCAGGAGGCTTCCGCTGTCAATTCCGACTGACTCGTTATATTTTTCTGTGTCGTAATTATACAAGTCTACCTTGATATTCCGCGTGTCGGTGACCTCGGTGGTGCAGCTGTTATTGGCATCTCTTGTAAGCCAGATTTCCAGCGTGTTAACTTTCTCATCCTTCTCAGGCCGGTTCATGTGTACGCTTCCATTCCCTGCAAACTCTTCGTTATCCTCTCCAGACGTGTCACGCCACTCGCACAGGTGTGAAAGGTAAAACCCATCGGCCGGCTTCACCGCCGCCTGAATGTTCAGGTCATTATAGGAAACATCTTTCTCGTCCAGCTTATATGTCTTTGATATTATCTGTTGGTTTCCTAAATTTACGATTATTTTAACATATCTGTCTTCATCATTGTATTTTTCCTTGTTACATTCTACGAGTGTAACCTCCTGAGTTCCTCCCTTATTATCCTTATCCCAGAATTCAATATAGACATAATCGGTCGCTCCCTCTCCAATTGTTCCATTGAATTCTTCTATCGAATATTTGGTATCCCGTCCGCTGCCTGTACTCGTTATCACATATATAGAGAACTGTTCCGCAACAAAATCCACTTTATTAAGCTGCTCATCGCTGATATCTATATCGCTCTGGATTGTCTCGGCACCAGCATCCTCGTTAATATGCATCACGTTAACGGTACTATCTTCCTCGGCAGCTCCCGCCAGTTCCATATCATTAAACTCTATAGAAACCTGAACCTCTCCATTGGGCTCAATCTCATTCTCTTCTGCGTCAAAGAAAGTAATGTCGTACGCTATAAAATCCAGAACCTCGGTATCATTTTTCTCCGCTTCCCGCTTCAAGCTTTCCTCTACGCTGCCATACTCTTCTGTGTCCGCTTCGATTCTTCTGGCCGTGAAGACCGTCCCCTCCGGAAAGACCCCTTCGTCAGCATATGCATAGACAACAGCGCTGCCGTCCTCTACCTCAACTGAGGCGTCAAAAGCCGGGTATGATACTTCCTCTGTCTCTTCCTCGCCGGTTTCTCCCATCTCATTTGTCTCGTCCAGCACTTCTTCCGTCTCACCGTCTTCTTTGGTTGATTCATCAGACAGAATCTCCTCGCTCTCGACCGGATCAGTCACATCTTCTCCAGTAGTCGGTGTCTCCGGCACCTCTGGCGTCTTCGGGACCCCTGGTGTCCCCGGCACCTCTGGCACCTCTGGCGTCTCTGGTGTCTCCGGCACCTCTGGCGTCTCCGGTGTCTCTGGTGTCTCCGGCACCTCTGGCGTCTCTGGTGTCTCCGGCACCTCTGGCGTCTCCGGTGTCTCCGGCACCTCTGGCGTCTCCGGTGTCTCCGGTACCTCTGGGGTCTCCGAAGATTCTTCTGCCTGTGGCTCTGGCTCAGAAGAAGACTCTTCTTCCGCAGGTATCTCTTCTTCCGGCGCAGACTCGTTTGAGCCTCCTTCTTCCGCGTTAACCACGAATACATCCCTTCCAATAATTTCCTGCGTGCCGACTCCCAGCACCATGATCACACAGAGCAGGAACGCGATAAGTCTCTTCACTTTCTTTTTTGTCTTCCCTGTTTGCATGGCCGTCTCCTTCCTTTCACACTTCTCTTTTCTATTAGTGATGGTTCCTTTCCATCTGTCTTTCAACATCGGGGCATATCTGTCTGCCCCTTTCTAATATTTAAGACGAAACAAAGTTCAAAAAGAGGTCACACTTTTTTCACATTTTTAAAATTTTTCTTAAGAATCTAAAGATAAGATGCTCCTCAAAACATAGAAGAAGCCAGCCCCTGTAGAATTTCCAGCGACATATCGTAATAAAAGCTTTCTATTTATACCAAGGCACTGTCATATTGCGCACATTGTTGGGGTCCCACAGATTGATGGCCGAACGTATTCCGAAACGCAGAGCACATATACAAAAGATATGTACTGTATAAATTATGATCTGTCTTGGCAATTAATCCGAACTACGGATAGCGATCCACAGACAACCCGGATGAGATTTTATCATTTGTATTCCAACATGAAATCCATGAATTCGAATGAATGATATTTTTCTGCGTCAGACATTGCGCCTGCCTTGACAAATAGCACTGTCCCAAACAGACATAAAAATACGCTCCCAATATTTACAAAGATTTTTACCTCGCATATTTTTAGTTGTATTTTATTTTGCTGTATATTATTATTTTCCTAAATAAATATCTATATCATCTGACCGCTTCGGTCTGATTACCCCATGCAAAAGATTAGGCCGTCAGTCGGCCGGGTGAACAATTGAAGAACAAGTAGCATACCGCCGTGCTCACGAAGACGCCCGGCGATCCAAAGCATCTCTGGCATCCGCCTTTCCAGAGTTCGATGGACATCGCCCTGCAAAGTGACGCGGATCATTACAGGATCCTGCCCGAGCAGGAACCGACCCGTGGACCTCTCCGGCTGGACTTCCTCGTCCTTCTGGAGGACGGTTACCGCATGAGAAGCCGTTTTGGAAAGCTTCTCAAGAAATATACGATCATAGAATATAAAGGCGCGACAGACTATCTGGACATAAAAAGCTTTTTCGGCGGGCTGGCGCATGCGTTCCAGTACCTGATGTCCGGCACCGGAGTCTCCGGAAAGCCCGTGCATATCCCCGGAATTGACGAAGTCCTGCTCATGTTTGTCTGCATGCCCTTCCCGAAAAAGCTGATGGACCTTCTGAACGGGACTCCTGTGACGGAAGTGGAACCGGGTGTTTACCGTCTCCAGATTATGAAACTGGATGTCCTTATCGTCGTACAGTCCATTCTGGAAGGCGACGAATACCTGTGGATCAGGAATCTGCGCCGCGGCCCGGATCTGGAGGAATTTAACCGCATGGCGCAGCAGGCGGTGGAGCACCCGGAGGACGAATTGCGCGATTCATTGATTCAGTTTCCGCGAGCAACGAGCCAAGCGGACATGCTTGCATATCCATTTGGCGACTGCCGCGAGAGTCAAAAATTCCGATGTAAGCATCGGAGTTTTTGACTTACAGAAGTTAATCCGGATTTATTGAAGGAGAAGTTGAATATGTGTAAGGTTTTTGAAGAATTAGAAGAACGGGGTGAAAAACGCGGCAGGAAAGACGGAGAAGAACGAATGGCCCAGTTGGTTCAGGCCCTGCTTAAAGATGGACGGATGAAAAAAATCTCTGCCGTGACCAGAAGCCGAAAGCGGCGGGAAGCGCTTTACAGGGAGTACAGGATCTAAACCTGTCAGAACGGCATGGGACAAAGAATAGGAAGAAAGGTATTTTTCCATTGTCGATGTTATTGCGGTTTTAACCGAAAGTCCAAACCCAAATAACTATTGGAAAGTTTTGAAAAAGTAGCTGAAAGATGAGGAAAATCAGTCGGTTACATCTTGTAACCAACTGAAACTGAAATCCCACAAGGACGGAAAACGCTATTTGACCGACGTTGCGATAACTGAGCAGCTTTACGTATCATTCAGTCTATCCCCTCCCCGAAAGCAGAACCGTTTAAGCTATGGCCTGCAGAAGTCGGGCGGGAGCGAATAGAGAAAACCCGGCATCATCAAGTATCCTTTCTGGCGGATGACCTACCAGAATCCGAAGGCCGTGTACGCCTGTGTAAATTACGGGGAGGCATACGCTCCGAAGGAGATTGGGGAGCGTTCGATTTGTATTGACGGGGATATTGGGGAGACATTAATAAAATGAAGGCAGTTGATCCAATGCCAGTTCATCACATTTTATGCCAGTTACCAAAAAATGTTACAGTAGCCTGCGGATATCCCGATAAAGTATCAATACTTATCTTATTACGAAAAAGTGCATGTTTACACTTTCTTTCGGAATAAAACAGGATGTACCACTTGACTCGGAAAATTCTTTTCGAGCATAATGTATTCCGAATATAGGTGACTATGCACTTTTATTCGGAATGGAGGACTTTTATGGAAATCAAGCGTGATGTGTATCTGAAAAAATTGATTCGCAAGAAAAAAATGGTCTGATTAAAGTGGTGACCGGTGTACGGCGGTGTGGGAAATCTTATCTGCTCTTTCATTTGTTTCATAATCATTTGCAGGAAGAAGGCGTTTCGGAAGACCACATGATCGAAGTTGCTCTGGATGACCGTAGAAATAAAGCACTCCGTGATCCGGATGCCATGCTACGGTATATAGAGGAAAGGATGCAGGATAAAGGCGATTATTACATTATTCTTGATGAAGTGCAGTATATGAATGAATTTGAGGATGTGTTGAACAGCCTGCTGCACATTCCTAACGCAGATGTCTATGTCACCGGTAGTAATTCTAAATTTCTTTCTTCGGATGTTATTACAGAGTTCCGTGGCCATGGCGATGAGATCCATGTCTATCCGCTTTGTTTCCGGGAATACACTTCTGCTTATCCGGGAACGCTGGACGAGGCCTGGGACGACTATGTGATCTATGGGGGACTTCCGCTGATTTTATCTATGGAAGCGTCGGAAGATAAAGCAGGATACCTGTCCTCATTGTTTCAAAAAGTTTATCTCTCCGATATCGCAGAGCGTCACAAGGTACGAAACAAAGCAGAACTGGATGAACTGGTGGATATTCTCGCATCTTCCACTGGCAGTTATACCAGCCTGAACAAACTGGCAAAAATGTTCAAGAGCGTCAAGAATAAAGCACTCACCGACAAAACAATCAAAAACTATATCGATTATCTGATCGATTCCTTCCTCATTAGCAAAGCGACACGCTATGATATCAAGGGGAAGAAGTATATCGGTTCCCCGGCAAAATATTATTTTGAAGATGCGGGCCTCCGGAACGCCCGGCTGGGATTCCGGCAGGTAGAGGAAAATCACCTTATGGAGAACATCATCTACAACGAACTTCGGGTCCGTGGCTATCATGTTGATGTAGGCGTCATTGAGCATTATGACAGGAACAAAGCAGGGAAGCGAGAAAAAAAGCAGCTGGAAGTTGATTTTGTTGCCACCATGGGAAGCGAAAAATATTATATTCAATCTGCATTTGCTATGCCGACTGCCAATAAGATTGATCAGGAACAGCGCAGTCTGCTCAGTATCTCTGACTCCTTTCGGAAAATTATTGTAGCAGGCTGGAACCAGAAAGTTCGTCGTGATGAAAATGGGATTGCAACGATAGGACTACGTAATTTTCTCCTGGATGAGGACAGCCTGAGGTTGTGAACAAAAATCAGAGAGAATACATCGTTTTATAAAGTGGTACGCAATAAACAAAATACCCCAGGCATCATAAAGTATCCTTTCTGGCAGATGACCCATCAGAATCCGGAGACAACGTATGCGTGTATCAATTACGGAGATAAAAGAGCCGGATAGCCGAAAAAATAACTGCCAAAATGCCGAAAAACGGCTGCTTGGAAAAGGTGCTGTTTTGATTGAAGGGGCTAAATGGTGTGGGAAAACAACAACGGCCGAGCAGATTGCGCCGAATCTTCACTTTAAAGAAAAAGGCTACAGACACTCAAAAAAATATACCCAGCCCATATACTGGAATAGCTTCATTTTTTTAACAGGAAGATTCTTGCAAGTTCTTATCTTGTCCTTTATTTTCAATAGTGGTATACTTATAAAAACAAGTGCAACACTTGTTTTGCTATATTTAATATTACGGAAAGCGCTTCCGCCTGTGAGCGCTTTATACAGGAGCCTTCCATATTATGGAAAATAAGTTCAATATTGAATATTATGCGCTCCTGGCAAGACGCATCCGAAAGCAGGATGAAGATGCCTTTACTGAATTATATCATGCGACTTACAACAACCTTTATCGTTATGCTTATTATTTTCTGAAAGATGCCTATCTTGCGCAGGACGCATTGCACGAGATTTATATAATAGTATACCGCTCTATATCTTCGCTTAAAGAAGATCGACTGCTTTATCCATGGATGAAGCAGATCACTTACCATGTTTGCTGTGATTTTCAGAAAAAAAACGCCTCCGTTGCGGAACACGAAAAACCAGCCTCTCTGTGGAACGAGGAGATGGTATCGGTCATAGACAATTCTGATTATTTTCAGCCTGTCTGGGAAAAAAACTTCAGGGAACAGATACATAAATATCTTTCAGAACTCCATCCGCAGACTAGGCAGGCTTTTCTGCTGCGTTATGAGAATGAGCTGAAGCTGGAAGAGATCGCAGATTTCCTGGGCTGCAGCCTGAGCACTGTCAAGCGCGCCATCCGGAAAGCCCGGAAACATCTGCAGAGTAAATTTCATATAACCTAAGGAGAGAAAGGCATGTACCGAAGATTTACCGCATCATTGCTGGCCGGATCTCTGTTTTGCTTTATTGTATTTTTTCTTTCCGGCTGCTCCGGCGGTACCCGGAAACCAGGGACAGATTCCGGCGAAGAAGCCGGTCTGCGTCCCAATACTCCCACCGTATATGAGCCTCAGGCTTCCCAGACAGCCGTCCTGGGAACCGATTCTCTGATCGTGGATATCTCCCATACGGACCAGGGCTATGTCATGGCCCGCTATACAGGGACCGCCGCCAGAGCCAATATCCAGATCACCGGCCCTGACAATATCAACTACCGGTATTTTCTCACTCCGTCAGAGTCTTATACCCCGCTTCCCCTGACCGGCGGAAGCGGCGCCTATCAGATCGACGGTCTCGAAAACATCGCAGGCAGTCAGTACGCCGTCCTTTTCAGGGAGACGACAGAAGTCGTTCTGGAAAATGAACTTCTCCCTTTCCTGTATCCGAATCAATATGTATATTTCGACGCGGACAGCGATGCCGTGGCCGTGGCTGCTGAGTGCGTGGCGGGGGCCGCCTCGGATCTGGACACGGTGGCGGATATCTATCACTATGTGATCGGCCACGTGACCTACGACACGGAGAAGGCGGAAAGTGTGGAGAGGGGGTATCTGCCGGATGTGGATGAGACGCTGCGGACCGGCAAAGGGATCTGTTTTGACTATGCATCGCTGACCGCGGCTATGCTCCGATCCCAGGGCATCCCCGCCCGGCTGGAGATCGGTTATGCAGGCAGCGTCTATCACGCCTGGATCAGCGTCTACACCGAGGAGACCGGATGGATCGACCGGCTCATCGAATTTACGGGGGACGCATGGACACGGATGGATCCCACGCTGTCCTCAGGAAACGACAACAGCGACGCTGTCCTGAAATATATCGGGGATGGCTCTAATTATACGACACAGTATATTCGCTGAGAAAGGAGTCCTATGAGAGCTTTAAATAATACGGAACTGGCTTCCTTCTGCGGACAGCTGGCGCTGATCCTGCGTTCCGGCATCTCTTCCCTGGAGGGACTGTCGCTCATGCTGGAGGATACGCCGGAAGGAGAAGGCAGACAGATACTGGAAAAGACCCTCCGGGGGATGGAGGAGACCGGAAGCCTCTCCCGGGCGCTGCAGGACGCGGAGGTCTTTCCTCCTTATCTGTGCAGTATGGCCGAGATCGGCGAACAGTCCGGAAAGCTGGATGATGTGATGACTTCTCTGACCGCCCATTACCGCCGGGAGGAAGCCCTTTCCAAAAATATCCGGAGCGCAGTGGCCTATCCGCTGCTCATGCTGGGGATGATGATCGTCGTCATGACTGTGCTTCTGGTAAAGGTCATGCCGGTCTTCCGGCAGGTATTTGAGCAGCTGGACGCCCGGCTGAGCGGATTCTCCCGGGCCGTGCTGAATGCCGGGGACCTGCTGGGGCGCTACAGCGTGGTCTTCCTGGTTCTGGCGGCTGTACTCGCCCTTGTGTGCATCTATCTTTTCTTCACTGAAAACGGGCAAAAGAAAGCTCAGGATTTCTTCTGCCGTTTTCTGTTCACCCGGAAACTGGCAGAGAGGATCGCGGCCTCCCGCTTCGCGAACGGGATGTATCTGTCTCTGAGCAGCGGGCTTAATGTGGACCAGAGTCTGGAGATGACGATCCGGCTGGTGGAGCATCCCGGCATGCGCCGGAAGATCGAGCAGATCCGGCAGCGCGCCGCAGAGGGGATCAATTTTGCCGAAGCAGTGGCGCAGGCAGGCGTCTTCACGGGCACACAGACCCGGATGCTGGCGGTCGGCTGCAGGGCCGGGGCCCTCGACGATGTGATGAAACAGATCTCGGAACAGTACGAGGATGAGATCGAGGAACAGATTGACACGGCCCTGGGCAGACTGGAGCCGGCTCTGGTAGCCGTCCTGTCGGTGGCAGTGGGCATGATCCTGCTCTCTGTCATGCTTCCTCTGCTGGGCGTCATGGTAAATATCGGAGGGTAGACTATGAACCGTTTTCAGAAAAGCAGGAGCCGGCTGCATCTTCCGCGCGTCCTGCTGCCCGTAATTCTGTTCTGCATCGTGCTTTTCCTGCTGCTGGGCGGACTGTCGTCCGTCTCTGACGCGGCTGCCCGGGAGGAGGCTTCCCGGCTCCACGACGCTGTCCTGCAGGGAGCGGTACAGTGTTACGCGCTGGAGGGATTCTATCCGGAGGATCTGTCCTATCTGGAAGAACACTATGGACTAACCTATGATACAGAAAAATATGTGGTATCCTATGAAGCGACCGGTTCCAACCTGATGCCGGACGTGACTGTCATCCCCCTGCGGAAAGGAGGCGCCGGATCATGAATTTCCGAAAGCAAAGACAGGATCATGCTGTAGATCTATTTTTTACCCTGTCCCTTTTCTGCGTCTTCACCGTCTGCGCGCTGCTGCTGATCGCGATCGGCATCCAGGCCTACCGCACTGCGGCTGCCAGTCTGGAGAATACCTATTCTGCCCGCACCGCCTTGTCCTATGTGGCGGAAAAGGTCCGGCAGCATGACGAAGAGGGAAGAATCTTCTTGACGCAGATAGACGGAGAGAACGCGCTTCTGCTGACAGACCAGGTAGAAAAAACGGTTTATGAGACTTACATCTACCCAAAGGACGGCGCTGTCTGTGAACTGGTGGTACGGGAAGGCACGGAAATCTCCCCGGACATGGGACAGACAGTCCTGCAGGTGGGCAGTTTTTCCATCTCCGAGCTGGGAGACGGATTTCTGGAACTGGCCGCGTCCGACGGCCAGGGACAGACAGATACTTTTCTCCTGCATGTGAGAAACAGCGGGGGATATTCGCGAAAGGAATGAGACAGATATGAGGCGGCCGAGGCATACACGTTCCAGCCTGTTTTTGATAGAGTTGATCATATCCATATTGTTTTTCTCCGTGGGAAGCGCCGTATGTATCCAGGCTTTTGCCCAGGCGCGCCTGATGAGCCGGGCGGCGGAAGATCTGAGCTTCGCCTCCGCGCGGGTCTCAGGGGCGGCATCCGTCATCCGGTATACGGACGGGACTCTGGAGTCGGTTCAGAAATATCTTCCTTCCGCCGCGCAAATCGACGGCGGGTACCAGATCTGCTATGACCGGGATCAGCAGCCCTGCGCAAAAGAGGAGGCAGCCTACATCCTGTCCATCCATACAGAGCAGGAGGGTATCCGCACAGACGCGCATCTTGTCATGTCAGATGAAGATGGGGAAACCATCTATGAACTGTCGCTGCGCTACCCCGCTCCATCCCGACAGTCCAAGGAGGATCTGTAGATGAATCAGAACAACAACCGGTCTCCGGTCAGCATCGGTATTTCTTCTCTCATATTGATCTTCGTGATGCTGTGCCTGCTGACTTTTTCCGTGCTTTCCCTGGTCAGCGCCAGGGCGGATATGAGGCTGAGCCAGCGGAGCGCGGACCGCACCACCGCCTACTATGACGCGGAAAACCGTGCCAATGATATCCTGCTGTCCATCATCGGCTGTATGGAAGAATACGCGGACAGTCCGGACCCCTCTGTCTTCTATCAGCAGCTGCAGGATCAGCTGGAAGGGCAGGACGGCATCTCCTTTACCGACGCCAGTCACCTGCAGTATGAAGTCCCTCTGGAGGAAGAGCAGGTCTTGTCTGTCTCCCTGGAACTTTCTTACGAACCATATGAGGACGGCAGCCATTACCGGGTCCAGGCATGGAATACCGTATCCCTGCATGAATGGAACGCGGACTTAAGCCTTCCGCTCCTGGATCAAGACACTATGAACGACTTATTTACGGAGGATTAATCTATGAATGCTCTGGATTTTCTGACACAGACCACTTCGATGGGCGCGTCCGACCTGTTTATCGTCTCCGGGCGTCCCCTTTCTTATAAAAAGGGCGGAAAGATACTTCAGTTCGATGACGAGCGCGTTATGCCCTCGCAGACGGAAGCGCTGATCCGCGAGATCTACCGTCTGGCCGACCGCGATATTTCACGTTTCCTGCGGACCGGAGACGACGACTTTTCTTTCGCTGTCCCCGGGCTTTCCCGTTTCCGCATCAGCGCTTATATGCAGCGCGGTTCCATGGCGGCGGTGATCCGGGTCATCACATTTGAACTTCCGGACCCGCGGGCGCTGGGCATCCCGGAACAGGTGATCCGGTTGGGCAGTCTGTCAAAAGGTCTGGTTCTGGTGACCGGTCCCGCCGGCAGCGGCAAATCCACGACGCTGGCCTGCATCATCGACGCCATCAACCAGTCGCAGGAGAAACATATCATCACCATGGAGGATCCTCTGGAATACCTTCACCGGCATAAAAAGAGCATCGTGAGCCAGCGCGAGATCAGTTCCGACACGGAGAGTTACGTGGTGGCTCTGCGGGCGTCTCTGCGGCAGAGTCCGGATGTGATCCTGCTGGGCGAGATGCGTGATTTTGAGACGATCTCTATCGCTATGACAGCGGCGGAGACCGGGCATCTGGTATTCTCCACGCTGCATACGCCCGGCACGGCCAGCACCATAGACCGGATCATCGACGTATTTCCGCCCAGCCAGCAGCGGCAGATCGCCGTGCAGCTGTCCACTGCCCTGCAGGCGGTGGTCTCCCAGCAGCTGATCCCGGCGGCGGACGGCTCCGGCATGATACCCGCCTTCGAGATGATGACGGCGACTCCCGCTATCCGGAATATGATCCGGGAGAACAAGATCCCCCAGATCGACGGGACCATCTATTCCGCCTCTTCCGAGACCATGTTCTCTATGGACGCCAGCCTGGCTTCGCTGGTCCGGGAAGGCCGGATCACAAAAGAGGAGGCGCTTGCGCACGCCTCCAATCCTGAGATGCTGAAACGCAGGCTGTAAAACGCTCCGCTTTACGCCTTCAGTTCCGGAAACGGGATCACCGCTTCCGGGACTTTTTTATGCGTTCCGATCATCTTTTCCATATAGATCATATCGTACCAGGTCCCGAACTTGTATCCGCACCGGTGCAGATGCGCGGCTTTCACGTATCCCATCCGCTCATGGAACCGCACGCTGGCGTCGTTCAGGCGCCCGTCCGCATGCCCGGTATAGGCGATGCAGGCGTTGAGATTCGTCAGGTTCTGGGACGCTCCGATCCGCTCCAGCTCCTCATACAGACGCCGTCCGATCCCTCTGCCCCGCCGTTCCATCTCCACATAGACGCTGGGCTCCGCGCACCAGCCGTAGGCGGCCCGGGGATGAAAGGCCGACAGATAGGCGTACCCCACGATCCTCCCGTCTTCTTCCGCCGCCAGATAGGGATACCTGCTCAGGACATGTTCGATCCTGCCCCGGAATTCTTCCGGAGACGGAACTTCATACTCAAAGGTGACCGCCGTCTCCCGCACATACGGCGCGTAGATCTCCAGCAGGGCCTCCGCGTCCTCCGGGCATGCCGTCCGGATGGAAAGACTCATCTCTCCACCTCTTCCGGACCCCACAGCTTTTCCGGATACAGTCCGCGCGCTTTCATGTCGCGCACCGCCTGCACCACCGTCGGCTTGTCCTCTTTGTAGGTCACTCCGTACCAGCGGTCCCTGCTGGTGAGCACCCTCACCTCCGCCCTGTCTTCCCGGATCAGCTCATCCACCACAAAAGGCAGGAAATACTCGCATTTCAGAGGATTTTCCTTCAGACCCTTTTCCAGCGCTTTCGGGAAACGGTCCTTAAGTTCCTCCATCATGCTCCTGGTGAATCCCCACATGTTCATGGAGACCACCGCGTCGTCCGGCAGGCTGATCCAGGTCCTGCCGTCGTCCTCCGTGTAAGCGGCGCTTCCGTCGCTCTGCTTCTCGATGCGCGTTCTCTCATGGATATCGGTCAGCATATCCTGCTCATCTACTTTGCACACGCCGCGGGCCACGGATCCGTTCTCCGTCAGAGTATTTTTCAGCAGATATCCCACCATGGTATATTCATATTTATCGCCGTCTTCATGAGTGGTCAGATAGTCATAGATCAGGCGGAACGCTTCCCTTCCGTAGAAATCGTCCGCGTTGATCACCGCGAAGGGGCCGTCGATCACAGCAAGGCAGCTCAGCACCGCGTGTCCGGTACCCCAGGGTTTTACGCGGCCTTCCGGCACCTGGAAACCTTCCGGCAGGTTGTGAAGATCCTGGAAGACATATTCTGTCCGGACCCTGCCCTCCAGCCGGCTGCCGATCCGCTCCCGGAAATCTTTCTCATTTTCTTTCTTGATGATAAAGATCACTTTCTCGAATCCCGCCTGCACAGCGTCATAGATGGAAAAATCCATGATAATATGCCCCTGATCGTCCACCGGGTCGATCTGTTTGAGTCCTCCGTAACGGCTTCCCATCCCTGCCGCCATGATCACCAGCACTGGTTTCTTCATCTTTTTATCCCTCCATAATCATTTTTTCTATTTCTTCTCTGGTTCCTGTCAGAGATCCCTGCACCATCTCCGGCTTTCCGCCGCCTTTTCCCCTGAAGCGGGCATTCAGTTCTTTTACGAAGACGCGCAGGTCCACGTTCCGGCTCCCCAGGATATAGCGGTATCCCGCGTTGTCCGTGCCCACAAAGGCCGCGCAGATGCCCGGACAGCGCTCCACGGCTCCGTTGATGAAATTCCGCACGGCGATGTTGTCCAGATCCTCCTCAAAGATGCACACATTCCGCTGATCCGGACGGATCCGGCAAAGTTTCTCTTCCAGATACAGGGCCTGCATACGGTTCAGATGCTCCCGGAGCTTCTCCTGCTGCTCTTTCAGACGGAGCACCGCTTCCCCGATCTGATCCGGGCGGGCCGACAGCGCCACTGATACGCCGGTCACGCCCCGCTGTTTTTCCTGATAGTCCTTAAGCGCCCGGTCTCCGCACACAATCGTCACCCGGCATCCGCCCCGGTGGCGTTCACAGCTTTGCACCTTGATGACGCCGATCTCTCCGGTCCGCTGCACATGGGGCGCGCAGCAGGCGCAGATGTCGTAGCCGGGCACGGACACCAGCCGCACCTGTCCCTCGATCTCGATCTTGCTGCGGTAATCCAGCTTTTTCAGCTCCTCGCTGTCCGGATAGAGCACCTGCACCGGAATGTCTTCATAAACTGCCTGGTTTGCCCTGCGTTCCAGATCCAGGATCTGTTCCCCGGACAGTTCCCCGTTGAAATCCAGCGTGGTCGCTTCCTGCCCCAGGTGGAATCCCACGTTGTCATACCCGTACAGGCTGTGCACCAGACCGGACAGGATATGCTCTCCGGTGTGCTGCTGCATGCGTGAGAAACGCTCCGTATAGTCCAGCCGTCCCAGCACCTCGCTCCCTTCCGGGACAGCCTCCGCCGTCATATGCCAGATGACGCCGTCCTCCTCCCGGGTGTCCGTCACCTGGATCCCGTCCAGCCATCCCCGGTCTCCGAACTGCCCGCCGCCTTCCGGAAAGAAAGCGGTCCGGTCAAGCTCCACCCGGTATCCGTCTTTATACTTTTCACAGGACAGGACGGCGGCACGGAACTCTTTCAGATGGCTGTCCTCGTAGTACAGCCGCCGCGCCGCGCCGCCCTGCTGCAGATGTTTTTCTTCCATATCGCTTTGTCTCTCCTGTATTTGCTGCATCCAATATATCATTTACAAAACATAAAATCAATTTTCTGTTTTTACAACACAATTACTTTCCCCATCGTAAACGAATAAATCACTTTCTCTCTTACCTTCTTCCCCGTCATCATCTCCAGCGCTTTCCCGTAATACTGAAGCTGCGCGCGGTATCTTCCTGCCAGTTCTTCCGCGCGGAAGATCCGGTCCGTCTTATAGTCTACGATCACGATCTCATCTTCTTCGTAAAAGAACGCGTCTATGATTCCCTGGATCAGTACCAGTTCTTCCGGGTCGGAGCCGTCCACCCGGTCTCCGGGCAGTCCGATGACAAACGGCTGCTCCCGGTAAAGATCTCCCCGGCGGGCGGCGTCCCGCATCCGTTTCCCCAGCGGGCTTTGGATAAACTTCAGAAGATCCCGGACATTCACCGCGTCGATATCCTGCCGTTCCAGTCTGCCGCTTCCGGCCAGTTCCTCCAGAACCTGTCCCGCCTGTTCTTCTGTCTCCATGTCTTTTCCGAAATCCACACATTCCATGACCGCATGGTACGCCGTTCCCCGGGCGGCTCCGGTCTTCTCTTCCTGTTTTTCGATAAACTGCGGAATCAGCGGGATCACATCCGATTCCGGGAACATCTCTTCGGCGGCGTCGGACTCTTCTTCCATCCGGAGTTTTTTCAGTTCGGTCACGCTGTATTTCTGCCGCGAGGTTTTCTCGTCCGCCCACGGATATTTCCAGGAGAGCCTCCGGTCCACCTCCGCGTCCAGTCTCTGATCCCCGGATGGGAAGAGCACGCGGCGCTCCATCTCTTCCCTGCTCAGAGCGTCCTGCACCCGGGTCTTCACTTCCCCTGCCAGAAGTTCCTTCAGGGAAACCGGTCTTCTCTCCAGCGCGCTTCCCTCTGCCTTCAGCGCCGGCAGGATCCAGTCCAGATAACTGTCCGCGCCGGACAGTTCCAGATAGCTCAGCTTCTCTTCCGGCGACGGTTCCGCCTGCAGGAGTTTTTCTCCTGCCATGCCGGTCAGGATCAGCTTCTCTTTCGCGCGGGTCATGGCCACATAGAGGATACGCAGTTCTTCTCCCAGATTGTCCAGCTGGTTCTGCCTGCGTATCATCTGTTTGACCAGCGTGGCCCTGCGCATACGGTGTTCCAGGTCCACATAGTCCAGCCCGATTCCGTACCGGCTGTGGCAGACCAGCTTGTCCCGGCTCTCCTGCCGGTTGAAACTTTTCCCCATGCCCGCGGCAAATACCACCGGGAATTCCAGGCCTTTGCTGTGATGGATACTCATGATCTGCACGGATCCACCGTCCGCGCCCGACAGCGGCGCCTCGCCGAAATCCACCTGGTATTTCTGCATCTTCTCTATATACCGGATAAAGTGAAACAGCCCGTGATAGCTGATCTTCTCGTAATCCTGCGCTTTCTGAAGCAGCATCTCCACATTGGCGATCCGCTGCTCCCCGCCCGGGAGCGCCCGCATCTCGTCCATATATCCGGTCTCTTCCACGATCTGCCACAGGAGTTCATGGATGGACGTGCACGCCGCCCTTCTCCGGTACTCTTCCACCCGGGAGAAGAAATCCGCGAGCCGTTCCTTTAAGTTTGCATCCGGACCTTCCGACGCATAGAGCGCGCAGGCCGCGCAGAACCGTTTCTCCGGGTATGCCGCCTTGATCTTCGCCAGTTCTTCGGAGGAAAATCCCCCTATGCTTCCGTGCAGCGCCGCAGCCAGCGGGATCTCCTGAGTCGGATTGTCCAGCACCCGCAGGTAGGACAGGAGCCCTTCCACTTCCACCGTCTGGAAATATCCTTCCCTGGACTGGGCGCTGGCCGGGATCCCTTCCTCCTGCAGCACCCTTACAAAGGTCTCGCTCCAGCCGGCCATGGTGCGCAGGAGGATCACGATATCCCCGCAGCGCGCCGGACGGAGTTCTCCGTCCTCTGTCACCGTTCCGGTTTTTAACAGTTCCCGGATCCTGGCCGCGATCAGATGCGCCTCCGCCTCCTGCTTCGTCCACCGGCTTTCCTGGCGGGTTTCTTCCCATTCTTCCTGGGAAAGGAGCAGAAGCTCCGCCCTGCATCCTTCCTGGTCAGGATAAGAAGCTCCCATCCGGAGGGCTTCCGCCTCCCCGTAATCGATGCCCCCCAGTTCCCGGCGCATGATTTTACGGAAAATCTCATTGACCGGACCCAGTACCTCTCCCCTGCTTCGGAAATTCTGGTGAAGATCGATCCGCACGCCGGTTTTCCCGTCCTGATAGTCATGGTATTTCTCCAGGAACAGCCCCGGTTCCGCCTGTCGGAAACGATAGATACTTTGCTTCACATCTCCCACCATGAAACGGTTATCCCGCCCCTGCCGGCTGCCGGAGATGCTTTCGAGGATCGCCTCCTGGACCAGGTTGCTGTCCTGGTATTCATCCACCATGATCTCCGCGAAATATTTGGAAAACACATCCGCTGTCCCGCTGGGAACCAGCTTCCCCTCCTCTTCCCTAGTCAGGATTTTCAGGGCAAAATGCTCCTGGTCGCTGAAATCCAGGATATTTTTCCGCCGCTTCTCTTCTCCCAGCCGTTCCGTAAACTGAAGCGTCAGATCTGCCAGGCAGCGGGCATTCTGCGCCGTCTCCCGCATCTGATGGAACACCGTCTCCGAAGGGAGCTGGAAATACTGGTTTTTCAGGGATTTCAAAATATCTTTCATGTCATTGCGGATCTCCATGATCCGGCCGCAGATCCCTTCATCCGCGTCTGCCATGGCCTTGCTTCTGCGGCTGGGGAGCCGCTGGAACTTCAGGTCCGCCAGGAGTTCTCCGAAAGACTCCATGGACCCGCACCGGAGCATTTCTTCCAGAAGAGCGGCGTCCGACCGCAATACTTCTATATACGGGAGCGGCCCGTACGGCGCCCGGGCCATCTCTTCCGCCAGAAGGATCTTGTCCCGGCAGTCCGAAACCGTCCTCTTCAGTTCTTTCATGATCTCTTTCGTTCCGCGGAAATCCTCCCAGGAAGCGTCCTTTGGAAGTTCATACAGCGCCGCGCAGTCTTTCAGCCATTTTTCAGGCTGCGGATGAGCCTGGGCATATTCATAGAGCTGCAGAACCAGCTCCTCCAGCCCGCTTCCCCGGTTCCCGCTGCCGTAGCTTTCGGCAAACCGCAGGAAATCCGGATCCTTCGCCGCGCACGCTTCCTCTACTACCTTCTGCGCCGTATCCTGTTTTAAAAGCCGCATCTCGCCCTCATCCGCGATCCGGAAGCTGGGATTCAGGTCGATGGTATGAAAATAATTGCGGATCACATACAGGCAGAACCCGTGGATCGTCGTGATCTGGGCCCGTGAGAGAAGCGCTTCCTGCCTCTGCAGCCATTCGTTTCCCGGGTCTTCCAGGATCCGCTCCGCCAGAGCCTTCCCGATCCGTTCCCGCATCTGTGACGCGGCCGCTTTGGTAAACGTGGTGACCAGCAGACGGTCCGCGTCCACCGGATGTTTCGGATCCGTGATCAGGGACAGGATCCGCTCCACCAGCACCGCCGTCTTGCCGGAACCCGCGGCGGCAGACACCAGCAGATTTTTTTCTCTGGTGTCGATGACCTTTTTCTGGTCCTCTGTCCATACGACGCTCATCCCTGTTCCTCCTTCATCTTCTCCCAGACCTCTTCCCGGTCCATGAGCTGCAGACGGCGTTTCTCGCACCCTTCCAGCTTCCGGTCAAAGCCGCAGACACTGTGATAGGCGCAGTACCGGCAGGCGTCGTCCGTCCCCATCTCGTAGGGATCCAGCCGGATATCCCCGTTCAGGATGCGTTCTCCATACTCGGCAACCCGTCTTTTCACATGTCCCATCAGAAGCTCGAACTGTTCTTCCTCCGCCACCGGCGAAGCCGCCGTGTACCCGCCGTCCTTCTTTCTGCGCACGGGCAGGATATCCGATCCGGTCTCCATCTCCCGGTCCATCAGTTCTGCGACTCCGTCCTCCGCGCTGACCAGGCCGCCCAGCGCCAGTTCTTTCAGGAGCTTTTTCGCCGGATCTTCTTCCTCTTCATAGTCCAGCATGGGATCTTCGATATGATAATAAAACATGCCGGCAGGATGCACTTCCCCATCCCCATCCTGCTGGCGGCGTTTCAGTTCCACGGCCGCGTTCAGGTACACCGCCAGCTGCAGCTGCAGTCCGTAATAGATGCTGGTCAGGTCGAACCGCGTGGAACCGCTCTTGTAGTCCACCACGCGCACATAGACCTTCCCGTCCTTCCGGCACACATCGATCCGGTCGATCCTGCCCTGCAGGCGCATGCGTTCGTCCTCGGACAGAAGCACGGACACGCTCTGAAGCTGTTCCAGATTCCGGAAAGATACTTCCGTGTCCTCCGGGAGGAATTCTCCCCTTTCCACCTGCCGCAGCACGGCCCAGGCGGTACGCTTCCCGATCCGCTTCATGCGCGCCAGGGTATACTGGTCTCTCGCCCGGTCCGGAAGAATCTGGTCGGCGTGATCCTGGATGGCCCGCTCCAGAGCTTCCTCCATCCAGCGGTCCCGCAGATCGTCCGGCACATGGAACCATCCGTATCCGCCCTGCTCCACCGCGTCCGAAAAATATTTCAGCGCTTCGTGGAACACATTTCCCATATCCACGGCCTTCAGTTCACAGGTCTCCCGTTCTTCCAGGCGCAGGCCGTACTGCAGGAAATGGGCATAGGCGCAGGCCGCGAACTGTTCCAGGCGCGTGACGCTGCCTTCCAGCAGGGTCCCGTACAGAGCCCGCGCCACTGTTTTCCCGATGCCGTCCTCCTGCCTGGTCCGGCACACCGCGTCCATGAGACGCTCCAGTTTTTCTCTCCAGGGATCCCGGGCCGCGTACCAGCTGATCAGGGCGCTGTCTCCGCCTCCGGCGCGGCCTTCCCGTTCCGCCTTCAGCGCCCCGGTCAGTTCCCGCAGATTGCCCTCCGGCGCCACCAGACGGTCCAGGAGCTCTTTCTTTTCCGGATCTTCCACCCGGATCTTCGGGAACAGCTGCCGGATCTGGGAGATCAGAAAGGACGGCCTTAACGCCCCTCCGTCCGCATCCGCCTGGCTCCAGGACAGATACAGCCTCCTGGAAGGCTTCGTCAGGTTCAGGTAGATATAGAATTTCTGGACGCATGCCTCCTGTCTGGCCGTGGGCGCCAGCTCTACTTCCTGCTCATGCAGGAGTTCTCTCTCCATCTCCGAGAGGATGCCTCCCCGGCTCTTATCCCGGGGGACGCTTCCTTCATTAACTCCCGCGAAAAACAGGACTTTCACGTCTTTCAGACGGCTTCTCTCCATATCCCCCGCCAGTACCTGGTCGGTTCCTGCGGGGATCAGCCCCACTTTCATCTCCGACAGCCCCGCGTCCAGCAGCTCGGCATATTCTTCCAACGGGATCCTGCAGTCTCCCAGCAGCATGACCAGCTTGTCAAACAGATCCATGACCATCCCGTAGATCTGTGCGTACTCTCTGGCAGTGGCCATGTCGCCCTTTCCGTCAAACCACGCTTCCTGTTCCTTCAGTTTTTTCTGAATATCCAGGCCCACCAGACAGTCATAGAGCGCTTCGGTCATGCCGCGCACATTCCCGTCTTTCCGGGTCAGCCCTTCTTTCAGAGTCTCCAGCCAGCCGGCAAGGCGGGCCCGGATCTCGTTCAGCGTTTCCAGATCTCCCTCTTCCATATGTTTCAGGGGGCGCTTCCATTCCCGGCACCAGCCGGACAGCCCGCGGACTCCTCTGGCGATCACATAATTCTCCAGCCGGTCTGTCTCTTCGCTGTCTGTTCCCGCCATACCGCTCCGCAGCAGACGGAACATGGATTCATAGGAGAAATCCTCCTGGACAGCCAGGAGCAGGGCGCGCAGAAATTCCACAAAGGAATTTTTCAATACATCCCGCTTCCGGTCCATGAACCCCGGGATCCCCAGCCTGGAAAAGCACTGTTCCAGGAGCGGCACATAGCTCTCCTGGTCTCCGGTCACCACAGCGATGTCCCGATAGCGGAATCCTTCGTCCCGCACCAGACGCAGGATCTCTCTTCCGATCTCCTCGGACTCCGCTCTGGGATTGCCGGCGGAAAAAAGACGCACTTCCTGCGTCTCTTCCTCCCAGACCGCTTTTTCATGGCGGAATATATGCTGTTCCATAAAATGAAGCGCCGGAGCCTCACGGAAGCGGTATTTTCCCGCGTCCGAAAGGATCACCGGCTTTCTCACTTCGACTCTCGCCCGGTCTGCCAGACGCGCAAGCTCCAGCGCCGTTTTCTTCGTGGGATGGAACAGCCGGTACTCCGCCTCCCGGACAAAGGGCTGCTCGCGTCCGTCCATGGTCAGCGTCACGCACACCTCTTCCGCCAGCCCCAGCAGCTTCTGCAGAAGTTTCATCTGCACGGGGGTAAATCCGTTGTAGCCATCCAGGGCGATCACGCTGCCCCGCACCGTCTCCGACCGCTCTACCACCTGCTCCAGCGCGTCCAGCAGCTCCTCCACCGTCAGATACATCCCCTCCAGATATTCCCGGAAACTCTCATAGATCACCAGCATATCCTTCAGTTTAAAATACAGCTGGGGATTCTCCTTATTCTGCTCCATGACGCGCCGGAGTTCTTCCGGCTGCATCCGGTACTGCGTGAACTCCGAGAGCAGAGACTTGACCTCGGATATGTAGCCCAGCTTCTTCAGGTTTCCGCCCAGGAGCACCAGTTCGTCTTTCTTCTCCTCTGCGATGCGGCGCAGAATCAGATTCTTGCCCGTATCCTCCAGGATCCGGCGGTGCTCGCCTCCCACTTCGCCGAAGACCCGGTGCGCCAGACGTTCAAAGCTCAGTACGTCGATATTCATGATCCCGTGCCTGGGATGCATCCGCACCAGATCCTTCTGGGTCTGCATAGTAAACTGTTCCGGCACAATGACCAGGAACTGCTTCTCCGGATACTGCATGGACCCCCGGATCACCTTTTCAAATAAATAATGGGATTTCCCCGCGCCCGGATTTCCCAGTATCAGCTGCAATGCCATATTTTCACCCCTGTCGTTCCAGCAGATCCTTCACCACTTCGGAGGCAAGCAGAAGTCCCGCCGTCCCCGGCACGAACACCATGCTTCCGGGCGTCACCTTGCGTCCGTCCCCTCCCAGGATCTGTCTGAGAGGTTTCTTAGGCTCTTCCGTGGAGTACACTACTTTCAGTCTCTCTATCCCTCTTTTCCGGAGTTCACGCCGCATGACCTTCGCCAGCGGACATCCCTTTGTCCGGTAGATATCCGTCACCTCAAACCTGGAGGGATCCAGCTTGTTGCCCGCGCCCATGGCGCTGATCAGCGGCGTCCCCGCTTTCTGACAGCTTACGGCCAGTTCCAGCTTCCCGCTGACCGTGTCGATGGCGTCCACCACATAGTCGAAGGCGCCGAAATCGAACCGGTCCGCATGTTCCGGAAGAAAGAAACATTCCTGTGTCTCCACCTCCGTCTCCGGGCAGATATCCGCGATCCGCTCCTTCATCACCGCGGTCTTGTACCGGCCCAGCGTACTCCGAAGGGCGATGATCTGCCGGTTCAGATTGCTCTCGCCCACCACGTCGTTGTCCACCAGCAGGAAATGTCCGACGCCGCTCCGCGCCAGCGCTTCCACCGCGTAGCCGCCCACGCCGCCGATGCCGAAGACCGCCACCCTGGCCTTTCTCAGTTTTTTCAGTCCGTCCTCTCCGATCAGGAGTTCTGTCCGGGCAAATGTCTCGTTCATGTCCCCAGCTCCTTATTCATACTGCCGCTCTGAAATCCGCCCAGATCCAGCGTCACATAGGTAAATCCCAGCTCTTTCAGCTTCCGCGTCACTTTCTCCGACAGATTCTCATGAAACAGCCTGGGAAATTCTTCCGGCAAAAGCTCAATCCTCGCCAGATTTCCATGAACACGCACCCTTTTCTGTGTGAATCCCAGATCCTGCAGATAGTCCTCCGCCTTCTCCACCCTTTTCATCTTTTCCGGCGTGATCGGTTCCCCGTATGCGAAACGGGACGCCAGACACGCGGAAGACGGGCGGTTCCATCCCGACAGGCCCAGACGGTCCGCCATCTGACGGATCTCCGCCTTGGTAAATCCAGCGTCTTTCAGAGGGCTGGCGATCCCCAGTTCTTTCAGAGCCCTGAGGCCCGGACGGTAGTCCCCCTGGTCGTCCACATTGGAGCCTTCCGCCAGGAAAGGGATTCCTTCATCATCCGCGGCCGCGCGCATCCTCGTAAATAATGCACGTTTGCACAGATAACAGCGATTCGGGGGATTCGCTGCAAACCCTTCGATGGAAAATTCATCCACCGTCTCGACCCGGTGGCGGATACCGAATCTTTCACAGAATGCTTTCGCCAGCGCCAGCTCCCGCTCCGGCACCGCATGCAGGGACACCGTCAGCGCCAGCGCGTTCTCTCCCAGCGCTTCCCGCGCCGCATATAACAAAAGAACCGAATCCACTCCGCCGGAGAAGGCGATGGCTGCCTTCCCCTCCGAAGCGATCCGGCTCTTCAACCCGCCGTATTTTCGTTCCAGTCTATCTTCCATATAAATACTCCTAAGCAGCAAATACCAGTACCGGCTCCTCTGCCAGACACAGGACTCCGCTCAGCACATGAGAGCAGACCCGGGTGATGAACTCGCAGTCCTCTTCCACCGATCTGGTCTTCTGCATATATTCTTCATGGGTCTTCCGGATATAGTCCAGAATCTCGTCCGCCGACAGAAAACGTCCGGGATAAGCCATATGGAATACCGCCTGATCTTCGTTAATATATCTGCGAAGCTCATGCTTCAGCACATTCTCATACTTACAGTGGTCCTTCAGGTTGCCCGGGAAATGGCTGTTATGAGGAAATGTAAAATAGTCTGCCAGATAATGCATAACCTGTCCCAGATCCACCATATAGCGGATACAGTCCTCCGGGCGGTACAGATCCGTCTCTATCAGCCTGCGGATTTTTTCTTCCACCAGGTCGAATGTCACGTCAAATTCATGCCTTACCGTCACAAACGCGGGCCGGCAGTCAGGAAGAATGCTTCCTATATAAAACGATCTCCATCTGCGGCGCAATATTTCATGATCCAGACTTCTGACCAGAAATCCGGCCAGACAAAGATGTGATTTTTTTCTCAACGGCTTACCCTCCATGCCAATCTCAAACACCAAGACCATATCCAGTTTACCATAATTTTTTCAGCATGCAACAGGTTTTTTTCGATCTGGGAAAATTTTTCACCGTTTTTACATAAATTTTGGTTTAAATACACTCAAGGACCACGCCGTGGGCGATCCCCGGTATGGATTTTCCTTCGTTAAAGCTCACTTTGGACAAAAGCGCGCCGGTGGGTACCAGGAGTACCCGCTTCCACTCTTTTCTCGAAAGTTTTGGAAGAATATAAGCAGCCAGCACCACGGCGGCGCAGCCGCAGCCGGAACCTCCCGCATGGGTGTCCTGGGAATCCGGGTCGTAGATCAGCATGCCGCAGTCCTCATGGATCCCGTCCAGTTCGATGGCTCTCTCACGAAGCAGATCTTTCAGAATCGTCTGTCCGATGCTTCCCAGGTCCCCGGTGATGATCCGGTCGTATTCTTCCGCTTCTCTTCCGAAGTCCATCAGATGGCGGTAGATCGTATCCGCCGCGGCCGGCGCCATGGCGGCGCCCATATGCATGGAATCCTTTACCCCGTAGTCCACCACCTTTCCGGTGGTGATTCCGGTGATACATACAGAGGCTCCTTTGGCGTACGAGCCCCCCGCGGCGGCAAGTACAAAGGCTCCGGATCCGGTGACCGTCCAGGTAGTCGACAGGGGACGCTGTCCCGCGTATTCCAGGGGAAATCGGAACTCCTTTTCCGCGCTGGCAAAATGGCTGGAGGTCAGCGCCATGGCACATTCCGCGCAGCCCGCGTTCACCGCCATGGACGCCAGCGACAGACTCTCTCCGCAGGTGGAACAGGCTCCGTACAGTCCGAAAAGAGGGATCTGAAGTTCCATGATCCCGTAGGAAGTGGCGATTCCCTGCGCCAGCAGATCCCCCGCGAACAGATAGCGGATCTGCTCTTCATTCATACCGGCCTTCTCCATGGCTTTGCGCGCCGTCAGAAGCTGGAGCTCGCTCTCCGCTTCTTCCCAGGTATTCTTGCCGAATCTGGGATCCGGTTCGATCACGTCGAAGAGATGACCCAGAGGTCCGTCTCCTTCCTTGCTTCCCACGATGGAAGCCGCTCCGATGATCCGGGGCGGTTCTCCAAAACTTACGCTGGCTCTTCCTTTTTTCTCTGTCATGGCCTGGCTCCTTTCCGAAAACTTCTGTCGTTTTACTACATAGTTTTTCAGGAAAGGAAAAAAGTATGCATGTATATAAACGCACCTGACCGGGCAGACTGGACAGAAAGGAGTCAAGTATATGAGTGTCAGCGACGAACAGAAACAACAATATAACGAATATGTAAAACAGGTGACCCCCACCCACAGCCTTCCCCGGGAAATGTTCCACGCATTCCTGACCGGAGGCGCCATCTGCACGCTGGGACAGCTGATCACCAATCTGCTCATGCAGGCCGGTATCGAACAGGAAGCTGCCGGGACCTGGTGTTCCATCCTCCTGATATTGCTCAGCGTCCTGCTCACCGGTTTCAATGTCTACCCTTCTATCGCCAAATGGGGCGGGGCCGGCGCTCTGGTTCCTATTACCGGATTCGCCAACGGCGTCGCGTCGTCCGCCATCGAATACAAAAAAGAAGGGCAGGTCTTCGGCATCGGCTGCAAGATCTTCACCATCGCCGGGCCGGTGATCCTCTACGGCGTATTCACAAGCTGGGTCGTGGGGCTCCTGTACTGGCTGGGCAAGGGGCTGGGAATCTGAAAAATTGCTAAATTTGTCAGGGTATGTTGCATCTTTTTCTCCGTTCTGATATAGTTAGGTTCACGACTAATTTCCTTTGGAGGGAATCATGCTTTTACAGATTCAGGACGGCACCTTAAGCGTCGGAGGACAGACGGTCCTCTCGCATTTTCATTTTGAGATCAAAGGGACAGAAAAAATCGCCCTGGTTGGGCGCAATGGATCCGGAAAGACCACCTTCCTGCGTCTTCTCGCGGGAGAACTGCATCTGGACAGGGACGATTCCGTTCAGAGCGGACTTACCACTTCCCGGCGTATCACCACAGGCCTGCTGCATCAGCAGGCTTTTTCTGACCCATCCGTCACAGTGGAACAGGAACTTCTGAAAGCCTGTCCCTGTTCCGATCACTGGGACAGGGAGCGTTTTGCCTGGGAGCAGGAATACGACCGTATCCTTACCGGTTTCGGACTGTCAAAAGAAGACAAGAAGAAACCGGTCTCCATGTTCTCCGGGGGAGAGCAGACGAAACTGGCTCTCATCCGCCTGCTGCTCCAGAAACCGGATCTGCTGCTCCTGGACGAACCCACCAATCATCTGGACGCCGATACCGCAGAGTGGCTGGAACAGTATCTGAGGGATTATGAAAAGGCGGTGGTCGTCGTATCTCATGACCGGTATTTTCTCGACCGCACGGCGGATACCGTCTGGGAACTGCAGGACGGGCGCCTGACCCGCTATACCGGAAACTATACGGCATACCGCCGGCAGAAGCTGAAAAATATCCGGATTCAGGAAAAAGCCTGGCAGAATCAGCAGGAGGAGATTCAACGCCTGGAAAGTCTGGTGGAGCGCTTCAAGCACAAGCCCAAAAAAGCGGCTTTTGCCCGTTCGCGGAAGAAAATCCTGGAACGGATGCCCCGCGTGGAAAAACCGGCCCGGGACGACGCCCATATTTTTACGGGCGAGATCACGCCGGATATACCCGGTGCCAAGTGGGTGCTGGAAGCCGAACATCTGCAGATCGGCTATGACAAAGTCCTGCTGGAACTGTCCCTGCGCATCCGCCGCGGGCAGAAGATCGGAGTCATCGGTCCCAACGGAATCGGCAAATCTACATTTCTGAAAACGGCGGCCGGAATCATTCCTCCCGTCAAAGGAAAGTGCAGTCTGGGTCTGCGTGTGCAGACCGGATATTTTGATCAGCAGACGGCGGCTCTTTCCTCCGGGCAGACCGTGGCGGAACATTTTCACAGCCATTTTCCGTCTATGACGGAGAAGGAAGTCCGGGACGCCCTGGGAGCGTTTCTCTTTCCCGGCCGCGACGCGCAGAAAAAAGTTTCTTCCCTGTCCGGCGGTGAAAAATCCCGGCTGGTGCTGGCAGAGCTGTTTCAGAGCCGCCCGAATTTCTTTATTCTGGACGAGCCCACCAACCATATGGATATCCCTGCCCGCGAAACGCTGGAATCCGCGTTCCGGGCCTACACGGGAACGCTGCTGTTCGTCTCCCATGACCGCTATTTTATTCAGCAGGTAGCCGACGCGCTGCTGATCTTTGAAAAAGATTCTGTACAGTATTATCCTTTTGGCTATACGCACTACATGGAGCGCCGCCGGAAAGCCGTCACGGACACTTCTGCCGGAATACAGGCGGAAGAGCAGGCTCTGATCAGCGGCCTTCAGAATGTGCCGAAAGCCGAGCGCCATTTCCGCGAACCGTCTACCGAGCGCATGTATGAGGACTGGCGCCTCCGTCTCGCGGCCGAACCTTTGGAGCAGTTCCGCGCGAAGCTGGAAACGTTCTGCGAACAATGGGACTGGCAGCTCTGCTGGGAGGATCCCTCCTATTCGGATAAGCGCAGGGAAGAGGAGGATCTGCTGCTTTCCCGATATACAGATGCCTGTCTGGACTGGTATGAAACCTGGATGGAATTTCATCCGGAAGAAAGCCGAAAACCGCAGGAATGAATGAAATCACATAAGAAAGAAGGACAACTGTCATGAGTTTTATCGAACTTTTTATCCTCGCCGTAGGATTATCTATGGACGCTTTTGCCGTATCTGTCTGCAAAGGACTGGCTGTGCAGCGGGTCACTTTGCGGGAATGTTCTCTGGCCGGCGTCTGGTTCGGCGGTTTCCAGGCGCTGATGCCCACCATCGGATATTTCCTGGGAAGATACTTCACCCGTTATATTGAGTCTCTGGATCACTGGGTCGCTTTTATCCTGCTGGCTGTGATCGGGGGGAACATGATCCGGGAGTCCTTCGGCGACGAAGAGGAATGTTCCAGCGGCTCCATGGCTCCCCGGGAAATGTTCCTGCTGGCTGTGGCCACCAGCATTGACGCTCTGGCCGTAGGCATTACTTTTGCCTTTTTAAACGTCAACATTCTGGCAGCCGCCTCTTTTATCGGAATCACTACTTTTGTCTGTTCCGCAGCCGGCGTGCGGATCGGCAACGTGTTCGGAACCATTTACAAGTCCAAAGCCGAATTCTGCGGCGGCGTAATCCTGGTTCTGATCGGTCTCAAAATCCTGCTGGAACACATGGGCGTTTTCGGCTGATCAGAATCCGCATCCATAATAGATCAGCCCGCCGAACATCCTGCCGAGAGCCATGGACAGGATCAGCCACGGCATCCCCGTTTTCAGCCCGATCCTTCTGCTGAAGATGGGGATCACATCCACGATCTCCGTGAGCGCCATGGACCACGCGCCGGTATAGATACCTGCAAACAGGCCGCAGAAGATCAGCCCCGCAGTCCCGGCAGGGATGGGAAACTGATAGATACTGAGCAGATTGCCCAGCACTCCGCCCAGTGTCGTGGCATCCTCGTAATACCAGATGTATTTTGCCGTATGCGTCTTTCCTGCCATACGGGAAATAATGCCAAGAGCGATCAGCAGCGCAAACAGGCCGCCTGCCACCGCCATCCCGCAGCAGAATCCTGTCAGTCCCAGAAAAGCCTGTCTAATCCACATCGATGTGCGTCTCCTTGCGATTGCAGCCTTCAATCAGCGTTGAATTTACATCATCCTCATAAAGCCGCATCTGCACTTCAATGGGGGTGGGATCTTTTGTGATGCGCTTTCCTCCGAAATGATTATAGAAAACCAGAATTCCCACGGCGATCCCTATGGAATACATAATCTCCAGAATTGTGAAACCGTCCGACTCTTTTCCCATAATCAGCAGGTACACCTGCGCGAAGACTTTCGGTATCCCCACGTCGTTGTTGAACGTCATAATGGAAAACGCGGAGCCGATAAAAAGCGTCACACATACCAGTATCACCTTGAGCATGCTCCAGCGGTTCCGATTGTGCATCGGAGATTCATATTCTATGATGAAGTCTGCCTCTCCTACGTTCTGCACTTCCAATCCCGGATAGATCTCATGAATGCGGCGTACCACTTCCAGCACAGAATATACATACCGGCTGCTCTTTTCATCGCGGATCTTCAGAAGCTTCATGGTCTTCAGGCGGTTTTTTACCGTTTCGTCGGCGCATTCCATCTTTGCCACATCCCCCAGCGTCACATCCGCGTGGTCCACTTCCACGTTCTGATCGATCTTCAAATACAGCATTCCGTTCATCGCGCACCTCCGTTATATGGAGTCAGTATCTGCACTTTCTGTATTTTTATACCGTCCGCTGCCCAGTTCTATCCGGTAAGCTTCTCTCTCATCCTGGCCAGGATCTTTTTCTCCATCCGGCTTACCTGCACCTGGGAAACTCCCAGAACTCCCGCCACCTCTGTCTGCGTCTTGTCCTGCATATACCTCATCATAATCAGTCTGCGTTCCGAATCCTCCAGTTCCGACAAAAGCTGTTCCAACACCACCCGGTTCAGCAGCTGCTCTTTTTCCATGTCTTCTCCGCCGCCCATATGCCCCTGACTTTCCACCCGGTCCAGAAGGCAGGTCTCGCTGCCGTCGCTCTGGTGGATCGGACGGTAAAGAGAGTCCACCTCCACTCCGGCTTCCAGAGACATGGCGATCTCCTCCCGGTCCAGACCGGTCAGTTCCGACAGTTCCTCCATATTGGGATCCCTTCCTTTTTTCTGACGGAACTGTTCTGTCTCCCTGCGGATCTTCCACCAGTTTTCCTTCAGAGTCCTGCTCACTTTCACGATCCCGTCGTCCCTCAGAAAACGTTTAATCTCTCCGGCGATCATAGGCACCGCATAGGTGGAAAATTTCACCTCATAAGACGTATCAAATTTGTCGATGGCTTTAATCAGTCCCATCGCGCCGATCTGAAACAGATCTTCGCTGTCCGTCCCCCGTCCGGCAAACCGCCGTACAATGCTCCAGACCAGCCCCATATTCTCTTTCACCAGTTTTTCTCTTGCCTGTTTATCCCCATGGTGTGACCGCTCAATCAATCCCATCGTGTCTTCCATAAAGATATTCAGCCCTCCTGTCCTGATGCTCCGATCCTTTTCTTCATATAGACAGTGGTGCCGATTCCCGGCGCGGATTCCACATGAACCTGATCCATAAACGCTTCCATAAACATGAATCCCATTCCGGATCTTTCCAGCTCCGGCCGGCTGGTATAAAGAGGCTCCATCGCCTGCTTCACGTCTTCAATCCCCACGCCCTCGTCGGATATCCACAATTCCACGGTTTTATCCCGCAATACGGCTCTCAAGACAATCGTATGTACGCCGTCCGGATATCCGTGTATGATCGCGTTGGTTACGGCTTCTGAAACCGCTGTTTTGATATCCGCCACCTCTTCCAGCGTCGGGTTAAGCTGGGTCACAAAAGCCGCCACCGCGACTCTTGCGAACCCTTCGTTCTGCGAAATGCTGTCAAATGCCAGCGTCATCTCATTTTTCATAAAGCCTCCTCCTTTTTCAGCGGGATCTGCTGCTGTATCCCGGACAGTACCAATATTCTGCGTATCTGCGTGCTCATATGACTGACCGTCATAGAACCGTCCAGAGCCTGCATGATTTTGCAGCGGCCCAGAATCAATCCCACTCCGGCGCTGTCCATAAACGCCGTTTCTGAAAAATCAAATTCCAGTTCCGACACCGGTTCTTTTTCCAGTGTCCGGTCAATCTCTTTCCTCAGTTCTTCCGTACAATGATGGTCCAGCTCCGCCGGGAGATGGACAATGAGGCGGACGCCCCGCTGTTCCAACAGTTCCATATATTGTCTCCTTTCCACCGGGTTCCCCGGCTGTATGCACCAAAAAAGGACGCTGCAGCGCTCTGCAACGTCCCTTATCCTTCAGGGTTCCTCTTCTGTTCTTATATGATTTACAGTCCTGCCAGCAGACCGGCGGCATCTGTCGCCCATCTGGTGCCCGGCTGTTCGTCAATCACTCTCTGATAATATATTCTGGCGTTTTCCGTATCTCCGGACCGGTGGTAAGCCCTGGCCAGGAAATACAGTGCGTTCGCTCTGGTATTGTCCAGCTCGTAGCATCTGCTCAGATCATTAATGGCAGTCTCATAGTCTCCCGACTCATACGCGGCGTATCCCGTGGCATACAGATCGTCCACCGCCTGCGTGCCTACGTCCGCGAAGATCGTGTCATACAGAGTCCCCGCATTGTCGCCCAGACTCTCCCGGTCGATCTGCTGCAGCGCTTCCAGCGCTCCCGCCGCGTCGTCCTGCGTATAAAGCGCATAGGCGTTCAGCAGAGACTCATAGTCCGAAAGCTGCTCAGCCGCCTGGCTGGACGCCTCCTCCGCCTCCTGGGTCCTGGATTCCAGGCTGCTCATCTCACTCTGAAGAGTCTCCAGAGCCGCAGTCCGGGAGTCCAGCTGTTCGCTGTAATCCGCGACCGCCTGGTTCAGTTCCTCATTGGTCCTCTGCTGCTGGGCTGGCATGACCAGAAACCACATAACTGCCGCTCCGATAGCCAGACCTATGATCACATTGATCACCGACAACAGGCCGGAATTATCCTTTACTCCCACCGGCTGGATGATTGTCTCATTGCCGCTGGTGTAGGCAATCACTTCTTTGTTCTGCTTTTCCTCCTCCTGCGGCGCGTGCTTTCCTGTCGCTTCGTCCAGTTCCTGCATATACCGCAGCGCGCAGGTATTGGTCCTGTCGATGGCAAGCACTCTTTTCAGTTCAGCCCTCGCCCTGCCGTAATTTTCATTTTTCATGTAAAGCAATGCCAGCAGCTGGTGCGCTTTGATCAGATTCATATTCATGGACAGAACCTTCTTCAGCTGGATCACCGCCAGGTCAAAGCTGCCCTGTTCACAGTACAGCAGAGACTGATTGTATTTCCGGATCGTCGTGTTGATGGTTTCCAGACGTGCCGGATTATTCTGGATCTCTTCAATGTAATAATCTGCCAGATTCTTCTCTCCCTGGAAACTTCTGCTGATAATCCACTGGGTCAGCGCTTCGACTACTTCTCCCAGTTCAAAATAAACCAGTCCCAGCAGGTTTCTGGCGTCTGTATTCTTCTTGTTGATCTTCAGACTCTGTCTGAGAACGCCTGCCGCCCCCGACAGGTCACGTACTTTTGCCTTTTCCAGGCCTTTATTATAGTAAGCATTGGAAAGCTGGATCATCTTTCGATACAGCTTGACATCCGCCCCGCACTGACTGCAGTAGTCCGTGTTCTTCAGGGTGGCGCCGCAGTTAAAACATTTCATATTTTCACCTTTTCTACTGATGCTCTCTAATCTCCTTCAGCATCTCATCCAACAGATCTGTCACGTCCGTAAGATTATTATTATAGACATTGTCTTCTACCTGATCGATCTCCAGACTTGGCCGGAATTTTTTTAATTCTTCTTCAAAATCAAGCATATTTTTCACTCCTTAAAAGGTTCTTCAGACTGCCTGCGAGATACAGGGAACCCACACAGAACAGGATTCCTTTCCCTTTCTGTCTCTGTGCCCGGCCAAACGCCTCCGCTACGGAAGGAACCGCTTCTACCGGACAATCTGTATATTTCTCAAAAAGCTCTTTCAGTTCTTCTGCCGGAACCTTCCGGTCCGACTCGATCTCGGTTACTGTCACTCGATCCAGATCCAGACTTTCACAGATGGTCCGGATCATTCCTTCATAGTCTTTTTCTCTCGCACAGGAAAACAGGATACTGACTCCTGAATCTTTTTCAAATTTCTTCGCCGTGCGGACAAACTCTTCCACACCCGCGTCATTGTGCGCGCCGTCCAGGATCACGCCCGGCAGAATCGTCTCCATACGTCCCTGCCAACGCATATTCGCCATCCCTTCATGGATCTGCGCTTCCGTCAGCCCGATATCCAGCACATGAGCCGCTGTCACCGCTTCCATGGCGTTCATGATCTGATACTCCGCCACGCTGGAAATGGAGATGTTCACAGGATCATAATACCCAGTCTCTATTGAAAAATCAATCGTTTTCTGGGTGTTCATCAAAATTTTATACATATCCGGGCGGATCGCATAGGCTCTGGCATGCATTTGCGCGGCTTTTGCCAGAATCACATCCTCCACGTCCCTGCGGGTTCCGTCGTAGACCACCGGACAGCCTTCCTTGATGATCCCTGCTTTTTCTCCGGCAATCAGCGCGTGCGTGTCTCCCAGATACTCCGTATGGTCCAGGCTGATCGACGTGATCACGCTCACCAGCGGTTTTTCAATCACATTCGTAGCGTCGAACCGCCCTCCCAGGCCGGTTTCCAGCACCGCGTATTCCATCCCGTATTTGTCGAACAAATACATTCCCATCAGAAACAAAAGTTCAAAAAAGGTAGGATGGGAAAAAGTATCCGGACGCTCCTCAAGGAGCGCATGCACCGCCTCCATCACGGCCTCGAATCCTTCCAGGAACAACTCGTCCGAAATCATTTCCTGGTCCATCTGAAACCGTTCGTTGATCACCGCCAGATGCGGGGAGGTAAAAAGTCCGGTCTTCTTTCCGGCCGCTTTCAGGATCGAGGCCAGGTACGCGCAGACGCTGCCTTTCCCATTGGTTCCCGCCACATGGATCAGCTTCATGCGGCGGTCGGGGCGGCCCAGCCGCTCCAGCACCGCCCTGGTGTTATCCAGCGTATTCTTTTTCGTAAACTTTGGCACATCCAGAATATATGCCACCGCTTCTTCGTAATTCATGTTATGCCCCCAGCTGTGCCAGACGCTCTTTGACCTGGTCCATCATCTGCGTATATTTCTCCAGTTTTTTCCGTTCTTCCTGGATCTTCGCCTCCGGCGCGCGGCTTACGAATTTTTCGTTGCCCAGCATACCGTTGACTCTCGCCAGTTCTTTTGTCAGGCGTTCCTCTTCCTTCTTCAGACGCTCAATTTCTTTTACCACGTCCACCAGCTCTGCCAGCGGCATATAGATGGCCGCAGCCGCCGTCAGCGCAGATACCGCATCGTCTGCGATACCGGCCTTGTCGGCCTGGATGACCACTTCGCCCGCATGGCCCAGGGTAGCGAAGAACACTTTCCCATTCTCAAAGATTTCCCGCACTCCCGCATCTGCAGCCACCACATATACGGTCGCTTTTTTACTGTTCGGCACATTCATGCTGCTGCGGACATTCCGGATCGCACGCACAGCCTCTTTGATCGTCTCAACGGCGTGTTCCTCTTTCTCAAAATTCCAGTCTTCCCGGTATTCCGGCCAGGAGGAAATCATGATGGATTCTTCCCCGGACAGATTGCAGAAGATTTCCTCAGAAATGAACGGCATGAACGGGTGCAGCATCTTCAGCGCACGAATCAGCACCGTTTTCAGCGTGATAAGCGCCGCCCCTCTGGTCTCGTCCTCTTTGTTGTAGAGACGCGGTTTCACCATCTCAATGTACCAGTCGCAGAACTCTTCCCAGATGAAGTCATATACCTTCTGAACCGCGATGCCAAGTTCAAAGTTGTCCATATTTGCAGTCACTTCTTTCGCCAGGCTGTTCACCTTGGACAGAATCCAGCGGTCCGCGTCTGTGAGTTTTGCCGGGTCCAGCTCCGCCATATCCAGATCTGCATCTTCCGGCAGGTTCATCATAATGAAACGGGACGCATTCCATACTTTGTTGGCAAAATTGCGGCTGGCCTCCACACGTTCCATGTAGAACCGCATATCGTTGCCCGGCGCATTTCCGGTCACCAGCGTCAAACGGAGCGCGTCCGCGCCATACTGGTCGATGATCTCCAGCGGATCGATGCCGTTGCCCAGAGACTTGCTCATCTTGCGTCCCTGAGAATCCCTCACCAGTCCATGAATCAGCACATGGTGGAACGGGCACTTTCCAGTCTGCTCATATCCGGAGAATACCATACGGATGACCCAGAAGAAAATGATATCGTATCCGGTTACCAGCACATCGGTCGGATAAAAATAGTCCAGATCCTCCGTCTGCTTCGGCCAGCCCAATGTAGAGAACGGCCACAGCGCGGAAGAAAACCAGGTATCCAGCGTATCCGGGTCCTGAGTCAGGTGTGTGCATCCGCATTTCGGGCACACTGCCGGGGCGCTCTTCGCCACCACAATCTCTCCGCAGTCGTCGCAATACCAGGCCGGGATCCGGTGTCCCCACCAGAGCTGCCGGGAAATGCACCAGTCGCGGATATTCTCCAGCCAATGCAGGTAAATCTTGTCAAAACGCTCCGGCACAAAGGTCAGGTCGCCGTTTTTAATCGCTTCAATCGCCGGTTTTGCCATTTCTTCCATCTTTACAAACCACTGCTGCTTGATCAGCGGTTCCACAGTCGTATGGCAGCGGTCGTGGGTTCCCACGTTGTGCACGTGTTCTTCCACCCTTACCAGCAGGCCCTGTTCTTCCAGATCCGCCACAATCGCCCTGCGCGCCTCATAACGGTCCATGCCGTCGTATTTGCTGCCCGGGCAGTTGATCGTGGCGTCATCGTTCATAATATTGATCTCCGGCAGGTTGTGTCTGCGTCCCACCTCGAAGTCGTTCGGGTCGTGTGCCGGGGTAATTTTCACACATCCTGTTCCGAATTCCCGGTCCACATAAGGATCCGCGATCACCGGGATCTCCCTGTCGGTCAGCGGCAGTTTCAGCGTTTTTCCGATCAGATGCTGATAGCGTTCATCCTCCGGGTTGACCGCCACCGCAGTATCTCCCAGCATGGTTTCCGGACGGGTCGTGGCAATCTCCACGTATCCGCTTCCGTCTGCGATCGGGTAATTGATGTGCCAGAAATGTCCCGCCTGCTCCTCATGTTCCACTTCCGCGTCGGAGATGGAAGTCCGGCACACCGGACACCAGTTGATGATCCTGGAACCTTTGTAAATATATCCTTTCTCGTACAGGCGCACAAACACTTCCAGGACCGCTTCTGAGCAGCCCTCGTCCATGGTGAAGCGCTCTCTGTCCCAGTCGCAGGAAGAACCGATCTTCTTTAACTGGTCCACAATGGTACGTCCGTACTCCTCGCGCCACTCCCAGGTTCGTTTCAGAAATCCTTCACGGCCCAGTTCGTTTTTATCAATGCCTTCTTCTTTCAGTTTGTTGATTACCTTCACTTCCGTGGAAATGCTGGCGTGATCCGTGCCGGGGATCCAGAGCGCATTGTAGCCCTGCATTCTTTTGTAGCGGATCAGAATATCCTGCAGTGTATTGTCCAGCGCATGTCCCATGTGCAGCTTCCCGGTAATATTGGGCGGCGGCATCACGATCGTGAACGGTTTTTTGCTCCGGTCCACTTCTGCATGAAAATATTTTCTGCCCATCCATTTTGCATAGGTACGGTCTTCGATCGCTTTCGGATCATAGGTTTTTGCCAATTCTTTCATAACGCACTCTCCTTCGTCATCATTCTGTTATCAGTTGTATTTCCAAAGTGTCTTCTGTATAGCTTTCATCCAGCAGAAGCTGTTCTTCGTAAATTTCTTCCCCGTTGACCAGCCAGCACCGGAAGCTCTGTTCTTCTCCCAGTTCCGCCACCAAAGTCAGCGGATAGTTGTGGTAATAGGTCCCGCTGTAGCTCTCTCCTTCCGACAGACGGATCTGGCTGAACGCGATCCCGGATCCTTCCGGAGCCGTGACGGTCAGGGTATAAGGATCTTCCGTTCCCAGATAGGTTTCCATCCCTGCACGGATCTTGTCGCAGCTCGCGGCCGCCGCCTGAATCATTTCCTCCACTGCCGCCTGCTGCCGTTCCAGTTCCGCATCCGTATAATACATCTGCATGGAACGCTCCACTTTCTGATCCTCCTCCCGGATCACCTGAATCACATGATCCGCGTCATAGACCGTGCCGGTCAGGTCGCACACCATATTTACGAACTGCGTCCGGTACTTGTCCGACTGCATCAGAAGCCAGAGCGTATCCGTCGCGTCTGCGATCGGCTCCCCCATCAAATATTCGAACGCATTCTGGATCTCCCGGTCACTGGTGTCCTGGTAAACCGCGTCCAGGTCATACAGGAAAAAGCGGACCTTTCCGTCCCCATAAACGCTGGAACTGTTTTCCGCGCACTTCCACGACAGGAAGTTATGCGACGGCCAGTCTATGTTGTCCATGATGACGCTGACCGCATAATACTGCAGCATATTTTCCATATCCACCGCGGACTCCAGAGATTCCTGGCGGTCCGGGGCGTTCAGATCCTGATGGAGCTGATTATAATATCCGCCAAAACGGGAACTGTTTACCTCGTTGGGCTCGTATTTTTCAATGTCATCTTTCTGCGCTCCAATGGCAGACGCCACATTATATGCCGTATATTTTTCCTGAAGCTGGATAATCCCGTAGTATTCTCCATTCAGAAACAAAATCCCCGGACGGGCGCCGGCACAGATCATGCCGCTCTCTTTTGCAAGACGGCTTACCACGTTCCATTTTATCATGGTTCCTTCGTGGTCTGACCCGCCGTTTCTCAACACCAGCCGGTTGTAGGACTGTCCGGTCGTATTTCCCGCCATATCCGCTTCAAAAAAATCGTACTCGAACGTCGGATGATCGGGATCATATTCCGAGGAACTGATCAGTTTGATGCTCTTCTGATCGAATCCTCTGGATCCGTGTCCGGAAACAGCGATGCCTGTTCCCTGCTTCAGCATCAGACTGCCGTCCGATTCATAGAACTCAATATATGCCGGCCGGTCCCATTCGCCGTTCTCACTTTTTTCACTGTAATTTGTAAAAATTCCGGTCTCCTCATCATACAGATCCTCTTCATCCGCCGTCAGGGATACTACCATCACATCAAACAGATCTGACACGCCCTCGCCCACAAAATAAGTCTGCGTGTAGACCTGCCCCAGTTCTCCTCCCTGCAGGGCCGCCGCTTTCACCACCGTCACACGGTCCGGAAGGCCTGCTTCGATATGAATCGGCCCTGTATAGACCTCTGATTCCAGCGTCGGATTATTTCCATCCAGTGTGTAATAAATCTTTCCTCCGAACAGGCCGCTGTCCAGCCGCAGATCAAAAGCCTCTTCCTGAAAAGCCTCCGTCTCCGAGAAATGGACTCCCGGCTCACGCACCACATAACGCAGCAGCGCTGTGGAAATGCCTGCCAGTATCAGGATCACCATTGCCGCAAATATATATTTTCTGTTCAAATGCCACCTCTCTGAAATTTTCTGCCGTACAAAAATGCCCTTTGCACATCGTTTGTGCAAAGGGCGAATATCTCGCGGTACCACCTTTGTTCACATGGGAAGTCCCATGCCTCATTCTCCTTAACGCGGATCCGACGAAAGCGCTTACTCTTCTTTCTGCGCTTCAGCTCCGAAGCCACCTTCCGCCTGTCTGTACCGAAACCGCCTTTCAGCCAATGGACGGTCCTCTCTGACGGCCATACCTGCGTACTCCTCTTCCTCACAGCCTTTGCCATGGTTTTCAGTTTAGTGGCTGAAAACGGCTTTGTCAAGAGGGATGAAAAGAATTAAGGAAATTTTAATTCTGTACTTCCCGATAGCTCTTTACAGATATTTCCCTTTTATATAAATCCTTGCGGACAGGTATCAGCTTCATAAATCCTATTCCTTTAAAACACGTATTGATCCAGCCGGGCAAACGCCTCCTGCACCAGAGAAAACGGGAGCGCCAGATTCATGCGGATGTGGCAGGGTCCGCCGAACATGGCCCCGTCCTGCCATGCCACGCCCACATCCCAGCCGGATTTCAAAAGATCCTGAATCGTCTTTCCATGTCCGAAACACCACCCTCTGCAGTCCAGGAAAAGCATATATGTGCCCTGAGGCCTGGATACCTGTACGCCTTCATAATGGTTCCGGATATGTTTACAGGCATATTCCACATTCCGGGTGAGCATCTGCCTCAGCTCGTCTACCCATTCATATCCTTCCGGTTTATATGCGCCGATCAGAGCGTGCATGCTCATCACATTCATCTCATTGTAATGGCTCAGGGAAGATTCCTTCTCTATCCGGTCTCTCAGCCACGTATTGTAGATGATATGATAGCTGCCCACCAGGCCTGCCAGATTAAATGTTTTGGACGGCGAGTAAAACGCCGCCGTGCGCTGTCTGGCGTCCTCGCTGACCATCTGGGTTGGAATATGCTCATACCCTTCCAGCGTCAGATCCGACCAGATCTCATCGGAGATCACATAGACGTCGTATTTTCTGCACAGTTCCATAAAACGTTCCAGTTCCCGGCGCTCCCACACGCGCCCGCAGGGATTATGAGGAGAGCAGAGAATGGCGGCATGGATGCGGTTCTTTATGATTTTTTCCTCCATATCGGCAAAATCCATACGCCAGATATTTTCCTCATCCAGCCTCAGCGGACTGTGAACCGCATGATACCCGTTATTTTCCAGGCTCATGGAAAATCCCACATAGGTCGGAGAATGGACCAGCACCTGGTCTCCTTTAGAACACAGTACATTCAGCGCGCTGAGCACGCCACCGAGCACGCCATTCTCATATCCGATGTGCTCTGCTTTCAGTCCGCTCACTCTGTTGCGATTTTCCTGCCACCGGATGATGGAGTCAAAATATTCCTCCGTGGGGCTGAAGTAGCCATACGCCGGGTGCGCAGCCCTCTTTGCCAGCGCTTCCGGGATGGTCGGCACGGTGGGAAAATTCATATCCGCCACCCACATGGGAATGATGGAAAAACCGTCCTTCGGCGCCTCCGGGGCAAATCCAGGGTTCTGGCCCAGACCGTCCACCGCTATGGAATCCTTGCCGCGGCGGTCCATAATAGATGTGAAATCGTATTTCATAAAAATAATACCTCCAGACTGCCTTTTATGCTGCTCTGTGTTTTATGAAATAACGATAGCGTATTCCGGCACTATTTTCAAGGACTTTATCGCCGTCAAAAATCACTCCCGGCTTCCTCCGGCTGTTCCTCCTCCGAATTTTCTTTCAATATATAAACCGGGCGCTTTTTTACCTCCATATAAGTACGCGCCAGGTACTGGCCCAGGATTCCCACGCACAGAAGCTGTACGCCGTCGTTCAGCCGGATTTCAAATACCGTTTCCGCCGGCCCGGACTGCGTGACCGCGGAGGCTGCCTGCTCTGTCCGGAAAAGCTCTCCCGCTCCCATCTGTCGGAGCAGACTGTTCTGGATTTCCAGAGGATTCCGGGTCCGGATCCCTATAGCGGCACAAAACAGTATACACAGGACCGCTCCCGCCGCAAGTTCACTCTTCGCAATATCCTTCACCTGTCCCCATCCATGGGAATAAGGACCACGGCTGAGATGCCTCCGCTTAAAACGGAAGCCCCGGCAAACCTGACGCAGGATTTCCACCATCCGTCTCTTCGTTTCTCCGTCCCAAAGTATACAGCCGGATAGTAAAGCGCGGCAAATACACACAGCATGAATCCCATATAATAATTGGACAATATGCAGTATCCCAAAACTGCCGTATAAACTCGCCATCGTCCGGCTATCACCAGCTGTTCCACGGCCCATGCCAGAACAGGCTGTAAAAATTATATCCCATCGCATGCCCTGAAAAAGTCCAGGAAATTCCCTGACTGATCTGATGCTGAAGTTCTTTATAAAATCCCAGATACTGGTGAACGCCGTCAATAATCAGCGCCGATCTGGAGCCAAAAGGATACACTTTTATTAGGGCAAACCCGATGCAGCATACCAGAACGGGGAATAAAAAAGCTGTAATCAGACTGTATTTACGCATTGGTTTCTTCTTCGTACTATTCTTTTGTTGACTGCACATATCATTCCTCTTCCTCATTTTAAGGAGGATTCTTATATAGCCGGCCTCCCTGAATCCTTTCCAGATCAAAGCGTAACATGAGAGGCTAAAAAATCTGATATGAATTATTAAACAAATCCTAAACTATTGCCTTTGTAAGCACAGTGTTCAGCATCTCCGCCGCTCTCCATGTTCCCTTTCGGCAGTTTGCCATC
>ERZ1643250.152-NODE-152-length-87337-cov-116.022834_pt1 | contig 87337 bp, 121 predicted proteins | sample MGYA00579262_ERZ1643250 | MGnify/ENA primary metagenome ERZ1643250 (study PRJEB29033, sample SAMEA4952265) | chicken gut metagenome | biome: Broiler Chicken; feature: Gastrointestinal Tract; material: Caecum | place: Ireland | collected 2018 | study: Broiler... | reverse complement strand
ATTTCATTTTTGAATCTCCTAGTTTAAGGATTGAGTGGTAAAGTACTTTATCTGGGGCTTAAGATATCAACTTCCAAGCCCCCTGTAAAGTACTTTATTTGTTAATTTTGAAGATAGTTACATAACCATCGCTGCCGATTATTTGAGACGCTCCAAATTTCTCCACTGAATAGCCCATATTTTCAAGATGGTAAACAGCGTCATCATAACCATATGCGCCGCCCTGATAACGTCTCTTATCGCATTTTATCAGGTTTTTTCCACGTCCAGCAAGTGCATTCAGTACGGCTTTTTCACTTGAAAGTGTACCATCTAGCATGGTTGCCGTGTAATGGTTGATTCTATTCCCGTTTACATCATACTTAAAATTGAATGCGTGAACAACGATAATCTGACCTGTAAAATTCCCATCAAGTGATTTTTCCAGTGCGTTGCGGAAGTTGTCTTTATTGATGAATTTAGGTGCACGATATGCCATTTTAGAATCTCCTAGTTTAAGGGCTTTATGTAGTGGGGAGGTCATTTCCTCCCCGTTGATGCAAATACTAGATAACCACGTTCAAAGAGTCAAGAAAAAATTTTAAAAATATTTTTTGCAAAGATTGTAATGAAACGGGTGCGCGCGACTACCACAAAACAGAACGCAAATCAAGAATTATTTTTCAATCCGCTACAAATTTTTCTCTTGACTTTTGGGGAGAGGGGGAGTAAGAGGGGGAGAGTGGTTGGGCTGGCTGTCTATAAAAACCTACCTGCACAATTCTAAAATGATTTTTCTTGCCCGACCTGAGCGGGGTCTGCACGTTTTGAAAATGAAAAAGCTCTTTGGAGATTACCTGCACAGTTTGAAAATGAATTTTCTCTTTGGAGTTCAAAATTCTCTCTACAGATTTCTCTACAGAACTCTACCTGCACAATTCTAAAATGAAAAAGCCCTCCTTACCTGAAAAAATTTACCAGATAAGAAAGGCTTAGTCTATTGTGAATATGCTACGAAGTTTCTTAGTTCTTTGCGTCTAAGAAGGTAACTTCTGGTGAAGAGAATATTGCCCCAATATCCTCTTCAGTTCTTGCATAGATGTAGGCATCTGCATCGCTGCCAAATGTTACTGCAACCCTGTGATTGCTCTTCGACAGGTGGGTAACTAGAGCGTTACTTAGAGACATCTTTTCAACAGGAGTGTTACTTTGATGTATCTTACCTTTTCTTCGTCTGAAGAGGGTAACTGCATTATCCGTGAACACTGCTACACCTGCAAAGTATTCTGGTTCACAGTAGTTCTTCCAACCTGAGTGTAACTTGTGGTACATCTCTCCTTCATAGACATACAGATACACATCGACACTCTTCATCACCTGATTGATGATAACTGTGACAGCTTGAGGGTCAAGTCCACCGATACCTACACCAATCATAGGTAGGCCAACCTTCTTCAACTGATTCACTTCACAGTATCTGTTAAGTTGTTTCAAAGATGACTCTAAAGCACTGTATCGGGCATCTTTACCAGTATGAAGTTGGGTGTAAAGGTTAGCTATACGACCTTGTTTTAAACGTGCTACAGAGAAATTACCTAGTAAATTTTCACAGGGTTTGTGACGGATGCCACCTGCAAACAGGTAAACTTCTGTGTCAGTATCATACACTTTTGGATAACGCTTAGAAATAGTTGCTGCAATACCTGCACCCATGAAATTCATACAGTTGCAACCATGACCAATGATATCAAATTTACCTTTATCAAAGGCGTCAAAGATATCACCGTTGATAATTTTTACAATACCCATACTAATAATGCTCCCAACGTTGCATGTCTTCGGATGGTTTTACACGGTTACCCTCATGGTCTACATAACCTGCACCACAACCTTCACAGATAACTGGCATAGCTGAACCAGCTTCAAACTCTTCTTTGGTGAAGAGACCTTTCAAGCCCCCTGTATCAACACCAAAATGTTCTATTGCACACTTCTTGCAGAAATCAGCCATGAATAATTGCCTCTTGAATGATGATACCTTTACCACAACAGCTTTTAAAGTCTTCCAATGGTTGGGAGATGAAGCCACGCAAGCAATCACTAAATACTAAGTTTTTCCTGTAGGCTATCACATCGTTTGCTGTAAACGGGATGACTTCATTTCTTCCAATGAATACTGCTGACCGGATGAGTTTCCGTGTCTTTTTATCTCTGGCTAGAATTAATCTCATAATTTACCTTCTCAGTTAGCTCATATAAATCAACATGCTCAATACTATCAATGTTGATATCAATCTTTTTGAAACGCTCCATCACTTCGTTATCAGTCATCCATATCAGACACCAATGGTTCTGGATGGATTCTTCAAGAAGGTCAACACAATCTTTAAAAGTTTTTGTATCACTTCTTGTCCCTACTACTGCGATTGTTCCATATAGCCACTTACCATTGCCATAGGTTACCTGTGCTACACCAACTTCTTTATCGTTCTCATAGTAAACGGCTACAAATTCTCTTCCATTAATCTGCATAGTTACTTCCTCGTTTTAAGAACTGCTAAGATTTCTTTAGAGTCTGGTAAGAACCATGTGTAGTGATTCTCTTTGATTTCTGGATGAGTGTCAACCTTTATTTTGCACTCTTTACCAACATGCTTAAGCTGTGCTGTGACACCTTGCATAAAGATATGACACATCACATTATCCATAATGGTTGGTATGAAGTCAATTCGCATATAAGTTTCTTTTGGTCGTGGTAGCAGTAAGTACCCTTCCACATAGAAAGTATCTTCATTCTCTGTCATTGCTGTTTATTTCCTAATAAAATCATATCAATAAGGTTATTAGCTTTGATTGTGCACTGGTAAAATCCATCACGATAGAACTCAAGGGCTGCTGCTACATCACTGCCTGTGTTGCCTTTGATGATATACCGTGATTCTTCTTGAGTGTACTTATCACTCTCACTTACTTGGGAGTTTTTGAATGTACTGCTCACTTTGTTCGTTGAACACCCTGACATAGTTATCAGTAACACAAACATTATAAAACTCTGGCTTAGTTTTTTCATATGTTAGTACCTCTTTTGTATGCTTATTCTTAGCAAGCACATCCTTCAAATCATTTTTGTAATTGGTGCTCAATGTTACTAATCCTTCCTGATAAGCATCTTTAGCAACACTTATGAGCTTTTGATTGTTTAGCTCAGTTTCAGCAACTTGATAGTCTCTGTAAGAGTATCCTCCCCAGACACCTGCCCCAACTAAGAAAACAATTATGAAAGTAGCTTGACAGAACTCTTTAAATGTCATTTAACAATCTCCTGAAATGAAAAAGGCTCCCGAAGGAGCCTGTGTATTATTCTTGACTGTAATAGTTGACAAGTGAAATCGCTTGATTCATCAACAGCTTATCAGCCTGTGCTCCGCGACCAGCTTGTAATGCCAGTTGGTATACCTCTGTAACATATTTGTTAGACATACCTTCACAGTAGTCATTATAGTCTTCCCAAAAGGAAAATGCAGCATCACCATATAGGCGTAGTGTAATTAACATTGCTGCACGAATCCCAGAAGAATATTTCCGTTTTGCGTTTACTACACCTTTAAGCTGTACTTCAAGAGAATCAATTTGTTCCAGCTCATTTTTAAAGTCATTAAGATATTTAACTGTTTCAGTGTTAGAGACCTGTTGTACACCGTAGTATGCAGCAACATATTTAATAGCAGTTGCCCAAGATGCTTTCATCAGTTCTGACTCTGGGTTGAAAGAAATCATCTTCATATTTCCGTAATAAACTTCTGAAGGTTTTTCTCTTGCTAACTCAGAGTCAAAATGTGTATACAAATCTGTGACATCCAATATAGAGTTCACATGGTATATAACTGCAATCAAGTTTTCTGGTCGTGTCAGGTTACCAACTTTCCATGCCTCTCGACGTGAGTGCCCATCAATGATGAACAGTGAACTACCGAACTTAGCCACATGGACTACTGTTTGGTCTGGTGATACGTCACCATTAAGGTGTTTGCTTTTCAGACGCTTAAGTGTATTTCGTTGACGAGGGTTTTCTTTGTAACGTTTTTCATTAAGAAAATCCTCGACACTGATAATCTTAGTGTGAATTTTAACAACCTTGCCATTCAGTGCTACATTGATGCTGTTTGCCATAACTTGATACCTTAGTTGTGAATGATTACTTCGTTAATACCTTTGCTTCTCTGTGCATGTATTGTGTATGAATGGCTAACCTCTGTCAAGTTAAAATTTTCAGGAATTAAGCTTGTCCATCCATCCCACTGAGAGTTTGACATCAAAACTTTAGAACCTAACTCCCCCCAAGAAACCATATCTTCGCATAATTTTACAGACATCTCAATGTCAAACTTTGCACCATATTTCTGGTTGGTGTTGATATACGGGGGGTCACAGTAAATAACTGTGCCTTCTCCATGTTTTATGTCAACCCTGTCATAAGGTTCACTGCTAAGTATTACCCTTTCATCGGTGATAAAACTGTAGAACTCTGATAGTGACTTCTTAGTTTTTGTGAAGAAAATCTCTTCTTCCAGCAAATACCCGCAAGGTGTTGCATAGTGACCTTTCATCTCTTTAGTAGTCTGCCATACACCACCAAAACTTAGTTTTTGAAGAAAAAACTGTCTGGCATAGTACCTGTAGTCATATGCTCCTTCTTCACCAAGCAAAAGAAGTTCCTCTCTTACACTGTAATACATTTTATAGCGTAGACGGTTATGACGCTGGCCTTTTACGGAATACTCTTCCTGCATAGGTAAGGCTAAGTACCTCTTTGACAAGTAATCAAATTCTTCCATGAAGTTCTCATAGTCATCTCTGAAAGTTGTGTAAAGACCTATAATATGTTTATTTTTCTCATTAATAAACACTTTTGCCTCTGGGTATCTGTTATAAGCCCAGATAGCTACTGAACCACCACCTGAAAACAGGTCATAGAAATTTTTACAGTTGTCTGGAAAGACACCTAAACGCTCATACTCTTTTAATATTCTTGTTTTACCACCAAGATATTTGAACATCGGCTTCATTAATACTCCTTGAAATTTAAAAAGGCTCCCGAAGGAGCCTGTATCTTAACCTTAACCGAGGACTTTAGCAAGGATATTCGCAGCCATCGAAGAAGCTTTTGCAGCAGCAACTACGCCAGCTTTGACAGTGCTATCCTTGATAGCAGATACCGTTGCAGCATCAGTAAAGAGATAAGTAGTTGTTTTAGAACCACTTGTAAAGGAAAGCATAAGAGCAGTTTCCAGATTGAAAGAGCGATACGGAGCACCTTCTTTAACGATACCTTCAGCACCTAATTCTGAAGCCATACCCATATCATAGATAGTCATCAGGTTTTCTTTGTGTGCAGTCGTTGAGCCAGAACCTTTTACGTGTTTCTTAACATTCAAAAGGGCACGATACTCTCTGATGTTACCGTCTGCTTTTACGTTGACAGCACGAAAGATTTTACCCTCAAAGTTGTTCTTGATAATGTTACGAACTACTTCAGATTTGTTTGCCGTAACGTCCAGTGCTACCGTAATGATATTGTTCATAAGTTTTCTCTCAATGTTTAACTAACATGGTTTTAATGTGTGGAAGGATTCTGTTTACCTTCTGAACATTCTTCTCTGTATCTTCTATAAAGCATACTATATTAAAGTAAGGAAGAATGCAAGACTGAATCATCCTGACTTTTAAACTTTCTGCACTTAAAGAATTAGTCCCAAAACCACGCATAAAAAGCATGTAATCATGTTCTATATTGTGCCTTAAAAACATCTCAGTAGGTATTCTCTGAGTTTCACCTCTTGCTGTCAAGAGTCCGATAGCAGCATGATTAGCAATTGCATCAATGATATTGAAAATATATGTTGGTTTTGCTCTTACAGAGTCAAGAAGATTAGTGTACTGTGAAAATGACCCATCAGTCAACTCTGTGGAGTAATCTTCGTGATTAAAATTTGTAAGAACTCCATCAATATCTGCTAAGATAAGATTACCTTTCTCTACAAGGTCTTTGTTGACTATGACTAAACTATCACGTTTTACACCTATGGATTGTCCAGTCTCTTTGTCCACAACGTTCACAATTGGTTCTGATGTGTGGAACTCTTCAAGTGAACATACAGCTTCTCTTGCGGTGTCTTCAAAATCCCTGCACTGCTCTGGGGTCCATATGTCAGAATCAATACCTAATTCATGGGGATGTAAGTCATAAGCATGACACAGCACTTCGTCAAACTTTCTTAATTTTTTCATGGGTTACCTTAGAAATGTTTGTTGCAAATTCACATTGAGCAATAACTTTCATGTTGTTATAGACATCTTGAGAATACTTCTTAGCTTTAGTGATTTTGTACGAATACCCAGCATTATACGATGCTAAAACTTTTTGTAAAGTCTTCTTTGACTTCGGGTGACCATGTACCTTAGTCCAAAACTCAAGCTCTTTGTGGGTTTCCTTCGCAGCATAGTCAAAGTCTTTTAAGAGTTTCTTTTTAGCAACATTAGGGCTAATTTTGTTACGCTTTACAACAGTCTTCAAGTGATTCTGGAAGATACCATAGTCATGGGTCTTTTTATTTTCTACCTTCAGACCTAACTCTGACTCTTGTAAGGCTATAGCTGCTAGAGTGATACCCCAACCTTTACCCATGTTATTCTCACCATACTGGTAAGCTTTTAACATGTTTACTTTTTGGCTAATTGATAGCTCTGGGCAGTCAACTGCATAAGATAAGTGTGCTGTAAACATTAAGCACAAACCTAGAATCAATTTCTTCATTGGTTCTCCTGTTTAGTTTATCGTGACAACAATTATACAGCACTCTGCACAAAATACAAATAAAAAAGGCCGCCGAAGCAGCCTTTTAAGAAATTACTTATTAGATTTCACGTTTACGCTGAGAGATAAGTTCACCAGCAGTGCCAACGATGACATGCAAAGCTTCAGTCTTGCCATCCCATGCTTTCAGTACTTTACGTTGATTATCAACGATTGCTGCAACTTCATAACGAGACGAGCGCATCTTCATATCGTTGTAATCGGTTGGAACAGATACAACATCTCGTGGATGGACACGAACCTTCAGGATTGTATCACCTGAAAAGCTACGAACATAATCCCAAGCACCAACGTGAAGACCTTGAGAGCAAGTCACGTTACGGTTATTATCAACCATCCAACGTGGCATTTCTACAATGTTACCCAAATCATTAGGTACTTTGCAGGTGCGGGAGTCAACCAGCTTGCCTTCACGAGTAGAGACTTTCTTCCAACCAATGATGTAGCCTTCTTCATCAATTTCAACATCAAGGTGAGATATGAATCCCCAAAGTTGTTCTACAGAATCTTTAGATGGGTTTTCCATCAGTTTTTCGAAGAACATTACAAGTCGTTCAAAACCTTTATCACCAGTCTTCATCATGTGAAGGATACGGTCAACCAGAGTAGAACGCATCTCAACAGCACCGTAGAATAGCTTATCACCTTTGATTGTGATAGCTCCCTGCGTGAAGTTTTCGATAGACTTACGAATGTTCATCAGTTCAAAGGCTTTCTTGAACTCACCTTTCACAACATGAACTACAATCTCTTGATAGTTCGGATGAGTAGACTCAACAATTTCAGATTCTGAACCGTAAGTCATAATTACAGAGTCGCCAGTAATCATGTACTCAATCTTGTCATCTTTCTGCATAGCTTCGTGCAGTTTATTTACTGGAGCTTTCTGTACAGAATCTTTAACAACCTTTTTAACTGGCTTGTCAGCTTTCTTTTTAAAGGTCTTAGCAACTTGCTTCAAAGTCTTCGTAGCTGGTTTAGAAGCTACCTTTTTCTTGCCTTTTAAGGTTGCTTCATGACGCTCTACAGCACGACCAACTGAACGGGTTGAGGTGTTAAATTTCTGTGCAATAGCTGTTTTAGTCAGCTTACCTTCTTTAACCAGTTTGTAAATTTCTGCATCAATCTGTGCTTTAGTTTTAGTAGTCATCTTATTACTCTCTCTTGTTAGTTAATCAATCAATTTGTGAGGCTATTCTAAGGGGCTTCAAAGCCCCTTGTCAAACACTTTAATCGTAAATTGTAGTCCCTTCTGGAACACATTTTACATCAAAGCCTAAGAACTTACTCACTTCGATGGGTGACACTTTATTCCAATCTAAATGAGAAAGCAAGAAGTTTTCTTGTTTTCTTTTTGAAAGGTAGTTTGTCACCTTAATAACCATACGGTCACCAGCTTTCTTAATTTTCTTGTATAGCTTTGTATCATTGTCAAGGCATTCTTTCAAAGTTTGCAATCTGCTAATAGTGTAAGTGTATGCAAACGGTGCAGCAACGTATTGGATTTTACCGAACATTGCCTCTACAGCATCTTCATTGCCTTCTAAGAAGATAGTTTTGTTTGTGTCTCGTGAATAGCAATAGCCACGAGAAATCTTCCTGTTATTGAACGTAAAGTTTCTGGCAATAATCCAACTGCTTGTAAGGTCAAGAACACCATCCATATAGATACGTGTCATATACCTGTTATGGTTAATCCAGTGAACATCAGTTAAGCTGTCGTTCAAGAGCTTCTCATCTACTTCAATCCAGTCTTCTGGTATCTTTTTCCAATTTGCTTTTCGGAAAACATAGACTGTCTTTCCAATGACATTGGCAACTGACTTAGCTACATCTTCTGGAGATGAGCAAAAACATTCGCCATCAACTGTGTCACCGACTGCCTTAATATAAAGCTGAGGCTCTTCAATCGTGTCTAAGTCCTCTGAAACCTCTTTATAGGAAGCTACACCTTCTGCTGGAACAGCTTTCCAGAGTTTTACAACACCTCTTACAGCTTCTTTACGCTGATAATGGTGTTCCTTATCAGACATCTTCACAATCTTTAACAAGCTTTTATCAAGTTTGTGTAGATTGATTAAATCATCTAACTCTTTTTCAGTCGAGAATACAAACACAATACCATTATATCTGTGAAACAGACTTGACTCACTGGCGTAGTCTCGACATGCACCACGCAGAATCTGATTGCGGCCTACAGTCTTTTCAGTACCGTTTTTATTGCGACGGTCATTAATCACGAACAAAAACTGTTCAATTTGGCTTTTACGCATTGCACCAAAGATATTGAACATGCTCGCCTCTTGAGTGTAGGAAAGTGCTGTTGCACGAATCTTACTCTCTAAAGAGTTGAACTTAACATAAGCAACTGGATTGTATAGGTAGTCCACTTTAGGAATGTTGTTTCCTTTACTGTCAACCTTAATATTACCTTTGCCGTCACGTTCATAGATGACTGAACCGTCCTCTGCGTAGATAATTCCACGACGAATGTTTAGTAATTCTTCTTCCAGAGAATCAAGCTTAACACCTCCCCACTCTAGCTTTGGACACACAACATTAAACATCTCTCGTGAGTTCAAGCGTAACTCAGCATAAGCCTGTGCAGCATCCATGAGTGTAGGTTGACTATTAACTTTCTTGATAACATCCTTTGTAATTGCTTCAGTTATCTTTTTAGTAGCCTCAATGATAACATTTTTTGTCGTGTCATTCATCTGCAATGCTTCACGAGAAGCTGCAATAGCAACTGAACCAATAGGCATGTAGATGTTTACAAGGTCTACGCTCCTACGGAAAAACTCTGGCAAGACTTTGAAGAAATCATCACCAAGCAATGCTTCCATGTTAACTGGGTAGGCAATGTTACCCATCACCACATTAAAATCTGTCCTGTTACCACTAGAACGCCAGCTTTGCTTATGAATCATGGCATCATAAACACCTTCTTCACGGGCAATGACGTTCATATCTGCTAATACATCGTCGTACTCAATATTACTTTCTGGTTTTACAGTGAAGTATGAGTACACATTCCCAGCTTCTTCAAAGAACTTTGAGATACGGTGGTCAGCAACTGCCACACGTACAGCTAAACCATTAGGTTCTTTTGTTGGGTTAGTTGTCAGCTTAGTTACTTGAGGGATACCATTATCAAGATAAACAGAGTACTTATTAACAACACCGTCAACATAGCTAGATACTGTGAATGACTGAGCAATTGCAAATGGTGACTTTGAGCCGATACCCATTGCACCAATGTAGTCATTAGAGTCATTCTTCGTAGAAGCCCCATAGTTTAGGTACAAACTCATAACTTTATCATGAGTCAATCCAGTTCCAAAATCACGGACTTCAAAGTAAGGCTCAAAACGAGTAGGTAAATGCACATGGAATGGGATATTCTCTTTTCCAGCTTCTTTTTGAGCATCTACTGCGTTACATGACAGTTCACGAATCACTGCCCTTTCTTTAAAGGTATATACACCAGAACTCAAAAGGCTGAACATTTCAGGTGTCATTGTAATCTGTGCTTGAGACGTCTCTAAAGAAGTTGAACTCTTAATCACTTCTGCGTGGTCATTTACCATGCGCATAATACTTCCCTCTTAGTTTACTGTTAAATTACTTATTAAACATTTTACCAGAACCACCACACATAGGGCAACAACCTGCTCTTGTATACCCTTCCCCATTGCAGTAATCACACTTCTTGTACTCTGCATAGTACTTGCAAAGAAGGTAAACAAATACTGCTACGCTACCAAGTGACAGTAAAATTTCTATCCAATATGCTTGCATGACTCACCTCTCATATTTTTGTAAAGGATAAAGCTTCTGTCATGGACGATACTTGTAGATACTGCAAAGTTACTTTCAAGCATCTGTTTATTTGGATTGTAGAAGCTTTCTTTAAACTCGTCAAGTGCAAATTGGTGATTATCTGGAAGACCTTTTACGCAAACCTTTATCGTGATTGCTGCTGCGACCTTGCCAGTCAGTTCTTCTTTAGCTGCTACTAAAATTTTGTTAAGGAATTTATGACCATCTTCCGGCTTCTTAATGTTCTCCCAACGTTCTTCTAAGACAATGTTGATGTTCATCTCTTTGATTTTCATAGTTTTCTCCAGAAATTAAAAAGGCTCCCGTAGGAGCCTCTTATCATATACTTTTAAAGCTGCTTGTCAATATTGTTTCGAATATCACCAAGAGTTGTGTAACCGAACTGCTCAGAGTCACTGAAGACTAAACGTAAAGCACAAGCTGGGTGGTCAAGTGCATCTGCAAAACTCTGGAATCCATAGCCATCTACAGCTTTCAGCTTATCACCATCCCACATAGGTACTACACCACCAAAAGCAGACTTCTTAACACCACTATCTGTTTTAGGGTCTTTTGCAAGCATAATCTCTTTACCACCAATGCTTGCAAGAGTTGCTTTAACAGCAAATGCAAAGGTGTCACGAGTCATGTACTGGTAAGTGTAAGAGCCTACGCCAAACACTACGTTAGAGCTTGCAAAACCCATTTCATACAAACGCTTCAGGATTTCGTTTGCACGTTCCAACGTAATAGAGTCCCCATAGATAAGACCAATGTGTTCATCCAGTACCTTAAACCCTTTAGAGTTAATAGTTCCCCCAAAGATGTTGTACAGTGTCTTAATAGCTCCATCAATCTCAGCTACAGGACGTGTTACAACGTTTGCAGAACCAACCATATAAGCGTTCTTCAACATCACTGTATCAGCAACTTCAAAGTCTTCTCTATCAACAACCATTTCGTAGCCTTCTGACAGTAGCCATCCAGCGATACCATAGCTGATGTTTTCAAGCTTCATGTTCAGAACAGCATTCAGCATTGTGTCACTGGCTTCCAGCTTGCTTAGGTGCTCATAATAAGCCTTTTTAGCACACTCTAAGTGGATTGCTTTATAGCCTGTGACAATATGTACAGGGTCTCCAGAGTCAGGGCGAATTACCAGCTTACCATCACGTTCCATAATTTCTTTACGAAGTGCTGGTAAGATTTCTGACACAGTTCTCCAGAAGTTATAAGTATCTGAAACAATACTTGCAATACCAGTTGGGTAAGTTTCTGTTAAGAAACGACGGAAGGTTTGCAACTCACCTTTAAAGCGTCTTTCCTCTTCAATCAATTCATTACCACCTTCCCAAGCAATGTTTGCACACATTACAGAGTGTTCAGTGGCTGGTACAGAACTACCAATATCAGAAATTGGGTAAGACTGTCCATAGATGCGTTTAGCCGTGTATACAGCAGGGAAGCTATCAGTTCCTTTAAAGCTGGTTAAGTGACCTACAGCATTAAATGCGTCATCGGTAAAGCCGGACATACCACGCATAGCAAAGTCATGGCACTGATAAGGTAAATGTAAGTCATTGTCGCAAGTAAGGTCAGCCCACTTCTTACAGATACGTTTGTAGTGCAATGCAATAGTTGCAATGGTGCAAGTCTTCCAAATCTCAGCAGAGAAAGCATCTTCCAGATAACCTGCTACCCAATGGAAACCTGAAACAGTGTTCTGGAAGACAATCATTGGAACACGCATAGGAACAACTGTACCTTCTTCTACAGCGTATACTTCAACTGGTAGATAGCCTAAATCGTGAAGTGCTTCCCAATGCTCTCGACCGATAGCATCTTTACCCAGAACACCATTCATGACTTCTAAGATTTCGTCAACTGCTTCTTTTTTATCACGTTCAAAGAAAGTGGCGTTCCAGTGGTCTATCAAGTAATCTTTAACGAAACGTTGAATACCAAAAGCCACTACACCGTCAATTGCCAAAGGACTGTTAAACCATTTATCACTACGTGGTGTCAGGTTGAACATCAAGTAATCTGTTGCGCTAGGGTATTGGTAAACATGGCCAGATTTGTAAGCGTCCGCGTTTAAACCTGCTGGTACTGCATAAAGTGATTTAGTCATTTTTTAATCTCTCTCAAAATGGGGCTTTTAAGCCCCTATAAAGTTTCAATCAAGGTTTGCTACAGTAACTTGACCATAATGTGTTAAGCCACGGTCTTTAGCTTCCCCTAAAGAGTTTGTAGTGTAGATGTGGTCAATGCCATTGTCAAGAAGGTTTTCAACACCTTTAGAGAAAATACCATGAGTTACATAGAGTTCCACACGTTTTGCACCTGCTTCACGTAGGTGTTTAGCTGCCTCTACGAAGGTTCGCCCACCATCACAAATATCATCCAGAATCATGACGGTTTTATCTGTCAAATCAACATCATCAAGGATTCGCATACCAGTAATTTCACCAGTCTTAAGGTTACGCACCTTAGACATTGTGATATATGGTTTATCCACCTCTTTAGCGGTCTCTGCAACCTTCTTAGCAGCACCTGCATCTGGGGCTACTAAATAATCAATCAAAGGGTCATTCGCATAGTGGACTGCAATTTCCTTTTGAGGAATACTCTGGAAGCAGTTAAACAGGTTATCTGGAACGTAACTGTGAGGGTCAACTGCACAGACTGCACCAAAACCCATTGCATTTACCTGTTTAGCAAAAACCTTTAAAGCTGCTGCGTCGCCTTTAAACATGTGACGGTCATATCGTGCATTTGGTAAGTAGTAAAAGATGACAGTCTTCATAGCATAATCATGAGGAATTAAATCATCAATTGCTTCTTTAGCAAGTGCCACAGCAAACAATGTGTCCTTATCATAACCTTTTACAATCATAACCACATTGTTAATAGATGATGCTGCATAAGCAGTAAAATCAACAAGCTCTTGTGAAAAGTGGCCACCAATCTCACCAGAAGGGAATTGGATGATGTTAAACTCTTCTTCATGAGTTCCTTTAGTCGGTGAATGAACTGTAATACGGATAGATGTTTTCATAGTTTTCTCTCTCAATCAAAAGTTACGTTTGTTACTGATATTGCAGCAGAACGTTTTAGGTTTGACAGATACATATCATCTCCAAAATAAAAAGGGAACCTTTACAGTTCCCTTATAGTATCTGCTTACTGAGCTACTTTCAAGATTCTTGTGAATGGAATTTCACTTTCTTCCATTAATTCTTTAGTTTCTTTGGTAACTTTCACAAAGTTATCTAGGCAGATAATCTTCTTATCTTTCTTGCTATAGGTTAATTTAACCTTTTCAATATCTTTCTCAGAGATTTTCTCTTCATTGAAGAGTTTTACAGCCTCTTTGAATGGGAGATATGAGCCATCATCATCGTTAATAAAACCTGTACCACAATAGTAGAAGTTATATTCTTTAGCCATAAACTAGCACAGTACGAAAATCTGTAATTTGCGAGTGTTATAGATTTTGCTCATGATTATTTAGCCTTCTTATTACGTTTACGGTTACGAGCTTTCTTAGCTGCTCGTTTAATAGCTGCTGCACCAGATTGGCGGTGGGCTTGTTTCTTACCACCTTTACCACGTCCTACGTAGATACTTTTCATAATCTCATTAGCCAGCTTCTCATCCATCTTGAAGTTCTGCATGAGATGAGTCACATCAACACCAGTGAGCATACCTAGTGATGCCAGTGCTGCTTTTACTTTTGATTTAAAACTGTTCCAGAGTCCCATTTCGTATCTCTCTCAATCTTTTCACAAAATGTTTTAAGTTCTTCTTCAGTGACACCAACAATACTGTCACCGACGTTTAAATTTGTTTTGTAGAACATTGTGTAGTGGCCTTTGCCAACAACTTCGAATGTTCCAGCTTTCTCAATCTCTGCTAAAGCTTCCATTCCAACATTACCGAAGAGTGAGTTTGTATACTTTTTCCACTCATCGAGAAGTTCGGTCTTAACCTTATAAGTGCCTAACAAAGCACTGTTAAAAGAGATAATCATTATCTCACCTTTTCCGTAGCCAATTTTACGACGAGATTTACTCTGCTCTCCATTGACAATCGCCTTGCCACCCATACTCTTTTCTCCAGAGGTTTTGGTTATCAGAACCACGATATGGTTTAACTGTTGGTTTAGATGAATCATACTTACCATCAATCACCACGTCAACATATTTCATAACATCTAGGTGAATTTTTTCGTGTAACTGAAAACCTGTCCAGAGCCAGATAGACTTCTCTGGGTAAGCAGTTTTAATACGTTTACATATATTGGTAACCTCTTGAATATTTCTATCATCCAGAGGTTCTCCACCAAGTATCGACAACCCACTGACGGCATTATCACCCATTAGCTGGATGATTCCGTAGAGGTTTGCATAGGTAAACTCTTTACCAGCATTAAACTTCCAAGACTCCCTGTTAAAGCAGCCTTCGCAGTGATGCTTACAACCAGCTACGAAGAGGCTTACACGAACCCCTTCACCATTAGCTGTATCAAATGGTCGAATCTCCATGTAATTCATCTAGTTACCTCACCAATACATATAAGTGTTCTTAGCGGCTTTCTTTGGAGACTTGCTATCGATGTCAAAGTCTTCATCTAAGAAAGATGTCTTAGAAAGCTGCCTTATTTGTGTTCTTGTAAGACGTTTAGTAGCCTTCTTAATCTCTCTGCAAGGCTGACTTGTGAAGTCGTAAAAGCCACCTTTTCTGGACATCATATCAGAGTGGTAGTAGACCTCTGAAGCATTTTCTCTGTTACGTACCTCATTTCTCCACTCATAAAACCCATGAACGTTCTTTAAACCTTTTCTTCGAATTGTTTTACTCATTCAAACACCACCTGACAAGGAACCTGTTTAGTAATAAATTCTTCACAGTGCTCTTTAATGAAGTTTTGTAATGGTACACAATCTTGTGCGCAAGTCATTAGCATAATGTACTCTGGATTCATAATGTTTTCAAGACTGTAGAAGACAACATCATCAGATAGTTCGTGACCATCTTCTTCAGACCAAGTTCCAGCGACTACAGCTAATTTGTCAAGTAATTCATTAGGCAATGCTACACCATCTTCTACAGAATCACTTAGAACGTTGTCGCTGATGTACAATGTGAAAGTCGTATGGAATGTTGAGTATCTTACGTGGTTCTTTTCACAAGAGCCACACTCTGAGGCATAATCTTTAATCCACTCTAACTGTTTTTGGTTCAACTTAATCATAATTTCACCTTAGTTGGTAATACACTGAATGCTATAGCTAACCCTAAAAATGGTTTGAAGCATGACCATAAATCCATCTTACCATGATATGAGAAATTCCATTGTGGGTCTGAAAAACCCCATACCATAACACTAACACCAAAGAAGAAGATTACTATGTGTAGTATGGGTGTCAATACCTTTAAGATTGTTGTCATTGTTAATTCCACCATATAGTTTTACCATTATCACATGTGTAAAGATACTCTACAGAAGTTTGTGGGACAAGTACAGTGGTGTTCCCACTAAGTACACTCACAAAATAAGTAACCTCACGATGTTGATGAGTTTTTACACAATTGTTTGCCTTCATCCGTATCACAGTTTTGTATGAATAGAACACCGCCAAGACACAAAGTGTAATAACTCCAACCATCATGGCAAACTCAGGCAAAAAATCTGACTGTATGATGTCTCTAAATCGCATTATTCCAAGAATAAATAAGATTATCAGACATACAATCCCACAAACTGCTACATAAAGCCACAAGTCCATAATGTAACTCCAAATAAAAAGGTGATGTAAGCCTATCAAGACCAACATCACCTTGTCAAGTTTTACATAGAAACCCTATCCTTAATTTCAGCCATCTTAGCGTCATTCATTCGAGACTGACCTTTAATTTTTGTGAATGACAAGTACCCGCATACCCTGTTAATCACAGAGATATCGTGTGAATGACAAACCTCACATTCTTCAACATCAGCCTTTGGTCTATTACCACAATGTTCACAGATTGCTAAGTCAAAGTTAAGTCCCTGATAGAAACCTTTCAACATCCCTCTTGTAATACAGCTCTTAAGTGCTGATAAGTTTTCTGGGTTAGCTACTCTTACATACTGGATTCTACCGCCTCTACAGATATGGAAGAATGGCTCTTCTAAGTCCTGCTTCTCAAATGGTGAGATGTCTGCTGCAACATTCATATGGAAACTGTTTGTAAAGTATTCCTTATCGGAAACACCTTTGATAACCCCAAACATATCTCTGAACTGTTTTAGCTGAGTCCCACATAGTGATTCTGCTGGAGTACCATAGACGGCATATAAGAAGCCATCTTCATTTTTAAACTCTTCGGTTTTCATGTTAATGTATGCCAGAACATCATATGCAAAACTATAGCTTCCAACTTCATGAAGTCGTTCACCTTCAGCAAGAACAGACAACTCATCAAGCGCAGTAACACCAAAAGAAGCTGTGAAGGACTTCACAATATCCCAACCAACCTTGTCAGTAGGTTTCTTAGTTCCTTTGTACAGACCACCTTGTGTGAACGCAAGAGGGTTAGAACTTGCTGGCATATTAGCAATCATTTCGTAGCGTTTCTTGTGGAAGCTGCGAATCATCTCTAGGTACTTATCAAGCTCTTTCCAGAAATCTAAACCATTCTCTTTAGAATACTGGTAAATCATCGGTAAGTTCAAAGATACAGCACCAATGTTAGCACGACCAACATAGAACTCTTCCCCATCCTCATTAAGATATGGAGATAAGAAGGCTCTGCAACCCATCGGTGAAATTACCTTGCCAGAACGCTCAAAAGCCTCTGCTACAGCACCATGACCAGATACACTTAAGAAATCTGGATACATTGCTTTAGAGCAACACTCAATGGCTTTACTGTACAGTTGACCTTGACAGATATTTTCATCATGTCTCTTCTGGTCATAAATATAAACCAGTTTAGGAAATACAACAGGCTTCTTGCTCTTACCTTGTCCATTCATACGAACATCTAGGAGAGTACTTGCAATCATATATTGCAGTCGGTTATCTTCATTGGACATATCTGAGTCAAGTAACCCGAATGTCAAAGTTGTGAATGCAAAATCACCACGACTACAAGGTACAGTATTTAGTTTCATTTCAAGTGACTGGAAACCTTGAGTCAGTTCAATCTGTAGCTGCTCCATGACATAATTGTGGTAATGTTCTTTAGGAATACCATAAGATGCTGCTTTCTCAGCATGATAGCGTAGAGACTTCTTAGCATACGGCACAAGTACCTTATCAATCTCTGCTAAAGTAAAACCACCAAATTGCTGTGCAGTTGCTGAAAGAACTACGTCACCTATAACCTGTAAGGCCGACAGTACAGACTTTGGTTCACAATATTCGATGCCAGACATTTCAAAGCCACCTTTCAGGACTTTACCAATGTCAAACAGGCAACAGTTGATACCACCAAAAATTAGGTCTCTTAAATCATGGATATAGATAAACCCTTTTTCAATGGCTTCAAGTTCCTCTGGTGTTAAATGGTACTGTTTAAAGATTTCTTTAGTCAGGTAACCACGAATAATTGAGCCTTTTGTAGAAATTAAACTGCTGTCAAAGTTAGCATTCTCTCTGTCGCCTAAGAAGAGTGTATCTTTGGTCTTCTGGTAGAGTTCATCCCAATTTTGAGCAACTTCTTTACGGTAATTTCTATATGTTGAGTAAGACTCATAAATCTCGTGATTGACTTCTGCCAAAGCACCCTCAACAATACTGTGAATATCATTTACTGAAATGAGTAAATTATTCTGCTTAGTAGATTTTACCAGAATCCTCATAAATGCTGACTCAAGAGCTTGGGTAACATCTGGTGGAAGTTCTTTATACCCAACCCTATTAGCTGACTTTGTGACTGCTGCTAAAACTTTTTTGATATCAGGTTCTTCGAGTGAGCCATTCTTTTTAATAATCTGTACTTTGTTCATTATTGCCCCTTTACATGCTAAAAAGGTCTCCGAAGAGACCCTTTCATTTTAAATCTTTTTAGAAAACTTCGCAAAGAGTTCTCTTAGTTTTTCAGTGATACCTAACTGTATCTCTAATATCTCAAAGATAACCCATAGTAACATGGCTCCAAACAACAAACCTTGTTTAAAGTCAGTAAATAGGTTAGCAATAAGCATACCAATTACAATAACTGGTGCATCAATAACCAAACCTTCCCAAAGGCGTTTAAGCATTATTCACCTCTGCCATAAAATTCTGTAGCGTCCCAACAGGTTTTAGGTTTTGTCCATCAGTTTTCATGATGAATGGCATCTGACGAACTGGCATCTGTGCAATATCCATCAGGTCTGATAGCTCATAATCCTGCCCTAACATTCTCACAACGTGGTCAATACCACGAGCTTTTGCAAAATTCTTTGCAGTCTCACACTGAGGGCATCCAGTTTTGGAGTAAATTACATAAGTCATTAAGGAACCTCTAAAAATCCACTATTCAAATCATCTACAACAGTATTCAACAGGTACGCACCGTTCTGTTGCTCCTGATTAGCATTCTGCTCTTTATCAATTTCCATCTTCTTAATCATATACTTCAAAGGTGGTTCTTTAGGAGCTACAAAATCTCTGGGAATGCCAAACATATCATACAGTGGGGCAGCATTATAGTAAACCCACTCATGGAGAAGCTTTGTATTTAAGCCAACTACAGCACGTCCTTCGGAGAAGATATAATACGACCATTTCTCTTCACTTTCAACTACTTCATCTAAGATTACTTTAATCTCTGGAAGAATTTGTTGAAAAGCTTTCTGCCACTCATCATCTCTTAAAGTTTCTTTTAAAACTTCAATATCAATTTTAGTGTGAAGGATTTCGTCAAGCATAATTTTCTGTACCGCTTGAGCAATACCCTGAAATTTATCTTGAGCATCAAGTGCAAAGGTACATGCAAAGGATGCCATAAAAGATATACCTTCAAGTGCAGTCACTGCAAATAGACCTTTCAGAATCACTTTATGGAAGTGTAAAGGGTCTTTGTCCAGAAGTGAGTCACGCACATAACTCAGCCGATAGTTTATACCTTCATCCAGTAATTCTTCAAGAACACGATTCACAGTTTTTAATCGGTCTTGCACAGCAACATTCTGGTTAATCTCATCTAAGATTGTTTCAGGGTTTTTAATACATTGTCTTACAATCTCTGAGTAAGTAAGAGCATGTAGGTTTTCAATCTCAGACTGCTTCATAATTGCAGTTGCGTAGATGTCATCAGAGATAAATGGTGCAAAGGCAAATGCCAAGCTCTTAGCAACTTGAGTATCTGCTTCCCACTGCCACTTAAGAATCTCAAGCATTACACCTGACATTGATGCTGGAACACTCTCAAAATCAAGACGTGATTGTTCAAAAGGGAACTCATCTTCTGACCAGTCTTGTGCTTTTTGTTGTTTATAAAGTTCAAAGATTTTTGGGTAGTGTTTATTAAGTGAGTCAAAAGTTTTTCTCTCACCACCTAAAAAGATTGGGTGCTGGTTAATCATAGCGTGATTTCTCCTTTCTTTATCATTTCTAAGGCTTGTTTTCTGTCTAAAACTTCCCAATTTTCTTTGTTAAACATCTCATAAGGTCTTGCGTAGATTTTACCATCTGCTGTAGAGATGTAAGAGATACCAGCAACCCATGAGTCGTCCTTTTGTTTTATCATCATATCTGTGCTACCCACATAGTACATCGTTTTACGAGGCTTGTGGAGCAAGTATATAGGCCGCTCATGTTTTTCTATTAAATCTTTCATGGTCTCTCCAAAGTTATTTTTAGAGGGTCTTTTACGACCCTCATAGTTGTTAAAACTAAACACCACAACCCTCGCAATAAGCGTCTTGCAGTGCAGATTTACCTACACCAATGCGACTGTTAAGGTAGTACATGGTTTTCATACCTACCGAGTTGGCATAAATCATGTACTTCAGAGCTTGAGCCAATGATACCTTCTTAGACTTTGCATAGTCAACATAGAAGTCTGAAGAGATAGCTTGACCAGTGAACTTTTGAACAATTGCATAACAATCAATCATATCAAAGGTGTCAATATCCCAAGCAATTTCATAAACATACTTCAACTCTTCATAATCTGGAACAATAAACAGTACGTTACCAGTTGCAGACTTTTTAGTTAAAATAAAGTCACGAATTGGGTACAAGCCATTTGTCGTATTAGTTGCTAGTGAAGAACTCTCATTAGGCATGTAAGCTTCTAATACAGAGTTTCGGATTCCACCATTTTCTTTGATACGTTGTGCTAAGTCATCCCAATCATATCGTAGTTTTGCATCATGCTTTTCATCAATCTTCTTGTTAGCTGTCTTTGGAGGAACCCAGCCTTCAGGATACTTAGTGAACTTCATGTACTCTGGAACGCCACGCTCTTTAGCAAGTCTCAGAGAGGCTTCATGTAGATAGTAAGAGTGCATTTCAGCAAGCTCATGAAGCTTCGTTTTACCTGCTCGTGAAGAGTAGTTCACGTAGTTTTTCGCAAGGTAATGAGCCACATTTGTAAGGCCAATCCCAACAGAACGACGCTTCTGAACATGGTTACGCATCGACGGATACGGATAATCCATAAGGTCAATAACGGAGTCAACCATTGCAAGAGCATAATAAGCAACGTCAGCGTATTCATCTTCTGAAATTCTCCCTGCAACCAAACTAGCTAGGAAGCAAAGAGCCACCTCACCATCCTCTTTCACAGCATCGTCTCTGTAAAGGTCTGTCTCTTTCTCAAAACCATACACTGGCAACACAATTTCCATACAAAGATTTGACATCTTCAATGGTTCTTTAAATGGTGTATGTGTGTTTGCATTGTTAGTGAAGAATGGATACACACGACCTGTAGCATAACGCTGTTGAATAAACAGCTTAGCAATTTCACGAGCCTTTACCCGTCTGTGCTTAACACCTGAATGTACTGCATGACCAACTGCCATAGCAAACTCATCAGCAGATGCTGTGTAGAACATGTCATAGAGTTTTGGTGCATCTTTGTAAGAGAATAGCAACCAATCTGTATCATACTGGACACACTGCCAGAAATAATCGTTTGTGCCGAATGAGTAGTCCATCTCATTAATACGTTTAGAAGGAACCGTTGTAGGGTGCTTCAAACGCAGTAAATCTTCAATCTGCGGGTCTAGAGCAGTGTAGAAGTTATTAGCTGAACCTCCACGACTCTTCTGTTTGTTTGCCTCTACAGATGAACGTACAAGCTTGTAATAAGGTAGTTTACCCATGTGCTCAATCGTATTTTGACGGATACCATCACCAATAGTACGTGTCTCCATCAGCATACCAATACCAGCTTGCTTTGTGGTCATATCATAAGCAACCTTTGCAGCAATACCGAGAGACTCAGCAGTGTCATTTGCCTTAATCAAACAGCATGACGCATAACCTGATTTAGTTGCTCTTAAACCGTTTAAATAAGGTGTAGGAGCGTTAATCTTCAGGTCAGATAGGTAAGTGTACAGCTTGATAACATCTTGCAGTCTACGGTGCTTTGGTTGCTTCTCAAAGGCTTTCATAGCCATACCCATAAACATAAATTGTGGTGACTCAAACAGTCTTCCCGTTTTAATATCACAGATACCATACTTGTCTCTGAACTGTTTCAAGACTGCATAACCGTAAGAGATATCTTTTGAGTGCACGATGTAACCTTGCAGGTATTCAAGCTCTTCCTGTGAATAATCCATCTTCTCCCAAAGTCCTGCTCTCTCCATATTTTTAACGAAGGTAATCAGCGTAGGAACCTTAGTAAAGCCCCCAAAGGCTTCTTTGTAGATAATCCCTAGAAGTAGCCGTCCAGCCATATCTGAGTACTCTTGAGTTTGTTTATCAACACAAACATCAATCATGGCTTGGTGCATCTCTTTTGTAGTGCAACCTTCATAGACACGTTTCATAGCTTCCATAGTGACTTCTGACCAGATAATTCCACGTTTATCTGCCCATGATGCCCACTTATTCAGTCTTTCTGGGTCAAAGCTTACTACTGTACCATTTGATTTTTTAATTGTCTTAATCATTTTTGAATCCTACAGATGAAAAGAGCCTCCGAAGAGGCTCCCTAGTTTAAATCTTGAAAATTTGCTCATTCTGCCACATATCGTAAAACTTATCACTTACTTTTGTGACTGAAGAAGTGTGCATACAATTCAGGGAGAACCATGATGATGTATTATCATCCATAAGTGTTTCAAGTTTTTGTGTAACGTTCACATCCATGTCTGCAACAACGTAATTGCCTCGCATCTTGCAAACAATTCTTCCAAACAAGATTGCACTTCTACCTCTTCGGTCATCACAGTACATAACTGTGTCTCCGTGCTTAACATCTTGTCCGATACTGTCAACACCTAATTTATCACCTGAGATAATGTCATCATAAGATAGCTTTTTTGCTTTAGACACGGTATTTCTCCAAGTTTCTTTTTAGATATAACCAACCGTAGTCAGTCCTTTCTACACCCATAAAGAGTGGAGCCATCACGACTTTACCGAAAGTATTTCTGTGTAGGCAGATTTCAAAGGAATACTCTTTCTCGATATCAATCCCATATTTGTACAGGACTGCTTTTAAAACTTGTTCATTATCCAGAAGTGTATCTGGAGTCTCACCATACTTCTCAAGTAACGGGTCATTCATAAACACCGTCATAGAAATATTGTAGTTTGAGAAGTGGCTCTTCTGAGCCACACCCTCTTTATTAATGTTCTGTGAATCCATTATAACCAACCCCTTTTAACCAGCACTTCAGGTTATTAGCATCATAATTCAGTTTCGGGTATGAGGTTACATGGAACTGCTCACCATCATAGTAGACAATATCTGCAATCCATAGTCCATTCTCTTTACAGAAATCTTTATCTGCTTTAGAGGTAATTGGATTAACTTCTACAAAACCATCTACACCCAAATCTTTTAAGCTACCTACAATACCTTTGCAGATAACGCATGTCTCAGATACTACCACAAAAAGTTCTTGGCTTTCAAGTTCTACAATGTATTCACCAAGCTGTACTTTAGGGAGATTCGATTGCTTCATAATCTTCCCATCTGCTGCACGAACAATGGCATACCACTCTTTACCATCAACTACTGACATTCTGATAATACACTCTTGACCAGTACGCTTCTCAATATCTGCAAGACGTTTTAAAGCTTCTTCGTAGTCATCTGTGTACTTCAGGTCATTGTTATGGCAAACAGCTTTCATAGCACCGTTATGGTCATGTTGTGACAGATAAATCAGACCATCAAGAACATATTGCAAATCTGCCTGAGCATCCAGTGTCTCAATGGGGTCTTTTTCTTCAATTGCTTTTACAAGCTCTTTTGCTTCTTCAAGCATACACAGAGACTGGGATTTTAAAGATTCCCAATACTCATCACTGTAAGGTTGCTTTTGAGTGTTTCCACAACGAAGGTTCCAGTTTTTTACTGATTCTCTTGAGTTAAACATTCGGACTCCTTAAAATATCTGTTAACTTTTAGCTCTCGTGTTTCAATATATTCTAGATGCTCACGTAGCTCTTGACGTTTAAGCATTAGGTGCTGCATTTGAGATTCAACAGCTTCAACTTCTTTGATTATTGACTCTCTGGCATTTGCAAGGATGCGCTCAAGTTCTTCAATCTTGCTGTCAACTTTTGCTACATGACTCACAGCTTTACTTTTGTTAAACATTTTATTCTCTCTCAATAGTTATCAAGCACAAGTTGCTTTCATTACCTTATGGATTCTTTTTTCAGCATCTTCATAAGTTTCTTTAGTAATAAACTTAATTGCTGCAATATTGGCATTGTAGAAGAGTCTGAGCTTCGAGTCAATCCTTTTTGTCATTACATCGAATTTATGTTGAAGGTTTGCTTCACCATAGACTAGGCCACCTTTTGTGTAGTAGGTTTGAATAATATAAAAGTCGAAAGACTCTTTTCCAAAGCTTTCAATATCTTTTTTGATATACTCAGAAGAGGTTTCGTAAGTCATCCAATCACTTTCCTTAGTGACTACCTTCTTCCGAGTCTTCCCAGCAACTTTTCTTTTGGTCACACTGTTAAGCTGTTTCTTTCCGATATAATATTGTCCAGTCTTCTTACAGTGCACTAAATAGATAAAGCCAAAATGTTTAGTGGGGTCAACTTCCCCACATAAAGATACCCAATGACCGTAGGTAGGGCAATTGCCAAATCCTTTAATCTTCATTCATACACGGCTCCCAATTATATTTCTTAAAAGAGAAATTATCTTTTGGATTTCTCTCTTGATATGCCACCCAGAAATGCTGCTCCATTAACTCTAACGGTGTCTTTGTAACAGTCTGACCATCCCATGACACATAGGTATAAGAGTCTTTTTTAGCATAAAGTTCATAGATAGCATCAAGACACTCTTTGTATGTCTCTTTACCATCTAAAGCATTCATCACAGCTACTTTACCAGCACCTTTAAGGCCAAAGTAGTTGTCTGCATTATCTCCAGCAACAGCCTGATAACACAAGAATTTAAAACCTACGCCAACTGTTTTTGCAGCTTTTGGTTTTGATTTGATAGGGCAATCCCAGATATCACCAACATTATTGTCAGCAATAAAAATTAGTGGTGACTTTTCATAAGTCATATCAATACAATAAGTTCCTTCAGCTTGTCGAAGGTCTTTGTCAATACTCATAAGAGCAGCTTTCTTACCCATCTTTTCAGCTTTAGCGATTACGATTGAATCGGCTTCGAAGCCCCCCTTTAAGAGCTTAAACTCTGGTCTTGACAGAAGGTATTCACGACAAGCAACTAAGTGTGTTGGTGTGACAGCATCTTTACGGTTGCCTTGATATTGGTGCTCAAGACCTTTAACGTCTTTATGTTTATGCACACCTTTCTCTGTTAAATAGCCTACCCAAGTTCTCTCTTTCCCAACAATCTTAAGCCATTCCTGAAGCACCTGTTGAGTAGCCATGATAGCTTCTTTTTCACTCTTAGCTTCTTTCCAAGTCTGTCTTTCCCATTCATCTTCATCAAATGTCAGGCCAAGTTCTTCCACAAGGATTCTCTGGTCTGCTAACCATCTTGCAGCATCTTTCGCATTGTCAAATGGTTCAGATTCTTCTGCTGTGAGTTTATTAACGTATTTATACTTTGCTTTCTCAACTACACAAGCACCTTTATAGGCAATACTGTCAGAGTCAATAAAAACATGTGTAACTGAATCGGGAAGCTTTGTTAATGTGTACTTCTCCATTATGGCTCTCCATATGAAAAAGCCCCATACTAAGTACAGGGCTTTAAAGTAACTTTTAGAGATTAGTCTTCTGTATCGAAGTCTTCATCTTCTTCGTCATCTGGGTCTGGCAAATCTTCATCATCATCATCATCAGACTCATTCGAAGATTTATGGTCTGTTGCGTCTTCTTCAGTGATTTCACCGTTATCTTCAACACCATCAAGACCAAGCATAGCCAGTTCGTCTTCATCCAGTTCAGGTTCACCGTTAGCACCGTTACCACCAGTGTAAGGTACAAGAGTATCAATGATAAACTGTTCCTGAATAGGTTTTGTCAGAACATTGTTCTCAAAAGTGTAGAAGTGAGTAGAAAGAATCACACTACCAAAAGAACCGTTACCAACTGCAATATCTGGATGAATTACATCATAGTTCTTGTCATCTTCATGTTTATCAGATGCTTGAGCTTTGATTTTCTTCATCGGCTGCTTAACAGCTACACGCTTACCATTTACTTCTTCAATAAGCATAACAGGGAATGACTGTTTAGCTGTCCATACAGCACCATCTTTATAAGCTGCTGCACGACTTACTTTCAAGATGTAGTAAGTGTCTGCTTCAAAAGGTGGTTTACAACCAAACTTCTCTTCGAAGTCGTCTGCATCAACTGCTTCAGTCGTGACTTTATCCCAGCCTTCTGGATTTTTCTTAGACTTAGTAAACTCTTTAAACAGTTTGTTACCGTCTTCTGCCAGAATTGATACGCTGTAGTTACAGTCTTTGCCTGGGAATTTCTTATCAATAGACTTACCTTTTCCCGGACGTGGTGAAGTGTTCAGGTAATAAAACCAGACATCTTTCAGCAGGTATCGCAGAGTTTGGCGTTCAGTGCCGTTGTACTTCTCTACCGGAGCTTTCATTTTAACAACTTTAGACATTATTTAAACCTCTATCTCAATTTATGAAGAGTACCAATTCTAGTTTGTTGATACTCTATTGTCAAATACTAATTACTGGAAGTTGTGCTTATCTTTAGAAGCTGCTTTACGTGCAGTTTTTCCAGTTCTTACACGTTTTTCTTCATAGTATTTTGCTGGTTTTCCAGCAGTGGCTTTTAAGGAATCCCCAAAAACTTTTTCAAATGCTTTAGAGTGTTTCATGATATTCTCCGATATACTTGATATTCAAACACATTTTCTTTTATTACAAACAGCCAACCAATATTATGTTCAGGTATAGTGATGATGACTGTGACAGTATTGTGATAGGACTTTTTCTCTACTTCGACACCCCCATCACATTTCATGTAGAGCATTCTATAGAACCTATCAACCTTTGTCAAACACTCTTCCTGAAATTTATTTAAACTTTTTTCTTCAAAGAAGGGTATGAACCCCTCTCTTTTATAGCTATCACTCAGTTTCGAACGGGCAGTCATCTGCATCCTCACTTAATACAGGTGGAATCGTTGAGCTTTGACGCTGCTTATCAGCATAGACTTCACCAGTTTCACGGTCAAACACTTCATCCTCATAATGAGGCAAAGAGTCATCATAATGGTCTTCAGCTTCACCAATACCAAACTGTTGACGAATATTTTCTGCTGCACCATCAATATCAACACCACAACCAGATGCTTTAATGAGTCGCCCTGTATCTGGATTGTACCAAGTATGACCAGCAATACCCGTTGACTTACCGTGACGACGACATTTAGTTAACTTGATTTTTGTCAAGTTTTTCTTAACAGGGTCTGGGTCAACCTTGTTACGCATTAATAGAATGTTGTTCATAGAAATCTGGAAATACGCACCAGAGCCTTTAATATCCTCTTCAGAGATATCTCCACCTTCAGAGTTAGCTTTCTGACCACCTGCACTCTTACGAACGTGACAGACGTTTACCTGTGCATACTGGTAGCGTTTGCAACGACGCAATAGCTCAGACAAAACTTCCTCTTCATCAGTATCGGAACGTGACAGAGCCAACGTAATAGGGTCAAGAATGATAATCTTACAATCTAAGCTGTTGACGAGATAGTCAACAAACTCCAGTAGGTTATCTTGGTCAATTGCCCCTTGATGGTCAACGATATGGATACGACGGCCTTTAGATAGTTCTGCGTGTGCTCCTTTTAATTCATCCCAATCCCGTTCATCATAAGGAATCTCAGAAATCTGCTTGCTCAGGTGGATTGCACAGAGCATCTCCATCAACTCTTCATAGGTATCTTCTACAGGAATTACACCGATATTATAATCAGTTTCTTTCCAAGCTGAGTAAATCATCTCACGAGTGTAAGCTGACTTACCTACTGAAGATGGTGCTGCAATAGTTGTAATCTCACCTAAACCATAACCGCCATAAGTCAGTCTGTTCAAATCTCCGAAAGATTCTGGGAAAGGAATCAATGGAATCTGACCACGATTCTTCATTGCCTCAAAACCATCTGCGAAGTTCTTGATACCAGCAGGGCAGTAACGGGGTGCATTGTAGATACGCTGCTTAAATCCTTCCAGAACTGTATCTTTTTCTTTATAGAACTTTGTCCACCACTCGTTAAGGTCTTTTACACCTTCTGGATACTGGAATAAACGAACCTTCTCAATAGGTAGGATACCAGCAGCCTCTTTAGTGGCTTTAGCACCTGCTTCATCGTTATCAAAGCACAAGTAAATCTCATCAAATGATGTAATGTACTGATAGTTATCCTTGATAGACTTGATGTTTGCACCTGATGGAACAGATACGTGACAGTAATTCTTACGACGAGACTTATCTTTAATCGCCAAAGAAGTCATGTAGATTGCTGTCGCACATTCCATCTCACCTTCCCAGATGAATAGGCGGTTACCACCTTCTGGAGCAATCCATGAACCGAACATTGCCAGTTCACCTTTAATGTCTCCAACACCACCAGAAAAGTCTTTTAACTTACCTCGTAGGTGTTCTTTTGGATGGTCTTCTGGGTAACGGTGACGAACACGGTAGCCAACATGTTCTAGCTTGCCATCTTCATTACGTTTGTAAGTCGGATAGAAATGTGCATCAATTTCACCGTCACTATCAATATCAACCTTGATACCTAAACGTTCAAGGACTTTTGCAGGAATCTTCCTATCTTTTAAGTCCATTGCTTCTAGGTTTTCTTTTACATCATCTAAATCCATTCCACGGAAAGTACGGTTTTTATTATCTGAACCAGTAGAATAAGTGCTCACGATTTGTCCTTTATCAAAATCCCACTCTGGGAAACCTTTGTTACAGCTAAAGCAAGTCATCGAATAAGAATCATCGTCATGATGGTAGATTGAACCAGCATCTGATGAACCACAACGTGGACATGCACAATGACCGATAAACTGACCAGCCTCTTTCAATTTACGACCTTTAGACATTAGCACCTCTTCGTTGTAGTTCTGCCTTCAATCCGTTTTCAATCTTGTCCAGTTCATGAATTTCATCTGCAATCTCTTTCCTTCGTGATTCAACTCTCTTAAGACGTTCAATCATTACCTCATTGGAAAGAGATGAGAGTTCCACTAAACGATGGTCAATAACTTTAAAATTATCTTTTACTCTCATCTTCATTCTCTCTTTTAAACTTTAATGATGGCTCTTAGCTTGTTCTCAAGGTCTGCAAGAGTACCATTATTATGAATAATGTCACGCTCATATTTGGTGGATAGCCCATTTTCTGAAACGTGTGATGAAACTTTGTCCACATTGTCTCTTTTTACTTCAATAGTCTGGTGTGCAAATCTACTCAGCCATTCAGCTTCAGAGTCAAATCTTAAATCACTGATTAAAACAAAACCATATTGATTTCTAAGTGAGCACATTTCATGGAATCTAACCATTCTTTTTTCAAGGTCTTTAGACCAGAACTTGTCGCCCATTACCTTACGGACAACTTCAGTACCCCAAATTTGTTGAATTTGTCTTGATGAGAATTTATACTTTTTACTAAATCCCAGACGTGTTAGTATGGTAGGCTTAGCAACCTTCTTAAGCTCCATGATTAATCGTCCGGTTAACTCTGACATAAGCTTGAAGTCCATATGGTAACGTTCATCTCTGAAGGTGAACTCCATAGCTTCCGTAACTTTAAACATCAGTTCAGGATATGATAAGTCAAATACCTGTGGAGTCTCTTTAGTTTCACCATACAGGTCATTCCAAGTCAGGTCAAATATCTTTGATGCAGACAGTTTAAGGTTGTCTGCAAAGGCCATTACAGCAACATTGTAGCCGTACTCATCCTCTAAGATGTTCTTCACAATAGAACATGAGGTGTCTTTTCCAGAACGTGCCTTTCCAGTAAATGCGATAATATTACTCATTTTATCTCCCTTAATTACTAAAAAGCCCCCAACTAAGGAGGCTTGTAAGATTTATAAAGACTTAGTGCAGTTGGTCAGCATACTCTTTTTCAGCCATAGCTGATAGTTGCTTCACAAAATCATCACCGAAGTTAATGCGTAGCTTCTCTTCAATGATTGAAGCGCCAATATTCACCAAAACATCATTGATTGCTTGCATACTAACGCCACCAGTCATTTCCTCAATGAACTCAATACTCACACCCATCATCTGTGACAGTTGGATTAGTGCAACGATATTCATCATCGTAGAGATAGCTGGAATCATCAGTGCAACTTTCACCTGAAGTGGTTCAATGTCAGCTACAGAGTCATTTTCAACAGCTTCTTCCAAAGACTCTTTAGTTTGCTTGATAATCTCTTTGATTCGTGGGTTTAATTCTTCTACGCCCCAATCAAGTTTTTCATATCGTGAAAGTTTCTCTTCCATTCGCTTCTCAAGAGCAGCCATAACAGCACTAGTTGATGAAATTAACAGGTCAATTAGTTCATCATTACCTGCGAGTAGTAGCAAGTCTTTTTCTTCAGTGGTCATGGCAATATAGTCATTTTTCTGCATCTCATAAAAAATGAACTCTGCAAGAGCATCAACACCTACAACGATAGATGCTAAAGCAAGTGTTTTGTCGCAAAGCATCATGTTGACCTGTTCTGCAAAAGCACCGTTATCAGACTTGTCTTCAGGCAAGTTATAGCTTGCAGGCATAAACTGTTCTGTGTAGTTGTTGCCACGAAGAATCATAGCCATGCTTTCTACGGCATTGATTGAGAATGCTACATCAACACCTTTCTCTTCAAGCATCTTTTCTACATCGATATTCATATTATTTCTCTCTCAGTTGGTTAAGTTTCTTTCTAGAACATTTTAAGTTTTCGGATGAAGAAAAGTCAAGTGTCTTTTCAGAACGTGGATAGTAGTGTCTATCCCAAGAAGTTTCAACATCGTTAATCAGTGACGCTAGATTACACAGGTCTGTACCACTTTGCAACCTCTTTTTAAGAGAATCTAGTAAAGCAACTGTGTCTTTGGCTTTACGTCTAGCTGTAGCAACATCTTTCATATGCTCAAATACAGAGCATTTTAAGTCATCTTCATAGTTTTCAGACAACTCTATTTCATGTTGTATATCAACCATTCTCCTGTGATGGTGAGCATATTCCCGTTGAGCAGCAATGTCAAGTTCTTCCAACTTCTGCAAAGCTCTAACAAAGTCAGCTATGTCTGGGTGAACAAACATTTTCTGCATGTAAGCCTCTTTTAAGTAACTATTAAGTTTTAATCTTTTATCTTAACGTATTCTATACGTTATACTTTAAAGCTTTTTAAAAGCTATTAAATAATCTTTTAAGAGTTTTAAAGTATCTGTATAGTTAAACTGTTAAGTAACCTTTTAAGTAAAAACCCACTTCGCAAAGATTAACACCTTGTCAAGTGCATTGTCAACTTGCTTTTTATAATTTTTTGCAGTAATGTATGAGGTTAATGATTTTAGAGGGAGTAAAAATGGGAAACGTAGATTTTAAAAACTTACATTTAGTTGGTGATACAGAAACTGATGGTTTACTCCTTGAGTTCACTAAAGTGCACGTAATGGCTTTCGCAGACTATAAATCTGACGATGAAGAGCCACCTGTATGGGTCTTTACAGATGAACCTATCCTCGGTCACAAGTATACCAAGTACATTAAGGGTGGCTTACGTGAAGGCGTTGAATTTGCGTTAAAGGCGAAACGTCTTTGCATCCATAACGGTCTCGGTTATGACTGGTGGGTTTTTAATCACATTGCACCTGATTTATGGAACTTTGATAATCCAAAGTGTAAGCCGTGGAGTAATTTCTTTCAGGATTCTCTTATCCAGTCTCGTGTTCAGTGGATGGATAGACCAACTCCAAAGGGTTATAAAGGTGCTCATGGCTTGGCTGCATGGGGTGCTCGTGTTGGTGTTCGTAAACCAGAGATTGAGCATTGGGGTGTGTGGAATGCAGAAATCTTCACTCGTGTTGTAGAAGATATTCGTATTAACGCCAAAACTAAACGGGCACTTGATAACGAGTATCTCAAGCTTAAGAAGTGTGGTATAGACACTTATGAAACTTACATGCGAGCTAAAGAAACATCTTTCTGGATGAGTCAACAGGCTATCAATGGTTGGAAAGCTGATAAAGAGCTTATGGAGTTTCATGTAAAGGAACTTGACAAGCTGACTAATGAGCTTGCTTCAGAAGTTGAACCACATCTTCCTCCAACTATTAAGACTAAAGGCAAAGTTACTGGAGAAGAGTTTGCAAAAGCTTGGAATGAGTATGTTGAAACATTTGGTCATGCAGATGGACTGAAGAGAATTACCAAGTACCCTAAGACAAAGTATCGTCAACAGGTACGTAACGGTGAGATGCAGACATATGAAATCAAGCCATTTGGTAAGCCAACTACAAAGATTTTTAACATTGAAAAGAGAAATTGCTATACACCAACCAACTCTGTAACTGGTGAAGAGTACAAGGAAGGCTTTGTAGCAATGAAGGATGCTCGTGCAATTTGCAATGAGTTGAATGCAAAGATTGGTAAGAAATGCAAAGACTGGAAGCCAGTGAAAACAGTCAAAACTGTGAAGTACTATAACAGCCACGTTGTTAACCACTTTGAACTTGAGTCAAGTCGCTACACAGGATTGATTGATGCACCATATACACCAATTGAGTTTGAAGTTTCTCGTATGACTCAGGTAGCAGTTGTTAAAGACTACTTGAAATCAGTTGGTTGGATTCCAGATGACTGGAACTACAAGAAAGACTCAGACGGTCGCCCTGTCAAAGTTTGTCGTTTCAAAGACAATAAAAAGATGATTACAAAACATCCTAAGTGGCAGGAAATGGTTGAGCGGTGTGGTTTGAGCTATGTTGAACATGAAGGTGTACAGTACATTGAGCATAACTGGTCTGTGAAAAAATACACAGATTTGCTTGAACCTTGCTTAATCCGCACTTCACCAAAACTTACTGAATCATCTTATGATACGATTGAAGGTGAACTTGGACAGAAGATTGCTAAGTACTATACTTTGATGCACCGACGCAGAACTATTGAGAACTCAAAGGATGATGAAAAAGGTTGGTTGAACCAGATTCGTCCTGATGGTCGCCTTAGTGCTGGTGCAATGGTGTTTGGTACTTCAACTGGACGTATGACACAATATGGTATTGTAAACGTACCGTCTGGTGCTGCTGTCTATGGGGAACCAATGAGGGCAGTGTGGATTTGTGAAGAAGGTACTAACGTTGTCTCTGTAGACATGAACTCAGCCCAGCTAGTTCTTCTTTGTAACTTTATGGGTGACAAAGACTTCACCAAAGCGGTGACGCAAGGTAAAGAAGAGATTGAGTTTATTCGTCAAGAAGATGGACGCTATTACTGCAAACATTTTGATGAGTACCTAAACCCAGAGATTGATAAGTACCTTCGCTATGACTCTGAGAATGACCTGTACGTTGTCTATTCAGGGACTGATGCACATACACTGAACAGTATTTACTTTAGCTTGAATGATGAGCAGGACATCTTGACTTGTCGAGCTACTCAGGATGAGAATCTTCTTCATGAGATTAGCAAAGGTCGTAAGAAAGCTAAGAATGGTATCTATGCACTACTGTTCGGTGCAGGTGATGAGAAGTTTGCTAAAACTATTAAGGCAGCCACTACTCAGGAAGGTGCACTGACTAAACAGACTTACTTTATTCGTTTGCCTAAAATTAAGAAGCTGCTTGATGACTTGGAAGCTGACTACAAAGCAACTAAAAAAGCACTTGAAGAGGTGTTTGGTAAGACTGCTGCAATCTCTAAAGGAGGATTTGTAAAGGTTGCTGGGGCTTGGTTGTGGTGTAAATCACCACACAAACTGTTGAACTATCTTTTGATGGGTTCAGAGGCTCAGATTCAAAATGAGGCAATTAACCTTGCTTGTCGTCGTATGATTGACGAAGGTTTGATGAAGTTAAATGGTCGTCAACCAGCTATTGGTGCTCGTTTACTCTGTGCATATCACGATGAAACAAGTTGGGAATGTCCAGAAAGTATGACGGCAGAGGTGAAAGCAGTTACTGACTGGTATTATGGACAAGCTTCTAAGAACTTAGGTCTTAAGAAAGAAACACTTGTTACAGGCACTGGTAAGGTTGGCAAAAGCTGGCTTGAGGTTCACTAATTAGTATTGACAAGGTGCTCATGGAAGAGTACCTTATACTGTATCTTGTATAGGAGGTTATATGACACTTTCAGACGTTATTCAGCAACTTCACGACAACTGCTATACTCCAGAGTTAATTCAGGAGATGTCCATTGTAGTGATGCCTAGTAAGTTCGTAAAAAGTTTTAATCGGGATACTTTAATGTCTGCGCATATCCTTATTGTTGATGGTAAGATTGCAAGGGACCGTACTGGAGTCCTTAAGGGCGAACGTATTAGTATTGACTTCTGAATATTGGGGATACCGAAAATGAAACGCAAAGTTAAGTTTTTTAATTTGTATGGAAGAGTTGGTAAAGGTTTTGACTGGCAACTGTTACGCTCAAATGTTAAAAGCAATGAATTAGCACAACTTATCATTCATTATCGACGCACATACAGAGAAGTAGAGCATCGTGAACAGTAAACAGGGGTGTATTATGTGGAAAGCAGTAATTGTGCTTGGTGTTATTTTTCTAGCTGGCTGCAATCCTTCTTATGAAGATAAAAATGCTTCTTACAGCCTCCCACCAGAGATGCAAGATTGCAGAGTATACAAGTTACATGGTGATGCTATAAGCAGAGATATTGTTGTTGTCAGATGTCCAAACTCCCAAACAACAACATCTTATAGCTATGGCAAAAATGGTCAATCACACACTACGGTTATTGAGTGAGGGTTTCACGATGGAAGTCCTAGTAAACTATATCTATTGTTATGATGTTGTTCACTCTACTACAACGGTAGCTCAACGTAACCCAATCGTCCCACGAGAAGGTGAGTTGGTTCGCATTGATGGTTGGACTTACACTGTGGAAAGCATCATTCATAAGTTTGATGTTGCTGGTGATGTTCAAGTTATTGACGTAGAAATTGGTGGTAAGAGAAAATGAAATCTAAGCAAACAATGGCAGATGCAATCTTCACAGTACACAGTTTCGAAAGGTTGTACATCAAAGATGCAAAGGATACCCCAAAATGCGTTGTACATTTTATTAAAAGGCGTAGTAACATGTCCTATATGAAATCTGACAAAGGTGAGAGTACAAATGGATAAAGATAACAAATATAATAACGCCGTCCTTACAGAAGATGGTGAGCTTGAAACATTCATTCTTCGTGTTGATGGTAAACTATTCCGGTGTCGTTGTGGGTCAAACTGTTTTCATAAACCAGATAAAAATGACTTAGAGCTTTACGCATGTAATGCTTGCAACACTTGGTATCACTCAGAGGAATAAAATGACAATTCTGTACAAACAAAATAAAGACGGTTCCTTCAACGTCTGGTCATGCGTTGCTGTAGGTGACAAAGTTATTACAACCTACGGTAAAGAAAATGGCAAGATGATGTTTGAAGAGTATACAGCAGAACCTAAAAACATCGGTAAAAAGAATGAGCGTAACGCTGAACAGCAAGCCCTCTTTGAAGTTGCTGCTAAGTATAAAAAGCAAGTTGACCGCAAAGGTTATGCTTACACAAAAGAGTCTGCACAGAATACTGAAAAGGTAGGTGTACAGCTTGCTCATGATGCTGCAAAGGTTAGTCACGCAAAGTATCTGAAGTTCCCTGCTGATGCTCAACCAAAACTTGATGGTGTACGTTGTAGAATTTCAAGAGATGCTGATTCAGTTAGTTTCACGGCTTATTCTCGTGAGAATACTGTTTACAACGTTCCAGCAGAACTAATCCCAGATTTGCTTTTGCTGCTTAAATTACACCCGCAAGTTGAAGACTTTGATGGCGAGATTTATGCTCATGGTTGGGACTTAGAAGATATTGTGTCTATGATTAAAAATGCTGACAATCCAGACCGTCACATTCTTAAATTCTACTGGTATGATATCTGTGACAATTCAAAATCTTGGCCTGAGCGTCGTGAAGTTATTGATAACTCACCCATTGTTGAGCTTGGGGATACCTGTAGAGTTGTTCCTGTGCAGACTATCCGTGTAAATTCTTGGGAAGAGTTTGATGAAGCTCATGATAAGTGGGTTGAAGCTAAGTTTGAAGGTGCAATGTACCGTTCAATCTCTGAAGACTCCTTCTATGAGTGCTGTCACCGTTCATACTTCTTGATTAAGCACAAGAAGATGCACACTGAAGAGTTTAAAGTGACTGGTGTAAAGACTGATAAGCGTGGTCATGGCAAGTTCGTTGTAGAGACTCTTCCTAACGTCTTTGTAGATGTCTCATGGAAGACTACTCATGAGAAGAAACAGTATCTTGCTGAACATCCTGAAGAGTTTATCGGGAAACCTTTGACGGTTCAGTTCCAGAAGATGACTCGTAAGGGTTCTTTACAGTTCCCTGTCGGGCTAGTTATTCGAGATTATGAATAAAAGTTGTTGACATAGAAAATTTGGTGAGTATACTGAGCAGCATAAACCAACGGGTACTCACCAGCATCACTTAAGAGTCTTTTAAAAGGGTTTTTAAGTGATGTTCGGTATGGTACAGTAGGCTCTGGCTTGGTATGGTCTGGTGATGTTCGGTGTGGTACGGCGGTGTAAGGTATGGTATGGGTAGTTAGTCTCAAATACATTAAAATGAGACTTATCTTTTTAAAAGGTCTTTAAACAGGGTCTTTTAATAAGGTCTGGCTAGGTGAGGTCAGGCGGGGTAAGGCTCGGTATGGTAAGGTAGTGTGTGGGTGGATGGTAGTAGCCACGTTAAAAATCTACCAAGTTTCTAAAGAGTCTTCTGTTGAGGGTTCTTTACAAACAACTTAACAATCAACTAAAGTGTGGAGCTAAATGCTATGAAACTGCTAAATATCAAAATCACTGGTACTCGTCCTTTCTTGAGCCATAACGATACGTTGTCAGACCCATTAAACCCTCTGACAAAATATCACAAGTCTTTGTCCAGTAAACGTAAAAAGACTGACGAAGACTATGCGCTCTTAGCAGAAAGCCAACTGGTAACTTCTTGTTACTACGATGAGCAGATAGGTTTTGTTATGAACGGTGAGATGATTGAGGCTTGCATCAAGTCTGGTGCAAAACTCAACAAACTTGGTAAGGTAATTGACCGAGCCATTATGCTGACAGATGTAGTCTTCCCAATGACTATCAAGAACTGTCCAGCAAACCCACAAGAACTTGCTAAGAATCCAGACTTTATCTATGCTAAGTCTGTTAAGATTGGTACAGCACGAGTTATGAGTTACCGTCCAATCTTCCGTGACTGGTCTGTAGAGTTCGGTTTGATGTTCGATGAAGAGCAAATCACCAAAGAGGAACTTCTGATGGTTCTGGAAAATGCTGGTAACCTTTGTGGTGTAGGTGATTGGCGTCCACGCTTTGGTCGTTTTTCTGTAGAAGTTATTTCAGAAGGTAACGTTTAATTATGAATACAAAAGCATTAGCAGCAAAGTTTAGTTACGGTGACACTGTATCACATTCTGAGATGGATACCTTCTTAGGTATTGTGAAGCCAACTTATCAAGGTGACATTGTTAAGTACGAAGATGAAATGAAGGCTTATGCGCTTACACGTCTAAACCGACTTGAGAAGTTTATTGAGAAGCTTCTTAAAGAAGAGAAGATTTATCTGGTTGCTTCAATGGGTGTTGGTTATCGTGTGGTTGAACCTAAGCATCAAGCAACTATTGCAAAACGTAAAATGTCTGGCAAGATTGGTCGAGCTTTAAAGCAAGCCACTCAAGCGATTGAGAATGTGAACACTATGGCACTTAGTCATCAAGAACGTTCACGACTGATTGAACAGCAAAACCATTTAGCTGCTATGAAAGCTAACATTAACAAGCAACGTAGAAAACCTTTCTAAGTTGACTAGGTAGCCTCTTCGGAGGCTCCTTTTTAAAAGGTCTTTAAGAGGGTCTTTTAATAAGGCGGGGTGCGGCTAGGTCTGGTTGTGTGAGGTTCGGTTTGGCTAGGTAAGGTATGGAAGGATGGCAGTAGCCTTATAAAAAATCTGCCAAATAAGCTATAAAATCTGTTGACAAGTCAGGTGTTATAGCTTATTTTTATACTCAATGTAATACAAAATTTAATATAACTTTGAGGTCATTATGAAAAAGATTTTATTAGCTGCTGCAATGGTTATGGCAATGAATTTACCAGTCAATGCAACAGAACTTCCCAATGTGGACTTATCAGATGTTCCAGAAGACACTTGCCAGATTGTAAAAGGTGTTGCGCTATCTAAAGGTGAGTTACTTAAACCAATCTCTGAAGAATCTTTGACAGAGATGACTGATAAGGTAACTGACTATCAGTATCGTGTTCTTGCAGAGTATTTCCTGCAATCTGCAAACATTAAAGAGAAACACCATGATGATATTGATGTACAGGCGATGCTCAACCACCGTATCCAGTTTAAAGAAGATTTGATGCAAAAAGCTATGTATGGTGTTGAGTATTTCTTAGAAAACAGAAGCTGCACAGGTATTTGATATGGCTCTTAAAAAGTTACATCCCAGAAGCGGTTATGGTAAGATAGTCGATGATACAGACGGCTTTACAGTATTTACAGTCATCTGTCAAGATGATTCACAGATTGAAAAGGCTCTTGATGATTATCTTAACGATGAACGTGAAAAGGTTAGGGCTACAAACATAGATTCATTAATTGACACTTCACGTAAACGGAAGAAGAAAGATGAATGAAGTTTTTGACCCTTATGCTCCACAAGATGATTGGGAGGCTGACAGAGAGGCTGAAATGGAGAGTTATGTTTGTCCAATGGATGTAGACGAAATGAGAGATTTCGTTGCACACCGTTTTAAGAAAGAGATTAAATCCAGAGGTCTTTCTCAAGAGCAAGTTGCTAAAATTTGTGGTATCTCTCAGGCTCGCGTATCCAACATAATCCACCTCACTGGTAATGTCTCCCTTGAGTATATGTTGGAAGTATGTGAAAAATTTGGTGTTAATTTCAATTTAAGGCTGGCAGATTAATATGAAACGTGAAAACATTATCCACTCTGAAAACTTCGCATTAGGCTTTTATGGTGTACCTACTCACCTTGAAAAGTATTATGGTGTGAAGATTCTCTCCAATCTCATTATGGCTTACAAAGATGGTAAGATTAAGCATACTGAGAAGAAACGTGTCATGGGCTATATGGCTGTAGGTTCAGCAATCTCGAACATTAAGCTGGAAACAACTAGCAGTCAGATTGTGAAAGACCACTTCATCAAAGAGCTTTACCAGAATCTTGATGGTGTAGATGTTCAGGCTGTTTGGCTGGATGTTGACGGTCATAACTACACGAGTTTTGTTTTCAAAAACGACGACATTAAGTGTCTGTTCCCATAATAGGTGATTAACTATGATTGATATCTACTTACAAGATGCTCATGCAGATTTCCTTAAAACGATGCTTAAAAAGTTTATGGCTTCACAGGGTGATAATGAAGCATCTTTTAAAATAGTCACATGTGGCGACGAAGCTGGTTTTGTTGAGATTGAACATGAAGATACTGGAAAGACTGTTTGTAAGTTACCTGATAGCATGTTCTCTAACACGTTCTTAACAAAGACTAGTATAAATGTTAAGCTTGTGCCTCAGATTGAAACATACTCTGGCACAGATTATCCTAAAGGTTTTAAGTCATTGATGAAGTACTTCTTAGATGACTTTGTGGGTAATCTTCTGAGGGAGGTAAAAGAAAGTCGTACAGTGTTAACTGTAGAGAACATGGGAGGAACTATAAAGGTTACTTCTGACTGTTTGTGATGAGCCTCTTCGACTTCGTTCCTAAGAACTTTGATGGTATTCTGGATGAAGAAGATGACTGTGTAGACTTTATATTGGTTCTTGAACCAGTTTTTGAGGTTAAATAAATGAAAATTGAATACTGCTATGAGTCTGATGGAACACCTATCCGATGTCCACATTGTGGATGTACAGACTTGCAAGGTGAGGTAAGTGAAATAGTCAACGGTCATATCGCTGAAGAGAGTACAAGGTGTACAGGGTGTAATGAAATCATTGCTTTCTGGGCTTATGGTTCATACCAACCTACACCACACTTAATCTACCATAGCAATAAAGCTGTGAAGAATGTTATCAACTGGTTCATTAAGAAAGGATTTACAAAATGATTAAATTAATCTTTGCAAGTGGTGAAAATGGGGAGTTTGGTACTCCAACTGGTATGCCGTGGCCTCGACATAAACAGGATATGAAAGAGTTTAAGAGAATCACTAAAAACAACTTAGTAGTGATGGGTAATGAGACTTTCAAGACTCTGGGTAGTAAACCTTTACCAGAACGTGCAAACCTCATCTTAACAAATTCTGTACCATACTTAGGCATAGACTTTGGCAAAGATGATGTAATGTATGCTAAAGCCAGTAAAGAGTCGTTTGGAGCATTTTTGAAGTATCTTGATAGCTCTATTGATGAAGATGTCTTTGTAATTGGTGGTGCAGGTGTCCTTGTCAATGCTTTACCGTATGCTGGTGTGGTGTTCCATACAGTCTTCCATAAAGTTACTGAAGAGGCCACTGTGCATTTACCTTTTGAAAACTTCTTTGAGAAGCTGTATGATAACCGTGTATTTACAAAGGTACAGTCAAAACCATCAGAGGATGGTAAAGCAACCTTTGAGATTTATGTTCCACAAGTAAAAGGACACTTTTGATATGTCACAAGCAGATTCAAGTTACAAAAATATCCTGAACCATGTTTTATCCGTTGGTGAACTGCGTACTACACGAACTGGAGATGTTATCTCTGCTTTTGCTCCACCTCAGTTTCGTTTTGATATGAGGACTGGTTTCCCACTCTTAACATCTAAACAGGTGTTTACACGGCAAGTTATTGGGGAAGCTCTATGGTTCCTGAACGGTGAGAATAAGCTGGGTGAACTTCGTTACCGTACTTGGGGTGAAAATGACGGAGAACGCTGGACTATCTGGTCAGATGATTTTAAACGCTGGTTAAGCTCTAACTATTCTTCTGAACAAGATTGGTTAGAAGATGCAGGTGGGAGAATCTACGGGGTTCAGTGGAGAAACTTTGAAGGTCATAATGGTTGTGTTGTAGACCAGTTAGAGACCTTAGTAACGAAGATGAAAGGTGATATTACAGACCGTTACATGCTTGTTAATGCTTGGAATGCAGCAGATATTGCAGCAAACTCGATGGCTTTAGCACCTTGTCATGTTCTTTTTCAGATTTATATCACTAACGAAGGTGAAGTTGACTTACAGTGGTATCAACGTTCTGTAGACACCTTTTTGGGGCTTCCATTTAATATTGCATCTTATGGTTTTATTCTGGAAGTTCTTTGCAAGATGACTGGATACACTCCACGATACTTGATAGGTGTCTTTGGGGATACTCAGATTTATCAGAACCACATGAAGCAGGTTTATGAACTGATGAACAATAAAGAGTTCCATGCACCAACTTTTGAGATTGGTCTACCACTTAACACGCTGAGTGACCTTAAACATCTTACTGCAAGTGATTTTATTGGTGGTATTAACAACTACCAACATGCAGGGAAGATTGAAGCACCTCTATCAGTAGGTAAGTAAAAACAAAAAAGGCTCCTTTTTACGGGAGCCTTAAAATTTTATTTTTCAGTATTCTTTGTGTTCTTCTCAGTAATAGCTTGGAGGGCTGATACTGATTGAGCCAGATTATTCACACTGTCAGAGAATTTATCAAGGGTTTTGGTAAGTTTTGCATTCTCACCCTTAACATTCTCTAACTGAACTTTCTGGTTCTCCATCCCTAACTGAATAAGTCTCATGTCAGACTGTAAATCACGAATAGCTGAATAATTACTTTTGGAATAATTATCTAACTGCTGTAACTTTGTTGTGATAGACACTTCTTGTTTACCATCCGAAACTTGCATGGTGGTATACATCCCAATAACACTAAAAATACCAACTACAATTGCACCAATATTATTTTTAAAAGCTTCCTCTAGCCACTTCATTTATTTCTCCCCCTTAAAAGCTTTTTCTAAGTTATCTACGAACTCATCATCAATAGGTGTGTCTGTTTTACTCGCAAGATATCTTGCAAGCTTAAAGAACACTTTCTCAATCATGTATTCACTTAGAAGGGATAAAATGAGTTTCCAGAAGAAGCTACCTAGATTTTTTAGAAGAATTGCTAGGATTGTAGGCATTTAATCACCTCATCAGCCAAGATGGTGAGAATACCCATAAAGAATATTAACACCATCTTAACAATCAGTCAACAAGTGATTAAGCAGTTCTCACCCAAGCCATTAACTTGTAGAACTGGTTAGTAACACTAAATGCTGAACCAGAACCTGTACCACCAGTGTTACCACTAACTGTGTGGCTGTGCGCACCAATACCAACACTGTGAGCATGGTCACCAGCATAGGCGGCAGTCCCACTAATTGAATGCGTGTGCCCACCACCCCAATCAGTGTAACCCGGACCTGTACCGATTCTCCCACCACCACCACCAGAATAGTGTGTAGAGTTCTGACCAATCCACGAGATAGCGTGGTTGTGGTGACCATCATATGAAGTAGAGCCACTTACAGAGTGAGTGTGAGCACCAGTCGTGTTAGTGTTTTTTGTTCCGTAGTCAAAAGATGAAGTGGTAGCAGAAAAACTGTGCGTGTGTGAAGGTAAGTTACCAACAGATAACGTTACAGAATCTGAACCACCAGTTGTAGCAACATCTGAACCATTTGCTGCTGCAATTCTAATAGTCCTACCAACACCATTATTCAGATACGTCCAAGTTAGACCAGGCAGTGCTGTATTAGGGTTAACATTACTGTTAAACCACGTTACAATACCTACTGGATAGATTTTATTAAGGTCTGTAGAGTCACTTACCGCCTGCGCAATCTTCTGGTCAGTCTCAGTTTTAGTATATGCACCAATATCTGAAGGGGTTGGTTTCTGAGCCTCTGTGTAAATCTTAGACCACTTAGCTTCAAAGCCTTTACTATCTACAGATGTTCTGTACCACATTCCACCGTTTTTATACTGGAACTTTAATTGCGCACAGGCAGTAGATGAGGTCACCCCCTGATACATTTGAAACACAAGTGCTGTGTAATCAGCATTTGTTGAGGTTACATTATATAAGCCTGTTTTAGCGTTCCATGCCACACCATCTGCATTCTGCTCTGTAGCTTCTCCTGTAGAACCTGCAACCATGAATCTCTGATTAGCTGCTGACTGAGTGAAGTATCTAGCATCTAAGTTAGACCAATCAGAAGGTTTTACCTGTCCAGTAATCTGTAGAGATTTAGACAGAAGAACTTCGTCAGCTAAATCGAGTCTTGCACCAGTCAAGTAGTTATGGAATGATGCCGTACCAGAACCATGAGTACCACAACCGATAAACCACTTATTTGTGTTATCAGTATTCTTACCAACAATGTAAGAAGAATTATTCTGAGCCTTGCTGTAGATTCTTAATGCTTCACCATCAGATTGAATATTCTGCTGTAAAGTGAATGTGTTAGCTTCATTCTTCTTAGCAAGATTTGCGTATGAACCGATAAGAACATAACGAGAGTCAATGTTAGTCCAGTCAGAAGGTTGAACTTGACCAGTTACAGTTAGTGTTTTATTGATATTAACACTTGTCCCTACAGTAATCTTGCCACTAGTTTTGTAGTTTTCTAGAGCTACGTTATCACCTTCGTTACTATTACCAATGTACCATCTGTTGACACCTGTGCTATCAATCGCCTTAATGTACAATGGTTGTGCAGCATTGGCATTCTGTAGCCTAATTGCTTCACCATCTTTTTTGAAAACACTTAGTTGGTTGAATGTGTTTAAACCACTGAATGTGTTATTACCAACTAGCTGCGCAAATCTCTGATTAGCTGCTGTCTGAGTAAAGTATCTAGCATCTAAGTTAGAGAAGTCAGAAGGTTGAACCTGTCCAGTAATAGCAAGAGCCTTATTAACAGACACAATTGCACCTAGAGTGATTCTTGAACCTCTGCTGTTTTCGAGATGAACATCAAGACTTCCTTGAGTTAGATTCCCAACAGCCCAAGTTTTATCATTATTGGCATTTCGACCTACAATAGCAGAGTATGCCTCACTTGCACCCGCAGGGGTCTTCAGTGTCAACTGCTCACCATTTGCTACGACACTCTGTTTAGCTTGGAATGAGTTTGTAACAGCAAGTCTTGCATATCTTGCATCATTCTCTTCATTAGTTCTCATCCCAAGTTCATTAGGACTTGGCTTATTAAGAGTATGATAAACAGTTGCAGACCTTGAAGCATCTGCAATAGTTAGTTTAAGACCATTTGCATTGATTTTAAAAGCCTTTAAAACATCCCCCATAGTAATCTCAGAAGAACCTGTAGGGTCAAATACTGCCTTACCACCATAAAGTAACTTGACAATTCCTAAGTCACCCGTCATAGTGCTACCAGCAATCTGGACAAATCTTTCTAGTTTAAAAGACGCTAAGAAGTCTTGATAGGTCATTCGACGGTCTTCATCACCCAGCATTTCAGGTCTCTTTTTAACCCTGATATGAAGGAGGTCGTCTGAACGAATTGTATCAATTGAGTTTAATTCACTCAACTTGTAATCTGCCATTATAAATTTTCCTCTTAAAAGGGGCTATACAGCCCCTGTAAAGAAATTAAGCTGTTCTCTGCCATACATACAATACGAAGGATGGCTGTTCAACGCTAAATGCTTGACCAGAACCAGTTGTGCCAGTTGTGCCAGAGTGCGAATGCTCACCTGCTCCGGTTACTGTTACTGTTGCTGAGTGGTTGTGGGAGCCAATTGCAACAGAATGACTGTGAGCACCAATACCAACTGTGTGATTATGCGCACCAATTGCTACAGAGTGAGTGTGGTTGTTAGCTGTTGTCAGCGTAGCTCTTGGGTCATAGCTTGCCCCCTCAACTGATAAACCTCTCCAACCACCATCAGCATAACCACGATTAATGAATGTTGTTTGTGTTAAACCAGCAGCACTGGTTGTTCTGTTACCATAGTCATAAGTAGATACAGTCTTTGTTCCATAGTCAAACGTTGTAGTCCCTTTAGTACCGTAGTCAAAAGCACTGACAGAGGCCGTTGCACCGTGTGTGTGACCACCACCAGTGACGTATACTGAGTGAGTATGTGCAGGAATGTTGTTAACTGTCAGTGCAGTAGTCTGCGAACCAAACGTTGAGCCAACTGGCCTAGAAGCACTATCATAACCTACAAGTGCTCTTCCTTTTGAAACTAACTCCCAAGTACCTCCACAAATTAAATATGTAGAAGGGTTTGCAGGATTCATAGAGAGATGGATAGTACCTACTGGATAAGAAGCCTGAACAGCCTTGTACAAGTTATTTACTGCTCTTGCTGTAGCATACTTATCTGCATCCTCGTTATAAAGGTTAGATGTCACCCAGTTCTGAACATTACTTAACCCAACCTGTGCCTTAGTGGTATTGTGTGGGTTGCTCTTATCATCAATATGTTGTTGAATAAGATTATTAACCTCTTCTGAAGACATAATCTGTAGATTTGCTCTTGCCTCAGCTACATTAACAATGTCTGATAAGTTATTTTCAGCAACTAACTGGAGAGCATTAATAACGTTATCTAAACCAATTTGTGTCTTAGTAACACCATGAGGGTTATTTCTTAGGCTTGAGTGTGGAGCAAGTAATTGCTCAAGAGTGCATCTCTTATCCTCGATACCCTGTTTAAGATGGAAGATATCACTAAGGTCAATTGGTAAGGCTGCTTGAGGCAAGGCACTAATTTGAATTTCACCTACTGCCATTATTAAGCTCCTACAAATTCATAAGTGTAAAGGTTTGTTGTACTTGTGGATGCAGTACCTGTTTCGGTCTTAATAAGACTCCACCCATTAGCTACTAAATCTGGTTGCTCAGTGGCAAAAGACCTTACCTCACCAACAGTGCCATTTGCCTTCTTAAGAAGATAGTTTAAGATATAGTTAAACCATTGGCGACCCATTGGTTCACCTCTTAGTAAACCTGTCGCCTGAATTTCTGGAGGTGGTAATACTTTTAGCTGGTTACCATCAGCATCTACTTCATCTGTAGACCAGTTTAAAAATGCCATTAAGAACTTCCTTCTTGCTGTGATTTATCTTTTCTACCTTTGATGATTTGAGCTACTTCAGCCATAACACCATAATCACCACCTGCTACAGTTTCTTTACCAACGATGTAGTTATCTGTAGCGTTGTAATTTTTATTAACTTTTAAGTAATCTACTGAGCCACTATTAGCCGTCCTATCAACCTTGTAATAGGCATCTCTTACACCAGCATCTGCTAAGCTACCTAGTAAGTTCTTCTCTAAAGAACCACCTGTATTGTTAGTAACAAGACCTTTGTTAGCATCTGTAACGAACCAGTTATCTTTATCATCAACAATTGCTAAGGCTGAATCAGCAACCTCTACAGGTGTCCAAGCAGTACCATTCAGAGTTACATCTCTTAGAATAACTGCTGAACCAATAGTTGTTGCAGCAATTTTTGCTAATGTGTATGCTGTATCAATAACATTATTTCTTGTGTTAACTCTAACCACAATACCAGCAGTCATAGGTGTAATATGTTCAAAAATCTGTGAAAATGTTGCATTATACAGAGTCATGATAGCATTCTGTAAAAACGTTGGAGTTGTGTCAGAACGTCTTAGGAAAATCTGGATATACAACATTGCTCTGTATGTTTCATCATCAGCACCAAGTGGTCGTGGTACTTTAATTAATGAACCAATGTTGTCAAGTTGCTGTCCAACAGCTTTTCTGATATTCCTTTCAGTGTGCATTTGCCATGAAACATCTTCCAATGTCTGCAACTCATCAGTAACCGCTTTAAGTAAACTTGTATAGATGAACTTATCTTTAAACTGTGTTACAGTCCTTTCATCAAGAGTCTTGTAGTAAACGTTATCAATTTTCTGAAACATTATTACTCCTTAGTGATGGTATACTGGCTACTTTCCCATACAGTGTATTGGTCACCATCAACTGTGATTCTTGCTGTGGTGTACTGTCCATCACTAGGTGGTACTGACTGGTTATTTGAAAGTTCTACTTTGATTTCATTAATCTCAACACCTTTAATAACGTCATAGATATACCCATAGATTCTGTTAGGGATAACATCATTACCAACTTTCAGAGTTCTGCCGTAAGCATTAATACCTTGAACAATACTATCTCTGATATCTTCTTCTGGGATTGTTAAGCTCTCTTCATCATATAAAGAGTAAGAGACTTTAACAAAAGCGTACTTAGGTGTTGGTCTGCTAAAATAGACATTATGAGCTAAATTGCCTAAGTCGTAGGCTGTCCCAAAGATAGCTCCATAAGCTCTGATACCAGCAGGTTTGGTGTCCCAGATTGCTTGAGCAACGTTATCATTTTGACCACCAACAACAACAATCTTGAAAGATTTTGGTGGTAGCCCTTCTGAACTTGTCTCTTCAGTATCATTTTCAACACCTGAAGCATCTGATACACCCTGAACCCTCTTAACAGCAGCTACGATTGCATCAAGAGTACCTACACCAGTAACTGCTAGAGATTCTAAATATCTCTGTCGAAGCTCTGTATCGGTTTCTTCGTTTCTACCTGTTGTTAAGTCATAGCGGTTGTATACACTGTCAAGACCATCTACAGTTGTTTCAATCTCGATAAGTGTTCCAGCTAATGCAGGGATTGCACCAACTTCCTCAGCAACAACATCATGGATAGTTGTAATTTTTGTGAATGTGAGGAACGTCGTAGCAGTCACCACCATAGGGTTGGTTCTTGCAATAATGTCGCCTTCATCTTTATAAACTCGTAATGCTGAACCATCATTGATAACTTCGGCTTTTGCCACGATACCACCATTGATTGCATCGGCGAGTTCAGTTAATAGAACTGTGATTGTATCTGAAGATTTTGGTTGATAAGAGAAAATAACGTTATCAATAATAATAACATAGTTTGCATCAGTTCGTAAAGAGTTAACTTCAAGAACAGCCTCAACACAATACGAAGGTGTTAATGTAATGCCAGAAACTGGATAGAAGATATTACCAGCAGTGCTTCTTAGTCTGGTTGTCGATGGGATTGTTGCACCTGTTGTTCCAGTAAACTCTACTTGACCTCTTGTAGCCTGAGCCACATATCTGTATACAGCGTTTAGAGCTGTAATGTCATCGAGGTTAAAACCTTCAGCTTTATCAATTGTTCCACCATCATAGATTTCTGACAGGACTTCATGGGTGTCTGCTAAAGACCTTGCAATTGAAGCTAGAAAGAGACCTAATTGACTATCTTCAGAAACGTCAAGGTTTGGTGAAATATCTCTAAGAAGTCTTGATTTAATATTATCAAAAATTTCCTGATATCTTAGAGTTTGTAGTCCTGTTGTAGTTAATCCTGCCATTAGATATTAACCTCTTGCGTAATGTCTGTTAAAATATCTGTTGTAGTAGTTGCATCAAAATTAACAGTTACTTTTCTTTGAGCATTATCCATTGAAGAAGAATAGTTATAGATGTTAGATACATCTCTTGTTTCAACAAGGTAGGCTTTCATATAATTGTCAAAGATAGAAGTTTTCTGTTTAAATTTGGCAAGTTGTAAATATGGGAACCCAGCAGATGTGTTAAAGAAGACTTCACCAGCCCTTAAAAGGCATCTAATATGAAGTCTTTGAGCAACCTGAGTAGCTTTATCATCTTCTGGGATAATTCTAATTTGGTTACCAGTAATCTTTAAATCACCATGAGCCACATACACTGAATCTGAACCTAAAGTGGCAACATAGTCACCACCTAGATTTAATGCAAAGTCTGTTTTCATTATTGTGCCTCTGTAGTATCAGCCTCACCAGCAGGGTCTGTCCAGTAATAATGGTGCGTGTGTTCATTAAAGCTCACACCAGTTGTGTCACTGATAAAATCTGAGCCGTGTACTTCTTCTGTTACGTACAAGTTTTTAGAAATGTGTACATCACCTTCAAAGTAGAAGTTACCATCATCTGTAACTCTTAATACAGAGTCACCAAAATGAAGCCTGACTGCTGTTGGGTCTGGTTTAAAATTCTGTGTTCTTGTGCAGATGCCTACGAAAGCTACACAGTCTGAAATATCGTGTGTCCTTCTCATGTTTGTTTCCATCTGAACATTCTTGTCATTGACAACGAAGTCATCTAAAGGTAACATTGAGAAAGCTAACCAGCATCTGTCATTAGTTTTTACGGGGAATGTTAAAGATGCTCCACCACCACTTGGAAATTGAACAGGAACACCAGTAATCTCTGGCATAGGTAAACCGTTAATAGAGTAAAGTGGCTTAACAGTGGCTGTTTGAGTCTTTGAATCAAAAGACTGGATAATAGCTGGTAATCCAGTATACAGTTCTTTTCTAAATTCATCAAGACATTCTGAAACATACCCAGACATTCTAGTAACTGGTGACTTCATTACTCCACCTTCTCTAAATCTAGTTCAGTTGTCCAAGCACCACCAGTAAAGTCAAGATTATGAGAAAGACCTTTTACTCGATACTGACCTTCAAAATCTTCACTTTCTCTGATAGTGATGTTATCACCCATCTTAATTCTCCCATCTAAATGGATTTTGCAACGAACTCCAGTTTTAACTTTAATAACAGTCTTATTCTCTTTTTTAAGAACCTTTCTAGTTCTTCTGTAGTAACCTTGCAAAGAGTCAATAACGTTGTATGGGTAAATTTCCCAAGAAAGTTGTCTAGCCTTAGCGTTAAAAGGGACTACTCTGATTTGCTTATTGAAGGTATACCAACGTAGACTGCTCTCTTCACAAACCTTTGTAAGTGCCTCTGCAACACTTCCCCAAACACTAAAACCATTCTTGTAAGTGTAGCCATCAATACTTGAAAGGTCTTCGTCAATAAGTGAGAAGCCTAATCTATTGACTAAATCTCTAATCACACTTTTACGTGTTGTCCCTGCTTTATAAGAGATTGATGTCTTAATCGTGGTTCTTTCCATTTTATCATTGGAACAGATAACCTTTGTAATCATATCAACACCACGCTTATATGTATAAGCATACTCAATAGTACCTAGATAGATTAATGGGAGGTTATCATACTCAATAATAAGGTCACCATTTGCATCCCTTTTAAAACCAGTAGTGTAACCTGCCCTGAGCATAACTGTTGCACCAACTGTTTTGAATTTGGCTCTCATCTCTTTATTGAGGTTGTAGATTTCAAAAGTGGTATCATCAGAGGTTACTTTATTCTTCTGAGACGTATAAGACACATTACAAGTGAATTGTAAGTTGTCGAAATAGTCCATTTGCATAGAATCTTTAGCATGGCTTGTAGGTTTATCATTAAAGGCTGTAGTTTCACTACCTACAGCCAATTGATAGCACCTAAAAGAAGCCCCAGCAGTGCTATCTTTTACAGACATTATAAATTCTCCATTAATCTCATATCTTCTTGAGTGTAGTAATTAAGCTCAAATGCCTTTTCTCTTCCGAAGTTATTTCTGGTAGGTTGTAAATCAGTACCATACATTCGTTCAACAAAAAGCTCTCCAGCTAATGAAGGAATTACATAGCGTCCTGTGATTGACTGGTCTGCAAGGCATTTCTTTTCATATAATAATACATTACCATCAACATCAGATAGCGTCAAGAACCATCTGTCAAGCCTCTCTTTATACTTTAACTCAATTACAAAGACAGTACCATCCAGAGTTACAGTTTGTGTAGACCATTCTGTATCAGGAACAGGAATATATTGTGACATTAGTAAGTCTCCTTCTTATTCGGGTTCACTGAGTGCTTTTGCAATGCCTTTCCAGTTCCAGCAGTTCTATTCAATGTTGCTCTAGCATTTCTCTCAGCCTCGTCACTGAATGTGGTAACACCTTTGCTTGTCTTTGCAGACATTGAACATTTACCAAGTGCCTTATCTTCATCACTAGTGAGTTCCCTTACACCATTAGCATTCAGGTCAAATAGCAACTGACAGTTTAATTTACCATTACCTAAGCTTGTTGTAGTGTTACCTGTATTCTTCTTAGAGGTTGTACCTCCATCATTCGTGGTAGCGGTTTTTCCAGTAGCTGCTGAAACATCAGTTTGCCCTACAATAGCTTTAAAGTTAATTTCCTGAAAAGTTAGCTGGACTCTTAGACCATTTGAAATACCAACATCTTTAGAGGCTTTAAAGCTTGTAATGATGGAATCATCAATTTTAATACCATCTTTACAGATAACCGAAATAATTTGCTTCTGGTCACGCCAGTTTTCAAGAGTGTCGATGAAGTTCTCTACTAATTGACCCTGACGAGTTAATAATAAGCTTCCTTCATAGCCAACTACAACGACACCACTAATAGTGATTGTTCTGGGTGCTCTTTGCACATTATCTGTGACGGTTTGCCCTGATTGCATGTTCTGTGTAGTTACCTGCATAGGGCTGTCAAATTCCATATTTTCAGTTGCTGATAAGGTTAAGAAGGCATCTACATTATCTCTTAAGTGGAAATAGATGCCATCTTTGCCACTATATTTGATTTGCATATTAGAATCCCATAACATTATTCTTCCTCTGGATAGCTTGAACTTAGAAGAATGTCTTCTTGATTCTTGTCAGTAATGTCCACCATCTTAGTAGCAATTTGTTTACCATCAAGCTTGAAAGTAACATTCAGGGTTTGTTTAGTCTGCATAGGTAAACCAGAAGGTGTCATCATCATCGGTGTCTGATTGAGCTTACTGGTAAAATTATCAAGAGATGTTGATAACTTCTCCATGAGAATATCCCAATTAGATAGACCATTGTCAATTAACTTGATGTTACCATCCATATCTTGAGTGTACTGTGCAAACTGAAGTTGCCCATTCTCATCAAAGAACATTGGTCTTTTTGGATTCGTAATATTTGCAACAGCATTTTCAAACGGTGTTGGTAATGTTACTGCACTGTAGTTTTTAACAGCATTTGGGTCTGTAGAACCTCTTAACATTAATGCTGCGCCAGCAGTACCAAGTGCCATCCTCGTTGCTGTAGCCCCTGCCGCACTTGTAACTGTTTCTGCTGTAGCTGCTGCACTACTCAAGCCAAATCTCTGCATGATTTTTCCAAAGATACCCTCTTCAATGACACTTTTAATGAATGATACAGTGCCACCAAAGACTTTTGCAATCTTACTAATGACCGCAATTGCACCACCAATCGTAGTGACTGTTCCCAGAAATTCACCAGCACTTTTGACAAGCTTTTGCTGACTGTTGTCAAGGTCTTTATACCAAGCTCTTGCATAGTAGTACAACCCAGACACTCTGTACATGAAGTCTGTAACGAAGTCAAGTAGGTTACCAGCACCTTTTAAAAGACTCCCAATCACAAGGCCTAAAGCTTCTGTAGTCCCCATAGAACCTTGCAAGAACATTGCAACGGAGTTAGATAACTGTGAAATACCCTCACTAGAGCCGTTAAACAGTGCCACAAGTGTGTTATCCCACATAGCCTTAGCTTGACCCATTGATGTAGCGGTCTGCTTAGATACAGCATTCATACCACCTGCTTGCTTGACCAGTTCAGCCATTTTTTCAGATACTTTTGGCAGAACGTCTTGAGCAAGAAGTTTACCGTCTTTCATCAGCTTATCAAGCTCTTGTGGAGTCTTGCCAATGGCATCAGCGAATAACTGCACAGCACCTGCTAAACGGTCACCTAACTGTCCACGAAGTTCTTCAGCTTGAATTTTACCTTTTGATGCCATCTGCTGGAAGGCAACCATGATACCTTTCAAGTCTTCATCAGTAGCACCCCTGATACGGGCAAACATTGCAGCATTCTTATAGAACTCTTGAGTACCCTGAAAACCAAGTGTTGGTTGAGCACCAGCAGCAAAGTTTGAGTACTGCTTCATAGTATCTGTATAGTTCTGACCAATCTGGTGTGAGAATGATGCAGCGAACATTCTGGCTTGCTGTGTATCTGCTCCAAAGATAGCTGTAGAGGCTAATTGTGCAGACTGTCTTTTTACCCCAGCTTCAATAGTTTTTTGAGACAGTTCCAGTAAAGCATAAGCTGAAACAAATCCACCAACTAACTGACGTAATGATGCGTTAGCTCTATCCTGTAGCCAAGCTGCCTCTTTAACTGATTTTAATCTAGCATTTTCTGCAATAACCCAACGTTTGGTTACGTCGATGAGCTTTTTAACTTCCATCTCATACTCACCAACCTTACCAGTACCTTTATATCTGTTATAGATACTTTGCAAGCTTCCTCTGAAAGAAGCTGCCATCTGGTCACCTTGACCACCGATTGTTTCCAGTCTACGGGTTAACCCTGAATAGAAGTTGTTATTAAACATTCTTTCCATTTGTCTCTGAGCAACATCTACTCTCGGACCTCTGGGTGCTCCACCACCAACAGGAGGGTTGCCCTTTCCACCTCTCCCTCTACCTGTCTTGATAGTGATTTTACCGTCAACCTTCATAGCATCTCTTAAGGACTTGTTAATACCTTTTGCAGTCTTTTTTGCTTGAGTTTCAAGTTTCTTAAGAGATTTAACACCTTGTGAATCAAGGTTCAAGGAACTGTTGAGTGCTTTATTGATTCTGCCCGAAGCAGACTGAGCATTTTTTACAATTCTATTAAGTGCTTCCTGAGAACTTTTATTAGGCTTCACATCAAAGGCTTTATTCATATTTCGCTCGATACGCTGAGCAGCTTGCATAGACATCTTCTCAACTCTTTGCAAGCCTTTAATTACCTTTTCACTGAAACCAAGTTCCACAATGAAGCTATCAACTGTATATTGTGCCATTACATTTTTCCTGCTCTTCTAAGTTCGTTGTAAGCAATTTCCTCTTTATACGACCTCTGAATCTCAAGAAATTGTCTCAATGATAATAAATCAGAGAATGTCATAGCAAAGAGTTGGTCAAGTGTTTCTTTACACCCTTCCATACCATAAATAGCAAGCACAAATTTCATCTCGTCTGCTTCTTCATAGGTTGCCTCTACAGCAGCATCAGTTAGTGGTGTCTGTAGAGTGTTACCCATGTTTACTGAGAAGTTAGGCTTTTGAAAATGCTTGCTTCGAAAAAACTTCCGAAGTTTGCCTCCAGCGCAAATGCTAAGTAATCAATGAACTCACCATAGTTTGCTTGGAAGTACGTATCAATATTAAGTGGGAAGTCGTCAACAGTTGCCCCTTGAAATAATAAGGTAGCCATCTCTTCAAGGTTAATTTCTTCAATTCTGTCAAAACAAGCTTCAACAAGTTCTTTAAATGGAACCATTGGAGCTTCTTTCTTACCCTTGTCAGTCAGACTTGACAGCATCTGTGCAAAAGTTGGAACAACAATTTTACCCAACTTCATAGACATCTTAATACCATCTCTTGCCCCAAGCAGAACGATATTTACTTTCTTGCCATTAATTACTCTAGATTCTGTTTTCATTGTGATTCCTTAATACTTTTAAAAGAAACAAAAAAGGGGAAGACCTTTTAAAGTCTCCCCCTTATAGGATTTATTAAACACTTGACGCTGGAATTGTAGAAGTGTACTCTAGCTTCTCACAACCAAAAATCCAAGTTTTAGAGTTCTGGTCACGACCGAGTTCAATCTGTGGTAATTCCTGCAACCAAGCATTAATACCAGTTGCCAGAACAGAGCCTGATGGGTCGTAGATTACGAAGTTAGAAGAGATATCTTCTTCAAGTTCCATATTGTCTTGTTTAGCTTGAATTGCAGAAAGCATCTGGTTAGAGAGAGAAGTCTGCATTAACTCAATCTCAATAGTACCTGTCTTGTCTGCATTTCTTGTCAGAGCAACCTGACCACCTGCACCTACAACTGGTGTGATAAGTGGTGATGTTCTCTGTAGACGTAAGAATGAGTCTGGGGCAAAGCCTTCAATGGCAATACCATTCCAGCTACATACAACGTCTTTAGGGGAATATTGCTGATACATAGCCATTCCAATTTACCTCTATTATTCGTAAGCCACTGTACCTTTCAAGTCAACATCCAAGATAGCACCTGCTAAGATACCTGCGAAGGTAACGTCTTTCAGGATACGAGCTTTCTTGTCTGCTAAAGCAACTTGAGAGGCTTTAGGAACATTAACTGTGTAAGATGACAGGAAGTTTCTGTTGACTGCTCTTTGCAGAGAGGTTTCAATGACTTGACGAATACGGGTAATACCAGTATCATCATAAGTAATCTTACCACCCTTCTGGTTAATTAGCAAGTCTCTCAGAGAAGTTTTCAGGTCTGATTCTAACCAGTCAACACCACGGATGATATCAATCCATTCCCCACCAGAAGTAATCCCTCTACGAACCACTGGAACACCACCATCAAGGTCAATAAAGTTACAGTGACGTGCATCTAAAGCTGACTTCTGAATACTTGTCAGAGGTCTCTTATTAGCTGGCTGTAGAGAAGCAGCTACACCAGTTAGCTGAGCATTACCCCAAGCAATTGACCCTGCATCGTATGGAGCACCATAAGCAATGTATGCCATTTCTGGATAGTCTTCTGCCGCCGCGTGATGCCACAAGCAAACTGTACGAGTGTACATATTCTTAGCAAGCTGTGCTGGAACATCATTTGCACTGGCTAATTCTGTACCTTGTAGTGCTGCTACATCAGAGTTAGCAGTGAAGAAGATTTTCTTACGAGCCTGAATCTCAGAAGCCATTGCTAAGACAAACTGTTGAGTTCTGTCTTCTGCTGCAATGAAATACCAGTCAGTTGAATAAGCTTCAATGGCTGCCAGAGCAGTTGATGCTGTATCAGCAGTTGTGCTTGCAATATATACAGTCTGTGCTGTAGTTGTTACTTTCACAAAATCATTATCACCAGCTTTGGTAATAATCATTGTGGCAGAAGCACCACTACCAGTTACGTTCACAGAAACCTTATCTTTGATTGTTGAGTCAGCTTCAATCTGTGTCTTAAACTGTTGCAAAACTGTTTCAGCAGTGTCTGAGCCTGTCGCTGTATACTGGAATGGTTGAGAAATTCCACCGCCAGCAGCTACAGTAATTGAGTAGTCTGTACTTTCGGTAACGGCATCAGGAATTGATACAGTGTACTGCATAGCACGTCTACCAATATAAAGCTGAGTTACTTTAGGAGTCTGACTCCAAAGTTGTTTAGCAGCCTTATATGCAGCAGACCTCTCATCGAAATCTTCAGCAACTTCAGTTAAGGAGGTGTAGCCACGGACTCTTTCTTCAAAGTTGTCTGTTGAAGCTAAGAATAGTGGCAAGCCAAAACCTTCTCTTGTAGTTCCTGCGGTGTTCAATGTAATATCTACATTAACAATTGGATTCCACATTTATTTTACCCCTTTGGAGTCTACATCTAGATGGATAGTATATTCTGGTGGCTCTTGTCCTTCTTCATAAACCAACTCACCATCAACAATGACACGCTCAATAATACTTCCACGTTCATCTTTCAGGACTGAGTTTTTTACAAGAGTTACAACAAGAGGTGCAGAATTTTCGAAATCTGTATTGAGATAAGTGTAATCATTTGGGATTGCTCCAGTGTCTAGCACTGTAGCTCCTGTTTCTTCAAGGATTAAATCTCTGACTGAACTCATCTCTAATCTTTGTTTAAGCTCAAGCATAATACTGTGAGCACCTTTACCATTTACCGTAATTAATACTGGAATCTGAAAAGCAATTCTGTAGCAAACTACATCATCCTCAACAAACTTATCAAGAACCCAACCATAAGGTGTTGCAGCATCTTGACAATATACAGTGATAAATGGTTGGTCAGGTTTTAAACCTTTGTCATTTGAGTTATCAGAAGGGTAAGCTCTAATTACGTTTGGTCTATTATTTTTATCACGAGCTAGTCTGTGACCAATAACATCCACTAAGGTTCTAACTAGACCTTTTTCAAGTTCTGCTGTTTCTAACTGCATTCATTTTATCCCTTCTAATAATGATATATTCATAATGGGACGTATGGGCTAATTGCTGTGACCAATCCATAGTCATAAATACTTCATACTCATGACCATCAATCATAACAATATCAGACTCATTCCACTCTACATCATCTGAAGTTCTAAGCTTATATGTGGTATACAGGATTCTTGTATCGGTAAGTCTAATACCTTCCGGTAAAGCAATCTGTGTACCGTTCTTTACAGAACCTTTGATATATGGCTGGATATTACCTTTGCAGTTAACCTCTACAATATCTTGTGAAGCTACCCAATCACCATCATCATTATAATAACCGTCTTCAGAGACTTTACGCTTTACTACAAAGCTGTGTCTGTTTAGGAGTCTCATTTCTTAATACCCTTCTTAGTAGAAATTTTATAAGCAAGGTTATCTCTTAAGTCACCTGTCTCAACAAGAGGTGCGTTAAAGCCTTTTTTCTTGACTGTGGAAGGTGCGTTAGGAGGGAGGATAGCAGAATTACCAAAACCTCTTTTAATTGCCTTTTGAGCATTCTTTGCAAATGCTTCTAAGGTATTTGAAGGGTCTGTGTTGAGACTGCTAAGTTGCTTATATAGATTCTTCTTAGTCTGCTCTAACAAGGTCTGTTTGTTTAGCATCATAGTGATTTCAAACAACCTACGATATACTTTACCAGAAGCTGAAGGAACCCCAATAACTTCTTGTAAATACATTAAAGCAGGATAAGAAAAACCAGAGCTATGTTGACCTTGTTCTTGAAAATACCCAACTTGAGCATTAGCCGTTTGCAAGTTCTTCATAGCCCCGACTAATTTTGCTCTAGCGGGGTGAATAACCCTTTTAACCATTATTCATCTCGCTCGATAATAAATACGCCATTAACACGGTTGCAGTAATCTCTGCCTTCGTATCTGGCAGCATCACCATATTCTGTGTATTTCTTGACAGAGCAAGGATTATGACGACGCATGTCAATATCACACTGATTAATACCACCTGCATAGGGTAGTCCTGAAACAGAGCTTTTAACAAGGTCGTCATAAACAGCTTTCAGAGACTTGAATCTGGAAGAGTTACGTAAATAAACACCACCCACCTTCTCATCTCCCATCTTGGCTACTTGAAAGAGTAAATATTTAAGAGCTTTGATGGCTGCTTTCTTTTCATCCTTTCCAGATTCTAGATAGAACCACTCTAGCACAGACTGCTCAATAAGAATTTCATCATTATTAGTGTCTGTGCAGAGGATTCTTACTCTATCAAGAGGGTTATTGGCTGGGTCGCCTGTATAACACATTCATAACCCTCCTTAAGAATATTATTCGCCTTTAGCGTCAGCGCGAACATCTACCAGCAACTGAGGACGAGTACAGTATGGCAGCATGTAAGAGTGAGCTTCGAAGTCAATACCTTCGTCACGGTCTTTTTCGTATTCGAATACGTACAGTTCCTGACCAAGTGTATTTGCGTAACCCATCTTAGGACATGGACCATATGCAACTTCGAAGATGTTGTTAGCTTCACCCAGCATAGATACGTTAGGGAAAGCATGACCAACACCAACAGTGTCTGCTACGCTGTCAATGCTCACCAGAGTGTGAACCTTACCACGCTTGTCTTTGAACTTACCGTTGTACTGGACAAACTTAACACCACCGTAGTAGAAGGTGTTCATATGAGCCTGAACGCCGTCAGTACCACCAGTTCTCAGAGAACCAGTAATCTGTTGCCAAGCCAGTGGAGTCTGCTGTGCAAGATAAGCGTCACGAACCTTAGGATGCTTAACCAGTTTGCTGAAGAATACACGGTCAACAACTACGTGAATTTCTTCACCGTTGATTACAGTGCCAGTCTTAGCTTCGTCTTCCATGTGCATACGCAGTTCTTCAATAGAAGCGTCGATGTCAGCATTAGGGTTGTCGAGGTCGAAGTGAATAGTCTTCTTCTCAACATCGAACTGCTTGTACAGGTCAGCGTACAGAGTACCACGAGCATCAACAACTTTACCCTTCAGAGCTTGCATAAACAGGAACTCACGAGTAATATCGAACTTAGTACGAATCTTCATCAGCTTCTTAGCACGTACTACAGCTTCAGTGGTCAGTTCGTTTGCAGTGCCTGGCTGGCGTACACCCTGAATTTCATCAGGAGTAATGCTTTCAACTTCTTTGAAGTACATCATTGGGAAGCTGATTTGACGAACACGCTCAGGTGCGCTAGTCTCTGCTTTACGGCTATCACGGTCTACCGCATCAAGCAAGCTAACATCCCAATCAGTCAAGTCCATAAGGAAAGTAGTTTGGGTGATTGGTGCTGAACGGAACAGACCTAAGTTGGAAATATACCCATAAGTGTTAGGGATAGACTGGACTTCACCAGTCAGGTCAGCAAGGAAAAATCTGCTTTTTTCAGAATTAGTCAACATTGTAAAATTCTCCAGAATGTCTTATTATTGTTATTACAGGCCAGTTGGTACGAAATCAATACCTTTAGCAGCCAGAGCCTTCTTGACTTCATCAGCATTAACGCTTGCTTCAAGAGTAAGCATGTCTTTCAGTTCTGCGTCGCGGTAAATACCAACAACTTTCAACTGACCATGATAAGACAGTTGCAGGTCTGCATAAAAGTTAACGATACATACAGAATCAGCCTGAGCTTCTTCTCCAGCTTGTACCTTAGTACCGTCTTTTTTCAGAACCTCACCTACACGATATTCTGTAGATGCCTGTGGGGTGTACTCTTTACGAGAGTGGCCTGTTGGGGTAACCTGTTCCCAAAGAATGATATCATTCAGAGGTTCTCTTTTACCTAACTTAGTAAAACCTTGATATGCCATTATTGTGTTCCTTATTTGATAAGAGATTTTAGAGCATTCTGGAGAGCCAGTTTGCGTTGTTCAGCGGTGTCTTCGGAAGCATTCTTATCTGGTTCTTTTTCTTCTTCAACCAAATCAGCTTCGCCGTCATTACCCACTTCTTCCATAGCGTTGGAATGTTCAAGAACAGCACCAGCAGTTTCTTTCAGCTTGGTAATTTCTGATTCTTTTTCTTCCATTGCAGAAGCATGGGACGCGATAGTTTCATTAAGTTTCTGGTTAGCACCTTCCATAGCATTCATAAACAGAACACTCAGAGGGTTGTCAAGACCAGCACCTAAAATAGTCGTTGCAGCTTCTTTTGCATCAAATCCAAAAGCTTCAGCAGAAGCAGAAATCTTATTAGTCAAATCTGACAAAGCAGCTTCCTGTTCTTTAGCTTTCATTTGAGCAACCTGAAGACGCAAAGCTTCTAGTTCTTGCTTTTCTTGTTCAGTCATTTCTTCACCTGAATTGTTAACGTTTAAACTTACAGGAGCCTCTTCAGAACCTTGTAAGTAATTTAAGAAATCATCTTGAGACATGATTGAGTTAATTAAACCAAGTTCAAGAGCTTCCTGAGCAGAATAAACATTCGCCTCAGTATTCTTTACAGCTTCTTCAGAGAGATTACGAGATTCAGCTACAAAACCTGTAAAGGTTGCGTAGGTATCATTAATTCTCTTTTGAAGTCTTTCTTTGCTTTCTTCTGAAAGTGCTTGGAATGGTGAACCCATACCTTTAAACTCACCAGCTTTGATGACGTTAATTGTTACGCCATTCTTTTCAAATGCTTTAGTTAATTCCTGATGAACCATAATTACACCAATAGAACCAACATCTGCATCTGGTGATGCAATAATTTCTTCAGCAGAAGATGCAAGAGCGTATGCAGCGGAACAAGCGAACTCATCTACATAAGCAATAATTCTCTTTTGGCCTCTTGAAGCCATAATGTGACGTGCTAATTCAAAGCAACCTGAAGCTTCACCACCACCAGAGTCAATGTGCAGAACAATAGTCTTGATTGACTCATCTGCTAAAGCTTCGTCAAAGCCTCTACGCAAACCTTCATAAGAGCTTAATCCACCTGTACACATTGCATCAATGAATGTCATACGATGGGTTAAACCACCCATAATAGGGATAATAGCAATGTCATCTTTTACTTTTAAAAGACTTCTTGCTTCACCTTTGGGTTTATCAAAGTTTACTGCTGCTTGGACATCACCCAGCAATCTGTTATTCACATAAGTTGCTGCTGAGTGAGCTAATGATTCAGTGGCTAGTAAAGGTTGGTTGAATAATCTATCAGCAAGTCTGAAGATATTCGAACTCATTTTTACTCACCCTATTTGTTTAAATCTACAGAGACTGAAGAGATAACATAGATACCTTCTTCAGCAAAGAATTGAGGTTTGCTAAGAGCACCAGTTGCCACGCATTTATCGTTAGCATCCCACAAGCTATAGTGTGAGACCGTTGCAGAAGCTGGGACAGTAATATTAACTGTGTCTTCTGAGGCAATTAAGCCATTATCCGGTTCAGAAAAATAAATAGCCACTGGCTGAGTAACCTTATTTGCTGTAGGGTCTGCCGTTGGGTCTACATTGTGTAAAATAATAGTCGTTGGGGTTAGCGTGGCGAGGATTTTATTCTTACCATCAATAGTTAATGTTCCCATTAATTAAACCTTACTTTTTGTTTAAGGACTGTTGAATGGTTACCAGATTCATCTACCACATTTACAATCATATCATATACTTTGCCTTTGACAAGTAATTTGTAATCATTTTGTGAAAAAATGTATTCAAGTCTGTTTGTTTCTTTATTAACTGTCATTGGAGATTGAAATGCAGTATCAAGGGTAATGAAAGCGGCTTCAATGCTATTAACATTGATACGTTTATTCTCGCAGTTATATAACTTTACACCCAAAAGGCATGAACTGTCAAATGGAATTTTAACAATTTCACTACAATTTCCTGAAATAAACGGTTTTCCACTCATTGGAGCATCAAGTAACCTGCAAATAGTGAAAACGTCAGAGGTTCCACCGTCACTTACGTAACCTGAAAGGCTGACCCTTGAGCCAGCCTCTGCAGATAATTTGTCAGTGATAATAAGAACACCTCTATACGAATGCACTCGTGTAGCATTTGAAATAGAGATAACTTCAGCCATTATTTATTTGCCTTATTTGCTGTGCTTGGGTCTTTCGCTGAAGGTGTCTTTGCAGTACCTTCTCCAGCGGTCTTGTAACCATCTCCTGAACGGCTTTGGCTATTTGGAGAAAGCTTTTCAGATACTGGTTGAGACTCATCAGCAGGAGGAAGACCAATATGCTCTCTAAGCTTGTTAGATAGCTCTTTGTCAACTTCCAAAGCACCTACTGCAACAGTCTTCTGAATATAAGAACCAATTACTTCAAGGTCTGGAGTTTCGATATCATCATATGTGATTTGCACATGTTCTTCATCATCCCACATATTAAGAGCATAAGTCTGTGCAACTAAATCACGGTTAATTACGTTCTTAATTTGCTTCAGCAGGATATCTACTGACATCGCTAATAAGCTTGTCTTAGAATCTGCAAGAGAGAATGAACCATATTTTGACTGACCCATAGCAAGAATATCTGACATAAATGCCATCATAATCTGCTTGGAATATCTGTCAATAATAGAACCTGTGTCATATGCTTTAGCACCCTGTCTAGAAACTAATGAGAACTCAAAAATATCCTCTTTAGTATCTGGGTCAATATATCTAGGCCAGATTAAACCTGCTCTGTCATTAGCAATCATATCATTAACAACAGTTTTGCAGTATTGTACGAAAGCTTTCTTTTCAGGTTCTGCATTTTCATCCAGATAATCTGGTGGTAAACCAATCTTTGGCATACCAACCAAGTCTCTTGAAACACCAACAGCTTCATACTCTTCAATCTGTACTTTATACTTCCACGGTACATAAGCATTAAGTAATGGTGAACGACCTTCTGGGTTTCCATATTCATCGTCATACTTAAACAGCATGAATTTAGCTCGTGGAAGTTTTCTTGTCAGTGGTCTTTCTCCAAGATTAATTGCTCCAGCAATATGTGAAACATTTCTCAGATTCTGTCTAACACCAGTAACTTTTCTAAAGTCTTCGTCAAAATACCACTTATCAAGTGTTGATTGGTTTCTGATTGGTAATTTAGCCCATCCAATTAGACCATCATCAAATTTTGACTGGTACTTTCCTTTTTTACCCTGTCGCTTCTTATAAACTTTCTCGTTAACACAGAACCCATAAGTGCAGAATGACATTACAGAGTTAATAAAATCTGCCCAATCATGCTCCATGTCATCCATTAAAGAATTAAAGAAGTCTGCTCTTTCAAGCATTTTAGGGTCTTGCTCTTTTCCCTTTGGAGGTACAAATCTCCAGTTGACTTTTCTGACAAACATCTTAATAATATTTACAGATGCTGCTACAGCAGGGTCACGCATCATTAATTGGAAGGTTTTAATACTTTCAGGGAACCTTAGTGCCTGACGAGGTTCTTCATAGATTCTCCCATTCTTAACCTTCAGACCCAAAGAACCTACTTCACCCATTCTAAATGGTGGTAAGCTTTCTTGTGTTTCTGTAATATCTGCCATTCTTCTCACCTAGCTATCAACGTCTAAGCCCCTCATATGGGTTTCCTCTCACTAAGTCTGTGTGAGCACCCATTGATGGTGGCTTGAATAATTTAACTTCGTTAAGACTGTTGAAAGCATCACTGGTAGCATCCACTTGGTCATCTTTAGTTTTGCCATCACCACAAAAGCCTTCAAGCTCTTGAAAGTAAGCTTCATTCCAACTACCTCTCAAGACTTTTACAAGTCCAGCTTCAGAAGCAGCAGAAAATCCCGCAAAGCGGGTAACTTTATCTTTATTTGTTGGTTTAGCTCTTGCACGATAGCCTTTCTCGGCAAGTTTCCTGATGAGGGATGTTGCGTAGGATTTACCAGCAGCGCCTGGGTCTTGAGGGATAAAAATACCAGTTCGCTTACCGTCACTTTCAGCAGTCAAATTAATTTGTGTTTCGACTCCAGAGGGTCTATCTCTAAATCTTACTACATCAATGATATAATAGCAACCGTCTTTTTTAGATTTACCCATCTTAACACCTGCTGTCCAGTCTGGATTAGGGTTAACCTCAGATGGTAAAGTTGCTGCTAAGTCCCATGCTCTAACATCAAATACATCTTCTGGGAGTGAATCAACAATCTCACACCATTGTCTTTGCCAATAGTTTGAACCTTCTGCACGAGCCTTCCAGTTACCGAAACGAAGTCTTGCAACGTTTACAGGAGTGTTGTTTTCAAGCTTACCGCGATACTTTGGTTCTAAGAAGTCAAGGATTGGGTTATCATCAATCGTACCAGAGATGAAGGTGTATGTTTGAGGAATCTCAAGAGGGAACATTTCAAGAATCTTGTCTCTCTCCCAATCAGAAACCATCACACCATCATTCATTACATACCAACGAATACGACCACACTTTTCAGGGTCTGGATAACCTTCTTCGTCTAAGAATGGTTCTACCCAATCGTAAATAAAGTGGTCTCTATCTGGGTTCATGGAAATCTTCATGTATGAATCGCCTTCAGCACCAGAACGTAGACGGGTCTGTAGGTATGAAATCTGTGAAGCAGAGAAGTGTGTACCTTCGTCAAAGTAAATAGCTGAGTATTCAATACCCTGATGACCTTCAGCGTGCTTTTCAAGTTCTAGGTAGGTAAACTTGATAGTTGCCCCAGAAGGGAATGTGATAGTCATTTTCTGCTCGTGAGGAATCCCACCAAACTTACCAAACAGTTTCTTTGCAGCAGGCCATAAACCACCTTGTAACTGTGTTGTATTTCGACGGAAATATACAGCATTATAGTTAGGGTCTTCAATAAATCTTAAAGAGTCCATTAACAATGCGGCAGTCTTACCAGCACCAGCAGCACCACCATAGAGAACCAAGTCAGCATTAGTATTTAAAAAGACCTCTTGAGAACCCGGCTGAGGGGCTACATAGTTCTTATCAGTCATCAATTTAAAGATAAGGCGAACTTGGTCTGGTGTGTATCTTAATAAAGTCAGAATTTGAGTTGGAAGGAATTTAGAGGGGTCTTTACCGAATGATTTAATAATTTCTTTTACTTCATCAGAAAGCCCCAACTCTCCAGCTAGGACTTTCCTAACATCTTCCACTCGCTTCTGCTTAACAGCATTTAAGTCCATTAAGCGCCTCCGCAAATAGAATTACTCAGAGTCTGTAGCAGTCTCTTCTTTTTTAACTTCGAACTTTTCATCAACAGCATCAAGAAGTGCATCCATAGATGCTTCTTTAATATCAATACCTGTTGCTACAGATAATCTATCTGCAATTGCCATGATAGTGTTCTGCATAAATTCTAGCTTTTTATTAGCTTCATAAAGTTCTTTGTAAACGGTCTCACTCATTATGTTTTCTCCAAATAATTAACCATGTTTCCCCTTAAAAAAGACGGCACAGAGACCGTCAAGGAGAAACCACAATGTACGTCAGAGACATACTGTATAAGTCTTCCTATAAAGTATAACTCTGTAAAAAAGCCCTGTCTAAAAATACTCTTCGGTAGCGAAAGGAAGAATACTTATAGCAGGGCATTATTATTATTTTAATTGAGAGAGAGTAAAATAACTTGGAGAATCCGAAGGGACTTGAACCCTTATAAACCTGTTTTGCAGACAGGCACATATCCATTTCTGTCACGGATTCAAATTGGAGGAAGATACCAGACTTGAACTGGTACACCGATTTCTCAGCTACTGGCAGTTTAGCAAACTGCTCCCTTACCTTTTAGGGTTAATCTTCCATTATTTCTGTAATGCGCTCTTCATTTCTGGTGTTGCAATAGTGTCAATTACACCAGTCTTACAAGCATCATCAAACCAGTCTGGTAAGATACCTGCTAAGAACCCATTGATATTCGTTTTAAGGTACTCTGCAATAAGGGCAGCTTCTTCTTCAATCATCTGCACAACTTCATCTGCATAAGCTGTAATCTTTGAGATACCTTCATTAATCTTACTGACAGCTTGGTTAGCTAAATCAGAAACAGTATCAAGACCCTCATCAATAGCGTCTTGTAAGTCACTTAACACACCATTAACACTATCTAGTGTACTGTTAATCGTGTCAATAGCTTTTTGACCATACTCTGTAGCAACACCCATAATACCACTGAATGGTGTACAACCGACTTGTTCTCCTGCTGCACCCATAACATTGGAGTATCCCTTTGCTACCTGCATACGTGATGAAAACTCATCAATAGACTTTTGACCATAGTCTGTTAAGGTCTTAGTAGTTGCTGTAGTGCTTGTAAGGCTTGTTGTAAAGCTGTTTAGAAGGACTGTTGTAAGTCCAGCAGCAACAAGTTTCTCCTGCATTGTAGGGTCTGTTACAGAACTAATAGAGCTTACAAGTGATGTAGAAGCAGCTACGGTTCCACCGAGAACTGCTGCACCAGTAATAAGTGGGTTAGAAAACCCTTTACCGGTTTTTAAGAGATTAAAAATCTCCTTACCTTGTTCTGTCATCTCTTTCATTAAGCACCTTTGAAATTGGTAGTCCAGTGGGATTTGAACCCTCTTCTCATGTTTTTCAGACACGCGCTTTAACCATATAAGCTACTTGGACTATAAATTGGGGTGACCTACGGGATTTGAACCCGTATAGACCATGTTCACAGCATGGGTCATTACCATTTATGATAAGGCCACATTTAAGGACTCTCGTAAGAACCCTTAGAAGTGGCAGCGGCATAAGGATTTGAACCTTAATAGGACAGCTTCAGAGACTGTTGCATTGCCAGTTATGCTATACCGCTAAATTTGGTACTCCATATCGGATTCGAACCGATACATAACACAGATTTTAAGTCTGGCCTCTCTGCCAATTGGAGTAATGGAGCATTGGCGGGGGATGTTGGAATTGAACCAACTTCTTCGATTTCAAAGACCGAGGTTTTAACCTTGTAAACTAATCCCCTTTAAATCTTTACTTTCTCAGTGGATGAATAAAGAATGCCAACATAACTCTTTCCCTTGAGAATGCTCTTTCTTCTGGGACAACACTTTTTAGTTTCCATCCAATATAAATTCTCCAGTAAAACTGTTTACCAAAGACTTTAATTGATGGGATAAAAGCGAATAATCCCCAAGCATTACTGTTCCACATTAGGAGATAACCAGTCTGATTATCTTCAGGGTCAGAACTTACGTTGATATTGCCTTTCCACTTAGTAACATCTTTTACATCTCTTCCTAATACATGGTAAGAGAAGTTATAAGCTTTGTTTCTCCAGAGCCATCCAACTCTCTGCATGTAGACACCCAGCTTACCAATCTTTCTAATCTTAGCCCATCTTTTAACGTGGCCTTCATCACCATCAATCGGGTTGTCATAGGTCTCCATCCATCTGAACCCGAAAGGTAAGTGTCCTTTCTTCTCACTGTAGAATGGAACTACAAAAGGTGCTAAGATGACTGCTAGGGTTGCTGCAAATGGTTCTAGTAAAGCTAGGAAAATCCATGAAGCATACTTCAAATATCTCATCTAAATAGCCTCTTAAAATTGGTGTTCCAAGACGGATTCGAACCGTCACTAATACAAGGTTTGAGCTTGCATCCTCTGCCAATTGGGATACTGGAACATGGTACTCACTAAAGGACTTGAGCCTTTTTCTTCATCTTGTAAGGGTGATGTTTTACCATATAAACTAAGTGAGTGTGAAAGAGGTCTGAAGTTGTGCCGCTAACTCAACTCCGTGGAATTTGTTACGGTCTTCAGTTGACACCAGCGGTCTTTCACTTGACCTCTGAATTGGTGCTCCCACAAGGATTCGAACCCTGATAAGTTGCTTACAAGGCAACCGTAATAGCCAATTATACGATAGGAGCATTAATTTGGAGCATCCAGAGGGAATCGAACCCTCAACCTCAGTTTGGAAGACTGTAATTTTCCCGTTTAAACTATGGATGCACTAATTGGTGGAGAAGCAGGGAATTGAACCCTGTACTTAAGTTTGCAAAACTTATGTTTTAACCATGTAAACTACATCCCCAATATCTGGTACAGGTGGATGGAATTGAACCCGTCGTCTTACTGATTAAGAGTCAGCCGCATAACCATTTTGCTACACCTGCATTAGTTTGGTAGGAGACAAGGGATTCGAACCCTCAAACATCTCGTTCTAAGCGAGATAGGTTTACCAATTACAATCAATCTCCCATTAAATCTTTTTAGAGAACTTCTAAGAACCTAAGCAACAAGGTTCCACAACAAGCTGTAATAACCTTAGAAGCCCTCTAAAAAGACCTAAATAGGTCTTTGCATAGTCTTGTTTAATCCGGTGACTAGAACCTTTGGAGAGCTTGATATTATCTCTTCTCCGTGACACCTACTAGGTGCTTTGACAGTGTGTTCGACAACACGAGGGATACCAAAACAACATCCGAATGAAGCTTGGCTTTAAATCTTATTAGGCGGTAAGTAAAGGAGTCGAACCCTCACCGTATCTCTACAGTGGCAACTGTTTTCAAGACAGTTTGGCTACCATTAGCCGCTACCTACCCCTAATAAGACTTTGGCATGGGACGGAGGAGTTGAACCCCTTTGAAACGGTGTTGGAAGCCGTTGCTCATGCCTTAGAGTCTTAACATCGTCCCATACTATAATTCGAAGCTTACCGTATTATCTCAACACTGTAAAGCCCCTTCTCAGATTATTTACATGTTCTGGAAAACATGAGATACAGACCACCTCCCTACAGGAAGACCCGCTTAGGTCGTCTAAGTAATCTGCTAACTAATACTTTGCATGTCTTACCCTATGGCAATTTGAACATAGCAAAACACATTTGTCAAGTTCATCTTTTAGTTCTTGAGAGAACTTAAGGCTTTTCCTATGACCAATGTTAAAATCTTTATCTGAAGGATTCAAATGATGGAAGTCATACACTGCTGGATGATATTTCTTACCACAATCATGACAAACCCCACCTTTGTACTCAATAGCTGAGAGTTTAAGTGCTCTTTGTCTTTCTATGGTTTGCTCATTAACACACTTTTTACAGTATGAATGAGTTCTCCTACCATCTTTCATGTAGAAATCATTTTCATCCTTGCTAAGTTTGCACCTAATACAAGTTTTCATGATTTCTCCAAAATTGGTCGAGGCGGCAGGACTCGAACCCGCATACTCCACTTACTCGGTTAACGTCTGTTTAGAAGACAGATGAGATACGCCCCGTAATTATCTTTAAAGACTCTCTTAGAAAGCCCTTAAAGATGCCCACCTTATTAATCATACCGTGGGCTAGTACGCCAAATTCTTTGATGAGGGATTGGAAGACCTCACTGGTGTTTAGCCTATCAAGCTACTGCCAGAAAAACATTGTCGTTTGCATTTATTTTAAATTTGCAAAATAGACGCTACGCAACGAAAACTAAGGTTACTATAAAGTGGTCACATCTAAATGTCAACAACTTTATTGAAATTGGTACTGTGAGAAGGATTCGAACCTTCTGCCTTTCGGTTATCAGCCGAATGCACATCCATATGTGCTTTCACAGCATTGGAGGTTCAGATGGGAATTGAACCCACATTCATAGGGCTTATGAGACCCTTGCATTACCTTATCTGCGACTGAACCATTTTGGTAGAAGTGGAGGGATTCGAACCCATCGCCTGTCAGATTAAAAGTCTGCCGCATCACCATTCTGCTACACTTCCATTAAATCATCTTTGCAGTAACCTACGCAGACCTTGCTAAAGGGTCTGTAGAGTCATTTCCTATTAAGCTAATCTAGAATCATGCTAAGGAAATTCATCGGCACTCATGGGACGATATAATTAGCCACATAAGCTACTGCAAAGATGATTACCAGACCGTTGTTTATCATCTTAAGTGCTACCATTACACCAACTCGACATCTGCCGAGTGAAGGAATCGAACCTTCGCCTTTTCTTTACCGGAGAAATAGATTGTTTAAGTTTTGCTGTAAACGGTCTTCTGTAAATTTGTTGAGCCAGACCAAGTTTTAAATTTTTCAAAATTGAATTGGCTTGAAATTTTAAGTAACTTGCTGTATTTGGTCTTCTGCTCCTTTAAAGGACACTCGTAAGAACCCTTTAAGGGAGGGGCTAAATAGCCCTCTCAAAATTGGTGTGCCGTGTAGGAGTCGAACCTACCGAGTCTCAATGACAAGGGATTTACAGTCCCCACCGCTACCATCTACGGGATAACGACACATTTAATTTTGGCGGTTAGTCAGGGATTCGAACCCTGTGCCATTCGCTTAACAGGCGACCGCACATACCTTATGTGCTTCCTAACCATATTTAGTATTACCAGACCGTATCTTTCAATTTTTTCCGCTAAAAATTTAATAAATATTGCTGTAAACGGTCTTCTGTAAATTTGGAGGCGGGTGCAGGAGTCGAACCTGCCGATACCATGCTAATGAGACATGTGAGACGCCCTTTCTCTATACCCGCAATTCTTAATGACCAGACCAAATCTCTTCTTTGTCCGATTTACCTTCAGATGAATAAGATTAAGTTTGCTGTAATTGGTCTTCTGTCAAAACTGGCGTTCCAGAAGGGATTTGAACCCTCAGATATCCACTTTGAAAGAGTGGTGACTTTACCATTTTGTCTACTGGAACATTAATTTGGTCTCTGTTGGAGGACTTGAACCTCCGGCCTTACCGCCCCAAACGGAACGCTCTACCAAGCTGAGCTAAACAGAGATAAACTTTTCAAACTCTATGTAACCACTTTAACATTATTTTTTAGTGGTTGTCAAGAACTTTTTTAAAATATTTTTCAGTATCTTAGAAAAGCTCTCGTTTCGTTTCTATGTAGAACATATTAAAGGGTATCAAACACATTGTCAATACCCTTTTTAAAACTTTTTACCAGATATAACGGTCAATCATTACTGCTTTGAGCATTACACTGATTGGGTCAAACTTCTCACCACCAAGCAGAGCTTTTAAAGTAGCTGGAGAAAAACCAGATACCATTGCTACACCGTTATCCTTAACAGACACTTCGCAAGTACCATTACGGTTTGCTAAGTACCAGAATACCAGTTGAGGCATTTCGTATCCAGCTTTTTTGTACTTACTCTGAATTGCTTCAAAGTTTGTACGACCATTTGCACCATCAACCTGATTAAACTCCATATCAGAGAAGATAATAAGCTTACTTGGCATATCTTTCTGGGTCAAGTTGTTTCTTTTACCTATTTCAAGAATACGGTCAAAAGCTGCTTGTAAGTTAGTTGAACCATATTCAACATGACGCATTACCTGACGATGACGGTTTCGTAAATCACCACTCAGTTCGATGAAATGAGGGTTTGTTGAATAAACCATTAACTCATTCTTAAAACAACCTGTATTGCGTTCTGCTACATACAAGGCAAGTGATACACCAATATCAAGGGCAGTGATTGAGCCAAGATTCACCCAAGACATTGAGCTTGAAACATCAGTCATACACAGGATGTTTTCACCTTCTGCCATCCAGTTTGGTAGTGCTTTCCACTGCTCATTAGCAACATCTGCATTACCATACTTGATAGATTTAATCACATCGTATGGGTAAACAGCACCAGCATTAATCTTAGCCTCACCCTTTGATAATGACTCGATGTAAGCTTTGTAACGCTCTCCATCTTTACGGTTAAACAGTTTTTGGTAACGTGCAGCAGCAAGTGAAGGAATCTTGCTGTAGTCAATCTTACCAAACTCATTAGCAGAGATTTTTTGCTCAACTGTATCAGATAGTGCAGACAACAGTGTGCGGTACTCTTTCTCACTCAAGTTGGCAAACTTGCAGAAACGTTTTACAAACTGCTTATGACGTGGTTTGACTCGTGGTAACCACTTAGCTGCTAAACCTGCTGTTGCAGGGTCTAGTAATGCTGCTTCTAAATGTTTGAAGGCATATGTCTCGAAACGAGTACCTACGAAGATTTTGAAGTCATCAAAACGACCAAGCTCTGCAATCTTATCCATAATGCGAAGAACCTGCGTAGGCTCTAAAACTTTGTCTTCAATCGCTTGAAGTAAAACAGTTCTGAAGGCTTTACGCTCACCCATACCTTCTCGTACATCTCGCATATGAAGCAAAATACGAACTGCAACATCAACATCCTCACGCAAAGCTTTGTAGAACAGGTCTGGTAAGATTTCTACGTTGCTACGGCTTGAACCAGCAGCTTTGTAAAAGTCTACAAGAGCAGACATTGATGAAGTATGGTTTACAGCACCATTTTCAGTTCGACCTGCATGAAGGTGCGCATGTTTAAATAATTCGCTCATATTTTACTCTCTTCTCTCATTTGTTTGTTGATGTGACAGACTTTAAAGCAACTTTGTAGAGTCTGTCAACACCTTTTAAAATTATTTTTTGAGAGTCGCTACAGCAGAGAACGTTGGTTTGTTATCTGTCTGAGACTGACCACTATTATCAGGGGTCTTCTTAGTGTCTGCTGCAATCGCTTTCATCTCACCTGCTGAGTGAGTCATGATGGTTTTACCAGCCTCCATCATCGCCTTCAGGTTTACATCGTCAGTCGTCAAACCGAACTCTGCAAGCTTAGCAGCATCCCTTGTAACAACCGCCTCAAACAACTTTGCAGCAAACTCAGCAGAATTATCAATGGTCAGTTGAGCTTTTACAAGTGAGCTTTTGTTACGAGAGCCTTTTGGTCTTCCAGATGGGTTTCCAGACTGGCCTTTTTTAAACTGGCCTTTGTTTGTTCTGTTTTTCATTGGTATGCCTCTTATAAGACCTCTTAAAAGGCTTTTAAGATAAAAGATAGATATCCAGAAAGATATCTGTTTAAATAGCCTTTTTAGAGGAACCTTTTAAGTTATCTTCTAAGTATTTAGAAGCCTACACCTTGTCAAGTACTTTGTCAACAACTTTTTTAACTTGCAATAGTTCTTGACTTGTTGTATGGATTACTGTACCATCTTACTTAAAGCTGTAGGTCTGCCTTGTTCTACAAAGGAGACTTAATGAGAAAATCAAATAAACCGAAGAAAGGTAAGAATACCAATCACTGTAAGGAATCAAAAAGGGTAGAATTAATCTACTATTCGTCCTCTGAAATTGGTCTGTACCTGTTCTTTCAAAATTACAGAAGACAAGAGGATTATCTATGTGTAGTTCCCAATTAGAAATCGCAGATATTATAGATTTATATCAAACTGCAAAGAGTCATGGCTATATAACCTCAATTGGAAAGAATAGTCACTATGATGCTTTGACTGGAATGTATTTCAGGGCAATGGCTCAATCTAGTGAACAACACTTAATGGTTTCTTCCAGTGAGTTTACTTCGTTTCTCTATTGCAGCAAAATTATAAACCGCAGGAGAACTGAAAAATGTTAACAGTAAGTTTTAATTACAATAGTGATGGCTCTGTATCAATTAATTCACCATATGCAAATGACCTGCTTAAAGAGCTAGTCAATCAGTGTGATAGAGGTCTTCACTATGTTCAAAATTCTTTTAAACAGAAGACTATTGCTAATAACTTGATGCGTGTAACAGTAACGGCATCGAATCAAAATTATGACTTTGATAGTGAAAGTCCGTACTCATTAGTTGCACTTGGAGAGAGCAGCCAATTCAAACTTGTTTGCCACGACTCAGAAACATTCCTTAAGGTATTTTCCAACCTTATCCATAATAATAAGTACAGCTACGTTGATGGTAGTGTAAATTTCTATCCAGCAAATTATACATGTTTGTTGGTTGATAACATGAGAAAGAGTAAGCAAGAGCCTACAGAAATTTTATTTGATGTGAACTCTAGTCCAGACGCAGAAACAAGTAAGAACTTTGATATGAGTTACGCATTGTCACTCAGTAAGAAATCCGAGTTCATTGATTATGTCAATGGATTTGGTTTTAAGTTTGATGAGAGTATGAATCTTAAAAAACTTAAGAACCTACTTAAGACCAAAGCTTAAGTGTGAATAGGGGCTGATGCCCCTTTAACTATTTATAAGGATATTTAATGAAAGCTAAGAGTGCAAAAGACTTTTATTGCTTCCTACAATCCTATACCAATTCCGTGCAAAATGGTGAAAGGTACAACCTTAATGATGTTATCCCAACACCTTTGACATGGAGACTCAGCAAATGGCCTGAAGAAGATATTACACCAACAATCGAACAGCGTACCTACAAACCTGAAATCAATATTCCAGATTCTGAGAACCTATTATATCCAATGTTCCATATTGTTGGACTTGGAAGATTCCTTATGGATATCCAGTATGTAATTGGTAAAGGCTATAAGGTTAAAGGTATTGTTGTTGGTGATGTATCTCCGCATCACAAAGGTTATTTTAGACTAAACGCACATTTAGAGGCTAAAAAGAAATGATTAAAGCAAAGACTTACCCAGACTTCAAAGAGTTTGTGAAGGGTTTCATTGCAAATGTAAAGGCTGGTAAGAGGTATGATTTTAGAACATATCAAGAGGCTATTTTACCACTTACCTATAGTTCATATTGGCCTGAAGCTGATATTGCAGAAGTTGAGAAGTTTGACTACAAACCAGACTACAAAGTTCCATTTAGTGATGAATTGCTTTACAGTGTTGGTGCACAGATGAGAACTGCTGATTTCTTCATGGATTTGCAGTATGCAATCATCAATGGTAAAGATGTTGACACAATTTACTGTGAATGGTTGGCAAGAGTTAAGCCGTTCTCAATGTTGAATGCTAAGTTGAAGGATGCTATTAAGCCACCAGCAATCACTCAGCAACCAACCAATCAAACAGTAAATGAAGGGGGTACACTTACCCTAAGCGTTATTGCAACTAATGCCACTGGATATCAATGGAAAAAGGATGGTGAGGACATCCCTAGTGCCAATTCTGCAACTTACACAAAACAGTCAGTAGCACCTTCTGACGCTGGTTCATACACTTGTGTTGTATCTGGAGAGGGTGGAACAAGTGTTACCTCAGATGCAGCAACAGTTACTGTGAATGCACTTCCAGTAATCACTCAACAGCCAGCAAATCAAGAAATCACTGAAGGTGAGACCTTAACGCTGAATGTTGTGGCTACTGGTGCAACAGGTTATCAGTGGAAGAAAGGTGAGGAAGTCATCCCAGACGCAACTGCTGCAACTTACACCAAAGAAGGTGCAACCGCTGCTGATGCAGGAAGCTACACCTGTGTAGTTACTGGTGCAGGTGGCTCTGTAACATCTAATGCAGCAACAGTTACTGTTAACCCAGCAGGGGAGGCATAATGCAACTCTCAAGAAAAGGTTTAGAAGCTATTAAGTTCTTTGAAGGTCTTAAGCTTGAGGCTTACGAAGATTCTGCTGGAATCCCCACAATTGGGTATGGGACAATTCGTATTGGTGGGAAGCCTGTTAAGATGGGTATGAAGATTACCGCTGAACAAGCTGAACAGTATCTTCTTGCAGATGTTGAAAAGTTCGTTGCAGCAGTGAACAAAGCCATCAAGGTTCCAACTTCTCAGAATGAGTTTGATGCACTTGTAAGTGAAACATACAACATTGGTATCACAGCTATGCAGGACTCTACATTTATCAAGCGCCACAATGCTGGTAATAAGGTCGGTTGTGCAGAAGCTATGCAGTGGTGGAACAAGGTTACAGTAAAAGGTAAGAAGGTCACTTCAAACGGCCTGAAAAACAGACGTAGAATGGAAGCTGACATTTATCTTGACAGTGTATATCCAAAGTAATATCTTCATAGGCTCCTTCGGGAGCCTTTTTTATTTTCTAAGGAGAAAACTATGAAACTTTGGGCTAGTGACTTTGGAACTTTTAAGTACACTCGTAATGGCTCGCTTGTACGCATTGTCGGAAACAATGTGGTTTCAAGAGGTGACAAGGTATATACACGGTTTACTGTAGAGCTTGTTGAGCTGTCGCCTATTGAGTCTGTGAACAATGGTCTGTTCAAGTTTGAGACTTACAATGTCAATGAGCATGGACAATTCAACCCTCTTGGCGAAAGTGGACTTGATATTATTTCAGAACACCCGTTGACAAAAGAGCAACTTGCAGGTTACTATAAAACTGTTCTGGAAAGGCAGTTAGCAACACATGAACAAGAAGCTAACTACCATCTACATCATTGCGAAACTTTAAGAGCAAAAATCGAACAAGCAGAGAGAGGTTTTTATGAATAAAGATGTTAGAGATATCCAAGTAAAAGTTGACACGTTTGGCCATGATGGTCGAGAAGATATAGGTTTTGCCGATGCAGTAATATACAAGTGCAACGGAGATTTATTCCTTCAGTTTACAGGGTCTGGAAGCACACTTCATCGAGTACGAGATGATGAAGATGGTTGTCCTGTATTTGGTTGGTTTGACAGGGAGTTCCCTCTTTACGCAATCCACTACCCAGATGGTGGTGAAGATTGGACAACCCAATCAATCTTTGATGAGCTTAATGATGTTCCAGTTGAGCAAGAAGAGCGAGAGCCTGTTGAACTTACCTTCACCTTTATCAAAGAAGAGAAAGTAGGTGACTTGTCAGTAACTGAAGCAATTCAAGTCTCACAGGTGATTCGTTAATGAGTAAAGTACAGGTTATTTTCCCTATTTGTGACTTCTCACTAGAGCGTGAACTTGACCTGTACGAAGAAATTACTGACGAAATCATCTGGTCTGTTGTAGAAGAGGCTATCAAGAAACTGTATGGTGGCCTCTTAAATCCATCAAGTAAAAAGCTCAACACTAAACAAGTAGCTGATACGTATACTTCATATGATGCCTACAACAAACCTTTTGAGGATACCTGCTTTGACCTTATGGTAGGTAATAATAAAGTCAACTACTTCTTCGTCAGAGAGTTTAACGATGAGTAAGCTCCACGTCATAGTGTATAAAAACTTCTCAGACATCAAAGAGTCTTTAACCAATAAGCTTGATATGCAACGGAAAAGACTCTTTTTAATGTACGACATCGACAACTACAACCATCCTAAAGAGTTTAACTACAAAGATGGTACAAAGGTTGTCGAATTTGAAGATTCTGTGACGGTGTATGTCAAGCATGACTTACCAGCAAAGTACATAGGGATGTTAGAGTATTACATATTCAAACATACTGGTATGCGTGGTGAATCTGTCAAGATATCTTCTATAGAAGTTTTTGAGAAACCTAACACACAACTTAAAAAGTATTTAATGAGGAAACTGTAATGTCCGAAGAGCAACAGAGTATCACTCCACAAGTAACACTAGTCCAACATTTTGGGAACATTGAAGGTTGTGTTGCACTTTTTCAACCAAGCATCAACTCTCCTGCAAAAGTTTGCAAGTTGACTATGAATGTCAACAATATTAGTGTTTGTCTTGTTGAGGAAGTCCAGTACTTCAAGTTTAATGACAGAGAGGTTGATGCTGCACTTTTGAAGTATCGAGCAAATCTCGAAAAAGACATTGACCACAAAGAGCTTGTAACACTGTTTGGTGACCTCCACAAGCTTCTTGAAAAGGTTATGAAGCGCACATACTACATGAATAATGGTTCAATTATCACCACTCTGATTTCACCATGTATCTCAGAGCCAATCCTTACTGATGAAGGTGGATACTACGTAGTGGCATCAGCAGACTCTGATTGGTGGATGAAGAACACAGCACTTAAGACGGTTATTGAGGCCATTCGTGAGCATATCCCTTCATTCAGCCCGTGGAAAGGTAAAGGTGACGATTTTATTGCACTATTGAGTGAAGAGAGTAACAAACGTAGCGCATTACTGCCTAAAAAATACTCTTGACCAAATATACAATGTTAACTATGATGGGAGCTATCGAGAGGTAGTTCCCTTTTTAGTTTCTGGAGAATAGATATGCCCAAAGTAAAAGAACACGATAAAATTATTCTGTACGTTAAGCAGAACCCTTCGAAGAGTGTTGAGGCTGTTGTTACATATGTCTCACACAATGGTACAGTTTATTTTCGACCACTAAAGAACTTAGACTTTGATACTACACCAAACCACACATTCAGCACTTCTGCAAGACTGTGTGCAGGGACTGTATACTCAACTGCTGAGATTGAGTCCTTATCTTTCACAGGTGCTTACAAGAACTTTATCGGGATTGCTTTAAAGGACTCTGAAGAAACTTTTAAATTTTTCATGGAGACTAATAAAGGCTGTTACGCACATGTTATGCCAGTCTTTAAGAGGGTTGGTACAGAACTTACTAGTAAGTGCGAAGAAATTAGCAGTGACCTGAAGGAACTTAAAACATCTGTGCAGAATGCTGTTTACATTATTGAAAGGAACCACTTAGAAGTTCTTTTCAGAGATATGCTGAAAGCAGGGTTTACTCCAGACGAAATTACAAGAGAAACTCAACGTCAGTTCAGAAATGCTATGGTGAAAGAATGAAAAAGCTAACTACAGTTGAAGATTACTACAGACTGTCTCTATTAGAACAATACCGTAGAAGTCAGAATATCAGAAAATGCTATGGTAAACACGCTGAAGGTGACTTTTACCGTTGCTACGATGCAGATTTAAAAGGTGTAACACCTAGAGGGAAAGTCCTGCAAAGACTTGTTGACCTTGAGTGGAACAAACGATTGAGAGGGGTTGGGAAATGATTTATGAAGAAAGATACAAAATAGACTATCAAGATACTCGTCATCACACTTCTTTGAGAGTAACCAAACCAAATGGGGATACCGGTATCATAGCACACTTTGGTGGTGATTATTGGTACGGTACAGGTTGCTTTGAAGGCTACAGTCAAGAATACTTGAAAGCTTTCTACAGAGACTTTACAAACGACTACAACAGGGTTGTTGACGAAAAGAATAAGTGCATTAAGCACGAACACCATGCCAGAGGTTGTTTAAGTACGGTAATGGTACTGGCATTTTTCCTAGCAACATTACTGGCAGTATCAGCAATCAGTTCCATAGCTCAAGACTTAACCATTACACAGATTACTGCAAAGGTATATGATGTTTGGTACTTGTATGCTGCCCCTTTAGTTGGTATTATCATCGCACTAATGAGATTCAGAGTTCATAAGAAACGACTTAAGGACTCTGAGGTTAAACTTGAAGAGGTAAGTAAAGAATGCAACCTACAATTATAGCTGTATGTGTTCGTTTTGCAATCGCTGAAATGATTAACAAGGCAATCTTGAAAGATGCCTATGGAGAAACTAAGTAATGATTAAGACACCTGTACCAATTTTTGGATTTCCTTCTATTGAAGAGTTCAAAGTTTATCTTGACAAAAACTTCTACAATGAGCAGCCTGTTACTCTGCTGAAGAGTGATTTATCAGAACTTCTTGATATGGTTATTAAGGCAACTTCTGAGAAGGAGCCTGAACAGAAAGCTGAGAAGAAGACTAGTAAGAAATCCGATAAGAAGACTGAAAAGTCTGAGTAGTAGCTTGAGGGGTTACTTGATAGCCCCTTTGTAGAAACTTAGAAGGTAGCGAAATGAAAGAACTTATAGGTAAAGAGCTTGACGTTGTAGATGCAAAGACACAGAGGTATATAGCTACTGTTAAGTTTCTTGGAATGAATGATGCAAGTGATGATTACCCTCTCAACTGCATAGTTTTAGATAAGTTTAAGGTTTGTGGTATTAATTTTAATGAGGATAACTTTATAAGCTTTGATAAGGACGGTTTCTGGCGTGGTAAGAACCATCCTCAAGCAAATGAGTTTGATATGCGTCTAGTGATACCACAAAAAGGTAAATCACAAAATGTAAAAGATATCCTTGTAGAAGCCTATGCAGAAGGTATAATAGATGTTGTGCATGATGTTGAAAAAGCTTTAAAGCTTGTTATGCCGCATTTAGAATCTGGAAAGCTGACTTTAGAGATGCTTAATAGGGTTATTCGGAGAGCTTATGAAGGTTAAAGAGATAGTACAAAGAGCAATGCTTGACAACTCGACTAAAGATGAGATGTACACAGAAATCTGTGATAAGTTGAACTGTTCAAGACATGCTGCTAAGATTCTTGTACATTGTTTTATTTGGGAATGTTCAGAAGCTTATATGAAACACGTAGCTTTTGAGAGTTCTCATTTACTCGGTGATGCAAAAATAGGTGTAGCACTAAAAGAGCCTGAGATGAAAACAGTACCTAAAGTTGGTAATGTGTATAAACTAAAAAATTTTATTACAGGCGAGATTGTTGCAGAAGGTGAAGTGCAACAGGTTTATCATGATGGTAAATACCTGTTTAAGATATTCGAGTATGATAGTCGTTACAGACACTTATGTGGTATTACATTTTTAGTTTCAGAGGATGACCTCATCAAGAACAATAGTAATAAATTCGCAGTACCAGAATATCAAGTTTTACGATAATGGTGTGATATCTATGGAAAAAGATAACTTAAAAGAAGTTGAAGGTAACTACCTAGTACTTGACTGGAGTGATGTTCGGGAAGCACTCTCCGAAGAAAATCTTGACTGGTTCGAACAAATTATCTTTGCAGTACGGCATAACCGAGAAGTTGAAAATGGTAAAGACCCACTTGAAGGAGTCTTTGTAGAGAAATCTTATCCGTTCTATGAAGACACTTTGCAGAAAGTTAAGATGTACTTTAAACAGAAGAACCGTAAAGTAGTCACTATGGTATCTCTTGGTGGACAGAGTATGTCTGTGATGGAAGATATCAACCCTAAGAGACCGAGTAAAGGTGTTTGTATAAAAATCACAGGTCATGAAGAGTATATCTCAGTAGATGACTTTAGAGCATTCTGTAGTGGTTCTTGTGGCTTTAATGGTTTTCACTATGATATCCGAGTGTACCCAATCAAGGGAGATGATATCATGATGCAGGTATTCGATAATAACAATGGATTTACTCATTTTTATCAGACAACCAAGTCATCATTGAAAACAGTTCTGGAAACACTGATTTAAAATATCTTAAGAGCCTCCTTAATTGGGGGCTTTTTAATTTTTATAAAATTTTATCGGTTGTCCCAACCTCTGGGTCACCATCATATGTGAATAAAATATCTACCCTTCTTAACAACCTCCTTAAACTTACTCTCTATATATAGTTATATAGTACTATATAGTATCTTAGTAACTATCTAGTGGTCTTAATAGCCCTCTGTATAACCCTTCTAACTAGCCCTCTAACAAGCCTTCTAAACAACCTATACAATCACCTTAACCATACCTCTACACCCTCTTAGAAGCTCCTATACACCTCTTAATCTCTAGGTTACCTGTGTTACTTAACAGTAACCCATTAGGTTAGCTATGACACTCTCTATAGGTGTTCACTAGGTATTACTAAGCCTCTATATAGACTGTTTTAACAAACTTAACAGGAATATCTTTACAGACCTTATCTCACAAGGTCTAACACGGTACTAACAAGGTATCTTATAAGCCTGTTTCTACCTGTATTTTTAAAAGACTGTATAGGTAATTATTCAGAATTTTAAAATTTTTATAAAATAGGACTATCAAGTCATTTTTTAGGGTCTTTGAAGGAACTGAAAAATATCTGTAGAGGATGTATATCTGCTTGGTAGCCCTTAACAGCCCCTTAACATCCCCTTTGCAGAATTTTAAAATATTCTTAACAATCTCTTAACAGTTCTCACATCTCTTTAACATCTCTTCAGAGGTTTTAACAGATTTTTAACAGTTTTAACAAGAGGGTAACAGTTCCCTAACAAGTACTGAATAGGCTTTACAGAATCTTAACAGATGACTAACAAGAGCTAACAAGTTAATTTTTAAGAGTTATTTTGTTAAGATAATTAACAAGTTCCTAACAAGTGTTTAATCTTTTTAACAAGCTATTAACATGGTCACTACTCTTTTCTTATCGTTCCCTTTCCTTTCTTAGTGACTTCTTAAACATACCTCTTAAAAGCTCTTAAAAGCTCTTTATAGGCTCTTTTAAGTCCCTCCCTAGTATTTACCCCTCAACTGTATGGATAGCTCTTTATAGGGCTTTACAGGAGCTTTTAAGGCTATGCCAAAGGTTCTTACAAGGTTTTTACGTGGTCTTAACAGAGATTTAACAAGGTGCTAACAAGAATAACTATGTAGGGTTTGTTAAGAAAATGTTAAGAAATTGTTAAGGGGGCTAGCATTTACGTAACTTTATAGCCTCTTTTACGTAACTTTTAAGCTACTTCAAAGTAACTTTAAAGCCCCCTATAACATACTTTTTAGTGACTATCAAGGGGTTGTTTAGTTATTCACAATAATACTAATGAGATGATAAAGCTTACACCCTTATAAGATTCTTTTATTAAGGCTCTGAGAAGCTTTATAAAGGGCTTTTAAGGGTGAGTTAATGCAATCCCTTAAGTTAGGTTGATAAGGCTGTTATAGAGCTTTATAGAGCGTTTAAATGGGCCATCCCCTTTCTGGGGTTATTGGCTTTTATTTAAGTTGATTTGATAAGAGGTTATAGAGTAGACTATAGAGTTATTGCTTTTAAGGTCTGATAAGATTCTGGAAAGGTGATGGAAAGAGATTGTATAAGGATTCGATAGACGTAAAAAAGCCCCTTTGAGATAGATTCTATCGAATCAATATGAAGGGGCTGTATAAAGGTATCTGGGGCTAAATAGCCCCGTTGCGTCGATTAGTTGTAACCTTGTTTGCTGTAGTACAGAGAGATAATCAAGTCACCCCAATAATGGTAATGATATTCATTGTTCAATGCCTCTTTTACGGCATCTTTCCAGAAGTCATCAGTAGGGTTATAGTCTGGGATAACTTGCTTGATAACTGTTTTCACTAAGGAAAAACATTCATCAGTTCCGCCGATATCAAATTTAACGTCCAGAGTATAACAGCCATAAGCATTTACAGTAGCGCGGATAGTTGCCATTTTTGAATCTCCTAGTTTAAGGGTTTTATGTAGTGGGGAAGTTCATTCCCTCCCCGTTGATTGACAAATTACAGACTTTTGATTGTTTCGTCAATATCTTTTTCAATATCTTTTAAAGTTTTTTCTAAGTTCTTGATATTGAAAGATAAACCTTCTCCCAGTGTCTTAGAGTAACCGCTAGGTCGATGGTCGTAAAGCTCGATTTCTTCCACTTCGAAGAGACTAACAGTCCAACCGCCTACGCCATAGGCTGAAGCAACAGAGTTTTCAGGGGCTTTATAGAACTTGTTAAGATTCTGGATAGAACGCTCATAAGCCATTTTATAGCCGTTTAAAAGGTTTTTAACATGGTTGTGAACGTTTTTACAATTATCTAAGTAAAGCCCTAAAAACATCGGGAGAAGTTCCGCGACAGCTTGCATAAAGTGAGAGACTACAACGGTTGCAACATTACGACGATGAACGTAATAAACCCCGTTTTCTGATTTGGTAATGGTTGCAAAGTGTACACCATTACAGCGAAATTCGTAGGTATCTTTAACAGGTTTAGACATTACAGCATTTGAACGAATGAAGTTGATAGCTTTGAACTTGTTCATTTTGAATCTCCTAGTTTAAGGGTTTTATGTAGTGGGGAGGTCATCCCTCCCGTTGATTAGTAATTTACTTGTTTTGATATCTGATTGCAAGCAATTTTTTAAGTTTATCTATAAAGAATCTTTTAAGTGAATCCCTTTTAGATAAACCCCCTCGAACAACATTACCAATGTCAAGGGGTATTGTCAACACTTTTTTAAAAGTTTTTTGTAAGTTGTTGATTAACTGATGAATATTTTTTCAGGCTTTACGTAGCTGATACGCTGACTTTTTAGCAGGTCATCCCAGATTAGTGCGGCAATATGGGTATAACCGGACTCACGTAATAACTTCATCGTTTTACATCTCGTTTCAAATCGGGTTGCATAGTGCTCACTATTTAAAACCGTTTTAACCCCTTCGTCGTCTGTATGGATAATCTGCATCACTTGAAAGGGGCTGATATCCTCGCCTTTATTCCATTGTTCAAAGTATTTTAGGCACTGCATAGGTGTCATCTTGTCGCTTACTTGAGTTGACCAAGATGAATACGGTTTATTGGTAATTACAGTTACATGAGCCATTTTAGAATCTCCTAGTTTAAGGCTTTGTTTTAGTGGGGAGGTCATCCCTCCCCGTTGATTAGTAATTTACAGATTTGTATCAGGCTTGTCTAGTCTTTTTCTATGATAATTTCATATTGACCGTCAACGCTGTCGAAATAGATTCCGTCTTCATCTTCTGTTTTAAAGTAGCATTGAATATCATCACTAGCGGGATAGTCTTGCCTTGCTATCTGGCAAACTTGAATAGCATTTTCTTTACTTCCTGTAAACTCTTCAAGCCCTTTAAAGTCACATGAATGACCGTTACAAATAGAAAGGATGAGGTAAACGGTTGTAAGCATGATTTAAGCCTCCTAAAAGCCCCTGTGAGGGGCTGAATAGTGTTTATAAGGTGATTGTATAGGTTTTTAGAAAAAACTCTTTAAATCCTCTTCTGCGATGTTTCCCGTTAGTGTGTCCATGATGTCACAAAAAACCTGAATACTGTCTGACTGTTGAACGCTTTTAGCAAGTAGTTCTAATGCCTCATCAAGGTAGTTTAAATTTGGGTTATCCAATGAAGGAAGACAAAAAGGCGAAAACATAGCATTAAACTCGGTTACGTAAACCTTTTTAATCCAGTTTAAATCAAAGTATTCTGTAAAACTTGCTACGCCAGCCATATTATCACAAGAATAATCATCATTCAGCTCATCTTCTGGTATATCAAGTTCCAAGATAACAATGTTTTGAGTTTTCATCTGGAAAGCTGCGGTGATAGCGGCATTGCCTAACGCTTGCTGGATGCCTTCAGAGATTATCTCTTCCTCATCGTCGCCATAGATTTTATTCTCTGGATAAACGTAAAAATTGCCGTCCATATCCGAACAATTCCATGCGCCTGATGGTTTATCACCGTTATTAATCAGGTTGAGGAAATTTTCTTGAGTAGTACCGTGAAAACATTTCATTTTTGAATCTCCTAGTTTAAGGATTGAGTGGTAAAGTACTTTATCTGGGGCTTAAGATATCAGCTTTTAAGCCCCCTGTAAAGTACTTTATCCGTTATTTTTGACAACTTTTAAAACTGCAAGGTAACCTAAGCAATATGAATCACCGAAGAGAGTCCGGCCCATGAATGAATCCTCTTTGATATCTTTCGCCGTGACGGTTTTTTCTACGCCGTGAAAAAGGACTATATCGCCGACTTTGATATCTTTGATGTGAGTGGTCTCAATGTTTAAACCGTTAATGATAGCCATTTTGAATCTCCTAGTTTAAGGGTTTTATTTAGTGGGGAGGTTATCGCCCCCCGTTGATGTGTAATTTAATCTACATAAAAACCAGTGTCAACAAAATTTTTTAGAGTTCTGCATAAATTGCATCACAGATATCACTAAAATCGTGATTTGATAAGTTACGTTGTAACCATGTTGCGAAAAAGTCAGCGATTGCATAATTAGCATCATACTCGACGGATAGCCATACTTTAACAGCAAATCTAAACATTTTCAAATCTAACTCCCTATTCATTACCTTAGATTTGCCCAACATGTCGGCCATTTCATATTGTGCACCGTCTAGCGTGATACCTGCTGCAACGTCACTCAGTGAGTTTTTCACGTTTTCAACGTCTAAGATAACACTTTGAATCTTCCCAATAATGTTGTGCAATGTTTCATCTGGCGCTGCTGATGTCATAACATTAATCCGGTTAACGGTCAAACGTGCTTTTAAAATTGATAATTCACGGTTATTAATAGCCATTTTTGAATCTCCAATTTAGGATTTAGTGGTAAAACTCTTTATCTGGGGCTTAAGGTAACAACTTTTAAGCCCCCTGTAAAGTACTTTATACTAAATGCAGTTTTTTACCTTTTACCATGATGTAACTTGTTGCGCTATTACTATAAACATCCTGATAGATTCTGCGCAAACGTCCTTCGTAGTATACTTTCCAACTGGTTGGAATCTTTTTACCGTATCCTGTAGCAGTTTTTTGCAGTCCTGCAAGTTGCCAATCCAGAATGTGTTGCTCAGCCCGTAAATCCTCGAAGTGCATCACACCGTCTACATAGTGGCGTAAGGTTACGTTTAAGGTGCGACCGTTGTTAGTAGTATACATTTTGAATCTCCTAGTTTAAGGGTTTTATTTAGTGGGGAGGTTATCGCCCCCCGTTGATGTGTAATTTAAACTACATAAAAACCAGTGTCAAGATTTTTGTTTTCGTTTGCTCATTTCTTGAACAATTACAGCGTAGTAGTCTTTTAAGTCACTGATATTTAAAGCATTTATCAGGGAGTTATAATCATCGACTAACTGAAAATCATCTTTAAATATGTCGCTGATTTGATAAGTTCTCGATTGAAATCTGAAGCTCATTTCTAACCGTTTCAATTGTTCATCACTGAGGCGTCCTAGAAAGCTCTCTACAAGGCTATTGCTAACCTGCTGCGTGGTTACCTTACTTGCCAGATTATAGGCTTTATATGCCTTATAAAGTGCTATAATGGCAATGATTGCGGTGATTCCAGTCATTAGCATGGTGTTCCCTCTTTACGTGATACCTTGCCATTTACAGATATCTCATAAGATTCTAATAAATCGCTTTTAGGCTTTACTGGACTTTTAAAAGTATCATCATAAACATTAATTTGTAATACAGGTTTTTTATACTCCCTGCAACTATTCCATAAGCAAATCACTACGCGACGGCCTTTTATTTTCCCGTGTAAACATTCCATAACCTCATGAGTATTTCTTGAGGTCTCAATAAAATCAATTTTGTTGAGTAATTCGCTAAGGTTTTCCCTAACTTTATTTGATAATTTCATTTTTGAATCTCCTAGTTTAAGGATTGAGTGGTAAAGTACTTTATCTGGGGCTTAAGATATCA
>ERZ1643250.150-NODE-150-length-87540-cov-90.097948_pt1 | contig 87540 bp, 79 predicted proteins | sample MGYA00579262_ERZ1643250 | MGnify/ENA primary metagenome ERZ1643250 (study PRJEB29033, sample SAMEA4952265) | chicken gut metagenome | biome: Broiler Chicken; feature: Gastrointestinal Tract; material: Caecum | place: Ireland | collected 2018 | study: Broiler... | reverse complement strand
ATTGTAAATTGCCCTAAGATTTCAGCTGCTTTTTTAGGATATGTATATTATGACGAAGAGGTTGAGATTATCCTTCATTTCTTCAGAAATGATTTAGATGCGTTAACAAGTATTTACATGAATGCAATCGAGAATAGTAATCATGTGGATTATGATGGAAAACTTTTCATAAAAATATTTGAACAACGACCTACAATATGGAATGAGTATGTGGACTGGGCTAAGGATAATATTCATCGAGACGGTTATGAACAAAAGATTTTTGAGTTGATATGGACTGTTGAAAAGTGGAAAGAGTGCGTTGACTATGCGTATAATGTTCTCGTAGATGATGACATTGGATTTTTGATAGAGGAACCTGCAAGATTATTATTTGCGAAGTCGAAGGATGGGGATGTACTTGAGCGAAAGAAATTGTGGTTGTTTGATAAACTTCACGAAAGAAGTATGGATGTCGAGAAATGTAAAAATCTTGTTAATGTGGTTGTGACAGTTTTGCCGGAATGGAAGCTAGAGTATATTCGCGAATTTCTAAAAGAGAATAAGAAGCTGGAGGATTTTGAGAAACTTAACCTATTTCCATTATCTTATTCTTGGTCAGGAAGTGAGGTTCCACTTATTCTTGAAAAAATTGAGTTTCTCCAATCCTTAAAGGATAGCCTAAAGGGAATTGATTATATAGATCATAGAAAATATCTTGAGGAACGTCGGAGGAGTTTTGAAAAATATCAAGAAGAAGTGGAATTAAGAGAGTATCTTGAGAATGCAGATTATGCATAAAGAGAAGTAATGCGATTGCATTTTTGTGCATATAAAAGTCACATATAGCGGAAATATATATAACTTATCATAAAAGATAAGGGCAAAATGATAGTTGGGTACATTTTCATTATATTTGAGGAGGTATCTTTCCTGGAACGAACACCAAGTTACAGTTGCATTATAAAAAGCAGAGGCATATAATTATTTTGTTTGTTCAGCCGCAGGTCATGGAACCCGGCTGCAGCATGGTGAAAGAATGGAGTAATATTATATGAAAATTTTAAAACTGCTTTTTAAAAATGAAACTGTATTTGCAATATCATTTTTGTTGGCTGTAGGATCTATGTTTTTTATTCATCCGGATGCACAGTATTTGGCTTATCCGGATTACCGGACGCTCACGCTGCTGTTTTGTCTGATGATTATTGTGGCAGGTCTTCAGTCACTTGGTATTTTTTTCATGCTGGGTCAGATGCTTCTAAAGGGAGCCGGGAGTATCCGCAAGCTGTGTGCGGTCATGGTGATACTTTGTTTTTTCTGCAGTATGATAATAACGAATGATGTTACATTGATTACATTTGTACCATTTACGATTCTTGTATTCCGAATGGGCGGAAGACCAGACCGTCTGATGAAACTGATCGTACTGGAAACGATAGCTGCCAACCTTGGAAGTATGGCTACTCCGATTGGTAATCCTCAGAATTTGTATCTTTATTCTATTTCAGATCTCACAGCGTCAGAATTCGCGTGGGCAGTTTTGCCTTATGCGGGCCTGTCATTTATTTTACTTATGGCAGCAGTTGTTATGGATCATGATGAAGCACTGCTGGACGTTGTTGTTCAGGAAAAAAAAGAAGTGTCCGGGAAAACCGTAATATTTCGGGCAGTTCCTTATTTTTTGCTTCTTGTGCTGTGTCTTCTGGTTGTATTTCGGGTTCTCCCATTTGAACCTGTGCTGGCTTGTGTTATAGTCGTTGTATTTTTGATAAACCGGAAACTTTTTTTATCAGTGGATTATTTTCTGCTGTTTACTTTTTTGTTTTTCTTTATTTTTATAGGAAATATGAAACGGATTCCGGAAATCAGTGCTTTTCTGGTTTCAGTAGTCCAGGGAAGAGAACTGTTGACAGGCATACTGACAAGTCAGGTTATCAGCAATGTTCCGGCGGCGATTCTGCTGTCCGGTTTCAGTGGTGATTTTTCCGCTCTTATGACTGGTGTTAATCTTGGCGGACTTGGAACACTGATTGCATCTTTGGCCAGTCTAATTTCATTTAAATTCTTTGCCAAGGAGTATCCGGATAAAAAAGCGGTATATTTAAAAATGTTTACGGTTTGGAATCTTATTTTTCTTGTAATTCTTGTTTTGGAAGCCTATCTTCTGAGATTCAGATAGCGGGTATAAGAGGCAAGAAGAACGGTGCTGTCCTGCAGGCCCAATTGTGTTAATTTTAGCGAAAGTCTTTTATATTTTAAATATATAGACAGATTCTATAAAGGGGTTGTCGCATCAATGATCAGAAGGTCATACGGCAGCCCCTTTATTTTATATTGCACTATGGCTTGTGTTATTTCTAATGAACTTCTTTGCAGTGGATAGATGTATGCTGGCTGTTGGCAGAATTAGCAATGCTTTTGATGCTGGCGTTCTATATTTTTTATGTCCCAAATCCTCCTTGTAATTTTTTCCACCTTCTAGAAATCAACTTTTGTTTTCTTGCTCTTTTTTCAATCTTTCTTTTGCTTCTGATATCATTTCTCCATCTTTTGTAAGATATCGGTCAACAAAAGTGTCTTCTATTTTAGTATAGCCATCAACAAAAGTATCTTCGATTTTTTTGTATGTGCTAGTAACCTTTTCTGTAATTTTTTTATTTATTTTTACAAGTTTTGATTTTGCCATAATTTATCCTCCTTTCTTATTGATTTTATAATTATGGATATACCAAGTATCAACACAACTAGGAAAACAAAAGCTGCCGTAATGGTGTTTATTAAATGAACCTGTGTGTTATCGATTGGGACAAAAGATATAAGCATAGGAGGATGTAATATTAGCACCAAAGCAGCCACTTTTGCATAGATGATATTTAGAGTGTGAGGGGGGATTTTTGTGTTATTTTAAAGCTCTCATTCCTGCTGTTTTAATTTTGTAAAATGTATGAGCAGCAATCGTGATCATAATTATTTTGATATATGATGCAGCTATATTTTGTGATAGGCGGATATAGTTGAATGCCGCAAATATAAAATTCAATACAGCAGATAATATTCATAGAGTCCCATTATAAATTTACCTATATTGATAGAAAACGTAATAGGAGAGAAAAAATCATCATTTGTCTCGGTTTTAATCATTAACACCTTTAGTTAACGGAATAAGGAAGAGCAAGATAATGATTCCAATTATCCCTATTACAATACCTGTAATCATTTGATTCCATACCATGCTAAAACACATTCCTATCCCTAATCCCAAAGTACCAATCACACCGATAATAGCAGTAAAGACAGTTTTTACTGAAATTTGAATTGGTTTTTTATGCGCCATCTTTCTCCATGCAATCAGAGTGATAAAACCAAGGAGCAGACCAGCACAACCCAAAATGATACCTGGTTTAAATGTGTTCCATTCTGTAATAAGTGCCATGCACATGCCGAGAGCGAATAGAATAATACTGGGTGTTCCCAGCATCATGGCAACAAAACTACTTTTTTTCATGTACAATCACCTCCAATAATATTAAAACAACAGTTGTTGTTATTTTGTGAATTGAGTATAATATATTTTAAAGTTGAGAACAATCATCAATTTACCAACAAGTGTTGGGATAAAGGAGTTTTTATGAATACACCGAATAACAAGCGAAAAAAAGAATCTATGAAACGTATCGAAAAAGTTTTTATTGAACTGATTCAAACAAAAGAGTTAGACAAAATCAGCGTATCAGATATTTGTAAAAGAGCCAAATTAAATCGTACTACATTTTATGCAAATTATACGGATATTTATGGGTTGGCTGATACGATACGAGATAAACTGGAAAGAGAATTGTTTGATTTGTATAAAGAAGAGTATATACAGGGCGTTAATAGCAATGATTATTTGAAACTGTTCCATCATATTAAAGATAATCAACTATTGTATCAAATTTATTTCAAACTTGGATATAACAATAATTATAAAATTATAAATTATGATGGTGATTTGGCTCAAAAATATTTTCCAAAGGGTTTTATTGATTATCATATGGAATTTTTTAAAGCAGGTATTACACAAATTATTAAAATGTGGTTGAAGAGCGGCTGTAAAGAAAGTCCAGAAGATATGTTTGAAATTATTAAAAGTGAGTATAGAGGAAGAGATGAGTTTTTTGCCAACAAAAATTAGGAATGCTAGGTTGGTATTTATGTATTTTTTCCATTTTATTAAATAACTAATGGCAGACAGTCTACAGAGTGTCTGTCATATTTTATTATTTGAGAGTATTCGCAGAATTTTCGAAACTTCCAATATCATGAGATAGGGACTTTCGTAATGCATGAAAGGCATAATTAAAGGAGGAAAAACCAATATATGGGAATAATGGATATGTGAGAGCATAGTTACAGTAGAATATCTGAGAAAGCAGAAAAATTATAATTATTATAAAGCTGCAAGACAGATGTTGCGTTGATTATGGCGACCGTTGCGTGACTTTAACATCCAGACTTTCTAAAATGTGAATAGAAAATAAAGGAGGTTTTAGTCATGTTGAAATCTATGGAAAAAATAAAGAAGCATATTTGGTGGATGGTTCCTATTGGATTATTTGGTATAGCTGGATTGTTACTAGCGCCAGTTGTAACTTACATTATAAAAGTATCAAATCATTATCCTAAAGTATTCAGGTGGATCTTTTTTGCTGTTTTTGTGCTTCTAGGTGTATATGGATTCTTATTTGAGAGGGAATGGCATACGAGCTTTGCTATAATATGCATTGGAGCAGTTTTTGCTGTCAGCAGTGTCCTGAACAATAACAGCAGATAATGGAGGATATATGGAAATTTCAAAAATAATAAAAGAAGCGAGAATAAAAAAAGGAATGACGCAGCAACAACTGGCAGATTCTGTATATGTTACCAGGCAGACGATTTCAAAATGGGAGTTGGGGAAAAGTGTACCTGATGAGGCGTCGCTAAAACTATTGTACCAATGTTTAGAAATTGACAATAAAGAGAGAACTATATTAAAGAAATTTGCTGTGAATAAGCAATCCTTATTTTTAATGATGATAGCAGTTATGTTTTCTCCGGCAGTAATAGGAATACGTTATTGTTTATTTAAAATGGGAAGACTTGAAGATAAAAAATTCAAAATTATGATTCAAAGTATAGGATTTGTTTTGTTTTCTCTTTATATTAGAACTTTGAAGGATAATATAGCTTATATTTTAATTTTTATCATATGCATTGGATATATAAGCTATCGATATTATTTGCTTAGCCTGGAAAAGAAAAGCTGAGTAAAGAGAATGCTGCAAGTTTAAAATTATGATAGGTAAGAACTCTGCAGTATTATGATGAGGAAGGAGTTCTTGTAACAGAAAGATCAGCAAACAACCATCGATTGTATAATGAGAAAATGTTAGAACAAATATGGGAGATCATTATATATAAAGATATGGGATTTGAACTAAAAGAAATCAAACAGCTGCTGCAGGTTTCTGTAGAAGGACAGAAAGAGTATCTTACGCTGCAAATAAAAAATATCAGGTGCGAAAACGGCAGCTAAACGAACAGATGGAGCTTATTTCATTCATATTGAAGCATGGAATGCCGCAGATTCCAGATGGAAGTGATGAGAAAACATATGTGGAAGAAATGGAAGAATGGAAAAGAAAGATAAAAGTATCAGTATTTAATGACAAAATATGATATAAAACATAAAATCATATTCTATATCTAAGATTCAACTGATTTTTGATATACTCTCTTTGGAATGGACAAGCAAAATAATATAAAGCTTGATGTCTAAAAGGGAGTATTTTTTAATGAGGAGATTTTAGGTTAAAATTTTAAAGACAAATTTTACTTAAGATTGGCCATAAAACATAGGTCAATAAGAGTAAATATCTTTGTGAAGAGTGTCAAAAAAATCCAGGAGAAGCTGAAATGGTCCATCTGTTAGGCGATGGCTCCCTCCGAGATATCGATATCTAGATACAAAAGTGTATCAACCACACAAATCAGAAAGTGAATTATGAAGTGTAATGGTCATGTTTCTTTTTTATTTAAGATGTATTTTATGGAGTAATAAGAATTTTTATAAGATGGAGTATATTTTATTAGTTGTTTTTGTTATAATTTTAATGTAGTGATTTAATTAATAGAAATGATATTATAGTGGAAAGAGAATGCAAATAATATTGTGTTTCAATTGCAGATAGTAAAATAATATATTTATCATCTAAGCAATACACAAAACGGTTTGTTTGAGAATTTACCGAGCACAGATTTGGTCGAGGGGGTATTAGAATAATTATGTTAAATATTGTGCAAAAAGCTGCTTATGATCTAATACGGGCAGATGCAAGGTTCCTTTACACATTGACTGATATTCAGAAAAATGCAAAGAATATTAGTAGCAACTATATTATGATGAGTCAGCCTTATATTGGACTTTTTACGGATGGTGCAGAACAATGGTGTAGAAAGGTAGGACTAGATGCACCTCGATTTACTGATATAGAAAAAGCATATTACATGGCTCTGCGTCAAGGCCATAAGCTATTCGAAAAGTCCTATTATGACTATATGTCTGCATTGATAGATAATTTTAATATAAGTGATGCCTATTTTTACAAAATACGAAGGCTCCGAGAGAAAATTTTTGGGTACTATAATGTTGGTACAGATTTGTGTGACGGAGAATTCTGTGGGAATACAGTCCTTTGTATGTTATACACACCCATAGATATATTGAATACAAATGATGTAGGGAATTGGATAAAGAATATGAGTGTAATTTCTGGCGAACTTGCAGCCTTTTTTGGCTGTGTAGATTATCCGCCGTATGAGTATAACGATAATATAAAAGTGAAATATGAAGACTATCATTTTTATAAGAATTGTCCATTAAAAGAAAAAACGGAATTAGGGCTTTTGCTTTTTTCGGTTCTTTGCAGTATTAATTATGTTATCAAATTTATTAGTAAGTATTTTATAGATGAAATTCCACAAAAGTTCAAATTTGCTTACCTTCAATATTATTACCTATGTGATTTTGTCAATCAGATTAATACTGTTAATGGAACAGATTTTTATATTAATAATTCTTTAAAAGACCGAGCATTTCGGAATTGTCTTGCACATTATGGTTTGGGCCAATATATATCAAAAAAAGAACTATATTCAGATGACATACTAAAAGGATTAACAAATAAAGCTTTTAATATGGATTATATGACAGCAAAAGAGCAACTTTACGCATATTTGGGCGAATTAAGTGAACAGATAAAAATGGAAATATTGGTTTGATATTTGTTGAATGAACTCATTATAGTATTAGTATTTACAAACTGTTTGATATTATTTTAAATAGATATAAAAAATTTATGGAGGCATCAGTATGTCTGTGAATGATATTCAAGTTAAGAAAAACGAATGGCGGAAAAAAACATGGTCAATTCCTGATTTATTAGGAGGAAAACAGGAATATTTTCCTTTAGTAAAGCAATTAGTAGAATTAGTTAAATTAGGACAAGCAACAGATATGGACACTTATCCAGAGTTACAAGGCATTTCTAAACCCCAAATATGGAGAAAGTATGCGCCTTTTTTGAAAAGTATTGGTATTGTAAGTAATCGTACGGGAATACTGTATCTTACAGAAGCGGGCATTGCATTTTGCAATGATTTAACAAAAAGACATTTAGCTGATCTTATGCAGAGAAAAATTCGGCTGTTTGGAGAAGTGCTTGAAATCTTAGAAGCTGAACCAGGTACTGTTCAAGAAATTGATGCTAAGCTTTGTAAAAATTATAAGCTGGATTGGTCTAATTGTAGTAACACAAGGAAAAGATTGGATTGGTTAGAGGTTTTGGATTTAATTGAAAGTATTGGAAATCGAAGGTGGCAAGTAACAAAAGAAGGATATAAGGCACTTAAAAGTTGGGATCTTGTATCACCTGATATTATTGCTTCCTTTGAATTGGTAACAAAGGATATATCAATTTCAGATCCACCATATGAAATCGGGATATTATTGCAGCGTTTAGTGGAGATGCCGGAGTTGCATAAAAAACGCAGTACATATAATATATGGGCCCCTAGCCCTAATCGAATCGATAATTTGCGTGTAATTACTCAATTTGCTCTTGAGAGAGTTTCTAGAACCGATTTATTTCAATTTATTGAAGATGAGTTCAATCTTAAAAAGAGCAGTGCTGAGTCAATGCTTCCTTTTCTAAAAGCATCAGGGATTATAGAAGAAGTTGGGCGAAATATCTATATTGCAACACCTGCAGCGAAAGCTTGGTGTGAAACAGGTGATGATTTAGATTTTGTGAGAATTCTTCATGCTCATATGCGTTTTGTGGGAGAAATGATTAGAGATGTGGAAAATGATACTGTGCGAAATGCCCTTTACATTCGAGCAAAAGAATATGGACTGAATACTGAAAAAGCTAGATGGATTGCAGGATTTTTACTTGAAGCAGGACTTTTGGAAGAACCTCAATATTTACACTTAAAGGCTACGCCTTTAGGAAAATGTTTTGCTGCTCAGCTACCCTTAACAGAAGAGAGTATATATGAAACAAGAGAAAAAATAAGTGAAATGAATAATGCCATAGATTCTTCTAATACGCAAATAGATAGAAATGAACAGATTTTTGAACAATTACATACGGCTTCAATGGATCCTATGGCAGAAGGGAAAGCTTCTGGAGTAGCATTTGAAGAAGCTATTGCGAATATCTTTAGTTTTATGGGATTCGATGCAAAACGAATTGGCGGATCTGGTGATACAGATGTTATTGTGCGTTGGAAAGATGATGAGGGGAAAAGTGTTTTAGCAATAGTAGATGGAAAGTCAAAATCTAACGGAAGTGTATCTCATAGTGACATAAGTGATGTGGCAATAGATGCACATAAAGATAAAAATAATGCAGATTATGTAGCAATTGTTGGACCGGGTTTTAGTGGAAATACTATACGAAGACATGCACGAAAGAAAGGTTTTTTACTAATTACAGATACGGAGTTAATTGAAATTGCCAGAATGTCTTGTGCCCTGGGATTAAGTTTACAGGAAATTTCTCTTATTTTTCAGGTTCCTGATGGTCTTTCGCGTCTTGAGGAATTAATAGCTGCCCGACAGAGAGAGATGGATATTATCACACATGTAGTTTCTATGTTTGGAAAGGAACAAGAAATATTGGGTGGCCTTTCCGCTCGTGATATGTATTTATTATTGCGAACTACGGATATTTCTCCATCTTTAGAAGAACTGCTAGAAGTATTTAAAACACTGTCGCGAAATGAAATAGGAGTTTTAACTCCAGTGAAGAAAGCATCCTCTGCTGAAAATATAACATATATATTGAAAAATGAAAAAAGAACAGTGAACAGGCTTCGTGCATTAGCATTTGCAATAGAAAATGGATTGGAATAAGACAATATATGAATAGATGTAATATTTAATTTTGCTTCCTATTTGTTCATGTTATGTTTGCCAGGTTTTCCTGTCAAAAATAACATATCATATGCCAGATACTTTTATATCAATTGAGAGAAGAAAAAGATTCTATGCCTCGTTGATTTACAGCAGTATGAGTGCAGTGTATAATGTGAGAAAAGTACGGTTGATTGTCAGCGTTGGAAGTCTATTGACAGAAATGTTTAAGCTTATAACGTATAGCTTTTATGATTGGCAGATTATTGGAATTTGAAAGGAGACTGCAGATGAAAAAATATGAATATATGACCGTAGATTTAAGTGCGGAACCTTCTTTTAATGTTCATGTTAAGTTAGAAAGATATATTGAAAAATTGAATGAATATGGGAAACAAGGCTGGAGATTGATCTCTGGAACAGATGATTGGAAATATTCGATTTTTGAGCGAGAGATCGAGGATAATGAGGCCGAGTAAGAGAATCCTTGAAACAGTATAGAGGGCATCATGAGCGGAACGATTTTGCCGTGAATTACTGTTCAGCCAAAACAGAGTTGAGAGAATATATTAAAAGCCTTGGTGATTTTCAGAATGGAAAACTGAAAAGCGGCAAGGCTTTTTTCTGTTTTTTAAAAATTGCTGTATATGGAAATATCTTATTTTCAATTGCATTGGGCGCTGCCTTAAAACTTACAGTACCAAACTGGAAATGAACTGGTCAAGGGCATATATGCGGGTCGGTAATATTGATCAAATGATACAGATTCATGCAACTGAATATAACATTTTTTGCCCGCATTGGTTGGTAGAACTTTGAGAGTCTCAAGACTATAATGTTTTTAGGAGGTGTGAAAAGTATGACAATACAGAAAAATAAGATTGCCCGCAATCTAGCCACATTGCGTCAGATTAATAAATACTCCCAGGAAGAAGTAGCGGAGCAGATTGGCGTCTCTCGTCAGGCGGTAGCGAAATGGGAGTCTGGCGAATCTATTCCCGATATCGTAAACTGTGATGCGCTGGCACAATTATATAACGTTGAGCTTAACGACCTGATTCATTATGATCAGGAACAAACTGGGATTCATATACCGCCCAGAGGCAAGCATATATTCGGTATAGTCCGAGTGGGTGAGCGCGGTCAAATCGTACTTCCCAAACAAGCCAGAGATATATTTAAAATCAAGCCTGGGAGCCGGTTGGTTGTTTTAGGAGATGAATCTCTGGAACATCCGGGCATTGCGCTGATGAAAGAAGAATTTTTCTTAGACATTGCCCAGTTATTTAAGACTGCATTAAGTATGGCAGATGTATCTGATAAAAAGGAGGAAAAATGATGGGAAATGTGCTCTGTGTCCAGAATCTTTGCAAACATTATCCTGGATTTGCTCTGGAGAATGTGAGTTTTTCTCTTGGCAGTCAGCGTATTATGGGATTGATTGGCAGAAATGGGGCGGGGAAAAGTACGACCTTAAAATCCATTCTCAATATGGTGTCTCCAGAGAGTGGGAGCGTGAAGATGTTTCAAAAGGATTTTAGGCAATATGAAAAAGAATGCAAACAGCGAATTGGCGTTGTATTTGGTGGGATTGATTTTTATCCGCTGAAGAAACTTTCGGTCATAACAGCTGTTATCCAAAAATTTTATACTGACTGGGATCAGGAGCAGTATCAGAAGTACATCAAGCGTTTTGCTTTGGATGAAAGTAAAAGATTTAAAGAACTCTCAAACGGCATGAAAGTAAAATATCTGCTTGCTCTGGCACTTTCACATCATGCCAAACTGCTGATCCTGGATGAACCGACTTCTGGCCTTGACCCTGTATCCCGTGAAGAGCTGCTGCATATTTTCCGCCAAATCGTAAAAAATGAGAATTGTTCTATCTTGTTTTCTACGCATATCACTTCCGATTTAGATAAATGTGTAGATGATATTACCTATATCCAAAATGGACGTATTTTGCAGAGTGCGGACAAAAATAAGTTTCTGCATTCTTTTGAATATTTGAAAACCCCAGAGGATAAAGGAATGCTTCCTTTGGAAGAAATCATGCTGCGGACGGAAAGGAGTGAGTGGGATGAAGATGCTGCTGTATAAAGAAATAAGACTTGCTGCCCATCCAACTTCGATCGTATTTGCCTTTCTGGGCTGTCTGGTTCTTGTGCCGGCTTATCCCTACAGTGTAATCTTTATGTTTGGGTGCCTGGCACCTTATATCACATTTTTGAATGCGCGTGAAACCAATGATGCTTGGTACACGGCGATTCTTCCGGTGACAAAGCGTGAAAGTGTTATGGGAAAATGTCTGCTGATTGTTTCCATTCAGCTGTTTCAGTTATTGTTTTCCATTCCACTTGCCATCCTCCGCAATGTTTTGGATATAGCAAACAATCCTGTGGGATTGGATGCATCACTCGCCTGGTACGGCTTTGGATTTATTGTATACGCTGTATTTGACTTGGTATTCCTTTCGACGTTTTATAAGAGTGGTTATAAGGCAGGAAAAGCTTTTATCCTGGCAGCCATCCCAATGGTCATATTGATGATTTTGGTGGAATCAGCCGCCTATATCCCGGCACTTACTTGGATGGACAGTTATCAGCCGGAACATTTGTTGATGCAGCTGCCGATTTTAGCGGCAGGGATGATTTGCTATGCGGTGTTTTTGCCACTGGCATATCACATGTCTGTCAAACACTTTGAAAAAGCTGACCTGTTTTAGATTACAGTAAAAAACCCCCGATGATACCATAATGTTAGTTTGCCAGCGGTATCAAAGGAGGTTTTCAATTTTGAATACACAATATAAAGTTTAATTTCTGTCAATGCTTAAAATAGTTTTTGAAAATTCTTCAAAATTATTTGATTCAATAATTTGCCGATTTTTGATGCCATTGCTTAGAATATTTTAATATTGATTTTTTGTTTAAGATGAGTTAAAAAATATGGAAAGGATATAATGAAGATCAGACTGTGAAAGAACCGCAGAATCTGGCATGGTTAATTTATATGATTTTGGCTGTTTTTAACCAGTCCAGTTTTTGATATATTTTCCGATATAGAAAATTGGACAAAGGAGACTTTTGAATATGAAACGAATCGTAACCCTTCAGGATATTTCATGTATTGGGCGCTGCTCTACGACAGTGGCACTTCCGGTTATTTCTGCGATGGGAGTAGAATGCGGGATTCTTCCAACGGCAGTGCTTTCCACTCATACAATGTTTAAGAATTTCACCAGCAAGGATATTTCAGACCAGATTGAACCTATTTCAGATGTTTGGGAAAAAGAACACATTACGTTTGATGGAATTTATACAGGATATCTGGCTTCCAAAGAACAATGCGATCAGATTGTAGATTTCTTTCAGAGGTTTGGAAATGAGGAGAATATCATTATAGCAGATCCGGCGATGGCTGATAATGGGACACTGTATCCTGGATTTGCAGAAGATTTTCCGGAAGCTATGGCAAAGGTATGTGCAAAAGCAGATATCATTCTTCCTAATATTACAGAAGCTTGTCTTTTGACTGGAATGGAATATCGGACTGCATATGATGAAAGCTATATCACAGAGCTTTTAAAGAGACTTTTAGAGCTGGGATGTCACACAGCTGTTTTAACAGGAGTCAGCTATGAGGAAGACAAGCTTGGCTTTGCATATCTGGATCGGGATGGAAATACGGGTTCTTATTTTACAAGAAAATGTCCGGTCAGTTATCATGGTACAGGAGATTTGTATGCTTCCGCTGCTGTCGGCGGCATCATGCGTGGATTGGATCTGAACAATGCATTGGCATTAGCAGCTGATTTTGTAGTGGCATGTATCGAAGCAACGGATCAATCCAAGGAGGCAAGATGGTACGGTGTGGAATTTGAATCACAGATTCCTGTACTGTGCAGTATGCTGGAAAAACGGATGAATCCATAAAAATAAATTTCAAATATTTCAATGGCAGGTATCCAAAGATACCTGCCATTTTTTATAAACATATTTAATCTTCCTGCATGATTTGGCTGGTGGCAGTTCTGCTGAAATCTCCATATTTGGCAATTTCGATTCGCTTCTTCCAGTTTGCGTCGTAGTTTCTCGCATAGTAGCAGGAATATAGGATGTCAAGGATCAGGTGAATGGACTGCTGGCTGGAGAACCCGGCAATTTTAGAATAGAGACGTTCACGGGTTGTAATGTTAATGACATGATCAGAAAGCTGATTGATTGGATTTTCTCCTCTTCCGGTGATCAAAATCATAGGAACTTTGCGCTGGTAGAGTGCATTGCATTCCTGCACGACTCTGGAGGAAGAGCCGGAATAAGAAACGACGATAGCGCAGTCCTGGGGAGAGGCAAGCAGCAGAGAGTTTAATTGTTCTCCATGATTGGACTCCAGGATGACGGATTTTCCAATACGGATCATCTCACTTCGGAACAGACGGCAGCAGTCCAGAGAAATGCTCAGTGCCACAATATAGATATCTTTGGATTGTTCCATTAAATTTACAGCTTGTTCAATTGCAGAATAATCCATCATTTCCATAGTATCGTCGATACTTTCTTTGCATAAGGTAGCAATTTTATTTGCCACAGTTTTGGTGTCATCAGATGGCAGAAAAGGACGATTGGCATCTACATTTTGAAAATACCGCTCCAGATAATCCACTTCATCTAAAAAATCTTCCAGAAAATCACTCCATCCATGATATCCAAGCCGCTGTCCAAGTCTTACGAGAGTGGAAGGCGTGGTGTAGCCCATGGCGGCAATTTGCCGGGTGGTCAGTCCTTTTAGATTTTTCTTTTCTTTTAAAATAAATTGGGCAACGCCGGCTTCGGCGTTAGATAATTTTGTATGTTCTAATTGTTCAGTAATCAGCATTGTGTATCCATCCTTTCAAAAAATGGCGAAATGAAAAAAGTGCCAGGATTTCCTGGTTGTTTTAATAAAAATGAAACAATGTTCCTGTTTATTATAATATAAAATCACTAATTTCGGAACGGAAAATCATAATATATTCAGCATATTGCATAATAAATTAAAGGGGTATATAGTTCTATTAGACAGAAATGATTCAGAAACATAATAGAAAAATGAAACAAAGGAGGATGTGATGAAACTGAAAAAAGATTTTTTGTGGGGAGGTGCCACGGCTGCAAATCAATTTGAAGGAGGATATCTTGAAGAAGGCCGAGGATTATCTATCAATGATGTGCACAAAGGAGGGAATGTTTCAACACCAAGAGTTATTCATGACACAATTCATGAAGGAGATTATTATCCAAGTCATGAAGGCGTTGATTTTTATCACAGATATAAAGAAGATATTGCCCTTCTTGCAGAAATGGGATTTAAATGTTTTCGTATGAGCATTGCATGGAGCAGGATTTTCCCGAATGGAGATGATCCGCAACCAAACGAGGAAGGGCTTCGCTTCTATGACAACGTATTTGATGAACTTCTCAAATATGGGATAGAGCCAGTAGTAACTTTGAGTCATTACGAGACACCGCTTGCCCTGGTGAAAAATTATGGAAGCTGGAGGAACCGAAAGATGATTCAGTTTTTCCAGAACTACTGCAGGGTTGTATTTGAGAGATATAAAGGAAAGGTAAAATACTGGATGACCTTTAATGAGATCAACTGTATTTTGGGAAATGAAAATCCATATCTTCAGGCCGGAATTAATTTTAAAGAGGGAGAAAACAGGATCGATGTAAAACTCCAGGCAAGTCATTATATGATGGTAGCAAGTGCTCTGGCAGTAGCAGACTGCCACAGAATCGATCCAGAAGCCAAAATTGGATGCATGCTTCTTTATCCTACAACTTATCCGGCAACCTGTGCTCCGATCGATCAGATCATGACGAGAGATGCCATGGCAATGACGTACTATTTTGGCGATGTTTTTGTAAGAGGAAGATATACAAACACATGTACAGCCTATCAGGAGAAAGTAGGCGGCCATTTTAAGATGGAGCCTGGAGATAAAGAAATATTAAAAGAAGGAACTGTAGATTATATTGCATTCAGCTATTATTCATCTAAGATTGAAGGTGCAAAAGTAACAGAATTTACCGGAGGAAATATGATGAGAGGCGGTAAGAATCCATTTCTGGAATCATCTGAATGGGGATGGCAGACTGATCCGATCGGATTAAGAATGGCACTCAATCAGCTGTATGACAGATATCAGATTCCATTATTCATTGTCGAAAACGGACTGGGGGCTGTCGATCAGGTAGAGGAAGATGGTTCTGTGATCGATGATTACCGGATTGATTATCTTTCCCGGCATATTCAGGCATTTAAAGATGCAGTAGAGAAAGATCATGTGGATTTGATTGGATATACCCCATGGGGACCGATTGATATCGTCAGCGCCGGAACCGGGGAGATGAAAAAACGTTATGGTTTTATTTATGTTGACAAAGATGATGAAGGAAACGGAACTTTAAATCGTTCCAGGAAAAAGAGTTTTTACTGGTATAAGAAAGTCATTGCTTCCAATGGAGACGATTTGGAAAATAAAAAAGAAGAAAGAGAGGTATAGCAGATGGATACAAAGAAATTGGCGGAAGACTGTGTACGTCTGGTGGGTGGAAAAGAAAATGTAATCAGTGTCATTCACTGCGCTACCAGGCTGAGATTTCAATTAAAAGACATGGCGAAAGCACAGGTAAAAGAGATCGAAGCGCTGGAAGATGTTATGGCAGTCAAAGAAGTCGGCGCACAGACACAGATTATTATTGGACCGAATGTAAACAAAGTGTATGATGAAGTAATCAAATTAGTTGGAGACTTAAGTGCGAATGAGGGAGCAGAAAATGAAGAAAAACAAAAACTTTCGGCAAAGATACTGGACATGGTTTCCGGCATTTTTGCACCGATCATTCCTCTGATTACCGGTGCCGGAATGATCAAAGCAGTTCTTACGATTCTTGTCGTATTTGGACTGCCGGATACATCGCAGGAATATTATATCCTGAACTTTATCGCAGATTCCGCATTTTACTTTTTCCCTGTAGTCCTGGGATTCTCCAGTGCCCGTAAATTTGGATGCAATCCATATCTGGCAGCAATGATCGGAGGAGTGCTGCTCCATCCTAATTGGTCAGCATTAGTGACAGCAGGAGATCCGGTCAGCTTTTTCGGAATTCCGGTCAAACTGTTTTCGTATTCATCTTCTGTACTGCCGATTATTTTGACGGTATGGGTTATGTCCTATGTGGAGCGTTTTGCCGATAAATATTCACCGAGTATTGTAAAGGCAATTTTAAAACCATTGATTACCCTGGCAGTAACATCCTTGGCTGCGTTGATCATTATTGCGCCATTGGGAGCATATGTTGGAGGTATTCTGGCCAAAGGTATTGCATTCCTGGATTCCAATGCGCCAGCATTGGTACCGACAATTGTTGGAGGAATTCAGCCATTCCTGGTATTCTTTGGAATGCATCTTGCGATTTTCCCGCCACTGCAGACAATTCAGCTTGCAGATATGGGATATGAGATCGTAACAGGCCCAGGGTTCCTGGCAGCAAACCTGGCGATTGCAGGAGCAACTATGGGAATTGCAGTGAGAAGCAAAAACAGATCTGTAAAAGAACTGGCATTTTCTTCTGGATTTACAGCATTATGCGGAATTACAGAACCGGCAATTTATGGTACGATCGTAAAATTTAAACGTGCGATTCTGGCAGTTATTATTGGAGGTGTCAGCGGCGGACTGTTTGCAGGAATCTTCCATTTGAAACGATATGCGATCGCGACACCGGGAATCCCGGCTCTTCCGACCTTTATCGGAGAAGACCCAAACAATATCCTCTTTGCTGTAGGTACTGTGATTATTGCGTTTGTTGTATCTTTTGCAGTGGCATATCTGTTTGGAATCAAGGATGAACCGGCAGCAGAAGCACCGGTTATGGAAAAAATAGAAACAGAAAACAATACCATTTATTCACCAATCAATGGAAACGTGATAGAAAGAAAAGATATTCCGGATCCTACGTTTGCCGGAGGGGTTCTTGGAGAAGGAGTGGGAATTGAACCTTCTGAACCTAGAGTGTACGCACCGTTTAACGGAACGGTCGTTATGGTGGCAGATACCAGACATGCACTGGGACTGCAGTCAGATGACGGAATCCAGCTGCTGATTCACGTAGGAATTGACACCGTTGATATGAATGGAGACGGCTTTGATGTAAAATGCAGTGTGGGAGACACGATTCAGTGCGGACAGACTCTGCTGGAGTTTGATCCTGAGAAGATAAAGAAAGCCGGACATCCGTCCGTTACCGCAGTTCTTGTAGGAAACAGCGAAGATTATAAAAAGGTAACGATTACAAAAACCGGTGAGACAAAAGTACTGGACAAAATCATGGTGACGGAACCGTAAAACATAATATAGAAACAGGATATTTCAGACGGCAGATGGTCTTTTAAGATGATCTGCCGTCTTTTGTATCGTAAGCTGGTATCACTGCGGATGAATCCTCTATTTAATCTGATTCGTAGAGAAACTTCACAGGACAGTTTATAAATTTGTAATATATGGTAAAATTATACATATTTTACATAAATAATACAAAATGACCATCTGGATTTTACATAAGAATGTTACCTTTTATTTATGTCAATATTTTCAAAAGTCAGGAGGAGAAAACAATGAGGAACAAGCAGCTCTTTGCGCTGTTTTTGGCAGCAGCAGTTGCTGTACAGCCGCAGATGGTTTCAGCATCAGATTCTGTGGAGCAGGCTGCAGAAACGGGCTCATCCGTAGCTGTTGAGGAAGCAGAAGAAACTCAGGAAAGTACGGAAGTAAAGGCCCAGGCGCAGACGACAGAAAGTGCTGAGAAGGAGACAGCACAGCAGGAAACAGCAACAGAAACAGCACAGAAGGAAAAGCAGACGAAGAAAGAAACCGGCATTGACCAGTCTGCGATGAAAAAAGAAGAAGCGCAGACAAAATCAGAAAAAACAGCAGAGAAACTTGCGACAGTTCGTGTGACGAGCAAAGATGTTTACGGAATTGCAGGAGGAAGTGCGGTTTTAGTCGGAAATTATGATCAGGGATATCCGGCTGTACCGGCGGATGGCATCGTATGGTGTGACGGAAACAAACAGCCGCTGACAGCAGGGGATAAATACAGTACACCGGCCAGCACGACCATGACCCTTAAAAATATTACAAAAGACCAGGATGGTCAGACGTTCTATCTTTCCGCAACCAATGCGGCAGGAACGGCATACAGCGAAGCAGTCACTTTGCATGTACTGGACGCCTCTGCAGCAAATCAGAATGCAAAATCCGGCAGTACTGCAATCTTATCTGTAAAATTAGATGGAAACTGGGGAAGCAGTGTAAAATACCAGTGGTATAAAGGAGATAAAAAAATCTCCGGAGCTACTCTGCCTATCTTAATGCTTACCAATGTGCAGAAAGAAGATGCCGGTGAGTACCGATGTGTGGTACAGAGAGGTTCAGGAAGCGCATCAGAGTATAATTCAAAGACAGTAACCGCGAATCTGACGGTGGATGGAAAACTTGCAGTGGTTCGTGTAACGACAAAAGATGTTTATGGGATCGTGGGAGGAAAGGCAACCTTAGCTGGAAATTATGACCAGGGATATCCTTCTGTGCCGAGAGACGGAGTTGTATGGTGCGATGGGGAGAAGAATCCTTTAACTGACGGAGATAAATACAGCACAACGACCAGCACGACCATGACCCTTAAAAACATTACGAAAGACCAGGATGGTCAGACATTCTATCTTTCCGCAGCCAATGCGGCAGGAACGGCATACAGTGAGGCGGTGACTCTTCATGTACTGGACGCATCAGCGGAAGATCAGAAGGTACAGATCGGCGGTACAGCAACATTGTCCGTAAACCTGGAAGGAAACTGGGGAAGTCCGGTAAGATATCAGTGGTATAAAGGAGATAAAAAGATCTCTGGAGCAGTAACCGCAAAACTGACGCTTAAAGATGTGAAGAAAGATGACGCAGGAGAATATAAGTGCGTTGTTCAGAGAGGCTATGGAAGCGCATCAGAATATAATTCAAAGACAGTAACCGCGAATCTGACGGTGGATGGAAAACTTGCAGTGGTTCGTGTAACGACAAAAGATGTTTATGGGATCGTGGGAGGAAAGGCAACCTTAGCTGGAAATTATGACCAGGGATATCCTTCTGTGCCGAGAGACGGAGTTGTATGGTGCGATGGGGAGAAGAATCCTTTAACTGACGGAGATAAATACAGCACAACGACCAGCACGACCATGACCCTTAAAAACATTACGAAAGACCAGGATGGTCAGACATTCTATCTTTCCGCAGCCAATGCGGCAGGAACGGCATACAGTGAGGCGGTGACTCTTCATGTACTGGACGCATCAGCGGAAGATCAGAAGGTACAGATCGGCGGTACAGCAACATTGTCCGTAAACCTGGAAGGAAACTGGGGAAGTCCGGTAAGATATCAGTGGTATAAAGGAGATAAAAAGATCTCTGGAGCAGTAACCGCAAAACTGACGCTTAAAGATGTGAAGAAAGATGACGCAGGAGAATATAAGTGCGTTGTTCAGAGAGGTTACGGAAGCGCATCAGAATATAATTCAAAGACAGTAACCGCGAACCTGACAGTGGATGGAAAACTTGCAGTGGTAAGGGTAAATAAAACAGATGTCTATGGATTTGCAGGAGGAAAAGTAAGTCTGGTTGGAAATTATGATCAGGGAATACCGGCAGTTCCGGCGGACGGAGTTGTATGGTGTGATGGAAATAAACAGCCATTGACAGCAAATGACAAGTACAGCACTCCTGACAGCACTACGATGACATTGAAAAATATTACAGCAGACCAGGATGGACAGGTATTCTATCTTTCCGCAGCCAATGCGGCAGGAACGGCATACAGTGAGGCAGTGACTCTTCATGTACTGGATGCATCAGCGGAAGATCAGACGGTTCAGGCAGGAGGCCGTGTTGCCTTAAAAGTGGAACGCCAGGGAGACTGGGGAAGTGACAGAGTCAGCTATCAGTGGTATAAAGACGGAAAGAAAATTACAAACGCAGTGCTTTCTACATACATGATCAGCAATGCGGATGCGGCAGATGCCGGTGAATATACCTGTGTAGTACAGAGAGGCTATGGAAGCGCGTCAGAATATAATTCTAAGACTGTGTCAGCAAAAGTATACGTTCAGGGACTTCCGGCGTCTATTACCCAGAGTCATGAAAATGACAAGATCCTTCCGGGTGATAAGGTGACATTCCATGCGCAGCTGGAGAAAGAATGGGGAACAGAAGTGTCCTGGCAGTGGTATGATCAGGATGGAAATCCGATTTCTGATAATGATACGTACAGCGGAGCAGAGACAGATACGCTGATTGTCACAGCTGATAAAGCAATGGATGGAAAAGGATATTACTGTGTCATATCTGATGACTACAGAACGGCTCAGACCGATGTTTCTAATATGATTGTGGAAGAAGAAACGACAGATCCTGAGGAACCGGGTCAGAATCCGGGAGGAGGAACACAGACACCGGAGAATCCAGGAAGCGGAACAGAAACGCCGGAGAACCCGGGAAGTGGAACACAGACACCGTCAAATCCAGGAACCGGAGCAGAGACCCCGGGGGCATCTCAGAATGGACAGACAGGAAATATGTCCGCTGCAGAAAATGCCGCTGGAAGTCAGAAAGAGGAGAATACAGCGGTTCCTAAAACAGGTGACATGTCAGATGCAGGAGCATGGGCCGCTTTAGGAGGACTTGGTCTCCTTGGATTCCTTGAAGTTCTCAGAAGAAAACTTTTCAGAAAAGAATAAATCAAAGGTATAACAGCATAGAAGAGACATAGGACGAGCGCTGATTTCAGAAATGAAGTCGGCGCTTTTTTGTAATCAGCTGTCTGCAGTATCATGGCGGAAAATATAATTTCATCATAAAAAGCCTTGGTTTATGCTGGAAAAACCGGTACAATAATGGCATTAGGAGGAGAATCATATGAAACGTAAGTATTTCTTTTTTGATATTGACGGAACACTGGCAGTTGGTGTGCCTGGAAAACAGTATATACCGGAGTCAACGAAAATGGCGGTCAGGAAATTACAGGAGGCCGGACATTTTACGGCAATTGCGACAGGACGCAGTTACGCTATGGCGGCAGATAACATGAAAGCGCTTGGATTTTCCAACATGGTCAGTGACGGCGGGAATGGCATTACCATTGATAATAAACTGATTGAAATCAAGCCGCTGGATTATGACAAATGTCTGAAACTGATTGAGGAATGCAGACAAAAAGATTTTATCTGGGCGATTTCCCCGGATAATACTAAGAGAAGACTGGCTCCGGATCACAGGTTTTATGACTTTACTCATGATGTATATATGGATACAGAAGTTGTGCCTGGTCTGGATCCGAGAGATTATGATAAGATCTATAAAGTTTATATTGCATGTTTTTCGCCGGAAGAAGAAAAGCTGGACACTCTGAAAGAACTGCCGTGGTGCCGTTTCCACAAGGAATATCTTTTCGTTGAACCGGGGGATAAGTCTGTGGGAATCAAAGCAATCATGGATTATCTGGGAGCAGATTACAAAGATGTGGTAGTCTTTGGAGATGAAAAAAATGATCTTTCCATGTTCAGGGATGAATGGACCAGCATTGCCATGGGAAACGCCATTGAGGCATTGAAAGAAAAAGCGGATTACGTTACGGACGATTGTGACAAAGACGGCATCTACAACGCATGCAGGCATTTTGGATGGATTGATTAGAAAGTGAATGAAAACGGAAGATAGATGGACACACCATGAAGGAAAAAGATCCTGTCAGGGTGTGTCCATCCTGCTTTCAGGCATAGTCATCGATGCAGATGGCTGTTCCGAGGGGAACTCTCTTAACATACAGTGTCCGGTCCGGTTTTGTTCCCAGAGTCCATTTGATTAAAGTAAGGCAGCGGTCTTGGATTTCGATGCAGGTAATGCCGGAAGGAGAGATACAGCTGCCGGTATTGGAATATGGAGAGGAGGGGGTTCCGATCATAGGATGATGGGTGTGTCCTGTAATCAGCAGATGATGCTGCTGTGCGGCCCATCGGGCCAGGCGTTTTTCTGAGCTCTTTTTCTTCCGGTGGTTTTTGGCGGCACTGGTGGGATCAGGAATGCCCAGCTGTTCCAGAGGGCGCCAGATATAACGTACGAGGAAACGGGAGACCGGCCATAAAACACTGTTGAGAAAGTCGGCCTGATGCCCGTGGGTGAGATAAATATCCATCTGATGTTCCTGATCCTCCAGGATAATGCCGGAATAGAAACGAATACCAGGAAACAAAGACCGGCTGCATTGATGGCACTGGCAGAAATAATCCTGGCAGTATGTCTGGCAGAATTTTTTCTTTCTTTTTATGATATCGTGATTGCCATAGACCGCGTAAAATCTGTTTTGACGGAAGAAGCGTCCCAAAAGTTCAAAGGAATCCGGATGGATAGATTTGACTGCACAGAAAGACCGGTTTTCCCATAATTCATCTCCATCGCCCAGTTCAAGATAAGTATAGCCCTGTTCTTTGTAGTATTTTAAAGCAGAAACATAGAGGAATTCATTTTTTAAAAAGTTATCATTGGATCTGCCGGTTCCTCTGTGGCAGTCGCTGAAAAGAACATACCTGGAATCTCGATACAAGGGGAGCCGGCAGGGGTGCTGAAAGGCTTTGGAAATCCGTGAGTAAGAACTCATCGGCAGTGTTTCCTTTGGTTCCTTTTCTTTCTGCATTTCTGACGCCTGTGTTTTTGAAAACGCAGGGTACGGCGGAAGGCTGCAGGCAGGAAGAAATACAGGAAAAGGATCTGATCCAGTACACAGTGAAACGGCCTGGTAATGCGGCAATAGAGCCGGCACAGCAGACGATTTTTCCACTGGGCAGATAGGAAGGCCAGGCAGTGTTTTGGCTGCCTGCTGTGAGGAACGGAAAATGAAAAGGAAACTGTCAGACCGCAGATGCAGACATCACAGGAAGCATAGCCTCTGGAAAGCAGGCTTTTCACAAAGCTGTTCATCATTTCTTCATCCGGAAATGTAAGAGAGACATTCATGCTGAGATCTTGTGGGTCAGCATACCGGCCGGTATAAAATCCGGTAAGCCACCAGTGAAGCCGGCTGATGCAAAACAGATTTTTTCCTTTGAAGTTTAGTTCCATGGAGACAGGAAGCAGTTCCGCCTCGGAGGCACTCAGGAAAGTGGTTTGTTCATAATGTTCCGGAGAGATTATGGTATCAGCGTGATAAATTCCAATTTCGCCTCCGATATTGATTCCGTACTGCCCTTTCCAGAATTCAATCAGCCAGGTCCGCCCTTGATAATCAAAGTAAACAGGTTCACAGTCAAAGACCATATGAAAGTGGACAGCGGTCTGGTCATAAAGGGCCTGATAGCCGAAGGCTTTTTGAGGAGCATCCAGTCTTGAGGTCATGACGCCGCAGTCCGGGTCGTAGGAAAATCCAAAGGGTCCGGCAAGTTCATTGAGCAGGCGCTGCTTTTTGCATGGATCCATACAGCGTACTTTACAGATGATTTTTCTTCTGCGGAAGAAATGAAAGATAAAAAATAATACACAAACGGCAAATAAAATGCCGGCAGATAAATACATAAAAAACCTCCAAACGTATTTAGTGTATTATATGTATAAAAAGGAAAAAGGTTAGGACACGGAGCCAATAGAAAAATAAGAAGAGTTGTTGTAACATAAAGAAAAAGACGATATGGAAAATTCACTGGGGAGATTTCTGGACACCATTTTTCTGCATAATAGAGACATAAACAGTACGGTTAAAGTCATTATGTAAGAAAGGATGGTGCGGTGATGAAAGGTTATCCGGTGTATGATGGTTATATGGGATATGTCAATGGTTCTTATATGCTGTTTGCCAGTGAATCTGACTATGAGGAGTATATATCTGAATTGTAGGAAGAAAATTTAGTGGGAATCTGAAAAAGAAAGCGGGAGTCATATGTCGATTTCAAAGAATAAATTAAAGATTTTATATATTATGAAAACCCTGTTGGAAAAAAGTGATGAAAAGCATCCTTTATCAGCGGCAGATCTGAACAGGGAATTAGGGCAGTATGGACTGTCTGCGGACCGAAAGACAATCTATAATGACATTGATACGCTCCGGGAATTCGGCATAGATATTATCCAGAACAAGGGCGGAAAAGATATAGGATATTATGTTGGCTCCAGGGAGTTTGAACTTCCGGAATTAAAGCTTCTGGTAGATTCTGTACAGTCTTCCAAATTTATTACCAGCAGAAAGTCGGAAGAGCTGATTCGAAAGCTGGAAAAACTTGCAGGAGAGTATAATGCCAAACAGCTCCAGAGAAATGTATTTATTTATAACCGGCTGAAGGCGGACAATGAAAGAATTTATTATAACGTGGACCGGATCCACGAGGCAATTCTGGAAAACCGAAGAATTGCTTTTCAATATACAGAATGGACGATCAAACGGGAACTGGTGCCAAAGAAAAATGGCGCTTACTATGCTGTGAGCCCATGGACGCTTACGTGGAACGATGATAATTATTATCTGATCGCTTATGATGAACATGCAGATATGCTGAAGCATTACCGGGTGGATAAGATGAAAGATACCTCTCTGCTGCAGGAACAGCGTCTGGGAGAAGAGAAGTTTCATAATTTTGATCTTGCGGCATTCTCCAAGAAGATGTTTGGAATGTACGGTGGGAGGGACGAGGAAGTAACGCTGCTTTGTCATCGTCAGCTGACAGGTGTTATTCTGGACCGCTTTGGACAGGATGCAATGCTGATCCCGGAAGGGGAGGAACAGTTTCGGGTAAGAGTTCTGGTTACAGTCAGTCCCCAGTTTTTCGGCTGGGTCGCGGGACTTGGGGACAGGGTTTCTGTTCAGGAACCGGAATCTGTCAGGAAGGAATACAGGATATTTTTAGAAAATATTTTAAAAAGATATCAATAGAGAGATCTGTACAAATCATGCCTTGTAATTGATATAGTATATGTTAAAATAAAAAGAAAAAAGGGAGGAAAAGTTATGCTGCAAATCAAGCCGACAAAGCATTTGATCGGGATAATGATACAAGGTGATTATAATGATCTGTATGATCTGGTGGATTCTATTTATGGTATGTGTGGATTTGATGAACGTCCGGAAAGTCCATATTACGGAGCCAAAGATCTGCTGCTGGGATTGTGCTATGAAACGCGGCATGCATACCGGGCCTCCAGAGAGATTTTGTCCGTGGAAAACGGCATGAATAAAGATATCATGAAGTGGAAAGAAATCACGGCGCCTTCTGAAAATGTATATTTCAGCACGAATATTTTCTTCCCGGAAGCAATTTTTCTTGCCATTGTGCTGCCGGAGACGTATGATTTTTCGAAAAAATATTATGGACGTCACAGTAAATATAAGGGAAGTGTATATGAACCCCGTTCATTGATGCGTTTCTACAGGGATCGTGCGAATTTGGAGGTTTTGTGCTCGGCGATCTGGCAGGCGCTGGGTGAAGTGATCGGAGAAAGAGAAGCGGAGAAATTACTGGAGAAGCGGGAAGAGCTGGAGCCGAAGCATTATATAAGCTATATTATTGAATACATCAAACGATGCAATATGGAGCTGATTCGTACGGAAGAAAAAGACAGAAGACAGAAACTGCGGGATATTACAGAAAGGATCTTAGGCAGGCCGGAATCTTATGATGATCTGGAAAAGAAACTGGCCTTCTGGGCAGAAAAATACGGGAAAAACATTCATCAGATTCACGCAAAAGCAGACTATCCGGAAGAGATTGACTGGTAGCGGAACAGAGAATGAAACAGAATGAGGGGAAAGACTTTTTGCATCGGAGGAAAAGTCTTTTCCTTTTTTTAAATGAGACAGAAAGGAAGGATGTTATGAAGATACTGTTTGCGTCAGATTCGTTTAAAGGATCTTTAAGTTCCAAAAGGGTCGCCCAGCTGCTGGAGGAGGCTGCTCACAGGGTGTTTCCGGAGGCAGAGACAGAAAAAGTGCTGGTGGCGGATGGCGGAGAAGGAACGATGGATACTGTGGTGGAGGAACTGCATGGAACTTATCGCGAAATACCAGTCAAAGGCCCGCTGGGAGAAGAGCAGAGAGCAGTATATGGGATACTTCCGGGGAAAAAAGCAGTGATAGAGATGGCACAGGCCTCAGGGCTTTCTCTGGTGCCAGAAGCATTGAGGAATCCCAGAAAGACGACCAGCTATGGAACCGGGATGCTGATCGCGGATGCGATGGATCAGGGGATTCGTGATATCCTGATTGGAATCGGCGGAAGCGCGACCAATGACGGGGGAATGGGAGCCATGAGCGCTCTTGGAATCCGTTTTCTGGATCAGAATGGAAGACGGCTGGATGGATGCGGAGAGGATCTGGGAAAGGTATGGTCAGTCGATGTATCCGGTATGCACCCGGCTGTGAAAGAAACTTCTTTTACGGTAATGAGTGATGTGAAGAATCCGCTGCTTGGAAAAGATGGGGCAACGTATACCTTTGGGGAACAAAAAGGCGCTTCAGAAGAAGATCTAAAACTGCTGGAAACAGGGATGGCACAGTATGCGGAAATAGCAGAAAAGGAAATGGGGAAACATACCGCTGCACAGGCCGGGGCAGGAGCTGCCGGCGGGCTGGGATTTGCCCTGCTTACATTTCTGGACGCGAAATTAAAATCAGGAATTGAGACAGTGCTGGATATTGTGGAATTCGATGAAAAACTGAAGGGAACAGATCTGGTAATTACCGGAGAAGGAAGGATGGACTGGCAGTCCTCTTTTGGAAAAGTACCGTCCGGCGTTGGAAACCGATGCAAAAAGGCAGGAATACCAGCGGCAGCAGTCGCAGGAGGTCTTCTGGAAGGGTATGAGACGATCTACGATGAGGGAATCTGTACGGTAATGACAACGATCAGTGGAACCATGGATCTAAAGGAAGCCATGGAACGAAGCGAAGAGCTGTATCTGGATGCGGCCTGCAGACTGTTTCAGGCGATTTCCATCGGCATGAAAATGAAATAATATGGATCATAAAAACAGGGGAGCGGTTTTTTGGACCGCTCCCCTGTCTGATAGTCATTATTTTAACTGGTTTCCGTCGCTGAAAGCAGTGCCTGCCTTTCCGTTCAGTTTCAGATAATTGTGAGTGGAAGGATCATAAGAAATTGCTTTTAATTTCTCAGGATCTACATTTCCATCAGCATCCAGAATCTTCTCGTCTACGCTGGTATTAACGATTTCAGCCACAATGCGGAGAGTTTTGTCATACTGATTGATTTCCTCCACTTTGCACTCCAGAACAATCGGAAGATCCTCGATAACCGGCGCATCCACAAATTCGCTCTTTCTTAAATGGAATCCGGATTTCTCGATTTTGTCCGGTACGTCATGTCCGGATACGATACCGACATAGTCGGCAGGAACCAGGTTGGCTTCATCGGCAATTCCAACGGTAAATGCCTGACGGAGTTTGATGTTGTCGGATGTCTTATGACGAACACCGATATTGATCTGCAGGCGGTTGGAATTTACGATGCCGCCGTATGCCACATTCATGGCGTCCGGTGTGCCGTCTTCTCCATAAGATGCTACGATCAGGACAGGCTGTGGGTAAATAAATGGTTTTGCTCCTAAATCTTTTCTCATGTTTCTATAACTCCTTTCTTTATTCTGAACGAAGCGCTGTTACAGGATCGCTCTTAGCGGCCTTTCTAGATGGAATCAGGCCTCCAATCAGTGTCAGGATGACACTTAAAGTGATCAGGATAACCGCTCCCATAACCGGAAGCTGAGCGTTGACGTTCGTTGTGCCGGCGATGTTATGGATCAGCATATTTCCTGGTATCAGCAGAAGCAGTGTGATCACAATGCCAAGGACGCCGGCAAGCAGGCCGATAATAAAGGTTTCGGCATTGAATACCTGTGATATGTTATGTTTCGATGCCCCGATGGCACGAAGGATACCGATTTCTTTTTTGCGCTCCAGAACGCTGATGTAAGTGATGACTCCGATCATAATGGAAGATACAACAAGAGAAATCGCGACAAAGGCGATCAGGACATAGCTGATCACATTGATAATGTCTGTGACAGAAGACATCAGAGTTCCCACATAATCGGTGTAGGAGATCACTTTGTCCTCATCAGTCTTTTCCATACGTGCATTGTAATCATCCAGGATTTCAATGACTTTTTCCTTGTTTTCAAAATCCTTTGGATAAATGTTGATGCCGCTTGGCTCGTCAAAGTCTGCATATCCCAGTTTCTGCAGGTTGTTTTCGTAAGTAGAAGTATCGGAGGTCATAAGAGACATCATAAGTTCGGACAGTTCTTCTTCGTTCATATTCATCTGAATGGCATCCTGGAATTTGGACGCATCAATCTGAATGGCGTTCTGAAAGTTATTTGCCAGGCTGCTCATCTGCTGCTGCATAGCAGAACTGATCTGCTTCTGCAGGGATTTGGAAATTGTCTGGGCATACTGCTGCATGGCAGACTGCATCTGCTTTTCCAGGTTCTGCTGGAACTGGTCCGCAAGACCACTGGACTGGATGATGCCGGACATGCCGTTTTGCAGGAGAGACTGGGCGTCATCTGTCTGCAGGTAGGCCATGAAATACGTATCCATGTTTTCTTCATCGGTCAGATTGTTTTTCTTCAGGTAGGATTCAAATCCGGAAGTCAGCTGATCACTGAGCTTTGTCACCTGATCTTCGTCCAGTTCCAGATCCATTCCTTCAAAAAGGGCATCAGTGTCAATGGAAGGCATGGAAGAAGTATCAATCTGGATGCCGCTTAAATCAAGACTGCCTGCGCCGGCGCCAAGTTTGCTCTGGTCGATGGAGAACGCCTGTTTTAGTTTGTCAGTGTCAACAGTAAATAAAGAGTTCATATCCAGCTGACTGCTCTTCTTATCATCGAATTTTTTGCCTGTAAAGACATCAACATCCGGCTGATCCAGCTGTTTTTTTACAATCTCACTGGACTGTGCTTCTTCGATGACATGATCGGTCAGGGAAGCCGGATAGTAAATTCCGGAAGACATCATAGTGGCAGTTGCATCCTCGCTTGGCTGGACAATGCCGACAATGGTCAGATCCTCGCTTTTATCCAGAACCTTTTTCATATAATTGGTATCGTCTGTTTTATCTCTGTATACATTGTACTGCTTGTCGTACTGATAGCAGTCGCTTGGATTTACAATCTTAAATTTTGTATTCAAAATATCGTCATAGGAATAAGAGGAGGAAATATCATCTGGTACTTTTACGGTTTCCTCTTTTGAAAATTCCTCGATCATCTTATCCAGTTCATCATAATCCCGGAGTCCCAGCGTATACAGCATAAAATCACTGATATTTCCGTTTCCTGTGAGGACCAGGACACATTCGTTGTATTTCTTCGGCCATCTGCCTGCTTTTACATCATACTGGTCTTTATAAAGACTGTCCTTGCCGGGCATCTGAAAAAATACATTGGTACTCATCATGGACGACATCAAACTGTTGCTGCTGGTGGAAGATCCAAGTCCCAGAGATGAGAAGGAATTATCCGGATGTACCTGTCGTATGTTTTTTGTGTCTGAGCTGTATATCTGAGGCGACACGTCATACGTATATTCCACGGCATTGGTATAATTATCAATTTTACTGTCGCCGCTGTCGAAATACTGTTTTAAAGATGCCAGGTCGTTGGAACCGATCTTTGAAAACATATTGGTGATCATTTCTGAAACATGAACCTGGGCTGCTTTTTTCGATTCGGTTTCTTTGTTTTCTTTTTCTTTGTCACTGCCGCTTTGCTGGGCATCGCCCATCATGGAAGTCAGATCAAAGCCTGTGCTTTGAATCTGCAGCGGATATTCGGATAACGTCTCTTCCTCAATGGACTGGATGTACTGATTGACGCCGGTAGAAAGAGACAGAATCAGAGCGATGCCGATGATGCCGATCGAACCGGCAAAGGAAGTCAGGATCGTTCTGGCTTTTTTTGTTTTCAGGTTGTTAAAACTTAGGGATAGTGCGGTCAGGAATGACATGGAGGATTTTCCCATGTTCTTGTGTTCCGGCTCCATCCAGTGAGTTGGTTTCAGTTCCAGAGGATCAGAGTCACTGCGGATTTTTCCATCCCGCAGTTCTACGATACGGGTTGCGTAAGCCTGCGCCAGTTCAGGGTTATGAGTGACCATAACGACCAGACGGTCCTTTGCCACTTCTTTCAAAAGATCCATAACCTGAACACTGGTGTCACTGTCCAGGGCGCCGGTAGGTTCGTCCGCCAGAAGAATATCCGGATTGTTGACCAGGGCACGGGCGATGGCAACTCTCTGCATCTGGCCCCCGGAAAGCTGATTTGGTTTTTTATGAATCTGTTCGCCCAGTCCCACTTCTTCTAGGGCTTCGACAGCCCGCTGTCTGCGTTCTGACTTGGAAATGCCGGAGATTGTCAGGGCAAGTTCCACATTGGATAGAATGTCCTGATGGGGGATCAGGTTATAGGACTGAAACACGAATCCAATGGTATGGTTCCGGTAAGAATCCCAGTCCTTGTCTTTATAATTTTTGGTAGAAATTTCGTTGATGACCAGATCTCCGCTGTCATACTGATCCAGACCGCCGATAATGTTGAGCAGTGTTGTTTTTCCGGAACCGCTGGGGCCCAGGATTGCAACAAACTCATTATCCCGTAAGTTCAGACTTACGTGGTCCAGCGCTTTCTGTACCAGATCTCCGGTCCGATATTCTTTGTAAATATCTTTGATTTGCAGCATAAAGTCTTATACCTTCTTTCTGTGTCAAGTTTTGCAAAGAACTGTGATTCAAAACAAGGGTTTAGAATACGTTTTACTTTAGATATTAAGATACTCTATATTATAATAGAGATGGGAAAAAAGTAAACGGAAAAAGCATTTTTTTCCATCGATAAAGGAAGTCGAGATGTTTGGTAAAGATGCATAAAAATTACAAAAATCGACATGTAGTTATATGAATATGTTATAATTTAGGAAGTGATATTAACAAAAAAGTATGAATGAGAGGGAAGGTTATGGGAAGAAAGAAATTATTATTTTCACCAGTAGGAGGAACAGATCCAATATCAAATTTCAGAGATGGCGCATTGCTCCATATCTGCCGTGTATATCAGCCGGATATTGTATATTTATATTTGTCGAAAGAAATGTGTGAGGCTCAGGAAAAGGATGACAGATATCGATTTTGTTTGAGAAAACTAGGAGAGAAGCTGGATCATACATTTCAGATTATAACGATTGAAAAACCGGAACTGGAAGATGTCCAGATTTTTGATGCATTTATTCTGGAATACAGAGAATTGTTGAAAGAGCTTCAGAAACAGTATCCGGATTGTGAAATATTATTGAATGTATCGTCAGGAACGCCCGCTATGAAGAGTGCGCTGCAAATTTTAGCGGCAACCGGCGAAACGAAGATGCAGCCAATTCAGGTAAGCACTCCACAGAAGGGAATCAACCCTCGTTTAGAAGACAGGGAAAATTATGATGTGGATACTTACTGGGAATTAAACGAAGACAATGAGGATGGCTTTGAAAACCGCTGTATGGAATCGAAGAATTTCTATCTTGTGGATGAAATACGAAAAGAGACGATTATAAAACAGATCAGAGCATACGATTATGTAGCAGCTTTGACAATAGCAGAAGAGATGACGGCACCATTATCTGAGGAGATTTTAGCGATGCTTCGGGCAGCGAGCTGCCGCTTAAAGTTAAATATTCATGGAATTGATCAGGAATTGAAGCCGTATGGCATTCAGTTTCTCCCGATTCGGGATGATAATGTACGGGGGATTTTTGAATATGTTCTGAATTTGGAAATCAAAGTGAAAAAAGAAGAATATGCAGATTTTGTCAGGGCGATTACCCCGGTAGTATTAGAACTGTTTGAGATTGCGTTGAAAGAATATGGAGGGATTGACTGGAAACAGTATTGTTATAGGACAAAAAAAGATGGACAGTGGAAATGGGATATCAATAAATTAAAACAAAATGTATCTGTATGGGAGGCATTAAATACTTATCCGAATGGTTTTTCCAGAAAGGATATTTCTGCAGATCATATTTTGAAGATAATGAGGAATTTATTGAAGAATTCAACCATGCTGCAATTATCAGAAAAAATTCGTAAGATTGAAAAAAATGTCCGCAATATACCGGCCCATAATCTGGTTTCTGTAACAGAGGCATGGGTAAAACGGAAGTGTGGTTATATTCCGGTAGAGATTTTTGAACTGCTGAAACAATATGTGAAGAAATTACATTTTAAGATTGCGGATGAAGATTGGAATTCTTATGATGTTATGAATCAAATGATAATAGAAAAAATACAGGGATGAGAACGATGATAACAGAACTAACTTTAAAAGTAGCGTATGATGCGCAGGATACACTGGACTATCATATTGCTTCAACGATGCACGGAATTTTGATGGAATATTTAGAAAAGAGTTACGGAGACGCAATGCATCAGGATGTATTGAAGCCGTATTCTCAAACTGTATTTGATATGACTGCAAATAGTTTTTGCTGGAGAATTTGTACTTTGACAAAAGAAGCAGAAGAAAAAATCATTCGCCCAATTATGGAAGAGGATGAATTTTTCTTAAAATATAAGCAGCTGAAACTCAAAGTGAGAGAAAAACAAGCGAAATATGTATCCTACGAGGAGTTGATCACAACATATTATTTCGAAAAACAACCGAGAGTACTCCGTATGGAATTCTATTCTCCGACATCTTTTAAAAGTCATGGAGAGTATGTGTTTCTTCCATCAATTCGGTTGATATTCCAAAGTTTGATGAATAAATATGACAGTTTTTCAACAGATACTGCAATTGGAAATGATGAAATTCTGGATCAGATAGAGGAAAATGTAAGAATAACGGGTTACCGGCTCAGAAGTGTAAAATTCTCTTTGGAGGGAATCCGGATTCCGGCTTTTATGGGGACAATTACCATGTATATAAAGGGACCGCAGCAGCTGGTAAATTTAGTCAGAATGATGGCAGAGTTTGGACAATATTCCGGGATTGGAATAAAAACGTCTCTGGGAATGGGTGCATATAAGATAAAGGAAGGATTTAAGAATGACAAAAGATCAAATCAGAATCGTTGCAGGAGCACTGCTCCATGATATAGGCAAAGTACTGTATCGGAGCAGCGATGGAAGAAATCACAGCGAGAGTGGATATGATTTCTTAAAAAAAGAAATACGGATAGATGATACAGAAATATTAAATCAGATTCGATATCATCACGGGAAAAATCTGGGAGCAGCGTCGATACAGCCGGATTCACTCGCTTATATTACATACATTGCAGATAATATCGCCTCTGCAGCGGATCGGAGAGAGAAAGATCAGGGAGAACGGGGCTTTGACCGGAAAGTGCCTCTGGAAAGTATTTTTAATATTTTGAGAGGCAATCACCAGGATTTTTGTTATCAGCCGCGTATGCTGGGAGATGAAAGCGGTATTAACTATCCGACAGAAGACAAAATTGAATATCGGGAAAATTTTTATACAGAGATTTCTCAAAAAATAAAAGAATGTCTGCAGGAGTTTGCTTACGATAAAAATTATTTGAATTCATTGCTGGAGATCCTGGAGGCAGCATTATCGTTTGTACCATCTTCCACATCTCTGCAGGAGAGAGCAGATATTTCGCTGTACGATCATGTCAAGCTGACCGCAGCAGCTGCAAGCTGTATTTATTTATATCTGCAGGAAAAAGGAATCAAGGATTATCAGACCGTTTTATTGAAGGAAGCAGAGCAATTCTATGAAGAAAAAGTCTTTATGATTTACAGTATGGATCTTTCTGGTATTCAGGACTTCATTTATACAATAACCAGTAAAGGCGCATTAAAAGGCTTAAGAGCCAGATCGTTCTATCTTGAAATTATGATGGAACATATGATAGATGAATTGCTGGAGAAAGTTTCTTTGTCAAGAGTTAATCTGCTGTATTCCGGAGGCGGTCACTGTTATTTACTGCTTGCCAATACAGAGGAAATAAAGGGGCAGTTAGCGGTATTTGAGAAGGAAGTAAATCAATGGTTTTTGGAAACCTTTCAAACGGATTTATTTGCAGGATGCGGATTTGCAGTATGCAGCGCGGCGGATTTGAAAAATCAGCCGGAAGGAAGCTATCAGAAAATTTTCCGGACAATCACGAGGCGAATATCTGATCAAAAAATGAATCGATATACATATAAGGATTTATTGTATTTGAATCAAAAAGAACAAATCCCGGGAGAAAGAGAGTGCAAGATATGTCATAGGACAGATTTGCTGCGGGAGGATAATCAGTGTGAAATATGCTGGTCATTGGAACAAATGGCAGTACAGATTATGGAAAATCAGTTCTTTATTGTATCGTCAGAGAAGAAAGGAATCTCCCTGCCTCTGCCATTGGGACGATATCTGACAACAGAAAAGAAAGAAGAAGATGTGAGACAGAGGATGAAGGAGGATCTGTCTTATATTCGGACGTATGGGAAGAATAAATTTTATTCAGGATATTCTGTTGCAACAAAATTATGGGTAGGAGATTATCATTATAAAACCGGATGCAGTTTTCAGGATCTGGCGGACTGTGCCCAGGGAATTGAAAGAATTGCAGTTTTACGGGCGGATGTCGATAATTTAGGAGAGGCATTTGTTTCCGGCTTTGCGAATGAGGAAAATCATAACAGATATGTTACATTATCCAGAACATCTACTTTTTCCAGAAAATTATCTTTGTTTTTTAAATATTACATTAATAACCTTTTGGAGCAGGGATCATTTTATTTGAAGGAAAAAGAAGATAAGAGAAGAGCTGCAGTTATCGTATATTCCGGCGGTGATGATTTGTTTGTTGTGGGAAGCTGGGACGATATTATCGGCTTTGCTGTTGATTTGTACTACAGCCTGAAAAAATATTCGCAGGGGACGCTTACGATATCAGGAGGAATCGGAATCTATCCTCCTAAATTCCCGATTTCTGTAATGGCAAAACAGACAGGAGCATTAGAAGATGCGGCAAAAGAAGTAGACGGGAAAAATGCGATTACTTTATTTGATGAAAGATATTCCTTCCATTGGAGTGAACTGATTCAGGAAGTCATAGAAGAAAAAGTACAGCTGATACAATCTTATCTGGATGAGTTTGCGGCAGAAAGAGGCAAAGCGTTTCTGTATCGGGTATTAGAGTTGGTGAGAGCCAGATGGATGGAGGAAGATGGTAAAATCAACATTGCCAGATTCGCTTATCAATTATCACGGATTGAACCTTCAGAGAATGCTTCGGGGGAACAGAAGGAACTGTATCACAGATTTTCAAAATCCATGTATCAGTGGATACAGGAAGAGAAAGATTCCAGACAATTAGAATTGGCAATTTATTTGTATATATATCAGGCAAGGGAGAAGGAAGGAGAGTACAATGGCGAAGATTGATAAATTAACGTATGTGGATCAGGCCGAAAAAGTTATAAAAAACATGAGGGTGAAGAATAGAAATGGGAGTTATAGAATAAGTCTGACAACATCTAAAATCAGAAATATTCTTTCTTTGGTCACAGGAATATACAATCAGGTAATTCATGAGACTAACGATGAACTTTCAGAAGAGATTTGTGAAGAAATTCAGTATTTACGGCTGAGAATTGTGTATGAGGCAGGAAGGGATCAGGATGTCATGAATTTTATGAATCAGGCAAAGCTTCTTGAAAACATACAGAGTATAGGGAAAAGCAGAGAGCAGCTGCTGTTGTTTTGCAGATACATGGAAGCGTTAGTTGCGTATCACAGATTTTATGGCGGAAGAGATGCATAGGAGGATAGAAAAATGTATGGTAAGATAAAAATTTCTGGGACAATAACAGTTGAAAACGGAATGCACATTGGGGGATCATCTCAATTTGCTGCGATAGGAGCAGTGGATTCACCGGTGATTCGGGATCGCCAGAGTGACCTTCCGATGATACCAGGGAGCAGCCTGAAAGGGAAAATGAGGACTTTGCTGGCAAAACAGTATTCACAGACAGCTATTTTAAAACAACACGATGAGGATCCGGAAATTGTACTAAGGTTATTTGGAAATTCGAAAAAAGGAGATGGAAAACGAGCAAGCCGGCTGATCTTTTCTGATATGATTTTGAGCAATATGGATGAATTGAGAGAAATGGAGATTCATTCTGCGACAGAAATTAAATTTGAAAATACAATTAATCGTGCAACTGCTATTGCGAATCCAAGGCAGATTGAAAGGGTCATTAGAGGGTCCAAATTTCAATTGGATTTGATTTATGATGTCATGAAAGAAGAGGAAATTACAGAAGATATGGCTGCAATCAAACAGGGATTTGAGCTGCTCCAATATGATTATCTGGGAGGAAACGGAACGAGAGGATATGGAAAAATCAAGTTTTCCGATTTATCAGCGAAATGTGTTGTAGGGAATGTATCAGCGGATATTATAAATCAATGCAATGAAATTATGAAAGGTGAATAGAATGAATTTTAAAATATGCAAAATGCATTTTTCCACCGGGCTGCATATCGGCAAAGGACTACTGACAGACGGCGAACCTGTATTCTATGCGGATACGTTATTTTCTGCATTATGCCATGAGGCGTTAAAAATGGAGAGTCTGGAAAGACTGCTGCAGTATTGCAGAGAGGGGCGATTGAAATTATCCGATGGGATGCCATTTATTCAGGATGAACTGTACCTGCCGAAACCTCTTTTTCGAGTAGAAACAGATGAAGAGGGAAACTCTAAAGTGAAAAAATTATTCAAAAAATTAAAATATATTCCAGTGGGAAAATTTGAAGAATATATCCAGGGGAATTTGGATGTCCAAAAGGAAAAAGAAAAATATGACGGTCTGGGGAAATTTCAGATGACACAGAAGGTATCTGTGGCTCGCGAAGAAGAGCCGGAGCCTTATTTCGTAGGATCGTATCATTTTCAAAAAGATACAGGCTTGTATGTGATAGTTGCTTACGACACAGAAGAAGTTTTTGAATTCCTGATGGAATTGATGAGAGCATTAGAGTATAGCGGAATTGGCGGGAAAAGAACCAGTGGATATGGAAAATTTCAATTGGAATGTTCTGATCTGCCATTGGAACTGGGAGAACGGATCAATATTGAAAAATATTCTTTGAAAATGCTGGTATCTCTTGCATTACCAAAAGAGGATGAATTAAAAAAGGCGTGCAGTGATGCTAATTTTCAAGTGATAAAAAGAAGCGGGTTTGTCGCATCTGATACATATGCAGAGCATTTACAGCGAAAAAAAGATTTTTATGCTTTTGCAGGCGGATCTTGTTTTCATGACACTTTTGATGGAGATATCTACGATGTTTCTCTGGGTGGAAGGCATTCGGTGTATAAATATGCAATACCTGTTTTTGTGGGGGTGAAATAATGGGACAATATTTAAAATCCTATAGGGTGATTTTGACAACCAAAAGTCCTGTGTATGTTGCTTCAGGAGAAAAGGTGCAGAAAAAACAATATGTTCTGAATCGAAGCGAAAAAAAGATTTATTTGCCGGACATGAAAAAGGTATACAGCGCAATGCAGAAAAAGAGAATGGGACAAGCTTATGAAAGATATTTGCTGAGTCGAAATGAAAAAGATTTTGCAAGATGGATGCAGAAACAGAGGATTTCAGAGAAGGAATATCTTTCATGGATGCGGTATCAGTTAGACTGTTCTGATGTAGTATTAACACGAGAAACAAATGATTTGTTATTATGTGTAAAAGATCCTTACGGTATGCCATATATACCAGGCAGCAGTTTAAAGGGCGCACTGCGGACCATTTTGCTGGCAGATGAACTGTTGTATGATCCAGATAAGAAAAGAAATGCACAAAGGATTATTAAAAAAGGGTTAAAAGAATCCAGGCCAGGTAAAAGATATCTGGGAAGAGAAATGAAAGAAATTGAACAACAGATATTTCATTTACTGGAATATAAGACAGATCAGAGAAATTCTGTCCAGGATATTATGAGGGGTATCATAATCAGTGACAGCAAGCCGCTTTCCTTAAGTGATCTGACCGTTTGTCAGCAAATTGACAGTAATGTCAAAGGCACAAAGAAACGTCTTCCAATCATGAGAGAGTGTATACGTCCGGGGCGGAAAATAGAATTTACCATGACAATTGATGAGAGTATGAATCAGGCTACGGATGAAACAATTCTGACTGCGGTTAATAATTTCCTGGAAATTTACCAAAAGTTTTTGCTTAAATTTAAGATGCAGGACAATGCAGAAAATATGATTTACATTGGCGGAGCAGTCGGATTTGTAAGTAAAACAATTTTATATGATATTTTCGAGCAGGATGAAGCAGTTGAGTATGTGGGTGAGATTTTCGGAAAAACATTGGCAAGGCGAATTGCCGAGCAGCATAAACACTATTTGGATAGCGGAATGGGAGCATCGCCTCATGCAATACGAGGAACAGAGTGTGAAGGAAGGGAGTGTGTATTTGGAAAATGTGAGATTCAAATGGAAGAATTGTGATTTTGCGCCGATGCTCATAATTAGCGGTCTGGAGACAATTTTGGAAGAAAGTTTAAGAGGCAGATTTCGCCCATTTTGTTTTCAGCCGCAAAATATGGCGGCAGGCGGCGAAAACAGGGAGCTGCAGAGAGCGGGATTTAGGTAATTAGAACCCCGACAGGGGACGAGAATAATTAAGTGCTAACCGATGTTTTTAAAGGAAAACATTTAGGTAATTAGAACCCCGACAGGGGACGAGAATTTTTTAACGTTTTCAATGTTAAATAATTCGATCTTGAATTTAGGTAATTAGAACCCCGACAGGGGACGAGAATTGAGAGTGGTAACTCAAATATTCACCCCCTCTCTATTTAGGTAATTAGAACCCCGACAGGGGACGAGAATTCTAAATATCCATGCTGAATAGCATAGTCGCTTGCTATTTAGGTAATTAGAACCCCGACAGGGGACGAGAATTTCCAACTTGTACACAAGTCAGAATAATAACACCATTTAGGTAATTAGAACCCCGACAGGGGACGAGAATAATTACATCTTTATTTTGCCCCGCTGTAACCATATTTAGGTAATTAGAACCCCGACAGGGGACGAGAATCAGAACACAAGGCATAAACGGAAAATATAAACCGATTTAGGTAATTAGAACCCCGACAGGGGACGAGAAGAAGTTTCAGAAACTTTCCAAGCAAGACCACCAGCTAAATTTAGATAATTAGAACCCCCGACAGGGGACGAAAACTGTTTTGCCGTCCCCGGCTTGCCTCTCTCTTAACTATTTAGATAATTAGAACCCCGACAGGGGACGAAAACTCTTGCGCCTAATCCTCTAACTACTGTTCTATTGTTTAATTTAGATAATTAGAACCCCGACAGGGGACGAAAACAGCTTTTCATTTCCCTTACCTCCTTAACTTATCTTATTTAGATAATTAGAACCCCGACAGGGGACGAAAACGACTAACTTCTGAAAATATTCTATAATAAAAATACATTTAGATAATTAGAACCCCGACAGGGGACGGAATATTTCTTAATGCGAAAAGGAGGAGAGGAATATGGAATCCAATATTTTATACGGTATCGGATATATTATTGGAGTTGCTGCAGCTGGATTTCCAATCATAGTAATATATGGCGGCTTTTTGTGTTTGATAGTTGAGTTAATTAAGTCATTGTTTGGGAAATAATAAGGAATGGGCACTGGAAATCCCAAAGTGGCAATATTGCACCGCAGAATATGAAATGATAAAATGAATAAGAGGGGGTTATATGACAGCTATTAGGAAGATAATGGCGGATATTATGAGTGAAAGAAATTTGATTTTGGCATATAAGTTGGAGGTATAACTATGTATAAATACGAAATTATAATCTATTGGAGCCAGGAAGATGATTGCTATATCGCAGAAGTCCCTGAATTGCCGGGATGTATGTCAGATGGGAAAACCCAGATGGAAGCTTTGAAAAATTCTCAGGTTGTTATTTCTGAGTGGATTGAGACAGCCAAAGAGACGGGAAGAAAGATACCAGAACCAAAAGGTAAACGATTATATGCTTAAAATAAAAACTCCTGAATCTGCAGGAGTTTTTGTGTTTATAACAATTAAGAGGAAAGCAAAAAATGCTGTCTGAACGGAGGTGTGCTATGTCTTGCTTATATATTACAGAGAATGGTGCGAAAGTTGGGATTGAAGGTGGCAGATTCAGCGTCAAATGTAAAAATGGAATGGATCGATATATCCCAAAAGAATCGGTGGATTCAATTATAATATTTGGCAATGTAAATTTGACGGTACCATGTCTACGGGAATGTATGGAAAGAGGAATTTCCGTTTCTTTATTTTCAACCACTGGAAGATATTTTGGAAGAATCGAGTCAACAAGTCATATAAATGCCAGACGTTTAAGAAGACAGGTCCATATGAGTGAGAATGAAGAGGATAAACTGATTTTCTCAAAAAAGATTATAGAGAACAAGATACATAACCAGAGAGTACTGCTGACTCGTTATGCAAGAAATTCTGACAGTAATATTTCTGATCAGGTTAAAGCAATTAAAATTCATGAGAAAAAGATTCAGCAGTGTTCGAGTATAGAGCAGATTATGGGGTATGAGGGAAACGCATCACGGCAGTATTTTGCTGCATTAAGCAATATGATAGCAGATGAATTTAAATTTAAGGGAAGGAGCAAGAGACCCCCGAAAGATCCTTTTAATTCTATGATTAGCTTAGGGTATACAATTCTGCTGTATGAAATTATGGGAGAAATTGAAAATAGAGGACTGTCTCCTTATATTGGATTTATGCATAAGGATGCTGAGAATCATCCAACATTAGCCAGTGATTTATTAGAAGAATGGAGAGCTGTCATTATAGATGCAACGGTAATGAGTTTAATTCAGGGTAATGAAATACAGCTGGAAGAATTTCAAAAAGATCAGGATACCGGTGCCGTCATTATAGGGAAAAAGGGTATTAATATTTTCTTGAAGAAATTAGAAAAGAAATTGCAAAGTAATATGAATTATCTGGAATACCTGGAACACCCGGTTAGTTTCCGACGAGCTATCTGGTGGCAGGTCACGAAACTGATTCGTTGTATAGATAATGGAACTTTTGAAGAATATCAGCCAATAAGGATACGATAGATATGGATTTTTTTGAATTTGAAGAAATAGAAGAAGAGAGAAATATAAAATATCTGATTCTCATCATTTATGATATTTCAGATAATAAGCAGCGACTGAAACTCGCGAAGTATTTAGAGAGTTATGGAGTTCGTGTGCAGAAATCAGCGTTTGAAGCCCGTCTGGATAAGAAAAAATACAAACAGTTATTAGAGGGATTAGATAAAATTTTGAACAAAGAAGATAATGTCAGAGTTTATAAGATGAAAGATTATGAAGAAGTGCGAACATATGGCGATGAAGTGTTTGCAGATGATGGAGATTATATTATTATCTAATCTACTACAGATAAGGAAAAATGGGAAAGAAGAACTCTCATCGTGTGATTATGTCATTTTTCGGAACTGAGACAGCCAAAGAGCCAGGAAGATAATATAAAAGGGAGCCGCTGCCCATAGATGATATCTCATCTGTTTTGCAGCGGCTCTGATGAAAGGGCTCTATTCGTGATGATTTCTTCTGCTGTTATGTGAACTCCGGGAATGACGTTCGCCGGAGTTGTTTTGCGTGCTCTGGCGGTGATGACCGGAAGAAGTGCTTTGTGTGCTTTGGTGATGACGGCTGGTGGAGGCAGTATGTGTCTCCTGATGGTGTGTGCTGGCCGCAGATGTATTCTGCCTGTTTGTCTGCTGTTCGGAATGATGCTGACCGGATTTATCCTCTTCGCCGGATAAGGAGTGTATGAGATCATGGATCTCTTTCATGGTCATGTCTTTGACCTCTTCTGCTGTGATGTCAGAGCCGAGAGACTGAAGTTTCAGGAAAGCCTGATATTTGCCGGAAGAAAGTCCCAGATGATGGGCTTCCTCTGTATCTTCGTGATCTGCCATGTAACAGTAAGTGTTCTGATTTTCCTTGGCGGAAGTTTCAGCGTGGGAGTATATGCGTCTGCACTGTCTGGTGTTTTTTCCGGATACTGTAATCGTTAGAACTTCATCTCCGGCCAACAAGTCTTTGATACGGTCTGATGCAACAATTTTATCAATGGCATCATCACAATCCATATATTTGACCTCTAGCGAGGAAGCCAGTTCTTTGCCGTCTGAGTTATAACCGGTTACGGATAAAACCCTGTTGAAACGGTTGACACTCAGTTCCAGGGAAGGATTGATATCAATGCTGATGGCTGCGGTAGGAGTGAAATAAAGCCGCCAGCCTCCAAAACCGATCAAAAGGAAAAACAGACAGAAAGAAGCAAGAGCAATATAACGGTATCTGGCTGGTCTCTTTTGAGAAAGAGTTTTTCGCTGTTCCTGAAGGAATGCCTTGGTACCATTTTTCAAAGATTCTTCTGCATGGATCTGCTGGAATGCTTCGTGGATTTTATTCTTCATATTCATCGCCTCCTAACTTAGTTTTCAGTATCTTTTTGGAGCGGGTTAGGAGCGTATAAACGGTATTCACATTTTTCCCAAGAATCTTACTGATCTGAGGCGCTGTATATCCTTCATAAAAATGCAGATAAACTACGTCTTTATATTTTTTTGGAAGAGATAAAACAGCTTCCAGGACATCCCGGTGATCCTGTGCCGCAGGAGCCGGCTGATTGATAACCTGATCTATGGATACAGTTCGTTTACGAAAAAAACTTTTTAGCAGATCTTTACAGGCATTGATCGTTACACGAATCAGCCAGGCTTTTTCATGTTCTCTGTTTTCAAATTCAACAGAACTAAGGGCATATTTCAGGAAAACTGTTTGAAATATGTCCTCAGTGTCTGCGTAGTTTTTCAAATGTAACATGCAAAGCCGCCGGATCATATCAGAATAATCATCGACTGCCCTGTTGATTTCTGCTTCGCTCCGCATAGTTGTCTGATCCTCTATCTGTGGCATCCTTCACCGGAGTGATGATGCCGGCTGGTGTTATGGTGAGAGTTTGTCTGTTTCTTCTGGGAAGTACAGTGATCACAGATGCCGTCACGATTCTGATCCGTATAGTATTGGCAGCGTCCGGAAGAAGTCTGCTTTTTCTGAGAAGCACAGTGGTCGCAGATGCCGTCATGATTCTGATCCGTATAGTACTGGCAGCGTCCGGAAGAGGCCTGTTGTTTCTGAGAGACGCAGTGATCGCAGACTCCGTCATGATTTTTATCGGTATAGTATGGACACTGGCTGACAGATTTCTGGCTGGTCCTGGCTGTTGCCTGGCTGGCTGTATCTGTGGAAGCCGCCGGAGCAGCGGTTGTGGCAGCGGCAGTGCTTTCTGTGGATTGTGCCGTTGTGGCAGCAGCAGTGCTTTCCGTGGACTGCGCTGTGGCAGAAGTGCCGGAAGCATCATCAGAAACCGCAGTAGTCTCATAACTGCCGGTGTCATTATCCGGGGTCTGGCTGAATGCGTAGATGCAGACTGTGCCTAAAGAAAATACAAAGAGTGTGATCAAAATTCCCGTTATTAGTTTTTTCATAATGTATCCCTCCATTTGTATTGCTTTATTGGTTGTTTCACTATAAATACGATTGAGAGGGATAAAACCATTCACTTTTTTGAAAAAAATTCATTTGATTGTCTTTTTATTATATCGTAAAAAGAGAGAAGAGAATATGGAGAAATACAAAGAAATGGAAAAAACAGTTGACTCTTCCCTTAGGGCAGAGGCTATACTGAAATCAGATTCGGATCAGACATGTGCAGGGAGGGAGAAAAAGATGCTTTCTATTGGTGAATTTTCGAAAATATGTCAGGTGACAGTAAAGACACTGCGTCATTACGACAGGATCGGACTGCTGAAGCCGGTTTATGTAGACGATATGACAGGATACCGCTACTACAGCCGGGGGCAGATGGAGAAGATGCTTTTGATCCAGAGATTAAAACGTTATGGATTTTCACTGGAAGAGATTAGCAGTATCCTTCACTGTACGGAAAAGGGAGCGCTCCTTTCCAAAATGCTGCAGCAGAAAGACAGACTGAAACAGCAGAAACAGGATATGGAGCTGGCAATCAGTGAATTGACGGCTCATATGCAGAGTTATGAAAGGACGGGAGATCTTATGGATTATCAAAGAGGATACAAAATTGATCTGAAAGAAGCGCCGGAGAGAAATGTGATCGCGTGCCGGCAGAAAATGGGTGTCGATGAATTCGGAAAATATTACAGCACACTATATGAAAGGGTGCCAAAAGAACGGGTGACGCCAAATGGTGTGACAGGAGCCGTATATTACGATAAGGAATTTGACCGGGAGAACTCAGATATTGAGCTGATCGTCGGAATCAGGGAAAGAGAAAAAGCAGACAGGGTTATGAAAGCAGGACTGTGCGCCATGACAGTGCATAAGGGACCATATTCTTCTCTGTCAGAGGCGTATGGCGCCCTGGTGGACTGGATCGCGGAAAATGGCTATGAGTGGAACGGAGTGCCGTATGAGATTTATACAAAGACGCAGTTTGACAGTCTGGCTCCCCAGGATTGGGAAACAGAAGTCTATTTTCCTGTGAGAAAAAAATAAAATTCCGGTACAGACAGATTCTCTGAAATGGGAATGATCAAAATAAAGCCGCAGTCCTGCTGTTTATGGGACTGCGGTTTCGTCTGTGCCGGAGAAATAAACTGGAAACAATTTTATTCCTCTTCTGAGGCGTTTTCTTCATTGATTTCTTCATTTTCAACTTCTGCATTATCTTTGTATTTATCGTTTGATAATAAATTTATAATCTTTTCCATCCGGGTTATTTTTTCTTCCATTTTCCATATTTTCTTTTGCTGATACCATGCGAGGACAGGGAGAAATACAACAAAAATTCCATATGCAAAACCAATGGTCATAATAATTGCAAATAACATGTTCAGATTCCTTCTTTCTTACTTATACCAATGTTATACTATCATTCTCTTTTTGATACATCAAGGAGGAAGATTTAAAAAGAATGGAAAATCAATCAAAGAATTTTCCACTTACAAGTGGTAACTTTGTTCTTCATAAGGTACAATGTCGAGAAGCCCTGGAAACAGGAAAGAAAGTAAAAATTCCAAGAGATTAGGAAGAAGAAACTTGTCTTTTTCTGGAAATCAGATATACTTGTATGTAGGAAAAACAGGAACATAGGAGTATATATGGCAAGCAAATACGTACAAGTTTATACAGATTTGAAGAAAAAGATAGAAAACAGGGAACTGGAAATCGGACAGGCTCTTCCTGCGGAAGCAGAGCTGATGAGCCGGTATCAGGTGTCACGGGATACCATACGCAAGTCTCTGGGAATCCTGGAGAATCAGGGATATATTCAGAAAGCCAGAGGCAGGGTGGCAACAGTTGCCGGCAGGGGGAATTATACATTTCCTTTTGAGCGGATTGCCAGTTTTAAGGAACTGAACGCCCATCTGGACCGGCGGACGGAAACCAAAGTCGAGAATCTGGAGATTATCCTGGATCAGGACAGGATCATGGAGCTGTTTGAGGATGACGAGGAGAAGGAAATCTATGATCTGCTCCGTGTTCGAAGCATTGAGGGAGAAAGGGTGATCATTGACCATGATTACTTTAAAAGGAGCATTGTCCCTAATCTTCCGCTGAGAGCCTGCAGGGATTCTGTTTATGAGTATCTGGAGAAAGAGCAGGGCCTGGAGATCGGATACGCGACAAAGGAAATCTATGTGCAGGAAGCGGATGAGAAAGACCGGAAGTATCTGGATCTGAGGGAATACGGATTTGTTATCGTAACGAAAAGTTATACGTATACGAAGGAGAACCAATTGTTCCAGTATACGGAGTCAAGACATCGCCCAGACCACTTTAGATTTGTAGGAATTGCACAAAGATAGGGCAAAAAACTTATGAAGAACGCCAAAAATGCAATTGGCGTTCTTTTTTTGTGCAAAAAATATTGACTAACAAATACGTATATGATAATTTATAGTCAAACATATACGTATTTGTTAGAAGCGAAGAAAGAAGATTTGAGAGATGGAAATCATGTCTAAATTTACGAATGACGCCAAAAAGATGCTGGAGTTAGTTGGCGGCAGAGAGAACATTGTATCATTTACTCATTGTGCGACAAGAATGAGATTTGTACTGGCAGATGACAAGAAGGCAGATGTCAAAAGGATTGAGGCGCTTTCCTGTGTCAAAGGAAGTTTTACCCAGGGCGGACAGTTCCAGGTCATCATCGGAAATCAGGTATCTATGTTTTATGATGAATTTTCAGAGATCAGCAACATGGACGGAGTGAACAAACAGGAAGTGAAAAAGGCAGCAAAAGGGAATATGAACCTGCTTCAGAGAGCGGTGGCTAACCTGGCAGAAATTTTTGCTCCGATCATTCCTGCGATCATCGTTGGAGGTCTGATCCTTGGTTTCCGAAATATCATCGGAGATATTAAACTTCTGGAAGACGGAACAAAATCGATTACGGAAGTGTATCAGTTCTGGAAGGGAACTTATGATTTCTTATGGCTGATCGGTGAAGCGATCTTTACCTTCCTTCCGGTAGCGGTTACGTGGTCTGTATGTAAGAAAATGAATGTGGATCAGGTGCTGGGAATCGTGCTTGGTATTACTCTTGTATCTCCACAGCTGATGTCAGCCAGTGATTACGTTTCTGCAGTAGAGGCAGGGAAGGCTGTTCAGTACTGGGATTTTGGAGCTTTTCATATTAACATGGTCGGCTATCAGTCACAGGTAATCCCGGCAATCTTAGTCGGTCTGGTATTTTCTGTGATTTACCGGTTCCTGAAGAAACATGTGCCGGATGTTATTTCGATGATCGTTGTACCGTTCTGTTCTCTGGTGCCGTCTGTACTGCTGGCTCATACCATCATCGGACCATTCGGCCGTATGATCGGCGACGGACTTGCAAACATCATTATGGCAGGATTTAGTTCTTCTGCAGCATGGCTGTTCAGCGGTATTTACGGCTTCCTTTATCCGCTGCTGGTTATTACGGGACTGCATCATTCTATGCTGCCGATTGACCTTCAGACCGCGGCAACGATGGGTGGAATCTATACCTTCCCTGTGGTAGCGTTAAGCAACATCGCCCAGGCAACTGCAGTTATGGCATTTGTATTTGTCAACCGCAAAGATGCACAGATCAAAGAAGTTGGAATTCCATCTTTCATTTCCGGATATCTGGGAGTTACAGAGCCGGCTATGTTCGGTGTCAATCTGAAATATCTGTATCCGTTTATCGGTGCTATGATTGCCAGCGGAATCATGGGAATCGTATCAAGAAGTTTTGGAGTCATCGCCAACAGTGTAGGCGTCGGCGGAATCCCGGCGTTCCTGTCCATGAGGGGAGATAAGATTCCGGCATACATCCTTTGCATTTTAGCGGATATTGTGCTGGCGTTTATCATAACCGTCATATTATCCAGAACGAAACTAAAAGACTACGGCAATAAATAGACATCTGTGACAAGAGGAGAATAACATGAACTTGGGGAATAAAGTAGTATATCAGATTTATCCGAAATCTTTTCAGGATACAAACGGGGATGGAATCGGTGACCTGAAAGGAATTATAGAACATCTGGACTATCTGAAGGAACTGGGAGTGGATTATCTGTGGATATCACCGTTTTTTGTATCACCGCAGAATGACAACGGATATGACATCGCAGATTACAGAGATATTGATCCCATGTATGGAACCATGGAAGATTTTGAGCGCCTGGTGGAAGAGGCGAAAAAGAGAAATATATATCTGATGATGGATATGGTGTTTAATCATTGTTCCACAAAGCACGAATGGTTTCAGAAAGCACTGAAAGGAGATCCATATTACAGAGACTTTTTCATTTTCAGAAAAGGAAGAAACGGTCTGCCGCCGACTAACTGGGAATCCAATTTCGGGGGAAGCGCATGGAATTATCTTCCGGAAACAGATGAATACTATCTGCATCTGTTTCATGAAACCCAGGCGGATCTGAACTGGGAAAATCCGGAAGTAAGAAAAGCATGCTGTGATATTGTGAATTTCTGGATTGATAAAGGCGTGAAAGGATTTCGGTTTGATGTGATCAATCTGATTTCAAAGGAATGCTATGAGGATGATCTGAAAGGGAATGGAAAGCGGTTTTATACGGATGGACCAAGAATCCACGAATTCCTCCATGAATTAAACCGGGAAACCTTTGGAAAATATGATGATATCATTACGGTGGGAGAAATGGCGTCGACAACGCTGGAAAACAGCATCCGGTATTCCAATCCGGATTCAGAAGAGCTGTCCATGATTTTTAATTTCCATCATTTAAGGATTGACTATCCATCCGGAAATAAATGGGAAGTGCAGCCGTTCCGGTTCCATGATTTAAAGAAAAATCTGTTTATGTGGCAGAGAGAAATGGAAAAAGGCGGCGGATGGAACGCATTGTTCTGGTATAATCACGATCAGCCGAGAATTGTCTCCAGAATTGGAGACGAGGGCAGATACCGGAAAGAATCCGCAAAAATGCTGGCTACAACAATGCATGGCCTGCAGGGAACGCCGTATATCTACCAGGGTGAGGAGATCGGCATGACCAACGCTCATTTTACGGATATCAGCCAGTACCGGGATATTGAGACGCTGAATTATTACACGATCCTGAAGCAAAAAGGAAAACCGGAAGAAGAAATCTATGAAAGTTTCCGGAGAAAATCCAGGGATAATTCCAGAACGCCGATGCAGTGGGATGATACAAAAAATGCAGGATTTTCCACAGGAGAGCCATGGATTTCCGTAATCTCCAATTATAAGGAAATCAACACGCTGGACCGGGAAGAGGATGATTCCATTTTCCAGTATTACAGGAAGCTGATCCAGTTAAGGAAAACGGTACCGGTGATTGCGGATGGAACATTTGAAGCGCTGCTGGAAGACCATGACAGAATTCTTGCTTATAAGAGAGAAAATGACAGTCAGCTGCTTTATGTTTTCTGCAATTACTTTGCGGAAGATGTGGATGTGCCGTATGAGGTGCCGGAAGGATGCCGCTGCATCATATCCAACTACAATGAGGATATCAAACCAGAGGAACTGAGACTTCGTCCGTATGAGGCGGTTATGTTTTTGAAAGATAAATAGAGACACAGAAGGAGACCTTTTGCCGGCAAAGACCGCGGGAGGTCTTCTTTACTTTAAAAAGAATGACTTTTATAATAATGGGGAAAAACCAATATCTGCGTCAGGAAAGGAAGTGATCCTATGGATCTGATGGAAATGATCCGAAACCGAAGAAGCGTAAGGACATACAGGAAGGGGGAAATAGAGGAGGAGACCTTGAGGAAAGTTCTGGAAGCAGGGCTTCTGGCACCCAGCGGAAGAAACCGGCAGCCATGGGAGCTGATCGTGGTCCGGGATCCGCAGACCCTGAAACAGCTGTCAGAGTGCCGGGCCGGGGGAGCTGCCAGGATGCTTGCCAGTGCGGCAGCGGCTGTTGTGGTGACGGCGGATTCGGCTAAAACGGATGTATGGACGGAAGATTGTTCCAACGCCATGATGCTCATGCATCTGACAGCAGACGCCATGGGTCTTGGAAGCTGCTGGATCCAGGGAAGGCTCAGGGAAGCGCCGGATGGAAGAACTGCAGAAGAATATGTGAGAGAAATCCTGGGATATCCAGAAGACTTCCGGCTGGAGGCGATACTGTCCCTGGGACTGCCGGAAGAGCATCCGGAAGCAAAAACAGCTGCAAAAGAGCTGGAGAAAAAAGTCCATTGGGAACGGTATGAAGGTCAGGTGGAATGATGGAGAAAAACTATATGGCAGCTATAGCAGCCTGTTCTAATGGTCTGCCGGCAGGGAAGAGACAGGAACTTCAGCGGCTGGACAAACTTTTAGAACAAAATAATATTTCAGTCAGAATGAGCCGGTATTTATATGAAAAATCCGATGGGATCAGCGGAAGCGGACGGGAAAAAGCAGAAGAACTGATGGATTTCTTTGAAAATCCGGGAATCCGCTGTATTTTTGACGTATCCGGCGGGGATATGGCCAACGAGGTGCTGGGTTATCTTGACTATCAGAAGATCAGAGAAAGTCAGGCAGTGTTTTGGGGATACAGTGACCTTACCGTTCTTTTAAATGCTGTCTATGCAAAGACAGGGAAAGAATCCGTTTTGTATCAGGTACGGAATCTTTTGTATGATGATGGGCCGATCCGGCAGAAAGAGTTTTTTGGATGGATAAAAGAGAAAAAGGAAGCTCTTTTTTTGCTGAATGGAAACTTTGTCCAGGGAGACCATCTGGAAGGAACTGTCATCGGCGGAAATATCCGCTGTTTTCTGAAACTTGCAGGAACGCCTTATTTTCCGGATTTCAATGATAAAATTCTGTTTTTGGAGGCAAGAAGCGGACAGGTGCCGCAGATGACGACGTTTTTCAGTCAGCTGCAGCAGACGGGCGCATTCGATAAGATCAAAGGACTGATTCTTGGAACCTTTACACAGATGGAAGCCGCATCCAAAAATATTGTGCCGCTGGCGCTCCGGTATGTAAAAGAAGATCTCCCGGTGTTTTGGACATTGGAGGCAGGGCACGGCACGGACTCCAGAGCAGTGATCATCGGCGGACATGCGGTGACAGTCAGTGAAAGCCGAATCATGACAAAAAATTAAAAAATATTGCATACAAAAGACAGAAAGCCGCTGAAAAATAGGGAAATCTGATTTTTCAGCGGTTTTTCTGCGTCAAAATACCGAAAAATCTGCAATAGATGAATTTTGTTCATGTTTAAGATGAAAAGTGTTCATAGTTTCACTTTACTGTGCTAAATTTTGTAATATAATGGAGAAGACTGAAAAAAGCGAAAGAAGAAAAAGGGAGAGAAAACCATGAGCAATGGATTTGAGATCAGATGGCACGGACGAGGAGGACAAGGTGCCAAGACAGCGGCGCTGCTTCTGGCAGACGCTGCATTTAAAACTGGAAAATATGTGCAGGGCTTTCCGGAATATGGACCGGAGCGTATGGGAGCCCCGATTACTGCCTATAACAGGATCAGTGATCAGCCGATCCGTGTACATTCTAATATTTATACACCGGATTTGGTGGCGGTAGTGGATGAGACACTGCTGCGTTCTGTTGATGTAACGGACGGACTTAAAGAGGACGGGGCGGTGATCGTTAATTCACCAAAGAGTCCGGAAGAGATCCGGCCGATGCTGAAAGGTTATAAAGGAAAGGTATATACAGTGGACGCACGTAAGATTTCCGTGGAGGCTCTGGGTAAGTATTTCCCGAATTCTCCGATGCTGGCGGCTGCCGTTGCGGTAAGCGGTATTATGGAACATGATGCGTTCATTTCAGAGATGAGAAATTCTTATCAGCATAAATTTGCCAAGAAACCTGAGGTGATCAATGGCAATATGCTGGCACTGCAGCTGACTTATGACGCACTGAAGGATGTTGTATAAAATGAAAAAGAAGCTGGCAAAAGGAGAAAAAACAATGAGAACAGATATCAGCAGGATAAATGAGCAGACACCTTATCAGGAACTGACAGAAGGTCTGATGGTGTTTGCAGGAGGAACTTCAAAATATTTTGAGACAGGAGAGTGGAGAACAAGGACTCCGATTTTAAATCATGATCTGTGCAGACAGTGCATGGTCTGTTCCATGGTCTGTCCGGATTCCTGTATTCCGTTAAAAGATGGAGAAAGAGTTGAATTTGATTATAAACACTGTAAAGGCTGCGGAATCTGCGCGAAAGCATGTCCGTTTGACGCAATCGAAATGAAGGAGGGAAGATAAAATGGCTGTAAAAGATCGTATGTCAGGAAATGAGGCGGTGGCATTTGCAATCCGTCAGATCAATCCGGATGTTATGCCGGCGTTCCCGATCACACCTTCAACAGAGATTCCGCAGATGGTATCCACCTACATCGCCAATGGGGAGATTGATACGGAATTTATCCCGGTGGAGAGTGAGCATTCTGCCATGAGCGCAGCCATTGGATCTGAGGCGGCAGGAGCAAGAACTCTGACTGCCACGTCATCTGCCGGACTGGCTTATATGTGGGAAGAACTGCTGCTGGCGGCTTCCAACAGGATGCCGGTCGCGCTTGCTCTGGTTAACAGGGCGCTGTCAGGACCGATCAACATTAACTGTGACCATTCTGATGGTATGGGAGCGCGAGATACCGGATGGATCCAGATTTACGCAGAGAATAATCAGGAAGTCTATGATAACTTTATACAGGCGTATCCGATCGCGGAGGACCCGCAGGTTCACCTTCCGATCATGATCTGCCAGGATGGATTTATCACCAGCCATGCAGTAGAGAATATCGAACTGCTGGAAGACGGGGACGTAAAGGAATTTGTCGGAGAGTATGAGCCGGAAGAATTCCTTTTAAACCCGGGGAAACCGATTGCGGTAGGACCTTATTCTGTGACGAATTACGCAATGGAGGCGAAAAAGAATCAGGCAGACGCCCTGAAACGTTCCAAGGAAGTTATTTTAAAAGTGGCAGAGGAGTTTGAGAAAATCTCCGGCAGAAAATACGGGCTTTTTGAGGAATACCGCACAGAGGACGCAGATTATATTATGCTGATCATGGGTTCTGCGGCGGGAACCGCAAAACAGGCGGTGGATGACCTGAGGGAACAGGGAAAGAAAGCCGGAGTTATTAAACTTCGTGTATTCCGTCCGTTTCCGGCGGATGAACTGGCAGAAGCCTTAAAAGGAGCAAAAGCTGTAGCAGTCATGGACAGAACAGAAAGTTACAATGGAAACGGCGGACCTCTTGGAAGTGAAGTGACGGCAGGGCTGTATCGGAAGAAGATCATGGTTGAGACAGTCAATTATATCTATGGTCTTGGCGGCCGCGACTTTACCGTTCAGGAAGTTTATGACATCTTTGGAGAGCTGGAAGATTTCATAGAAAACGGAAAAGCACCAGAACAGTTTCAATATATCGGATTACGGAAATAGGAGGACTGCTGTGAGTAGTTATAATGTAAAAGAAATGATGAGTAAGAAGGATCGTCTGGCGCCAGGGCACAGAATGTGCGCAGGATGCGGGGCGACCATAGGAGTAAGAGCTGTTTTAAGAGCGCTGCATGAGGAGGATCATGCGGTGATCGCCAATGCCACCGGATGTCTGGAAGTATCTTCTTTCATGTATCCGTACACCGCATGGGAAGACAGCTATATCCATAATGCATTTGAAAATGCAGGGGCAACTTTAAGCGGAGTGGAAACGGCATATAAGGTTCTGAAGAAGAAAGGGAAACTGCCGGAAGATGAACATTTTAAATTCATTGCGTTTGGAGGGGACGGCGGAACCTATGATATCGGATTTCAGTCCTTATCCGGGGCAATGGAACGGGGACATGATATGGTCTATGTCTGTTATGATAACGGAGCATATATGAATACCGGAATCCAAAGGTCTTCCGCGACGCCGAGATTTGCGGATACGACAACGACACCGGCAGGAAAATGTTCCGATGGAAAGATGCAGAACAGAAAAGATCTTGCAAGTATTATCGCGGATCATGATGTGGCTTATGTAGGGCAGAGCACTTTCACTTTAAACTTTAACGACCTGCATCAGAAGGCGGAAAAAGCGATTTATACAGAAGGAGCCAGCTTCCTGAATATTATGACGCCATGCCCGAGAGGATGGAGATATCCGACGGAGGATATCATGGAAATCTGCCGTCTTGCGGTGGAAACATGCTACTGGCCGATGTTTGAAGTAGAACATGGAAAGTGGAGACTGACCTATGAGCCGAAAAAGAAACTTCCAATTGAAGATTTCTTAAGACCACAGGGACGGTTCAAACATTTATTCAAACCTGGAAATGAGCATCTGATCGAGCAGTTCCAGGCAGAGGTGGATCGAAGATGGGAAGATCTGCTGTATAAGTGCAATCGGTAAAAAGAGAGGATATATATGACATTATTGACATACCAGGTGTTTAAGACGATCGCAGAAGCGGGAAGCTTTCAAAAAGCAGCCGACCGTCTGGGATTAACGCCATCAGCAATCAGCCATACAATCTCATCCATGGAAAATGAACTTGGATTTTCCGTACTGACCAGAAGCAAATCGGGAGTTTCTCTTACCAATTATGGGGAGAAACTCCTGCCCTATGTAAATGGGGTGTTAAACAGCGATGAAAGTCTGCAGCAGATGATTGCGGATTTGAATGGTTTAAAACAGGGGAAAGTGAAAATCGGAGTATTTTCCAGTGTATGTACCAGCTGGCTTCCTGAGATTCTTCATTCGTTTCGGAGAAAATATGAGAAAATCGAGATGGAAGTGTTTCAGGGAACCTATGAGGACGTGTTTTTATGGATGAAGCGGGGCGTGGTGGATCTGGGATTTTTGTCAGTATCCAGCGCGAAGGATATTCCAATCGTTCCGCTGTACCGGGATCCCCTGCTGTGTGTACTGCCAAAGGGAGCGAAAAAAGAAAGTCCGGGGGAATCCATAGGAATCGAGGAGATGAAGCATCACCAGTTTGTAACCCAGAGGGACAGTACGGATGCGGATATACAGAATTTCCTTAAAGAGAATTCTCTTCGGGTGCAGTCGAATTATCATGTGGTGGACGATCTGTCCACGGTAGCCCTTGTAGAGAAAGGATTCGGAATCTGTCTGATGCCGGAACTGGTCATGAGGGATATTCCGTATGATGTGGACTGTTATCTGACGGAACCAAGAGCCAGCCGGATCATCGGCCTTGCGGTAATGAATCCGGAATTTATGGCTCCGGCGGTCCGGACAATGTACAATCATATTATAAAAAATTATCAGGAAGAAGAATTCAGAAACTGATCTTCAGTTGTCGACATAATGGTGGATTTTCTTTCTTCCTAAGCGAAACTGCTCAAGGGACATGGCGATCTTTCCTTTTTGTGTGGAGATGATGCCGTCTTCCTTGAGTTTTTTTATGGTACGGTTCAGTGTTTTAACAGTGATGCCGCATTCTTCGTAGAGTTCCTGCCGCGTCTTGCGGATGACCACTTGTTTTTTGTGTTCGATGTCCAGTGTATGGGCAGCTTTTAAAATGTAGTCCAGCAGAATAAACTGAGGAGGATAGAAAAGTCTGGCGCCCCGGTTATAGGATGAGCGGTATAGTTTAAAGGCGACCTTCCGGGAAACAAGGCGGAGAAAATGAATATCCTGTTCAATCCACTCTTCAAAATCTTTTCTTGAAAAATAGATGACCGTGGTTTCCGTCAGTGTTTCAATGGTAACGGAGGTTTTTTCCATGCCCGCAAGGATGGTTACTTCCCCGACAAAATCAATCGGTTCATTTTTCTCTATCATATATACATTTCCATTTTGAAATTCATTGATTACCCGGTGTTCTCCTTTGGCAATGATTCCAAAAGACTCCAGCTTGAAGTCCTTTTGATGGATGATCGTTCCGGGAGGATAAACCCGAATCGTATATCTCGTCCATAACTTTTCCGGCATATTGCGAAGATAGGTTTCCAGATCCGGAACTTCCCGGATCAAATCCTGCAGCGTCATGTATGATTCCTCCTTTTTCTTTCCCATTATATTATATATTGAAAAAAATATCGAAAAAAGTCCCATTTGTCCTTTTTTTGCGATACAAAAGCCGATAAAATACGAAAACGAGTCTGAAGTATTTAAGTTATGAAAAAGGAAGAGGAGGAAATCATGGGTGATTATGTATATCCATCCCTGAAAAGCCGGATTAAGACAGAATATAAAATTTATCTTCTGGCTTTGCTTTTTATTGCAGCTGCGGATTCCATCGGACAGATTCAGATTCCGCTGGGTCCCGGAAAATTTATTTTGTTTCCTATTTTCTATTCTCTGATCCTGGGCATTTTATCAGGACCTCAGGTGACGAAGATCATAGGATCCAGGCAGGTAAAGGCGGCTTCCAAGCTGGTTATCGTGGCAATCTGCCCGTTTATCGCAAAGCTTGGTATTAATGCAGGCGCAAGTCTGGAAGTCGTACTGTCCGCAGGACCGGCGCTGATCCTGCAGGAATTTGGAAATCTTGGAACGATTCTTCTGGCAATGCCGCTGGCACTGCTGCTTGGATTAAAAAGAGAGTCTGTTGGAGCAACGCATTCCATTAACCGGGAATCCAATCTTGCGCTGATTACAGATATGTATGGACCGGATTCACCGGAGGCAAGAGGAAGTCTTTCTATTTATATTGTCGGCGGAATGGTAGGAACCATCTATTTTGGATTTATGGTTTCTGTTATTGCGGTTCTTGGAATTTTCCATCCGTATGCACTCGGAATGGCGTCCGGAGTAGGAGCCGGAATCATGATGGCAAGCGCAACGGCGTCTCTGGCAGAAATTTATCCGGCAATGGCGGATCAGATTTCCGCGCTGGCCAGTGCCAGTGAGACCATATCGGGAATTGATGGTATTTATATGACGATTTTTCTGGGAATACCATTATGTAATTTTCTGTATCGGAAACTGGAACCAAAACTGGGAAGAATCGCAGATCAGAGAGTGGAAAAGAGAGCAAAAGGAAAGGGAGATAGATCATGAGATACGTAGAGTGGATTTTTTTGTTCCTGTTGTCAGGGCTTGGAATCGCGTTGGCGAATTTTGTCGGATTTGATGTCGGGTTTATGGATTCCCTTCCGGGAATCGGAGTGCTGCTCCTGATTTCTGTCCTCGGTGTTGCAGTGCATAAACTGGTGCCTCTGCAGCTTCCGATCGTTGCCTATGTGTCTTTGATCGGTCTGCTGGCTGCATGCCCGATTTCACCTGCCAGAGAATTTGTCATTGAGGCAGCAGGAAAAATCAATTTTACAGCGCCGTTGACAATGGTAGGAGCTTATGCGGGAATGTCCATCAGCGGACAGATCAAATCTTTTCTGAAACAGGGATGGAAAATGATCCTGATCGGAATTTTCGTTATGACAGGAACTTTTCTGGGATCTGCGCTGATCGCCCAGATTGTCATGAAAATAACGGGAACGATATAATCAGGAGGAATTGATATGAAGAATTTGATGGTTGCGGATGCGTCTGTGCTGATGCCGGATATGACGATCAGAGAACATCAGACGATTCAGACAGCAGACGGGAAGATCGTGGAAATCCGGCCGTTCCAGAAAGAGGACAGAAATACCGAAGGGAAAGAATGGATCGATGGAAGCGGGAAACTTCTGATGCCGGGACTGGCAGACTGCCATATGCATACAGGGCAGCAGCTGCTGAAGGGAAAAATCCTGGATGAACTTCCGATGATCTGGACCAGGATCATGCTCCCGTTTGAAAGCACTCTCACCGATGAAAAAATGGAATTAAGCGCAAAACTGGCTGCGCTGGAAATGATAAAATCAGGGACAACGGCGTTTATGGACGCAGGAAGCTATCATATGGAAGCGGCAGCCGAAGTATATGCGGCATCCGGATTAAGAGGAATTCTTTCCGCATCGACCATGGATGAAAAAGGTCTTCCAGACAGCATTGAGCATACAATGGAAGAAGCTGTCAGGCAGACCGACCGTCTGTATGATGGATACAATGGAAAAGGAAATTTGAAGGTCGCTTATTCCCTGCGGTCACTGATTTCCTGTTCAGAAGATCTGATTCTGAAAGCGGCAGAGCGTTCCAGAGAAAGAGGAACTCTTCTGCAGGCGCATATGAACGAATATCCTAATGAGATCAATGTTTATCTGCAGGAAAAACAGATGCGTCCTTTGGAATATCTGGAATCACTGGGAATCCTGAATGAGCATTTTATCAGTGCGCACAGTATTCTTTTATCGGAAAATGAAAAAGATATTTTAGAGAGAAATCAGGTCAGAGTGTGCCACTGCCCGTTCAGCAACTGTGGAAAAGGCGTACCGGATACGACAGCCCTGCTGCAGAGAAAGATCTGTGTGGGACTGGGAACTGACGGAGCGGCCCACGGGGGACTGAGTCTTTGGAATGAAATGAAGATTTTCCGGTCTGTGATGAATGCTGCCTGGGGAGTGCCGGTTCAGAATCCGGCGGTTATGCCGGCAAAAACCATTCTTTCTATGGCAACAGAACAAGGATATCGTCTGATGGATGAGAATGGCGGAAAGATAGAACAAGGATCAAAAGCAGATTTTATTACCATTCGTCTGATGCAGCCGCATCTTTATCCGACCGGAAATCTGGTTAATACCCTTCTGGAATGCGCAGCAGCCGGAGATGTGTGCGACTGTGTCGTGGAAGGACAGATCCTGATGAAAGACCGTCAGGTGCTGACTCTGGATGAGGAGAAAATCCTGGCAGAAGCGGCAGCCTATATGGAAAGGAAGGATACCGCAGGATGTTGATATTAACAGCAGCAGTAAATTTACTGGTAGGAATCTGTATCGGATTGACAGGGATCGCAGGATTTCTTCTGCCTATGTTTTATACAGGATTTATGGGGATGCCGGCGGTGGAAGCCCTTGCCTTAAGTTTCACGGCATTTCTTGTTTCCGGAGTCCTGGGATCGGTTTCCTATTATAAAAACGGGAAACTGGAAGTGGCAGCAGCGGCAGTTTTGTCCATAGGAAGTTTTGCGGGAGCCCTGGCAGGAGTGCGGATCAATCTTCTGATCCCTGAGGAGATGATCAAGATCATCCTGTATGTGGTGGTTTTGCTGTCCGGAATTTCCATTCTTCTCAGAAAGGAGTCCAAAGAGAAAACAGCCCGGCGCAGGAATACAGGAAAAAGCAGAAGCCGGTGGATCGGATATCTGCTTTTAGGAGCGGTAACCGGAGCTGTATGTGCCGCGTCCGGAGCGGGCGGCCCGGTGCTCGTTATGCCCCTTCTGACCCTGATGGGATTTCCGCCGCATACGGCTGTGGGAATGTCGCTGTTTAATTCGATTTTTATTGCGGTTCCATCGGCGGCAGGGTATCTTGCCAATACAGATTCCATGGATCATATGGCTGTGATGCTGGCAGTGATTGTCATAAGCCATGGCGTTGGAGTGATCTTTGGAAGCAAGAATGCGGTGAAGATTAACCAGACGCTGCTGAAACGGATCGTAGCGGCAGGTTCCATAGGAATTGCATGTATAAAGCTGTTTATTGTATAGATAACAAAATATATAGAAAAATATTGTTTGAAAACAAATTGTCCGGAAACTAAATTTATCAATGACAAATAAAATATAGTATGATATGATTAGAAAACATTCCATTTGCCGAGGCCTTATGAGGCGTCGGCAGACAGGGATGTTTTTTAAACGAAAATAGTATGAAAAGGAGGAGTCAAAATCAGATGATCAAAACATTACTGAGAGAAGTAAAAGAGTTTAAAAAACCATCGATCCTGACCCCTTTCTTCATGATCCTGGAAGTTCTGATGGAGACGATCATACCGTTTCTGATGGCTTCCATTATTGATGAGGGAGTAGAGGCAGGTGATATCGGTCATATTTACCGGGTTGGAGCGGTTATGATCGCTGCCGCGGTCATCGGACTTTTTGCAGGGCTTGCAGGAGGAAGGACCGGGGCTCTTGCGTCCGCCGGACTTGCAAAGAATCTGAGGGACGGAATGTTCCATAACATTCAGAGTTTTTCATTTTCCAATATTGACAAATTCAGCACTGCTGGACTTGTAACACGTCTGACAACAGATGTTACCAACATCCAGAATGCTTATCAGATGATCCTTCGAATGTTCACAAGAGCGCCGGCCAGCATGCTTTGTGCTATGGTTATGGCGTTTTCTATCAATGTGAGACTGGCAAGCATTTATCTGATCGCCGTTATTGTTCTTGGAACTATTTTGATTTTTATTATGAACCATGCGACAAAATATTTTCAGCAGGCATTTCCGAAGTATGATGATATGAATGCGTCTGTACAGGAAAATATCGCAGGGATCCGTGTGGTAAAAGCGTACGTGAGAGAACAGCAGGAGACAGACAAATTTAAGAAGGCCAGTTCCAATATTTACCGCATTTTTAAGAAGGCAGAATGTAATCTGATCTATAATGCGCCGCTGATGCAGTTTACTGTATATGGATGTATTCTTCTGATCAGCTGGCTTGGCGCGAAAATGATCGTATCGGACAGTCTGACCACAGGGGAGCTTATGAGTCTTCTGACTTACTGCATGAATATCCTTATGAGTCTTATGATGATGTCCATGGTATTTGTTATGGTATCCATGAGTTCTGCCAGCGCAAAACGTATTTCAGAGATTCTGACGGAAGAAAGTGATCTGAAGAATCCGGAACATCCTGTATATGATCTTGAGGATGGAAGCATTGCTTTCCATCATGTAGATTTTGCGTATCAGAAGGACAGCAGGGAGCCGGTGCTGAAAGATATTAATCTGGAGATTTCGTCTGGAGAAACGATCGGAATCATTGGAGGGACCGGAAGTGCAAAAACCAGTCTGGTGAATCTGATCAGCCGTCTGTATGATGTAACAGGCGGAGAGGTTCTGGTAGGCGGAAGAAATGTCAAAGAATATGATATGGAAACCCTGAGAAACCAGGTAGCGGTCGTTCTGCAGAAGAACGTCCTGTTCTCCGGAACAATTCTGGAAAATCTGCGGTGGGGAGATAAAAACGCGACGGATGAGGAGTGCATGGAAGCATGCCGTCTTGCCTGTGCAGATGAATTTATCCAAAGATTTCCAAACAAATATGACACGTATATTGAGCAGGGGGGAAGCAATGTATCCGGAGGACAGAAACAGAGGCTCTGTATTGCCCGTGCTCTGCTGAAAAAACCAAAGATTCTGATTCTGGATGACAGTACCAGCGCAGTAGATACCGCGACCGATGCCCAGATCCGGAAAGCATTCCTTGAAGAGATTCCGGATACAACGAAACTGATCATTGCCCAGAGGATTTCCAGCGTTCAGGATGCGGACCGCATCATTGTAATGGAAGAAGGAAGAATCAATGGAATCGGAACTCATGAACAGCTGCTTTCAGACAATAAGATTTATCGGGAAGTTTATGAAGCTCAGACAAAGGGCGGAGGAGATTTTGATGAGAACGGAGGTGAGCAGTAATGGCAGGGAAAAACAGAAAGGAAAATATTCAGATCCAGCATCCGCTGAAACAGCTGAAGCGTCTGATGTCTTATGTTTTCCGGGATTATGGAATTCACTGCATCGCGGTGCTGATTCTGATCGTTGTCAGTGTTCTTGCCAATGTACAGGGAACGATGTTTACAAGAACCCTGATCGATGAATACATCCAGCCGCTGCTTTTATCCGATCGTCCGGATTTTGCGCCGCTGCTCCACGCCATCATCCGGGTGGCTGCGTTTTACGGTATTGGAATCGTCTCAACATATACTTATAACCGCCTGATGGTGGAAGTTACCCAGGGAACTTTAAGGGATATGAGGAACGATCTGTTTGAGCGGATGGAACGTCTGCCGATCCAGTATTTTGATACGCATACTCACGGAGATATCATGTCTATCTATACCAATGATATTGATACCCTTCGTCAGATGATCAGCCAGAGTGTGCCGCAGTTTATTAACAGTGCGATCACCATTGTAAGTGTGCTGGTCAGCATGATCATCTTAAATATCCCGCTGACAGTTGTTACGCTGATCATGGTAGGGATCATGGTTGTCTGTTCCAGGACAGCGGCGGGAACCAGCGGCCGGTATTTTGTGGAACAGCAAATCAATATCGGTAAGGTAAACGGATATATTGAAGAAATGATGGAAGGCCAGAAGATCATCAAGGTGTTCTGTCATGAAGAGGAAACAGAGGAAAAATTCCGTCAGCTGAATCACAAACTGTTTGTCAGCGCAGACCGGGCGAATGCGTTTGCCAATTATCTTGGACCGATCAATGCCCAGCTTGGAAATGTAAGCTATGTGCTTTGTGCAATCGTTGGAGGAATGCTGGCGCTGAATAAGATCGGCGGATTTACTCTGGGCGGTCTTGCCAGTTTCCTGGCATTTAACCGCAGTTTTGCCATGCCGATCAACCAGATCAGCATGCAGCTGAATGCGGTTGTCATGGCTATGGCAGGAGCGGAGCGTATTTTCCGTCTGATGGATGAAACAGAAGAAACCGATGAGGGATATGTAACCCTTGTAAATGTGACGGAAAGCGCCGATGGAACACTGACAGAGAGTGACCGAAGAACCGGGAAATGGGCATGGAAACATGTGCATCAGGCAGACCAGTCCGTAGATTATATCAAGCTGGAAGGCGATGTGGTATTTGATGATGTGGACTTTGGATATACCGAAGAAAAGATCGTACTCCATGATATCAAACTGGAAGCGCGTCCGGGGCAGAAGATTGCCTTTGTAGGATCTACCGGAGCCGGAAAGACGACGATTACGAACCTGATCAATCGTTTCTATGATATTCAGGATGGTAAGATCCGATATGATGGAATTAATATTAAGAAGATTAAAAAAGCGGATCTTAGAAGATCTCTTGGAATCGTTCTCCAGGATACTTGTCTGTTTACAGGAACTGTAAAGGATAACATCCGCTACGGAAAACTGGATGCTAATGATGAAGAAATCTACGCGGCAGCAAAACTTGCCAATGCTGATGGATTTATTCAGAGACTGCCTCAGGGATATGATACGATGCTGACCGGAGGCGGAGCCGGACTGAGTCAGGGACAGAGACAGCTTCTGGCCATTGCACGTGCGGCAGTAGCGGATCCGCCGGTGCTGATCCTGGATGAAGCCACCAGCTCCATTGATACGAGAACGGAACAGATCGTGCAGGATGGAATGGATAAACTGATGCACGGAAGAACAACGTTCGTAATTGCCCACAGACTGTCCACAGTGCAGAATTCTGACTGCATTATGGTCCTGGAACAGGGCCGTATCATCGAGAGAGGAACTCACGATGAACTGGTTCGGAAAAAAGGCAGATATTATCAGCTGTACACCGGAAATCAGATTGGTGAGGCGTAAGAGAATGAAAGGAAGACCTCCCGGGGGAGATAATTTCCCCCGGGAGGTTTTTATATTTTCAGGATGCTTGACATTTTCTGTGAAAAGAATAAACTGATTAAAGGTTTACAAGTAAACGAAAAGAGGTGGAAAGATGGAATTCACACAGACCATGGAGCATGTCATAAAAGAACTTGCCGTAATCCGAAAAGTTTATGCAAAGGCCTTTTCAGAGTCTTTTGTCCAGGAAAGTTTTTCGCCTAATGAGGTGAATATCCTGATTTTTCTTGCCAGGAATCCGTCTCTTAATACAGGAAGAGATTTAAGTATTTGTCTGGATGTATCCAAGGGTCTGGTCTGCCGGAGTGTGGACGCGCTGATAAAAAAGGAGATGATCACTGCCCGGGATGATCCGGATGACCGGAGGATCCAGAGGCTTGTGCTGACGAAAAAGGCAGATCCGGTGATTCAGGAGATTTTCAAAGTAAATCAGGAAATCTCCAGAGATATTTTTCAGGGTATTCCGGAAGAGGAAATTGTACAGATGGAAAAGACCCTGAGAAAGATCATTCAGAAATTTCATGAAAGGTTGGAGATAATATGAAAATATCAAGAGAAGTAGATTTAGGAAAAGAGCCGATCGGGCGTCTGCTCCTGGTTTTGGCGATACCGACCATAGCGTCGCAGGTGATCAATGCTCTGTATAATATGGTGGACCGGATGTATATCGGACATATCCCGGAAATCGGAGCCGCTGCGCTGACGGGGGTCGGAGTCAGCTTTCCTATTATTATGATCGTATCAGCTTTTGCGGCTCTGGTAGGTATGGGAGGAGCGCCTCAGGCCAGCATTGCCATGGGAAGGAAAGATCATGACAAAGCGGAGAAGATTCTTGGCAACTGTTTTACATCGCTGGCAGTGGTGGCAGTAATTCTGACAATCATAGTTCTTGTTTTTAAGACTCCACTTTTGTATTTATTTGGAGCCAGTTCCAATACTATTTCTTATGCGGAAGATTATATTGAGATTTACGCAGTGGGAACGATTTTTGTTCAGATGACACTGGGACTGAATATGTTTATTTCTGCTCAGGGATTTTCCATGATCAGCATGCTGACGGTTGTGATCGGAGCGGTCACTAATATTATCCTGGATCCGGTTTTCATTTTTGGTTTCCATATGGGAGTTCAGGGAGCGGCTGTTGCCACTGTCCTGTCCCAGGCGTTAAGTGCTGTTTGGGCAGTGAAGTTTCTGACAGGAAAAAGTACAGTGCTTCATCTGAAGAAGAAATGCATGAAGATTGAGTGGAAGGTTATGGCGCCCTGCGTCGCTCTGGGAGTTGCCCCGTTTATCATGCAGTCAACAGAGAGTGTGCTGGTTTTATGCTTTAATTCTTCTTTGCTGAAATATGGAGGAGATATGGCGGTAGGAGCCATGACGATCCTGTCCAGCATCATGCAGTTTGCCATGCTTCCGCTGCAGGGGCTTACTCAGGGAGGACAGCCGATCATCAGTTATAATTACGGCGCCCGGAACGTGGAGCGTGTAAAGAAAGGATTTAAACTGCTGCTCATTGCCTGTTTGTGTTATTCTACTCTGATGTGGGCGGCAGCGCAGCTGGTGCCGCAGCTGCTTGTGATGATCTTTACCAATGATCCGCAGCTGATGAAACTTGCCGTATGGGCTCTTAGAATCTATATGGCCGGCGTCCTTCTGATGGGAGCGCAGGTTGCCTGCCAGCAGACATTTATTGCCTTTGGCAATGCGAAAATATCTACATTCCTTGCGATTTTCCGCAAGATCATTGTACTGATTCCGATGATCTATATCCTTCCAGTGTTTATGAAAGACAAAGTACTGGGAGTCTTCATGGCAGAGCCGATTGCGGATACGATCGCGGTATGTACTACATGCGTTATGTTCTTTATAAGTTTTAAGAAACTGATCAAAAAAATGAAAAAAGAAAATTAAAAAAAGGGAACAGACCAAATCTGCGGTCTGTTCCCTTCTGTTTCTATTCTTTTCCATCCCAGCAGTAAGTGCAGAGTCTGCTCCGGTCTAATCCCACGGATTCAATCATATCGTCCAGACGATGATAGCGAAGAGAAGTAAAATTCAGCTGCTTGCAGATCTCATCGATCATAGCCTGATACTCCGGTGTATCTGGATCAGAGAAAAGTTCCAGATGCACATGTTTGTAGTCTCTTGTGATTTCTTTGATGACTCTGCGGGTGATCAGGTCCATTTCAGAGGAAGATCTGGAGAAATTCAGATACTTGCATCCGTAAAGGATCGGAGGACAGGCAGGCCGCACATGAACTTCCTTTGCGCCGCTTTGATATAGAAATTCTGTGGTTTCCCGAAGCTGTGTTCCGCGGACAATGGAGTCGTCAATCAGCAGAAGGCTCTTATCCTGGATCAGTTCATGCACAGGAATCAGTTTCATCTTGGCGATCAGGTTTCTCCTGCTTTGGATGGTCGGCATAAAAGAGCGAGGCCAGGTCGGAGTATATTTGATAAAAGGCCGGGAAAAAGGAATCCCGGATTCATTGGCATATCCGATGGCGTGAGCAGTTCCTGAGTCAGGAACACCGGCCACAGTATCCGGAGAAGCATTATCTCTCTGAGCCAGCTTCTGACCGCAGCGGTATCGCATTTCTTCGACGCTGATCCCCTCATAAGAGGAAGAAGGATATCCATAATAAACCCATAAAAAGGTACAGATTTTCATATCTTTTCCTGGTTTAACGAGGGTTTTAACGCCTTCCGGAGTCATAACGATGATCTCGCCGGGACCCAGTTCACGGTCTGCCGTATAACCCAGGTTCAGATACGCAAAGCTTTCAAAAGAAATACAGAAGCCGTCTTCCTTTTGGCCGACTGCCACAGGGGTTCGGCCAAGTTTATCTCTTGCGGCGTAGATGCCCTTCGGGGTCATCAGTACGATGGTCATGGAGCCGTCGATGGTATCCTGTGCATACTGGATTCCTTCAATCAGGTTGTCCTGCTGATTGATCAGCGCGGCAACCAGTTCGGTGGCATTGATGTCTCCGCCGCTCATTTCCAGAAAATGTGTATGTCCGGACCGGAACATATGCTGGATAATATCGTCCAGGTTATTGATCTTTCCTACGGTCATGATCGCATAGGTTCCATGATGGGAACGAACGATCAGCGGCTGAGGCTCGTAATCAGAGATACAGCCGATTCCCATATAACCATGCATGATATTGACGTCTTTATCAAATTTTGTACGGAAAGGGGCATTTTCAATGTTGTGAATCGCCCGGTCAAAACCGTCCTCCTTATTATAGACGGCCATGCCGGCACGCCTAGTTCCCAGATGTGAATGATAGTCTGTCCCGAAATATAAGTCAAACACGCAGTCTTGTTTTGAAGCTACACCAAAAAATCCGCCCATAAAATCCTCCAATCAATTTTTTTATCATGTTATATTTATTATAACCAAACCGGATGATCCAAACAAGGCGTGATCATAAAGAACCTATGCAGCAGGAAAATGAATTGATTTCATCGGTTAAAATGAGTATAATGGTACTGTTATAGAATATACTTCAGGGGGAGCTGGCGTCAGGCCGGCTGAGAGTAAGGCAGAGAGCGCCTTAGACCCTTTTACCTGATTCGGATAATGCCGGCGTGGGATAGAAAAGGAACAAAAAAGGAACCATTGTCCCGTCGGATCTGCCGGCGGGATTTTATTTTCCGCAGGCAGGATCCGTCTCGGGAAAGAAGATGCACAATAAAAGGAGGAAATGAAAATGAACGCAAGTGTAGCAATTCAGTCTCTTCCGGAGGCTGCCAATGATGAGGAACTGATCCGTATTGTCGATGAGGTAATCGATTATATTAAAAGTACGGGACTGAACTATTATGTGGGACCGTTTGAGACAGCCATAGAAGGAGACTATGATGAGCTGATGGATATTGTCAAAGAATGCCAGCATATTGCTATCTGCGCAGGAGCTCCGTCTGTAGCGGCATATATCAAAGTAACCTATAAACCGGAAGGCGAGGTACTGACGATTGACAAAAAAGTTACAAAACATCACCAGTAAAGCCTGGTCTCTCGCTGCAGTTATCGCAATCCTGATCATCTGGCAGATTGCAAGCAGCACCGGTCTGGTCCTGGAATTTATGCTTCCTGCTCCGACGGCGGTGGTCAAAGCCTTTTTTGAGGATTTTCCGGCGCTGATGACGAATGCAAGAGTGACGCTGCTCGAAGCCTTTGCCGGGCTTTTGCTTGGTGTGGCCATTGGATTTATCATGGCAGTTTTGATGGACCGTTTCCGGCATTTATATCAGGCATTTTACCCGCTGATCGTACTGACCCAGACGATTCCAACGGTGGCTATTGCGCCGCTTCTGGTGCTCTGGTTTGGATATGAGATGATGCCGAAGATCATACTGATCGTGATCGTGACATTCTTTCCGGTGACTGTCAGTCTTCTGGAAGGATTCCGATCAGCAGATCAGGATACGATCCAGCTGCTTCGTTCCATGGGAGCGTCCCAGGTTCAGATTTTCAGATATGTAAAATTTCCGGGAGCCTTAAACCGGTTTTTCTCAAGTCTCCGCATTGCAGTATCCTATGCGGTCGTAGGAGCCGTAATTTCAGAATGGCTGGGAGGATTTGAAGGACTGGGCGTTTACATGACCAGGGTAAAACAGGCATTTGCCTTTGACAAAATGTTTGCCGTGATTTTTCTGATCTCGGCCATAAGTCTGATTTTAATGTGGCTGGTGGACCGGATCCAGAAATGGTGTATGCCGTGGGAAAAGGCAGAAAAGTAAAAACAGGAGGATAAAAAAGAAGATGAAGAAAAGAATCTTAGCGGCAGTTCTTACTGCGCTGGTGGTATTTGGCATGACCGGATGCGGATCCGGCAAAAAGGAATCATCGGATCAGAAAGATCTGAAGAAGATAACTTTTGTGCTGGACTGGACGCCGAATACCAATCATACAGGAATTTACGTAGCAAAAGAAAAGGGCTATTTTGAAGATGCCGGACTGGACGTAGACATTGTACAGCCGCCGGAGGATGGAGCGGAAGTTCTGGTGGGATCTGGAAAGGCACAGTTTGGAATTTCTTTCCAGGATACCATGGCATCCGCGCTGACAGGGGATGACGCCCTTCCGATCGAGGCAGTGGCAGCTGTGCTGCAGCATAATACATCCGGCATCATTTCCCGTAAAGGAGAAGGAATGGACCGCCCGAAGGGACTGGAAGGAAAGAAGTATGCCACATGGGATGCGCCGATCGAGAAGGCAACGTTAAAACAGGTAGTGGAAGCAGACGGAGGAGATTTTGATAAAGTCAAGATGATTCCAAGTACGGTAACGGATGAGGTTTCTGCGCTGAAGAGCAAATCGGTTGATGCGATCTGGATTTTTTACGGCTGGGCAGGAATCGCCGCAGAGAATGCTGGTCTGAAAACAGATTATTTTGCGTTTAAAGATATTGATGATGTCTTTGACTATTATACTCCGGTGATCATCGGAAACAGCAGCTGGCTGAAGAAAAACCCGGAAACCGCAAAGAAATTTTTATCGGCGGCAAAGAAAGGTTATGAGGATGCCATCAAAGATCCGGAAGGAGCTGCAAAAATCCTTTGTGAAGCCGCACCGGAACTGGACAAAGATCTGGTGGTAAACAGTCAGAAATATATGAAAGATCAGTACAAAGCGGAAGTGGATCAGTGGGGATATATCGACCCTGAGCGCTGGAATGCTTTTTATAACTGGCTGAATGAGAAGAAACTGGTAGAGACTCAGATACCGGAAAATACAGGATTTACCAACGATTATCTGGAGTAGAAAAATGTCAGAATTGATTGTGGAAGATGTATCATTTGCATATGAAAAAGAAAATATCATAGAAGATATTCAGATAGAACTTCATGACCATGAACTCGTTTCGCTTCTGGGAGCCAGCGGCGGAGGAAAAACGACGCTGTTTCATGTGATTTCGGGACTTGCGAAACCGGGGAAAGGAAGGGTTCTTCTGGATGGGAAAGATATCACAGGACAGCCGGGACATGTAAGCTATATGCTGCAAAAGGATCTGCTTCTTCCGTACCGCACCATTGAAGATAACGTGGCGCTGCCTATGGAAATCAAGGGAATGAAGAAAAAAGAGGCCCGGAAGAGAGCGGGAGAGTTTTTTAAGGAATTTGGGCTGGAAGGAACTCAGAAAAAATATCCAAGACAGCTGTCTGGCGGAATGCGCCAGAGAGCGGCGCTGCTACGTACCTATATGTTTTCCAAAAATGTCGCGCTCCTGGATGAACCGTTCAGCGCGCTGGATACACTGACGAAGCATGACATGCATGAATGGTATCTGAAGGTAATGGACAAGATCAAAATGTCGACATTGTTTATTACTCATGATATTGAGGAGGCTATTTTATTGTCAGACCGTATTTATCTTTTGACTGGAAAACCGGGAAGAATTACGGAAGAAATTGTGATCAGGGAACCAAAGCCCCGCAGGAAAGACTTTAATCTGACCAGAGAGTTTTTAGAATACAAAAAAAGAATCCTGGCAAAACTGTAACAGAGCAATGCCGCAGGAAACGGAAGAAATTTCCGGCACCCTGCGGCATTTTTGTTGTTGTATATGTGAAATAAAATGAAATTACATGCTCTGATGGAAGGTTCTGCTGATGACTTCTTCCTGCTGTTCTCTGGATAAGCGGTTAAAGTTTACGGCATATCCGGAAACGCGGATCGTAAGTGTCGGATATTTTTCAGGATGATCCATTGCATCGATCAGAGTTTCACGGTTTAATACGTTAACATTCAGATGATGGGCTCCCTGTACGAAATATCCGTCTAAGATCGCGGTTAAGTTGCTTTCCCTCTGATTCTGATCTTTACCAAGAGCATCCGGTACAATGGAGAATGTATTGGAGACTCCATCCTGGCAGACATCCCGGTAAGGAATTTTGGCAACAGAGTTTAAGGAAGCCAGAGCGCCGTTCTTGTCGCGTCCATGCATTGGGTTTGCACCAGGGGCAAGAGGTTCTCCAAGTTTTCTTCCGTCTGGAGTAGAACCGGTCTTTTTGCCGTACATAACGTTTGACGTAATGGTCAGAGCGGATAATGTATGGATGGCGTTTCGGTAAACCGGATGTTTCTTTAACTCATTGGAGAATGTGGTGACAATATCTACCGCAATATCATCGGCGCGGTTGTCATCATTTCCGTATTTCGGGAAATCACCGGTTGTCTCGAAGTCAACGGCGATGCCCTGTTCATTGCGGATTGGTTTTACCTTGGCGTACCGGATGGCAGACAGAGAATCTGCGGCAATGGATAATCCGGCAATGCCGTATGCTGCAATCCTTTCCAGATGTGTGTCATGGAAAGCAAACTGGCTGGCTTCATAGGCATATTTGTCGTGCATATAGTGGATGATGTTTACCGTATCTACATATAATTCTGCCACATAAGCCATGACTTTTTTGTAATTTGCCATAACTTTATCGTAATCCAGGATTTCATCTGTAATCGGCTCAATGCCAGGGACAACTTCTGTGCCGTAGCGCTCATCAACTCCTCCATTGATAGCGTAGAGCAGTGATTTTGCCAGGTTGCATCTTGCTCCGAAAAGCTGTGTCTGTTTTCCGACTTTCATGGCGGAAACACAGCATGCGATGGCGTAGTCGTCACCGTAGATCGGACGCATAACATCATCATTCTCATACTGGATGGAATCCGTATCAATGGATACCTTGGAGCAGAAACGTTTGAAGTTTGCCGGAAGTTTTTCAGACCATAAAACAGTCAGGTTTGGTTCCGGGGCAGTTCCCAGGTTATATAATGTGTGAAGGTAACGGAAAGAGTTTTTCGTTACCAGAGGTTTTCCGTTGATGCCAACGCCGCCGATGGATTCGGTTACCCATGTAGGATCTCCGCCGAATAACTCATTGTATTCCGGAGTTCTTAAGTGGCGGACAAGGCGCAGCTTAATGATAAACTGATCGATCAGCTCCTGAGCTTCCGCTTCTGTGATAACGCCGTTTTTCAGGTCGCGCTCAATATAAATATCCAGGAATGTAGAAGTACGTCCCAGAGAAGTTGCAGCTCCGTTGTTTTCCTTAATGCCGGCCAGATATGCCATGTAGGTCGCCTGAACGGCTTCTCTTGCGTTAGAAGCAGGTTTGGAAATGTCAACGCCGTAAGATGCAGCCATTTCCTTGACAGCGCCAAGAGCGCGGATCTGTTCAGAAACCTCTTCTCTTAAGCGGATTCTGTCTTCTGTCATCGGCCCGTCCAGTTCAGCCAGATCTTTTTTCTTTTCTTCTACAAGGAAATCAATTCCGTAGAGGGCGGCACGGCGGTAGTCACCGATGATACGTCCACGGCCGTAAGCGTCCGGAAGACCGGTGAGGAGACCTGCATGTCTTGCTTTTCTTGTTCTTTCCGGATAAGCATCGAATACTCCTTCGTTGTGAGTCTTGCGGTATTCGTTAAAATGCTGATCGATTTCTTCATTTAATTTATATCCATACTGCTCCAGGGAGCTTTTTGCCATACGTTTTCCGCCGTATAAGTTTACCATACGTTTTAGCGGAGCGTCGGTCTGAAGTCCTACGATAACTTCATTCTCTTTGTCAATATAGCCGGGAGCGAAATTAGTGACGCCGGAGATGATATTAGTCTCCACATCCAGGACTCCTCCCTTTTTCAATTCTTCCAGAATCAGTTCTTCACACCGGTTCCAGACTTTCTTTGTTTTTTCAGTTGGATCTTCCAGGAATGATTCATCGCCTTCGTATAAGGTATAGTTTTTCTGGATAAAATTTCTTACATTGATTTCTTTTGTCCATTCTCCTTCGTTAAATCCATTCCATTCTTTAAACATGATCATATCCTCCAAAAAATTCTTTTTGCAAATTTGCTGTTTCGTCTTTATCCATGGCAGGAACACCGCAGAGCGGGTAAGGGACTCCCATAACTTCATACTTATTGGCACCCAGCAGATGATATGGAAGCAGCTCAACTTTTTCTACATTGGGAATATTGTCCACATAGCGTTTCAGCTGTTCCATGTAATCTCTGGAATCAGTCATTCCCGGGATTACCACCTGGCGGATCCAGATCGGAGTTCCATGGTCTTTGAGTGCCTGGAGAAACTGGTTAAAGTGATCCATGGACCGGCCTGTCATATGCCGGTAAGCTTCTTCTTCCACCTGTTTGATATCCAGCAGAACAAGATCTGTATACTTTAAGATTTCATCATAATTGCCGGTGCCGCATCCTGCGGTATCGATACAGGTGTGGATGCCTTCTTTCTTACAGAGTCTTAGCGTCTCAGATAAGAATTCCGGCTGCATCAAAGGCTCTCCTCCGGAAAAGGTTACGCCTCCGTTATCTTTGAAGTAAGGACGGAACCGGGCGATCTTTTGTACCAGTTCCTGTGGTTCTATTGTTTCCCCTCCATCAAAATCCCATGTATCAGGATTGTGACAGAATCTGCAGCGGAGAGAACATCCCTGCAGAAAGATGACAGTGCGGATACCTGGTCCGTCTACCAGTCCCATCGATTCCATAGAGTGAATTTTGCCAGCTGCCATGATCGGCCTCCCTTTTTGTAATCTGTTGTTTTCCTGCGAAAAATGATGCCTGCCTGAAAAGAAAGAAGGCTTCTTGGAATAAAAAAAGCCGCACCATCCAGGCAGATTGCCCAGACGGTCGGCTTTTACTATGATCATACTTCCTTGTGGTTGATTCCACGGTTTCCGTCAGTCATATGACCTTGTGCTTCTAAAATACTACAGGAAGAGGAGATTCGTCAAGAGGGAATTTTTAAAAATCTTAGCTGTTTCTTTACCGGAATCATGCTACAATTATGCATTATGACAGGAGGGAGGGCTGCATGGAGTACTTAAAAAAATGTGCGAGGAATCTTCTGCTTCCGGTTTTTATCCTAGCAGTATCTTTCGGAATCAGTCTGGTGATCCAGACGATATTTCATACGGATACTCTGATTCCTACGATTTTTGTCCTGGCGGTCTTTTTGATCGCTATGACGGCAGAAGGATATGTGCTTCCGATCATAGCCTCTTTGTTCAGTGTGCTTGCGGTTACGTTCGCATTTACGTTTCCATATTTTACATTTAATTTTTCTGTGCCGGAAAGTATTTTCTCGGCGGTGATCATGCTGATCATTACCATTTTAACCAGCACGCTGACGACCAAAGTAAAGAAAGAAAAGAAAATACGGGCTGAAAGCGAGAAGGAACGGATGAGGGCAAACCTTCTCCGGGCGGTTTCCCACGATCTCCGGACGCCGCTGACCACCATATATGGCGCCAGTTCCGCCCTGATGGAGAATTATGATGATCTGAGCAGGGATCAGCAGAAAGAACTTTTAAAAGAAATGAAAGAAGATTCCGAATGGCTGATCCGGATGGTGGAGAATCTTTTGTCTATTACGAAGATTGGCGATGAGAATGTGAAAATCGTAAAGATGCCTACCGTCATTGAAGAACTGCTGGATACGGTTCTGGTCAAATTCTCAAAACGTTACCCGGAAACAGAAGTAGCGATTGAAATGTCGGAAGAATTCATTACGGTTCCCATGGATGCCATGCTGATCGAGCAGGTGTTTTTAAATCTTCTGGAGAATGCGGTTCAGCATGCACAGGGAATGACAGAATTGTTAATCCGTGTTAAGCTGGAAGGAGAGAAAGCAGTGTTTTCTATAGCGGATAACGGATGTGGGATTCCGAAAGAACAGATCAATGATCTGTTTACCGGATATCTGGACCGGAAAGGAACCAGAGCTGACTGCAAAAAAAGCAATATGGGAATCGGACTTTCCGTATGTGCGGCAATCGTAAAAGCTCATGGCGGCAGCATTACCGCAGCCAACCGGGAAAATGGAGGAGCGGAGTTCCGTTTTGATTTGAGTATGGAGGGATAATAACGGGAAATGAGCAACAACAAATATAAGATACTGATCATAGAGGATGAATCCAATATTCGAAGTTTTATCAAAACCATATTAGAGGCCAATGGATACCAGGTGCTGGACTCTAAAAACGGCACCCAGGGAAAACTGATGTTTTCTTCCTATTATCCGGATCTGATCATTCTGGATCTGGGACTTCCGGATTTTGACGGAACAGAATTTATAAAGGAAATTCGAAAAGCGCATACGGTGCCAATCATTGTCTTGTCTGCGAGAACGCAGGAAAAAGATAAAGTACAGGCACTGGATCTGGGCGCGAATGACTATGTAACGAAACCTTTTGGAACGGAAGAACTTCTGGCAAGAGTAAGGGCGGCTCTGCGAAACAGCCGCCATGGAAATGAAACAGAGACGGACGGACAAAGTCGGTTTGTCTTAAAAGATCTGGCCATCGACTATGAAAGCCGGTCAGTGACAATGAAGGAGAAGCCAGTGAAGCTGACGCAGACAGAATATAATATCGTGGCGCTGTTATCGGAACATGCCGGGAAAGTGATGACATATTCTGCCATCATACAGGCGATCTGGGGTTCTTCAGACCGGGGAAGCGTAAAAAAACTCCAGGTCAATATGGCAAATATACGGAAAAAACTTGGGATCAAACCAGGGGCTAACCAGTATATTTCCAATGAATTAGGTGTAGGATATCGAATGTATAATGAATAAGGAGACTGAACATGAATCTTTTACAGAAATTGAAACGGCAGCCGCCGGGACGAATCATTGCTCTCGGATTTGCCCTTGTAATTTTGATTGGATCCGGTCTTTTGATGCTGCCATGCAGCATTCAGGACGGAGTAACGGTACATTATATTGACGCGCTGTATACTTCTACCAGCGCTGTGTGTGTAACCGGACTGATTGCTATTGACGCGGGGGATACGTTTACTCCCCTGGGACAGTTTTTCCTTGGCGGACTGATCCAGATCGGGGGTCTTGGAGTTACTGCCGTAGGAGCAGGAATTATTATCGCCATAGGAAAGAAAGTAAATCTGAAAGGCAGAAAGCTGATCAAGGAAGCCATGAACCTGGATTCAGGAAAAGGACTGATCCGGTTTGTAAAAAGTGTATTTTTAACAACCCTTGTATTTGAAGGAATTGGGGCCTTATTAAGTTTTACCGTGTTTATCCACCGCTATCATCCGCTGAAAGCGGCAGGGGTCAGCCTGTTTCACTCAGTAGCGGCATTTAATAACTCAGGGTTTGATATCCTGGGAGGGGGAACGAATCTGATTCCCTACCAGGATAATATTATGCTGAACCTTGTGACCTGCGGGCTGATCGTGTTTGGAGGAATCGGATTCCTGGTTATCCGGGAGCTGGTAGATGCGAGATTACGATGGAAAAAGCTGTCCATGCACGCAAAAGTGGTTATCAGCGTAAGTGCTGTTTTGATCCTCAGCGGAGCTGTTATGCTGAAGCTGACGGAAAATATTTCATGGATGGGAGCGTTTTTCAACAGTATATCAGCCAGAACGGCAGGATTTTCTACATATCCGCTGAAAGAATTTACCACGCCGGGACTGCTTGTGCTGATCGTACTGATGTTTATCGGAGCATCTCCGGGATCTACCGGAGGCGGTATTAAGACAAGCACATTTTTTGTGCTGCTGCAGGGACTGAAATCCGCAGCAACCAACAGCGGAGAAAAAGCCTTCCATTATGCGGTGCCAAAAGACTCTTTCCGCAAAGCGTCCGTTATCACATTTTTAGCGCTGGGAGTCGTGATCGGAGGAACTTATCTTATGATGGTTATGGATCCGGGAGTGGCGCTTAGAGACGCGCTGTTTGAGGTGACGAGCGCATTTGGTACGGTAGGGCTGTCAACGGGAATCACGCCGGATTTGTCCATAGGGAGCAAACTGCTGTCTATCCTGATTATGTACATTGGACGTCTGGGACCGCTTACCATCGCAACTTTATGGCATTTCTCTGTAGGTGACAGAGTAAGATATTCAGAAGGAAATATTGCAATTGGATAAAAATGCAGGAGGAGAAGGAACATGTTTGGAAAGCAGAAAAAAAAAGCAACGACTTATGGAGTCATAGGACTTGGAAGATTTGGATTTGCCCTGACAGAAGAACTGGCGGAATCAGGTGCAGAGATCATGGTGCTGGACCGGGATGAGGATAAAATCCGTAAGATCCGGGAACTGACGGAAAACGCTCTTGTGGTCAATTCTCTGGACAAAGAGGTTCTGCTGGATACAGGAATCCAGAATTGCGATGTAGTCATTGTCTGTATCGGAACCCATATGGAGTCTTCTATTCTGACGACACTGAACCTGGTAGGAATGGGAATTCCAAGGGTAATTTCAAAAGCAACCAGTCCGGAACATGGAGAAATTTTGAAACGTCTGGGCGCGGAAGTCGTATATCCGGAGCAGGATATGGCGATCCGCCTGGCAAATTGTCTGGAATCTTCCGGAGTGATCGATTTTATTAAATTAAGTGAAAAGATCAATATTTCGAAGCTGACGGTTCCGGAAGCTCTGCTTGGAAAATCTGTACAGGAAGTTAATTTCCGTGCCAGATTCGGGCTGAATATCATTGCGATTGAAAATAACAATGAGGTTATGGAATATGTGAATCCGGATTATGTATTCCGGGAAGAGGATGTGCTGATCATTTCCGGAAGCAGTGAGGGAATCATCAAACTTACTGAGTGGCAAAAATAAAAGAGAAAAGGGAAGGAAAGAGCTTTCTGCCTGAGGATGGCAGAAGGCTCTTTGTTTTTTTGGGGAAATGAGGGGCTGGAGGAATCTAAATTTTATCTGGTGTTTTGAAAAGAGATATAGTAGAATGTAAAAAATCAGGTACAGCTGATTTGCAAAAAGAAGAAAGAAAGGAATTTATATGAAAAATGACAAAAGTATCATCAGAAGGATGATATATTATATGAATCCCAGAAGGATCCATCCAAAGATGGTGAAGCTTTGGACTTTTTTCCTGACTTTGAATGTGGTGTTTTTTCTTCTGCCAAGAGATGTGGTAGAAGGAAGCATTTTAATTCTGGCTCCTCTGGCAGGACTGTTTGTCTATGCGCTTGTGACAAAAGATGTAATGAGCAGTCTTTTGCTGGGAACATTTTCCATGTATATTCTCTGGTATAAGACAGCGGCGGTACAGGGATTTTTTGGAGATCTGCAGATGGTGCTGGCAGATTCGGAAAATATTGAGATGTATATGTCGTTTTTTCTTTCCGGAGGGATCATCATCGCTCTGAGAAGGAGTGGAAGCACCAAAGCTTTTGCAGATTTTGTGACTTCCAGATTCGGGAAAAGCGAGCATGCGGTGCTGGGAACAGCCGGGCTTTATGCAGGGGCTGCATCAATTGATGACTATGTTTCTACACTGACTTCCGGAGCTTCGTTTTCTCCGCTGATCGACGCAATTCAGAAACCGAGACTGGCTCTTGCCTATGTGATCCGGACGTTCAGTATTTGTGTGTCTGCAATTCTGCCATTTGGCGCATGGGGATATTTTATTATTTATCAGATCGCGGCAGCAGATAATGTAAAAAACAGGGCAGAAGCAGTCAGTATCTTCCTTCATTCGATTCCATTTATGTTTTACGCAGTCATTGCCTGCGTTGTAGCGTTTTTATTTGCCATTGGCATTTTTCCGAAAATCGGGCCGATGAAGAAAGCCTACGCCATGGCGGAAGAAGGAAAACAGATGGGAGGCCTGGCGGCTGGAGAGATTGATGAGAATGGGGAAGATGAGGAGGATGAAGATGATTTTGATGAAAGTGATCCGAGGAAACAAAATGTCAGCATTCTGAATCTGATCCTGCCGATTGCATCGATTATGGCTGCATTGATCGCAACCGGTCTGGATTGTTACATGGCATTTGGGATTGCGGCAATTTTCACGGGGATGCTGCTGATTTTTCAGGGAATTATGACTGTAGCGGAATATATGCAGTGTATCGTAGACGGATTTCTGGATATGATGGATATGGTAATTATCCTGATGCTCGGATACAGCATTCAGGAAGTGATGTATACCATGGGAATGGAAGCGTTCGTAGAGTCTGTGTGCAGTGCCATTCCGTTTGCAACGCTTCTTCCGGTATTGATTTTTATATTTTTCAGCTGCAGTGAATATCTGTACAGTCTCAATTATACATTGTATCAGATTGCGATCCCGATCCTTATGGTGGTGCTTCCGAAAGTGGGGGCCAATGTGCCGCTGTGTCTGGGAGCACTGATTTCCGCCGGATTGTTCGGTGCGAATGCCTGTGTGATCTCAGATCTGGGAGTGTTGTCCGCAAGGGCATGCCGGGTCAAGGTGTATGAGCAGTATATTACGTCTCAGCCGTATTTTATTATTTCGGGAGTGATAGCCGCGGCAGGATATCTGGCGGCAGGATTTTTATTTCAATAAACAAAGAAAGACAGCAGGGAGTTTCTTGGTTTTAAGAAACTCCCTGCTGTTCCATGTCGGAAAGCGCTTCGTGATAGAAAACATCGAGAAAACCTTTATAGTCTTTCTTCCATGGCTTATTTTTTCCGTAATAATGGACAATGACGGTGTTCTGCCGGATCCAGTCCAGGGAGATATCGGTCATCTGTCCGGTCATTTTATGGGTGATGAGATAGGTCTCTCCAAGATTGTAGAGGGACGCATCCGCAATTTTGGTTTTTTGTCCGTAAAGAGCGGTAAAGACATCCTGATCGGGAAGCAGCAGTTTGCGGCGGTTTTCGCGGATATAAGATCGTATGGCATCTCCGCTGTGCTCTTTTCGCAGGACTTCCAGATTCATAAGAAGAACACCGGTATTGATATAAGGAGTGTTTTCTTCCAGATTCAGCCGGTGCGCATTAAATTTTCGGAAGAATTTTTGGACATGGGTGGCGGCGATAAAGGAACTGCCTTCAAAGTCCATGGAATACAGATCAGAAAGAGAATTGATAACAACCAGATCCGGATCCAGATAAAGAATGCGGTCCAGGCTGTCAGGGAGCAGTTCCGGGGCAAACAGTCGGAAATACATTTCTTTTGGATATCGTTTGGATGTAGGGCATTGGGATAAAAGAGAATCCGGAAATGGAAGAAATGTGATTTTATCGTGAGCGTATCGGCGAAGAGTCTCGCGGCTGTCTTTGGAAAGATTCTCATAAATGACATAAAATGATATATCAGCAGACCGGTTTGCTGACAAAACAGAGTGCATCATCACGGTACAGGGCTGAAGATAGTGGTCGTCCAGTGTCATTAAAAGATTCATTTGAAAAAACCTCCTGCTTTTATTTCATACAAAGAATGTCTATATTATAGCACTGATCCATAAAAATAATATGAATAAAAAATAAAAGAAGTGGGAAGTCTCTGGATATGAAAGTGAAATATATCCAGAGGGTTGTTTTTGCGGCGGCGGTGATCATGGTTTTGCTGGCTGCGCCGCAAAATAGAATTTCTGCCGGAATACAGAAAAATCTAAGAGATCAGGTTCTTCGGTTTCATGTGAGGGCTAACAGTGACAGCAGGGAAGATCAGAGACAAAAACTTTTAGTCAGAGATGCAGTCATTGATTATGTCAGTCCTTTTATGGAAAAGGCAGAGTCAAAGGAAGAAGCGGTAAAAATATTGAAAGAGAAAAAAGAAGGAATCAAAAGGACAGCGGAGCAGGTCCTGGCGGATCAGGGGAATCCCCGGAAGGTAAGAGTGTCCTTTACCACAGAATCTTTTCCGGAAAAAGAATACGGAGATTATGTTTTTCCGGAAGGAATTTATGATGCTGTGCGGGTAGATTTAGGAAACGCAGCAGGACATAACTGGTGGTGTGTCATGTTTCCGGACCTGTGTATTACAAAAGACGAAAAGCAAAAGATCAATGAGAAAGCCGAGGAGAAGATGAAAGAACTTCTGGGAGAAGAAACAGTTCGTTCTATCAGAAAGAATAAATATTTTCGCTGGGCGTTCTGGCCGGAAATATAAAAAAAGCGCCATTTTACTGTTCCATGAGGTAAAATAAAGAAAGGAAGAAAAAGAATGGGTATGTCAGGAGAAGAATATGATATTGGAACAGTTAAGAGAAGCCAGGGATTTTACCGGAAGTGAGCAGATGATCGCGGAGTATGTATTAAAACATACCGACAGTCTGGAACAGCTGACAGCTGCGGATCTGGCGAAGAAAGCCTTTACAAGCAAAGCCACAGTCATACGGCTTTGTAAGAAACTTGGAACAAAAGGATACCGGGATTTTAACCGGAAAGTAGGAATGGAAGCTTTGGAAGAAAAGCGCGTGAATGCGCTTCTGGAAGCGGAGCCTTTTAATGAAAATAGTTCCTATGAGGATATTGTGCAGAAGCTTCCTTCCATTTATGACAGCGCGGTTGCCAATACCAGGCTTTCCCTGGACCGGAATGTGATCCGGAGAGTGGTAAACCGGATCCGCCAGGCAGACAAGGTAGAATTTTATGGAATGGGGATCACTTATACAACGGCGAGAGCGGCCGCCTTTAAGCTGATGACCATAGGGATTGAAAGTTCTGCCTGCAACGGACTGAACGAGCACAATATCATTGTTAGTAAAAAGAAAAAGAAGCGTGTGGCGGTTATTTTGTCTTTTACAGGAAGCAACCCCGGCATGGTTTCCGCGGCAGAATTTCTGAGAGAACAGGGAGTTTATGTAGTTGGAATGGGAGGCGGGAAAGAAGAACTGAGAGCATACTGCAATGAATTTATCCCAATCTATACGGCGAAACAGATCATGAGCATGGAGGTGATCATATCGATCACATCAGCAAATTATATTCTGGACGTGATCTTTATATCTCTGATCGTGGATAATTATCAGGAAAATGTGGATGCCGCAGTTGCCATCTATAAGATGAGACATGGAGCGGAAGAAGAGCAGGAAGGCCGGAGTTTGAAAAAATCTGGACCAAAAATTCAAAACAGGAAAAGAATAAAAAGTCAATTGTGGACCAGTGGACCAACTGGTCCTTTTTTTGTGGAAAAACCATAAGAAATCCGATATTTTATGAACATAGAGAACAGAAACAGTCAGCCGGCCGATATATTACAGCGTTTCTGGGATACAAGTTGACAGAGAAAATAACAGGAGGATAAGAATGGATTTTGAGAAATTAGCAGAGACTCTGGTTTCCCTGGTGGGAGGCGCCGGAAACATTTCGAACCTGACCCACTGCGCTGCAAGGCTCCGTTTTACGCTGAAAGATGAGAGCAAAGCGGATGAGGAACAGATTAAGAAGACAAAAGGCGTTCTGGGAGTTGCCAGAAGCGGCGGTCAGTTCCAGATTATTATCGGACAGAGAGTGCCGGACGCTTATAAAGCAATTGAGAAGCATCTGGGCGGCGCCATCGGAGAAACAGGAGAGGAAGGACCGAAAGAAAAGAAAAAAGTTTCCGAAGTGATTTTTGATTTCGTGGCGTCTATCTTTACGCCGATCCTTCCGGCTATCATAGGAGCGGGATTGATTAAATCTTTCCTGTCTCTGGCGGTACTTCTTGGCATGGATGCGGAAGGTTCTACCTATCTGTTCATTAACGTGCTGGGAGACGCTCCGCTTTATTTCCTGCCGCTGCTGCTGGCAGTGACATGTTCTAAAAAATTAGGAACCAATACATTTCTGAATGTGGCTCTGGCAGGAGCGCTGGTGCATCCCAATTATACCGCGCTGCTTACAGATGCTTTTAATATTCATTTCAGTTCGGCGTTTGGAATTCCTGTAACGCTGGCCACTTACAGTTCCACAGTGATTCCGGTGATTTTAATGTCCATCGCTCTTAAATACATTGATGGATTTTTTGACAAAGTGATACCGAAGATCGTGAAGTTTTTCTTTAAATCGGTTTTAACCCTGCTGGCAGTTGGAATGCTGACTTTTATTGTACTGGGACCGATTGGATTTGTTGTCGGTGTGGGAATCAGTACAGCGCTGAATACTTTAAGCACCCATGTCGGATGGCTGGTGCCGGTAATCATCGGAGGTGTATTCCCATTGATGGTAACTACGGGAATGCATTATGGAATCGTACCGTTTATGCTTCAGTCTATTGCATCAGTCGGGTATGAGCAGATCTGCTGTCCGGGAAATCTGCCAAGCAACATTGCTCAGGGGGCGGCTTCTCTGGCAGTTGGTTTTCGAACAAAGAAATCAGAATTGAAACAGCTTGCCCTGACTTCGGGAGTGACGGCTCTTCTGGGAACAACAGAACCGGCTTTGTTTGGAGTGACTTTAAGATATAAAAAAGTATTGTCCTGTGTCATGATCGGAGGTGCGGCCGGCGGTCTTTATGCAGGAATTACAGGAGTAAAATGTTTCAGTTTCTGTTCTCCGGGGCTGCTGGCGCTGGTTGCCTTTATCGGTCCGGATGGATTTACGAATATCATCAACGCATGTATTTCCATGGTCATTGCTTTTATTGTGATATTTGTTCTGGTATGGCTCTATGGTTATCAGGATGTGGCAAAACAGGAAACGGAGGGAAAAGCAGAAGAGGTCGAAACAGCAGCGGAAATTCCGGCAGATCATCATGGAGCCGAAGAAAAAGAAGAAATCGTATCCATTGCAGATGGAAATATCATTCCTTTATCTGAAGTACCGGATCCGACTTTTGCAGGAGAGATTCTTGGAAAAGGAGCGGCAGTTCAGCTGGAAAGTGATGAGATTTACTCTCCGGTCGATGGAACAGTAGCCAGTGTATTTCCAACAAAACATGCCATTGGACTGCTCAGCGATGACGGAGTAGAAGTCCTGATTCATGTGGGAATTGATACAGTACAGCTGGAAGGGAGACATTATGATGTAAAAGTGGAAGCCGGACAGAAGGTGAAGAAAGGAGATCTGCTTCTTGTGTGTGACAGAGAAGCCATTGAAAAAGAAGGATATCAGACGGTAACACCGATCATCATATCTAATACGGCGGATTTTGATGAGGTACAGCAGATCGAAAACGGCAAAGTGAAAAAAGGAACCCCGGTGATCAGGGTAAAATAATGGAGTGTGAGAATATGAAAGCAGAAAAAGTATATTTCCCGGATGATTTTTTGTGGGGCGGCGCAGTTGCGGCCAATCAGTGTGAAGGAGCTGTTCTGGAGGATGGCAAGGGATACAGCACGGCAGATGCGCTGACGACCGGCGTGTTCGCGGAACCGCAGATTCCGCCTAAAGGATTTTATCTGAAAGAAGAGGCGTCAGATTGTTATCACCGGTACAAAGAGGATATTGCCATGTTTGCGGAGATGGGTTTTAAAGCGTTCCGTATGTCCATTGCCTGGAGCCGGATCTTCCCGAAGGGAGATGAGGAAGAACCTAACGAGGCAGGGCTGAAGTTCTATGATGATGTGTTTGATGAACTTCTGAAGCACGGCATTCAGCCGGTAGTTACCCTGTCCCACTATGAAATGCCGCTGCATCTGGCAGTGAAATACGGGGGATGGGCAGACCGGAGAATGATTCAGTTTTTCGCTCATTATGCAGAAACCGTCTATCAAAGATATAAAGAAAAAGTGAAATTGTGGCTGATGTTTAATGAGATCAATATGATGCTTCATGCGCCGTTTAATGGAGGCGGAATCAATAAAAAAGCAGAGGAAATGGAACCGTCTGAATTGTATCAGGCAATTCATTATCAGCTGGTGGCGTCAGCGCTGGCAGTTAAGATCGGACATGAGATCAATCCGGAATTTAAGATTGGATGTATGATTGCGGGAAGTCCTCATTATCCGCTGACCTGCCGGCCGGACGATGTGCTGGAGGCCCAGAAAAAAGACAGGGAATCATTGTTCTTTGCGGATGTGCATGTAAGAGGGGAATATCCGGGCTATATGAAGAGGCTGTTTCGGGAACAGGGAATTCATTTTGAAATTACAGACGAAGACCGGATGCTCTTGAAGCATACAGTGGATTTCATTTCCATCAGTTACTATATGAGTTACTGTGCTACGGCAGATCCGGAAAAGAACATACTTGCTCAGGGAAATATTATGAGCGCGGTAAAGAATCCGTATCTGGAAGAGTCAGAATGGGGATGGCAGATTGATCCGGAAGGTCTTCGCTACATTCTGAATCAGTATTATGACAGATATCAGCTTCCTATTTTTATTGTGGAAAATGGTCTGGGGGCGAAAGATCAGCTGGTAGAACAGGATGGAACTTATACAGTAGAAGACGGATACCGAATCGATTATCTGAAAAAGCACCTGCTGCAGGTGTCTGAAGCAATCGCGGACGGTGTTCCGGTAATGGGATACACTGCATGGGGATGCATTGATCTGATTGCCAATACATCAGCGGCAATTTCGAAACGATACGGCATGATTTATGTAGACCGTAATGATGATGGGACAGGAACAATGAAGCGATATAAAAAACAGAGTTTTTACTGGTACCGGGATGTGATTGCATCTAACGGAGCCGCGCTGCTGGAAAATTAAAAAGCAGGGCAGGCAGAAATTATATTTCTGTCTGTCCTGCAGATGACTGAGCCAGTTTTTTTCCGGATACCAGGAGAAGCTGTTTTTTCTTGTATACACGGAATTTGGTCAGTCCGGCATTTTTAAAATAATCTAAAACTTCGTAAGTTGAATGATATTTATTTTTTCGGGAAGGAATCAGATAAGATGGCAGATTCGCAAGAATCCGGACCGGCTCCGGAAGAGCAGCTTCTGCGATGTACAGCCGTCCGCCGGGAGTCAGGACTCTGGCAGCTTCTGAAACAAATTTTTCTGGATCCTTAAATGTATGGAAATCATCGCATACGGTAATGATGCGGAACGTATTGTCATCATATGGAAGGAAGTCACTGTATCCTGTTTCCAGATGAAGTTCCGGATGAGCATCACCTGCCTGACGTATGACATCTTCAGAAGGATCGATTCCGTATCCCTCGGCATCACGCCACTGAATCAGTTCTGTAAGCAGAGTTCCGTCACCGCAGCCCACATCAAGGATTTTATCCCCATCTCTAACGCATATTTTTTTTAACATTTCTTTTCGTAAAGATTTTTTCATAAGAAACTCCTTTCGCATATTGCTTAAGTTTCAAACCTCTTCGGAATTATAGCATATTAAGCTGGTTTGTCAAATTATACCGGTTTTTCAGTTTTCTGGTAACCCAGCTGCTGAGCCAGGAGGTCCATGATTTTTTTCTGATCGTCAGAAGCCAGAAAATTCAGCCGTTCGCTAAAGTGGAAGAAGTTGGAAAGCAGCTCTTTTCTTGGAATTCCAAGTTCTTCAATGGCGATGTGATCAGAAGCCCTTAAGATCGGATGGATCAAAAGGTAAGGCTTGGGAAGTTCTCCATGGATATCGACCGTAGAGAGGATATAGTCAACTTCATGCCAGTTCGGATAGGAAGGAACTTTATAAAGCGGTATGACATCCGTGATTTCTATCTGGTATTCACTTAATAAAGCTTCCCGCAGCATGACAGACGCCCCATATCCCTGTCCGCAGATCAGGAGGATTTTTTTGCAGGGAATACTGCCGATGCGTTTCATGCTGGCAAGGAAATATATGGCAAAATGGACAAATTCATCTTCATTTTCAATCTGGTCGAAGGGCTCTGTCTCGAGACATATTTTTTTGATCTGTTCATAGGTATCCATTTCTTCCGGTCCGAGAATATCAATCATGTTTTCGCAGAGAGAAACATGAGATTTGATCCGTCCGAGAAGAGGAACAACATGTCCCAGAAGTCCGTCTGTCAGAATTTTATCTTTTTCAAATGGAAGGGAGAAAATCTGGGATGCCCTGGAGATCAGGGTGTGTACCAGAGACTCTACATAAGCGGGATCCATGGGCTGGTTCAAATTGGAGTATGTCCGGGTATATTCCAGATAGTAAAGCATGGTAGAAATATGTGCGTCACTAATCGGACATCCGATGATATCGGATAAAGAAGCCTGAATTTTGCGCATGGAATGGCTGTCCAGGACAGGAGTGGATACCAGGGTCAGCGGATAAGGCTTCTTGTGGATAATAAACCAGAGGAGACACAGAATATTGGACAGATACCATCGATAGGAAGAATCTGTCAGTATGTATCCCATCTTCTCTAAAAGTTCATTGATGCAAACAAGTACCTGAGGAATGGAAATTCCTTTGAATGAAGTATGGATAATGTGGATGCTGTGGTATTCGAAGGCATTAAAATTAATGGGAGGATTGATCAGAAGATCAATATATTTGTTAAATTCCCGGTTCATCAATGAGGCTCTTTTTTTTTCAGGGCCGGAAAGGAAAAAGTGATCGGTGTATTCAATAGAAAGACCATCTTTTTCCAGAGATTTGGAAAGTTCATTCATATCGTTTTTGATCGTGGAACGGGAAACCTGAAGTTCATTTCCAATCTGGCTGATTTTAAAATTTTCATTGCGGATCAGCAGATTCAGAAGCAGAAGAGAAATCCGTTCAGAACTGGTATAAAGAAAGTCATTGTTCTCAGAGACTTCTTCCAGAGACAGATTTTCAGGAAATTTCAGAACCCCTTTGGAGCATTTCTCAATCTGAGGTTTGTTTTCCATGGAAAGACTGTCATTGATGCGATTGATATCATACCGCACGCTTCGCTCCTTTATATTCAGGTCATTTGCAATTTCTTTGTATGAAGTTGTTCCTTTGATCTGGATATATTGAATTACATTCAGCATTCTGCCGCTTAACATGCTCATAATCCTTTCTAATTGCTGCTCTTGTTTCTTCCTTTTTCCCTCAGCTCTTTTTCGGTAAAAAATTAAATCCTTTTCTATATTTTATAATTGTTTAAAAGTTAATTCAATTTCTTTTTTTGTAAAAATTGATCGGAAATACTGAAAATTGTAATTTTACGTTTTACCCGGGGAGAAGTGGAATCCTTTGCGTTATCAAAGGTTTTCTATACTTTCCAGCATCAATTATATCATAACAGCAGGTAAACCACACAGACATATCCACTCATGTGCCTGGCAAAGAACCCAATTTATTTTTGGATAGAGAAAAAGCCCGGGATTTCCGGGCTTTTTCTGAAAATCATATGTAGATTTTTTTCTTATAATAATCCCACTACATGTCCT
>ERZ1643250.149-NODE-149-length-88922-cov-16.957127_pt1 | contig 88922 bp, 74 predicted proteins | sample MGYA00579262_ERZ1643250 | MGnify/ENA primary metagenome ERZ1643250 (study PRJEB29033, sample SAMEA4952265) | chicken gut metagenome | biome: Broiler Chicken; feature: Gastrointestinal Tract; material: Caecum | place: Ireland | collected 2018 | study: Broiler... | reverse complement strand
GTTTCCATAGCCATGATCTCTTCAAAGCTGTCAATATATCCCATCTCGAAATCAAGGCTGGTATATTCATTCAGATGGCGCTTTGTATTATGTTTTTCCGCCCGGAAAACAGGTCCCGTCTCAAATACTCTGTCAAAAACGCCTACCATCATCTGTTTATAAAACTGCGGACTCTGGGCCAGGACAGCCGGTTTGTGAAAGTAGCTGAATTTGAAAAGATTGGCTCCCCCTTCCGCTCCTCTCGCGCCGATCTTCGGCGTGTGTATTTCTGTAAAGCCCTGACTGTAAAGATAATCCCGGAACGCCCGCACGATTCCCTCCTGGATCTTGAATTTGGACCGTTCCCGGATATTTCTGAGGGCAATGGGTCTGAAATTCAGTTTTGCTTCCAGAGAGGTATCCAGCTTCCATTTATCTATCGCCAGAGGAAGAGGCTCCGCCGGGCAGGAAAGCACCGTGATCTCCCGGATATGGAGTTCTCTTCCGTGAGGCGCCCGTTCTTCACTTTGCAGGCAGCCCTTTACCTGCAGCGTCATCCCTTCTTTCAGATCATGGAGCGGCAGATTTACTTTTCCGCTTTCATAAACTATCTGAAAGAGTCCCTCTCTTCTCCTTAAAATAAGAAAAGCCACATCACCCATATTTCGGATACTGTGAACGGCTCCCTCCAGAACAGCTTCCTGATTCAGCAGGGAATTTCCCAGAAGCTCTTCCCATGTATTTACTTTTTTCTCCCATCTTCCGTCCAAAAATTCCATTTCTTATCCTCCATATTATGTTGTTTGGCTTTTTATAGTTGCATATATATGTTTGTTCTTTCTTTACTCTTCAAAAAACAGCATCAGGATCATCTGGGCTGTTTCCACCATATTCGTCCCGGAGTCCATGCTGCTTTTCTGGATATAGCGGTACGCCTCCTCCTCGCTGAGATGGTTTCTCTGCATCAGAATCATTTTCGCGTTTGAAATATAATTCTGCTCCTTCCAGCTCCGGGGCTTCGGCCTCTTTTTTTCCTTCTTTCTCCGCCGCTCCTGCTTGGACAGGATCATATGGACCGTATTGATCAGATCGCTTGTCTTCAGAGGCATCTGAAGAGAAAGAATAGAATCCGGCACCTCGCAGATCACCCGCTCTGACGCCAGAAGAAGCATTTCAAATCCTCCCGGCAGACACTCGGAAAGATCCAGATAGTTCATATCCGGCAGCCGGTATCCGCAGATCAGTACTCCGCTTTCCAGCTCGGAAGCGCTTGCCAGGGCATTGGAGGCGGCAGAGCAGACAGAAGCCACCGAAAATCCGTGTCTTTCCAGAATCGTGCGGATTTTCTTTGCGTCTTCAATTTTCGGTAATGCGATGACAATGCTGCTCATAAAGACCGTTCTCCTCTTTCCCCTTGTTTCTCTCCCGGCTGTCTTTTGTCCCGGCTTTTACAGACGGTACAGGTATTCTTCAACCTCCCAGTCCGTTACCTGCCTGGTATATCTCAGCCATTCTTTTTTCTTCGCCGATGCGTATTGACGGCAGAAATCTTCTCCCAGGACTTCCCGGATCCAACTGCTTCCCTCAAATAGATCTATGGCCTCTTTCAGAGTTTCCGGAAGATTCTCCGCCGGCAGGTTTTCCGCGCCGCAGTTTGCCGATTTTACCGGCGCTATCTTGTTTTTGATCCCGTCCAGGCCTGCCGCAAGACACACGGCCAGGACGAGATAGGGATTTGCCGCCGAGTCCGGACTTCTCAGTTCGATCCTGGTTTCCTCTCCTCTTCCTACAGGTATCCTTACCAGAGAATTCTGGTTGTTTTCCGTCCAGGTAAGCTCAGTAGGAGCGCCGTAGCCGGGAACAAGACGTTTGTAGGAATTTACCAAAGGATTGGTGATCAGCGCCATCTCCCTGCTGTGGGCAAGAAGACCGCCTACGAAATAATATGCCTCGTCGCTGAGTCTGCCTGGCTCATCTGTTTTGTCAAAAATATTTTTTCCCTGCCGGAACAATGAAAAATGAAGATGCATTCCGGAGCCTGCTGTCTCTGATCTGGGCTTTGGCATAAAAGTGGCGTGGAGCCCGTGACGCTTTGCCACCGTACGCACCGCCATCCGGAAGGTCATGATATAATCCGCGATCCTGCGGATCTCTCCGTAACGGAAATCTATCTCATGCTGAGCCGGAGCCTTCTCATGATGGGAGGACTCCACCTCCATCCCCATATCCTCAAGAGTAAGGACCATGTCCCGCCTTGCGTTTTCTCCCAGATCCAGCGGACTTACATCCAGATACCCGGCCTGCTCATGAGTGACGGTTGTGGGAATCCCGTTGTCATCTGTATGGAACAGGAAAAATTCACATTCCGGATCAATGCAGCAGGTATATCCTTCTTTTTCCGCTTTTTCCGCAGTCTGCTCCAGAATATAGCGGGAACTGTTTTTATAAGGCGTTCCGTCAGGACAAAACAGGTCGCAGATCATACGCGCTACTTTTCCCTGCTGAGGTCTCCAGGGAAGGATCGTAAAGGTATCCGGATCCGGATGAAGATAGAGATCTGTTTCATCCTCCCCGGCCTCTCCGGCAATCAGCGTCCAGTCCACCGTACATCTGTTGTCCAGAGCTCTCGGAAGCTCTCTGGATGTTACCGCAATATTTTTGATCACACCGAACATATCGGTAAACTGAAGCCGGACAAACTCTACGTCTTCCTCTTCAGCCATCTGTAAGATTTCTTCTCTGGTATAATTCCCCATGTCATTCTCTCCTTAATTTTCCAAAAGAAAAAGGCGCACTTCTGACAGAACCCGTCAGAAGAACGCCCTTGTTCATGCAGGTATTATAGCAACCGTTTTTCTCTTTGTCAATAAACTTTTCGGCGATATTTTCCGCAGCGGCCAGCCGTTCCTCCCGCGCTTCCGTGAAAAACATACCGGTCCGCCTGCCGCTACAGGTTTGTATATCCCATCAGGGATTCGTCCACCGCTCTGGCGGCTTCTCTTCCCTCCCGGATCGCCCATACTACCAGAGACTGGCCTCTTCTCATGTCTCCCGCGGCAAATACCCGGGGTACGGAAGTCTCGTATCCCTCCGGCTTTGTGTCCACGTTTGTTCTGGCGTTTACCGCCACCTTAAAAGCGTCTGTCACATACTTCTGGCTTCCCAGAAATCCTGCCGCGATCAGCACAAGATCCGCCGGGATCACTTCCTCGCTTCCTTCCACAGGCACCATTGCCATACGTCCGGTTTTTTCGTCCTTCTGGCTTTTCAGTTTTATAAGCTTAGCTTTGCACACATTTCCTTTTTTATCCGCAAGAAATTCCTTTACTGTAGTCTGGTATACTCTGGGATCATGGCCGAAAACAGCAATGGCTTCCTCCTGGCCGTAATCCGTTTTCAGCACTTTCGGCCACTGGGGCCAGGGATTACTTTCTGTTCTCTGTACCGGAGGCTTGGGCATCATCTCAAGCTGGGTGACAGATTTTGCTCCCAGGCGGATTGCTGTTCCCACACAGTCGTTTCCTGTGTCTCCGCCTCCGATGACAACGACATTCTTATCCTTTGCCATCTCATAGGGAACCTTTTCAAAATTACTGTCCAGAAGAGTTTTTGTCACCTTTCCAAGAAAGTCTACCGCGAAATAAATTCCTTTCGCCTCTCTTCCCGGCACCTGAATGTCTCTGGGATTGGAAGCGCCGCAGGCAAGAAGCACTCTGTCATATTTTTTCAGAAGCTCCTCCGCCGTGATATCTTTCCCTACATTTGTATTGAGGACAAACTGTACGCCCTCTTCCTCCATGAGATTTATTCTTCTGTCAATAACTGATTTTTCCAGTTTCATATTCGGAATGCCGTAGCGGAGAAGCCCGCCGGGACGGTCGCTTCTTTCATACACTGTCACGCTGTGCCCTCTGCGGTTTAACTGCTGGGCCGCAGCCAGTCCGGAAGGTCCGCTCCCGATCACCGCAATCTTTTTTCCTGTACGCACCTTTGGCTTCTGGGGCTGCACCCAGCCTTCTTCAAAGGCTGTCTCAATAATCGCCCGCTCATTGTCCTTCGTAGCCACAGGCTCGCCGTTCAGATTGCAGGTACAGGCGGCTTCGCAGAGAGCCGGGCAGACCCTGCTGGTAAATTCCGGAAAGCTGTGGGTTTTGCTCAGCCGGAGATACGCCTGTTTCCAGTTTCCCGTATATACAAGATCGTTTGTTTCCGGCACCAGATTGTGAAGAGGGCACCCGGAAGCCATTCCTCCGATCATCATGCCTGACTGGCAGAAGGGAACGCCGCAGGCCATGCAGCGCGCCCCCTGAAGTCTTTGTTTCTCCCTGCTCATTGGAGTCCGGAATTCATGAAAATCAGCAATCCTGACCTTGGGAGCAAGCACTTTCGCAGTTTCTCTTTTATATTCTAAAAATCCTGTTGGTTTTCCCATTCCTGTCTTCCTCCTTACTGTTTTGCTCCAATGCTCTCATAAAAGGCTTCCATCTGCGCCTGCTGAGTCGTCAGGCCCTTTTCCTCCAGCTTGGCGCTTAAGGTAAGCATTCTTTTATATTCGTAGGGGATCAGTTTCTTAAAATGCGGCAGATAATTTTCAAAATCATCCAGTATCTCTTTGCCCAGGCTGGAGCCGGTTGCCTCTACATGAGCTTTGATGAGATCCTTCAGTTCTTTCCTGTCATATTTATTTTCCACTTTTTCAATGGAGATCATCGCTTTATTCAGGTTTTTATACAGATTGTTGTGGAGGTCCAGTACATAGGCGATTCCGCCGCTCATGCCGGCGGCAAAGTTTTTGCCTGTTTTTCCAAGGACGACCACCCGTCCTCCGGTCATGTATTCACAGCCATGCTCACCAACGCCTTCCACAACCGCGTTTGCTCCGGAATTGCGGACTGCAAACCGTTCTCCCGCCACGCCGTTGATAAAAGCGGTTCCGCTGGTAGCGCCGTAAAGCGCCACATTTCCGACGATAATATTGTCTTCCGCCTTAAACCGGGCTTTTTCCGGAACACGCACGATCAGCTTTCCTCCGGAAAGTCCCTTGCCGAAGTAATCGTTGCTGTCGCCTGTCAGCTTCAGAGTAAGCCCTTTGGGGATAAAAGCGCCGAAGCTCTGTCCGCCTGCTCCTTTACAGTTTACAACAATGGTGTCTTCCGGAAGGCCGGTTTTTGTTTTCCGTGTGATTTCCGCGCCCAGGATCGTTCCAAAGGTTCTGTCTGTGTTCGTTACGTCCACACTGATTTCCACATGCTCTCCTCTGGAAATAGCTTTCTCGCATTTCTTCAGAAGAAGCTTTTCATCCAGAGTCTTTTCCAGGCCGAAATGATATTCCGCCTTGGGATCAAAAGTCACTTTCTGTCCTTTTCCGGCATAAGGATTATTCAGGATCGCGCTGAGATCCACTTTTCCTCTATGAGGCTCTTCTCTGTCGGAAGCTTTCAGAAGATCGGTGCGCCCTACCATCTCGTCTACTGTGCGCACTCCCAGCTTCGACATATATTCTCTCAGTTCCTGGGCGATAAATCTCATAAAGTTCTCCACATACTCCGGTTTTCCGCGGAAACGTTTCCTGAGTTCCGGATTCTGGGTAGCCACGCCCACCGGACAGGTATCCAGATTGCAGACACGCATCATCACGCATCCCATAGTTACAAGGGGCGCTGTAGCGAATCCGAATTCCTCGGCGCCGAGAAGCGCCGCAATGGCCACATCCCGTCCGCTCATCAGCTTTCCGTCTGTCTCAATGCGGACACGGTTTCTCAGTCCGTTCATCAGAAGCGTCTGGTGGGTTTCGGAAAGCCCCAGCTCCCAGGGAAGCCCCGCATTATGGATCGAACTTCTCGGCGCGGCTCCTGTACCTCCGTCATAGCCGGAGATCAGAACTGTCTGGGCGCCGGCCTTGGCAACGCCTGCCGCAACTGTTCCCACCCCTGCTTCGGAAACCAGCTTCACAGAAATATCCGCATACTTATTGGCGTTCTTCAGATCGTAAATAAGCTGGGCCAGGTCCTCGATAGAATAGATATCATGATGAGGCGGCGGGGAGATCAGGCTGACTCCCGGAGTGGAATGACGGGTTTTTGCAATCCAAGGATATACTTTTTTCGCCGGAAGATGTCCTCCTTCACCGGGCTTTGCTCCCTGAGCCATCTTGATCTGGATCTCTCTTGCAGACACCAGATAACGGCTGGTCACTCCGAATCGTCCGCTGGCTACCTGTTTGATTGCGGAGCAGCGGTCGTTTTCTGTTCCGGCGGAGTCGATTCTTTCATCGCTTTCCCCGCCTTCTCCTGTATTTGACTTCCCGTGAAGATGATTCATGGCAATAGCCAGAGTCTCATGGGCTTCCTGAGAAATGGAACCGTAGGACATGGCTCCTGTTTTAAATCTTTTTACGATCTCATCTACGCTTTCTACCTCTTCCAGCGGAACCGGGGTTTTTGCATAGCGAAAATCCATAAGCCCTCTCAGGCTTCCTCTGCTCTCTTCATCCACAAGACGGGTGTATTCTTTAAACATTTCATAGCTTCCCTGCTTTGTGGATTCCTGAAGAAGATGGATGGTCTGGGGATTGTATCTATGTTCTTCTCCCTGACTTCTCATCTTGTGAGCGCCCACGCTGTCCAGAGTAAGATCCGTTGCCAGGCCCAGCGGATCGAAGGCCTCGGAATGGAGTCTTTCCACATTATCCTCAATATCTTCCAGGGTGATTCCTCCCACGCGGCTGACTGTGCCTGTAAAATATTTGTCGATCACGTCCTGGGAAATACCGATGGCTTCAAAGATCTGCGATCCCTGATAAGACTGGATCGTAGAAATTCCCATCTTGGAAGCGATCTTTATAATTCCGCTTAAGACCGCATGGTTATAGTCCTCCACAGCCGCATAGTAATCCTTGTCCAGCATATGGTTATCGATCAGCTCCCGTATCGTCTCCAGGGCAAGATACGGGTTCACCGCGCTGGCTCCGTATCCCAGAAGTGTTGCGAAATGATGAACTTCCCTGGGCTCTCCGGATTCCAGGATAATGGCAAGAGAAGTACTTTTCTTTGTTTTTACAAGATGCTGGTGAACTGCTGACACAGCCAGCAGGGACGGAATAGGCATATGGTTCTCGTCAACCCCTCTGTCAGAGAGGACCAGAATATTCGCGCCTTCCCGGAAAGCCTTGTCCACCTCTACAAAAAGACGGTCAATGGCTCTTTCCAGTTTTGTACTCTTATAATACAGGGTGGAAACCACCGCTACCTGGAAACCTTCCAGCTTCATATTTTTAATCTTCAGCATATCCGTATTTGTAAGAATCGGATGTACGATCTTCAAAACCTGGCAGTTCTCCGGCTTCTGTACCAGAAGGTTTCCGTCCTTTCCGGCATAAACGCTTGTGGAGGTAACGATTTCCTCACGAATGGAATCAATAGGAGGATTTGTTACCTGAGCGAAAAGCTGCTTAAAATAATCGAACAAAGGACGATGCTGATGAGAAAGAACCGCCAAAGGCGTATCTACTCCCATGGCTCCTATGCTTTCGCTTCCATTTAAGGCCATGTTGCGGATAGATGTGCGGTACTGCTCGTAGGTATAGCCGAATGCTTTCTGCAGACGGGCTCTCTGCTCCTCCGTATATTCCTCCATACGGATATTCGGGATCTTGATGTCTTTCAGGCATACAAGGTTGCTGTTCAGCCATTCTCCATAGGGCTGCATCCGGGCGTATTTTTCTTTCAGTTCGTTATCGTCGATCACTTTTCCCTGTACTGTATCCACCAGAAGCATTTTTCCCGGATGGAGGCGTTCCTTCAGAATGATTTTTTCTTCCGGTACCGGCAGCACTCCTACTTCTGAGGAAAGGATCACATAGCCGTCAGAAGTGATGTAGTATCTGGAAGGACGAAGACCGTTTCTGTCCAGAACCGCTCCCATTACGTCTCCGTCGGAAAACAGAATAGACGCCGGTCCGTCCCAGGGTTCCATCATTGTAGCGTAATACTGGTAAAAATCTCTTTTTTCCTGGGAAATCGTATCGTTGTTGGCCCATGGCTCAGGAATGGTGATCATTACGGCCAGCGGCAGATCCATTCCGCTCATCACAAGAAATTCCAGGGTGTTGTCAAGCATTGCGGAGTCGGAACCGTTCCGGTTGACCACAGGAAGGACCTTATGAAGCTGCCCCTTCAGATAAGGAGATTCCATATTTTCTTCCCTTGCCAGCATTTTATCCGCATTTCCCCGGATCGTATTGATCTCGCCGTTGTGAACAATAAAACGATTGGGATGAGCTCTCTCCCAGCTTGGATTTGTATTGGTGCTGAACCGGGAGTGTACCATGGCAATGGCGGATTCATAATCCGGGTTCTGAAGATCCTCAAAGAAAGTACGGAGCTGTCCTACCAGAAACATACCTTTATAGACTATGGTCCTGCTGCTCATAGATACCACATAGGTATTGTCGTTGCTCTGCTCAAATTCGCGGCGGGCAATATACAGGCGGCGGTCAAACTCAATTCCCTTTTCCACGTCCTGGGGCTTTTCGATAAAGGCCTGCATAATATAAGGCATACATTCTCTTGCCTTATGTCCCAGTACTTCCGGGATCACAGGAACTGTTCTCCATCCCAGAAGCTTCAGCCCTTCCTTCTGGATGATGATCTCAAACATTTTTTTCGCCTGCGCCCTTCTTATCTCGTGCTGGGGAAAGAAGAACTGGGCGATTCCGTATTCTCTTTCCTGGCCGATATCAAATCCTTCTTTTTTGCAGGCTTTTTTGAAGAATTTATGGGAAATCTGAAGAAGGATACCCACTCCGTCTCCTGTTTTTCCTTCCGCATCCTTTCCGGCTCTGTGCTCCAAACGTTCTACGATCTTCAGCGCGTTTGCCACTGTATCATGAGTCTTTTTTCCTTTTATATTTACAACTGCTCCGATGCCGCAGTTATCATGTTCAAACTCGGGACGGTAAAGCCCCTGGACTTCTCTCCTCGCTTCTTTCATCCTTTTCATCCTTTCTCTCCTGCTCTTTCTCTCCGATATGCCACGGCAGCGCCTACAAATCCCCGAAACAGCGGGTGCGCATGGTTAGGCCGTGACTTAAATTCCGGATGTCCCTGGGTTCCTTCAAAAAACGGGTGATCCTTGATCTCGATCATCTCCACAATGTGCCCGTCCGGAGATGTTCCCGCTATATTCATGCCCTTCTGAGAAAGTTCTTCCCGAAAGGCGTTATTCACTTCATAGCGGTGTCTGTGCCGTTCCTGGATCTCTTTTTTCCCGAAAAGCCCATATGCTCTGGAACCGTCCGCAAGAACACAAGGATAGCTTCCCAGTCTCAGTGTTCCTCCCAGATCCTCTACACTTTCCTGATCCGGCATCAATGCGATCACCGGATGCTTTGTGGACGGATCCAGTTCTATACTGTTGGCGTCCTCATATCCCAGCACATGGCGGGCGAATTCCACGATCGCCATCTGCATTCCCAGACAGATTCCAAGGTAAGGGATCTTATGTGTTCTGGCATACTGGGCAGCCAGGATCATCCCTTCTGTTCCCCTGTTGCCGAAGCCGCCCGGAACAAGAATTCCGTCCACCGCGTGAAGGACCTGATCCAGGTTTTTCTCGTTCAGCTCCTCGGAGTCCACCCAGGTGATCTCCACTTTTGCCCTGCAGGAGATTCCTCCGTGTTTCAATGCCTCCACCACGCTTAAATAAGCATCGTGAAGCTGTGTGTATTTCCCTACCATGGCAATATTTACAGAGCCTTCCGGGTTTCTCAGGTTCTTTACCATTTCCTGCCAGTCCGTAAGATCCGGTTTTCTGTTTTCCAGGCGAAGGGTTTCCAGAACCACATCCGCCAGCTTTTCCCTCTCCATGGCAAGAGGAGCCTCGTAAAGATACTCCACATCCAGGTTCTGAAGAACGTGGGTAACCGGAACATTACAGAAAAGAGCGATCTTTTCTCTGATCTCCTCGGTCAGCGGATATTCGCTCCTGCATACCAGCACATTCGGCTGGATTCCCATTCCCTGCAGTTCTTTTACACTGGCCTGGGTAGGCTTTGTTTTCATTTCCCCGGACGCCTTCAGATACGGGATCAGCGTCACATGGATCAGCGCCGCGTTGTCCTGTCCTACTTCGTGCTGAAACTGCCGGATCGCCTCCAGAAAGGGCTGGCTTTCTATATCTCCTACTGTTCCTCCTACCTCAATAATGGCGATTCTCTCTTCATCCGGAGATTTTGCCCGGTAAAACCGGCTTTTGATCTCATTTGTGATATGAGGGATCACCTGAACGGTTCCTCCCCCGAAATCTCCGTGGCGCTCTTTCTGAAGAACGGACCAGTAAATTTTTCCGGTTGTCACATTGGAATTTTTGTCCAGGCTTTCATCAATAAAACGTTCATAATGTCCCAGATCCAGGTCTGTCTCCGTTCCGTCGTCTGTTACGAAGACCTCGCCGTGCTGTATGGGATTCATGGTCCCCGGGTCAATGTTTATATAGGGATCAAATTTCTGCATGGTCACCTGATAGCCTCTGGCCTTCAGAAGTCTTCCCAGGGAGGCCGCCGTGATTCCTTTTCCCAAACCGGATACCACTCCTCCTGTCACAAAAACATACTTTACTGCCATTACCGATTTCCTCCTCCATGTAACATTGTACTTACAGAAAACTCTATATCCTGCCGGCCTGACTTTTCTTACAAAAGCAAAAGAGGCGTCAGAAATCCGGAAAAATCCCTTCTCCGGGTTTCTGACGCCTTTGTCAGTTCAGCATGATTTTCAATATGTCCAATACTATAACCTATTTTTTTTCATTTGTAAATATAAAATTTCTCCAATTTTACTCTACATCCATGGGATATTTTCCGTCAAAACATGCCTTGCACAAAGGCAGTCCTCCCGCCATCCCTTCCAGGTAATCTATTTTCATATATCCAAGAGAATCGGCGCCGATCATCTGCCGGATCTCCTCCGTTGTATGGCTGGAAGCGATCAGCTGGTCGTTGGACGGCACGTCTGTCCCGAAATAGCAGGGATACAGAAAAGGCGGTGAACAGATCCTTACATGTACTTCCAGGGCTCCGGCCTTCTTCAGCATATGGATCAGATTCGCAATGGTAGTCCCCCTTACAATAGAATCGTCTACCAGAACGATACGTTTCCCCTTTACCACAGAATCCAGAACACTGAGTTTCATATGAACGCTGGATTCCCGTTCCTTCTGGGTAGGTTTGATAAAGGTTCTTCCGATATAGCTGTTTTTATAAAAGGCAAGACCGAAAGGAATACCCGAGGCTTCGGAAAAACCCTTTGCCGCCGGAATACCGGACTCCGGAACTCCCGTTACCAGATCCGCCTCTACCGGATAGGATTTTGCCAGAGACCTGCCGCCTCTGATCCTGGCGTCATAGATGCCCACTCCGTCCAGGACACTGTCCAGACGGGCAAAATAAATATATTCAAAAACACAGTGTGCATGTTTTTCTGTGCTCAGCTCCTTGTTGGATTCCACTCCATTTCTGGAAATCGTCACCATTTCTCCAGGCTCCACATCCCGGATGAACTCCGCGCCAACCGAAGTAAGGGCGCAGCTTTCTGAAGCCAGTACATAAGCGTTTCCTCTCCTGCCGAGGCAGAGAGGTTTTAACCCGAAGGGATCGCGCACACCGATCAGCTTCCTGGGGCTCATGACGACCAGACCGTAGGCGCCTCTCAGCTTTCTGGCTGTTTTCAAAATAGCTTCTTCCACAGATTTTGAATGGACGCGCTCCCGCGCAATGTGAAAAGCGATCACTTCTGAATCTGTTGTCGTATGAAAAATCGCTCCGTTCTGGATCAGCTCCCACTTCAGTTCCCGGGTATTGACCAGGTTGCCATTATGAGCCAAAGCCAGAGTTCCCTTGATATAAGACAGAACCAGAGGCTGGGCGTTCTCCGCTACAGACGCTCCGGTGGTAGAATAACGGACATGGCCGATACCAATGTCGCCGGACATTTTTTCCAGAGTATCCTTCCTGAAAACTTCACTGACCAGTCCCAGGTCTTTATGAAACTGTATATTTCCGATCTCCCCGCTTGTATTTGACACAGCCAGTCCGCAGGATTCCTGCCCGCGATGCTGCAGAGCAGTCAGGCCGTAATACACAGAGGGAACTACATTTCCTCCGTCAAGATCGTAAATTCCAAATACGCCGCAGGCTTCCTTTAAATCCGCCATATATATCCTCCTTTTTCTGATCACATAAAAAAAGACACTTCGGGCAGGACCGAAGCGCCTTTGCTTACATTGAAATTATAATAGAAGAGCCAATTTTGTCAACCCCTCTCTCTTTTGGAAAAATTTGATTTTTTTCAAAAAAAACATTGACAACTTCTTTTTTTTGTGTATACTACATCACATAAAGCAACGGCGCTTTGGAGGACATCCAGAGCGCCTTTTTTATTTTCCATCGAAAGGAGAACTACTATGGCACAGAATATTCCCGAACTTTACGGCAGTCTGGTTTTTAACGATAAGATCATGCGCAGCAAGCTGCCAAAAGACATGTATAAGGCGCTGCGCAAAACCATTGAAAACGGAACACATTTGGAACTGGACGTAGCCAATTCCGTGGCTGTGGCTATGAAAGAATGGGCCATTGAAAACGGAGCTACCCATTATACCCACTGGTTCCAGCCTATGACAAATTTCACGGCGGAAAAACATGACAGCTTTATCTCTCCTACCGGAGACGGACAGATCATTATGGATTTTTCCGGAAAAGAACTGGTAAAAGGCGAACCCGACGCGTCCAGTTTTCCATCCGGAGGACTGCGCGCCACCTTTGAAGCCAGAGGCTATACTGCCTGGGATCCTACCTCTCCTGCGTTCATCAAAGATAAAACACTTTACATCCCAACCGCGTTCTGTTCCTACAGCGGAGAAGCGCTGGACAAAAAGACTCCTCTTCTCCGTTCCATGGATACTCTGAATAAACAGGCGGTAAGGATTCTTCATATACTTGGAAATAAAGAAGTCCGGCATGTGTCCACAACCGTCGGACCGGAACAGGAATATTTTCTTGTTGACAGGGATCTCTATAAAAAGAGAAAAGACCTGATCTTCTGCGGCCGCACCCTTATCGGCGCCCCAGCTCCTAAAGGCCAGGAAATGGAAGATCACTATTTTGGAACCCTGAAGCCCCGGGTATCCGCCTATATGCACGATCTGGACGAAGAACTCTGGAAACTTGGCATTCCGGCCAAAACAAAACATAACGAGGTTGCTCCGGCCCAGCACGAGCTTGCTCCTGTCTTCGACACCACCAACGTGGCGGTAGATCATAACCAGCTTACTATGGAAATCATGAAGAAGGTTGCCGCAAAACACAACATGGTCTGCCTCCTTCACGAAAAACCATTTGAGGGAATCAACGGAAGCGGCAAGCACAACAACTGGTCCATGTGCACCAATACCGGCGTCAACCTTCTTGATCCCGGCAAAACGCCTGCGGAAAACACCCAGTTCCTGGTATTTCTGGTAGCTGTCATCAAGGCTGTAGACGATTACGCGGATCTTCTCCGTATCTCTGTGGCGGACGCAGGAAACGACCACCGTCTTGGGGCAAATGAAGCGCCGCCGGCTATTGTGTCCATTTTCCTTGGAGACGAACTCACCGAGGTTCTGAAGGCCATTGAAAACGATCAGTATTTCAGCAGCCATGACGCGGTGCAGATGGATATCGGCGCAAAGGTTCTGCCTCACTTCCTGAAGGACAATACAGACAGGAACCGTACTTCACCTTTCGCATTTACCGGAAACAAGTTTGAATTCCGTATGCTTGGCTCCTCCGCTTCTGTGGCAAACCCCAACATTATCCTCAACACCGCAGTTGCCGAAGCTCTGCGCCAGTTTTCCGATCAGTTGGAAAATGTTCCGGCGGAGGATATGGAAACAGCAGTCCACAAACTTCTGAAAGAAACGATCGCCGCTCATAAACGGATCATCTTCAATGGAAACGGATACACAGACGAATGGGTGGAGGAAGCGGAAAAACGCGGTCTTTACAACCTGGTTTCCACCCCTGACGCTCTGCCCTATTATATCTCTGAAAAAAATGAGAAGCTTCTCACAGAGCATAAGATTTTTACAAAGGCAGAACTTTACTCCCGTTATGAGGTAAAACTTGAGAACTATGTGAAGACTCTTCATATTGAAGCATGCACTATGGCTGAGATCATTCAGAAAGAACTGCTGCCCAGCGCTACCTCCTACATGGAGCAGATCGCGCAGACGGCCAGCCTGAAGAAATCCGTTGTTCCGGATATCTCTATCTCCAGCGAAGCCGGTCTTTTAAAGAAGCTCACTTCACTGGAAGACGCTATGACTGCTGATCTGGAAACGCTGAAGACAGATACCGAAAAGGCGGAAAGCTATGAGGATCTTCTGGAAAAAGCCAGATTCTATCAGAAGACTGTACTGGCAGACATGGATAAACTCCGTGAGTCCGCCGATGCCGCTGAGATTCTTATTCCGGAATCCATTCTTCCGTATCCTACATACGGAGCCCTTCTGTTTTCTATTTAAGAACAGATCCGGAAAAACGGACGCGGCTAGTGTTCCGCTATAAACAGCGTTTATGTATAAAATGGTAAATACAGGGAATATCTGAAAATCATAAGCCACTCATAATTCATTATCGATTTCCTTATCCATACCTTTTCAGGCGTCCCTTTGATCTGCCGCAAAAATACGGCAGGAGGGATATGGTTTTATCACCCGGGTATTCCCTGTTTTACATATTGTGCCTCCCCTGCAAGAAAGGGAGGCATTTTTTATCTGGTCAGTCTTGGAAGATTCCAGTGATAATGCGCCGCCAGATAACGGATCAGGATCACCGCCGCCGAAGCTCCTACCATAGCCGCCACAGCGCCGAAGCCCCGGTAAATATAGACACAGGCGACAGCGCCTACAATGGAGGCGCAGGCATATATATGACGGACAAAAATATAGGGCGGTACTCCGGCCATCATATCCCTTAAAAGTCCGCCTCCCACTCCTGTGATCGTACCGAGGAATACCAGGAGAAAAGTCTGATCCATATATCCGTTATTGATCCCGGTATTCACGCCTACAACCGTAAAAATTCCCAGTCCTATGGAATCCATCACCAGCATCACACGGTCGTAAGTTTCTCTCACATGTCCTTCCAGAAGCTCTTTTTTTACACTCAGCACGAAAAATACAATGCAGGAAGTGATCGTCGCCACAATGGTATATACCGGATGCTGAAACATATTTGGCGGAATAATGCCCAGAACCAGATCCCGGATCATCCCCCCGCCTACGGACGTCACCACCCCCAGCACGCAGACGCCAAAAATATCCATTCCCCTTCCCGCGCCTACCATGGCGCCGGAGGCGGCAAAGGCCACCGTTCCGATCATTTCCATAAGAAATGTTACTGTTTCCTGTATGTTCATCTTTCAAACCTCAAATGTCTTTTTCTTCGGCTATAAGTATAACGCTTCCCTGTCATTCTGAAAAGATACTTCTGTATAATTTTCGATGTCTTTTTTTCATAAAAATTCCCGGCGTTTTCCGCCGGGAATTTAAAATATTTTCGTCACGCTTCTGACGTATACAGTTCCACATTGCTTTGGATCCTGTGAATAAACCTGTCTTTCAATCCATATACAGCGCTGCTCACCACATATTCTCCGTCATTTATAAAAATCTCTATCAGATTTCTGTCCACCAGCACCTCCAGCCGGCATCCTTCCTTCAATTCCGGTGTTTCGGATTTCAGGTGCGTTCCTTCATCATTCGAGAAGACCAGGGTGCGGTCAGTTTTTATTCTGTCATTTTCTCTTTTGATCACATAACCGCCAATATCCACACTTTCTCCGTTTTCCAGGCTGAATCTGGCCATATACCCATTTTTCGAAGCTTCCCGTACATCCGTGATTTGCCGGGAATAGGCTTTTCTTATTTCCGGATGCAGTCTGAAGTAAATATGGTTCTTCTTTATTTCTGCAACACGGGGGGAACAGAACATCCCGATCCACCCTTCTTCCGTAACCTTCGGCATCCTTACCCAGGCTATCATTGTCCTTCTGCCTTTTTCATCAAGTGTCGTCTGAGGAGCATACAGGTCCATTCCATAGTCCAAAAACTGATAGTCGTCAGAAAGCTCCATCTGTCCATCTTCTTCCCTGAGATCTGCCAGGAAACAAATGGCATGGTTCTTCTCCTTCTCATTGTTTTCCGTTAATCCCATGGCCGATACAAGAAGAACGCCTCCGCCTTCCGTCTCAAAATAATCCGGACACTCCCACATCCATCCATACCGCGGGCCTTTGGAAATTTTGTTAAGATATTTCCAGTTATGGAGATCCGTACTGTGATAAAGCAGAACCTCTCCGTACTTTCCATAAAAAGTACTTCCCACAATCATCATCCATCCGTTTTTTCCCTTCCATATTTTGGGATCTCTCGTATGGGTTCTGTCACCGATTTCCGGATCCTGAAGCGCCGGGATGATCACTTCTTTTCCATTTTCATTATCAAAAGTAAACCCGTCCTCCGAAGATATCATAAGCTGGGAAGACTCAAACTGATCATCCAGACATAAATGCGGATCTTCCGGATTTACCACCTCATATCTTACTCCCGTATAGACCAGGTACATTTTCCCTCCGTCTTCTACGGCGCTTCCGGAAAAGCATCCGTTCCTGTCTTCCTTTAAAGTAGGATAAAGCGCCAGTCCTTTGTGCTCCCAGGATACCAGATCTTTACTTACCGCATGTCCCCAGTGCATGGTTCCCCAGCGGGGCGCATACGGAAAATACTGGTAAAATAAATGATAATAACCTTTATAATAGATAAATCCGTTTGGATCGTTTACCCAATTGTCCGGTGCTTTTAAATGTAATTTCTGCCTCTTCATTTTGCCTCCATGGTTACTGTTCCATATAGTTCACACCTGTGTCCTTATCAAAGAAATGGATCTTTGACGGAATAAATTCAAAACTGATCTGGTCTCCGATCTGAGCGATCTCATATTTTGACACACGGGCCACCGCCTGGCTCTTGCCGAAAGTAAAATACAGATTGTTTTCATTTCCCATAACTTCTGTATCTGTGATCACCGCCGTCTGCCGGTCCGCTTTATCTTTTTCTTCGCCGTGTCCTACGATTTTAATATCCTCTCCGCGGATACCCAGTGTCATTTCACCATTATGTCCTCTCAGTTTTTCCACTGTTTCGCCGGATAAGATAAGGTGTCCGCCGTCTGCAAACCGGACTGTACTGCCTTCCACTGTCACATCAAAGAAATTCATCTGCGGAGATCCGATAAAGCCCGCCACAAACTGATTTACGGGATGATCATAAAGCTCCATTGGTCTCCCTACCTGCTGGATAACGCCGTCTTTCATGATCACGATCCTGTCTGCCATTGTCATGGCTTCTACCTGGTCGTGAGTAACATAAATTGTAGTTGCTCCAAGCTCACGATGCAGCTTGCTGATCTCTGTCCTCATACTTACACGGAGCTTTGCGTCAAGATTGGAAAGCGGTTCGTCCATAAGAAACAGCTTCTGGTTTTTCACAATAGCCCGTCCGAGCGCCACTCTCTGACGCTGGCCGCCGGAGAGGTTTTTCGGTTTCCGGTTACGGTATTCTTCCAGTCCTAGAATCTGGATCGCCCAATCCACCTTTTTCTTGATCTCTGCCGCTGGCATTTTCATATTTTTCAGGCCATATCCAATATTCTTTTCCACAGTCATGTGAGGGTACAGTGCGTAGTTCTGGAAAACCATGGCGATTCCCCTGTCTCTGGGGGCAACATCGTTGACTTTTTTTCCGTCTATAAAAAGTTCTCCCCCTGTAATTTCCTCAAACCCCGCGATCATACGGAGAGTAGTAGATTTTCCGCAGCCGGAGGGACCGACAAAAGCAATGAATTCTTTTTCCTCAATATTCAGATTAAAGTTGTCCACTGTGTTCACTTTTGAACCAGGGTACATTTTACATACGTTTTTAAATTCTATAAAGCTCATTTTTTATCCTTCCTTTGATCCTGTTGATGTTACGCCTTCCACTATCTGTTTGGAAAACAGCGAGTAAATGATGATCACCGGTATGGTGACAAGAGTGATAACCGCAAGAGTCTGTCCCATTGTTGTATTTTCGTTCGATGTAATGGAATTCAGGCCGATCTGAGCTGTCAGAAGATCACTGGAGGTAAATACCAGTGAAGGCCAGAGATAGTCGTTCCATACGTTCAGGAATGTAAATACGCTGACTGTTGCCACAACAGTCTTTGACATCGGAAGGACCATGGTAAAGAAATATTTTACCGGTCCGCAGTAGTCCAGCTGGGCAGCTTCATATACATCGTCCGGAAGACTTACAAACACCTGCCGGAACAGAAAAATATTGAACGGATTTACGATCAGCGGAAGAATATATCCGATGACGGTGTTCAAAAGCCCCGCTTTGGCTATGATCAGAAAGTGGATGGTGATAACTGTCTCTGTAGGAACGATCAGAAGCATTACAATCAGCATCAGCCATTGATCCCGGAAAGGAAATCTGATTTTCGCCAGCGCATACCCGGCAAGGCCATTTACAATTACACTCAATACAATCAGGATCGCCGCATACAAAAGTGTGTTCGCCATGTAGCGCAGAAAATTTGTATCTGTGATGATGGATACATAGTTGTCAAAGAAGCTTCCGCCAGGCGCCGGAGGTATAAAAGCCGCAATGGAATTCATGTCTGCCGTAATGGCCGCATCCGGCTTAAAGGAGTTCGCAAGCATCCAGATTACCGGAAACAGAAAGAAAATGGAGAGAACCAGCAGCACAGCCACCAGAATCCAGTTAATCCGTCTTTGCTTTTTTGTGAACATGTTTTCTTCCCTCCTTGTCTTTCGTCAGTGTGTTCTGTATGATCGTCAGAATAACTACAAATATCGTAAATACGATCGCCATTGTGGACGCCAGTCCCATTTCCCAGTTAACGGTACCTGTCTCATAAATATCATATACAATGGTGTATGTGGAATGATCCGGACCTCCGCCGGTCATAACCATTGGCTGCACCAGCATACGGAAGGCTCCGATCGTAACTGTAATAAATACAAAGACACATAAAGGCTTCAGTTCCGGAAGTGTGATATCCTTAAATTTCTGCCATGCACTGGCGTGATCCATCTCCGCGGCTTCATAAAGAGCAGGATTGATATTCTGCAGACCGCCGAGAAAAATGATCATCTGATATCCCACACCCTGCCATACGCTCATAATGGCTATGGAGGGAAGAGCCTGACCGGCGCTGTGAATAAACGGCTGCGTGTCGATTCCGATGTGCGCCAGCAAAGTATTCAGAATTCCCTCCGGACTATAAATCTGCATCCAGAGTGTAGAAACTACCGCTAGAGACATGACCACCGGTACGAAGAAAGCCACCTTAAAATATTTCTTGCAATGTGCCGCCCTGTTGATGGCAAGCGCCAGAAGCAAAGCTCCTCCGCACTGCAGCGGCACAATAATGATCACAAATTTTACCGTATTTAAAAATGACTGTACAAACAGATCGTCTTTAAAAATATTTATGTAGTTTTCCAAGCCGACGAAATGAGTTAATTCCGGATTCAGCGCAAAATAGTCTGTAAAACTGAATCCCAGAGTAAGAAGCATCGGCAGGAACAAAAACAGCGTCAGCAGCACCAGCGCAGGCCCGAAAAACGCCATTCCCATTATTGAATTTTTTCTTTTCATTCTTTATTCCCTCGTGTATCGTTCCAGTTTCGCATTGATTCGTTCCACAGCTTTGTCAAGCTCGGTGTCCGTGTCCTTTCCGCCCAGGGCGACGCTCTCCAGAACCTCCTGGAAAGAGGTGCTGACCTGGGGATAAACAGGCGTCTTCGGTCTTGGATGTCCGTAATTACTGAGCTGCTCGTATAAAGCTTTATAATTTTCATCAGTCTGGAAAACGTCAATGTTTTCAAATGCTCCATACGTAGACGGAAAGCTTTTTGCCATCTCCCAGATTCGGATCCCACTTTCCTCTCCGCTCATCCATTTGACAAGTTCCGTAGCTCCTTCTATATTTTCTGTCTCGGAGGACGCGGCAAAAGCCCAGGAACCTGTAGGCGTATAAGTCCCGCCGTCCCAGTCGTCGCTTACAACGTAAGGAGCGACGCCCAGATCGATATCCGGATAACTTGTATAAACTGTATTTACTTCCCATGCTCCGTCAAATTTGAACGCGGCTCTTCCGCTCTCAAACAGATGGTCGATAGGCGCCTCGGACATGTATTCCTTTTCTACCACGGAACGGAAGAAATTCATGGCGGCCGCAGTCTGCCCGGAATTGAAATAACCGTCTACTGTCAGTCCGTCGTCGCTTACTAACTCTCCGCCTCCCGACCAGACAAAGGGAGCAAAATAATAGATGCTGGTTTCTCCAACCGGAAATGTCATATCAAGCGGGTATCCGTCTTTTTCCTCCATAAGAGGCTTCAGCTTCTCAAGGATATCAGAAAATTCCGTCCAGGTCCATGGATGATCCGCGTCAGGCACCTGTATCCCGGCCTCTTCCAATATATCCCGGTTATAGTAAAGGCCTACGCTGGACTCCATAACGCCCAGAGCGTACAGTTTATCATTCACAGTCCCCTGCTCTATGATAGACGGCAGGTATTGGCTTTTTTCCTCCTCCGTCATTTCTGCAAGGGGCTGTATAATACCGTTGGCCGCATAAGCGGAAATGTTCGGTCCGTCTACAGTCAGTACGTCCGGCAATCCTCCGGCCATTACAGACGCATTGACCTTATCCGAATATCCTCCTCCGCTGTCATTGCGAGGTACAAATTCAATATCCGCAAAGTACTTTCCGTCAAAAGCCTGGTTAAAACTGTCTACTGATTCCCGGTATGCCTGTCCTTCTTCCGTATCCTCAATTGAATGGACCCATATGGACAGGTATTCTTCCCCTTCGTCATATCCGGCAAGTTCTCCGGGTTCCGGATCTTTCTGCTGACATCCCGAAAGGCAGACAGAAGCCAGAATCACCCCTGTCAGACACAGCAGTCGTTTTTTCATTCCCTCTCCTCCTTTTTGCATTTTGTTTGTGTAACCGGTAAAGTAACCGGTTCCTTTACAAAAAGAATATTATAAAGACTTTATAATGTCAATGGTTTTTTTTGATTTCGTCATTTGTTACATTTTCTTTGCTTCAATTCTGTGCACATGTTATAAAACCGGTTTTGTAACCGGTTACTCATTGATTTTTCGTCTTTTCCTCTGGTATACTTAAAGCAGCGTCTCCCGGCAGTCTGTCCGCCGTCCGGATAAAGAGCATCGGAAGAGACTACGAAAAAGGAGTCATGATCTATGAAAAAACAGAAGGTAACCTTTGCGGATATCGCGGCATATACCCATTTCTCCAAAACCACAATATCCCGGTATTTTAATAATCCTGATTCTCTCACTCTGGAAAATCAGCAGAAAATCGCAGATGCCCTTGTAGCTCTTGATTATAAGGAAAATAAAGTAGGACGGATCCTCGCAAGCGGCCGTACCGAATTTGTGGGGATCATTATACCAAATCTTTACATGCATTACTATTCAGAAATGCTGAACCAGATTCTTTCTACCTATGAGACTTATGGCTATAAATTCCTTGTATTTGCAGGAAATGATATGGCAGATGTGGAACGGAAATATATCCGGGAGCTTCTCGCCTACAACATTGAAGGGATGATCATTTTAAGTCCTACACTGAGTTCTGAAGAGCTTGCATCCTATAATCTTCCCGTGGTCGGAATCGAACGGGAGGATCAGTATATCTGCAGCGTCAACACAGATAATTATATGGGCGGAATGCAGGCTGCCAGCCTTCTGAAAAAAAGCTGCTGCGACATTCTGATCCACGTCAATGCCAGAATGCCGGAAACCACTCCTGCTTTCGGACGTATTCAGGGGTTCACGGACATCTGCAGGGAAAACAATCTCCCTTATGATCTTACGCTTACAGATCTTGGCAACACTTTCAGGGAAAACCGTGAGAATATTATGGAGCTGGTAGACTGCTGGGAGCAGAAATATCCGGACAAAAAAAAGGGGATTTTCATGCCCAACGACACTCACGCCAACGTTCTTCTTAATATCCTGATCCAAAAATATGGAAAGCTTCCCGACACATATCAGATTATCGGTTTTGACAACTCTCCCATATCTGAAGAAGCTGTTGTTCCTATCAGTACGGTAGGACAGCAGATTCCCGTCATCGCCGGGGAAGCCATGAGCCTTTTATCCTCCCTTATGGACGAGCGAAAAAAAAGAAAACCGGTTCCTTTAAAGGAACCGATCCACAAAGTTATCACACCTATTCTTATCCGCAGATCTACAACAAAATAAGAATCCGGCAGATGAACCTTCGGCAGGATATTTCCTTCCGGGGTTCATTTTTTTCTTCTTAAAAGCTTTCCGCTCCCGGTATTTTTCCAGCAGTCGTTCTTTACTGCCACCGCTCCTCCTACCAGTACATAGTCAAATCCCCGGCAGAGCTGCGCGGGATTGTCAAAATCGGCGGGAGCTTTCAGATTTTCCAGACGGAAGATATTAATATCCGCCGGCCTTCCCTTCTCCAGGATTCCCTGCGCCAGATTTAAAACCTGCGCCGGTTTCCCGGTCATCTTATAGACAGCCTCCTCGATAGAAAAAATCTTCTTCTCCCGTACATAATCCACAAGAACTTTTGGAAACGCGGCGTAGACTCTCGGATGATATTTCCCGCCTGTAGGATAGGTAGCGTCTGAGATCACATTGGCATATGGATCCTTCAGAAAATGCAGCATATCCTCCTCTGAAGCAATAGTATCCAGCATAGTTGCCTGACATTTTTCAGCGATCAGGATATCATAAAGCGTGTCATAGGGATCTTCCTTACAGATCTTTGCAATCTCCGCAATAGATTTCCCCGTCATTTCTTTATATTCTTCAGAATGGAGCGTGCTGGCATAAATCTGGTCAAATCCGGCAAGCTCCACAATGTTTTCAAAATGTCTGGACGGTTTTCTAAGGATCTGCGTCAGGTGCCAGCGATATACAGAATCCTGGAGTCTCTCCAGTATCGCTTCCGCTCCTCCCTCCTGGCTTTCCGGAGGAAGAAGATGCACCAACTGCGTGGAGCCTGTAAGATATGGATATAAATCAAAATCCAGGGACACGCCTTCCTCTCTGGCCTGCCGGAAAAGTTCCAGAATTTCCCGGCGGCGGACGCCCCAGTTTTTCTTTCCGATACATTTCACATGACTGACGTGAAGAGGAATATGCAGAGATTTCGCCACCTGTATCACTTCTCTGACAGATTCCACAAATCCGTCCCCTTCGCTCCGCACATGGGTGGTAATAGGAATATCCGTATTCTTTAAAGGCATCAGAGCCTCTGTAAAGCCCTGGACATCATATTCAAATTCCGGCGCATAAGCCACTCCCAGACTGACTCCAAGAGCCCCTGCGTTCAATGACTCTTCCAGATTTTTCCATACAAGGAGAAGCGCCTCTTTTGTCAGTCTTCCCGGAGCATAGCCGGCTGCCGCCGCCCGGATGGTTCCGTTGCCTGCAAGCATTCCTGTATTGACGCTTCTCTTCGCAGACGCAAGGGCGTCCATATAGGAAGCAAAGGATTCCGCCGCAGGACAGAACGGCTTTCCATCTTTGTCTTTTTCCAGATACTCCCCTGGAAGATCCCCTGTAACACTGCTTAAGAAGTCCAGAATCTCTCCGGCATATTTTTTCCCCACAGGAGCCACCGACAGGCCGCAGTTTCCGTTTACCACCGACGTGATCCCCTGGCGGTTCAGAAGTTCGTCATCCCCGCCGCACAGGGCCTTCCAGTCTCCGTGTCTGTGTATATCGATAAATCCCGGCGTCACATATCCGCCTTTTGCATCCAGGATCCGCTCCGGCGGAAAATTCTCCGGAATTGCTTCCGGTTTTGTGATCTCGCGTATCACTCCGTTTTCAATCACAACATTTCCCGAAAAAGGCGGCTCATTTTTTCCATTTACAATCAGTCCGTTTATTATAATGTAATCTGTCATCGCAATCACCTGTTTTTTATCTACATTTTTTTCCTCTCCCCAACGTAAAACAGATGCCCGGCGGACATCTGTTTTACGTCTCCTTATTCTATAGATTAATACACTCCAACAGCATTTACAAGCTTTTTTGTGATCGGAAGCCAGAACTGCACCAGAGGCCCTGTCAGACATACTGCCACAATGGTTCCTACCCCAACAGTTCCTCCCAGGAAAAAGCCCAGAACTACAAAGAAAAGATCGCAGCCCACTCTTACCCACCTGAATTCCACCTTCTCAATCTTATCTGATAAGATTACTGCCACCAGATCGTTCGGCCCTGTTCCCGCGTTGCTGTTGATCACAATGGACATCCCGGCGGACAGGATCACGCATCCCGCCACCATGCTGACAATCCTTACTGCCATAGCAGCGTCTCCATTGATATAATTCCCGAACAGCCAGGTAAACAGATCAATGATGGGGCCTCCGCAGAAGGCGCAGACCACAGTTCCGGGCTTTACATATCCTTTCGTTGTCAGGAGCATCACCACCATAAGGATACACAGCACGATTACATGTACCGTTCCCACCGTAAGTCCAAATACTACTGATAATCCCTGAATGAATACGGTAAAGGTATCCGTCCCCAGTTCTGACAAAAGAAACAGCGTCACTCCAAGATGAGCCACCGTCAGGCCCAGAAGCAGGACCACCAGCGCCACGGCCCAGTCTTTTATACTTCTGCCGGAAGTGTCAGACGCAAATTTTGTTTTCTTGTTTCCCATAGAATTTCCCCCTGTATCTTCATTTCCAATGCAATTGTATCATATCTGTTTTCTTTCTTCCACTATCTGGAAGCAGCGGAAAAAGAAAGACCAGCCGCAGTGCTGTCCTTTCCAGACTGCATTACGGCTGGTTTTGATAGTCAGATTTTTACAGCATTAAACGGTAAATATTTTCCACATCCTTCTGCTTCAGTTCCACAAAACCGCCGAGGGTTCCTGTCCTCACATCTCCATAGCAGGCAGTATGGGCCATCTTTTCGATATCCTCCTCTTTCGCGCCCAGTTCCTTAAGACTTCCCGGCATTCCTATGGATTTCAGAAAACGGCGCAGAGCTTCAATACCGGCCTTCGCCGTCTCCTCAGGATTTTCAAAATTCATTTCACATCCCCACACACGCACCGCAGCCTGAGCAAAGCGCATAACATTATGCTTCAGATTATAAGTAAACACTGCAGGCATAACAACGGCAAGACCGGCGCCATGAGCACAGTCGTATTCCGCGGATAGCTCGTGTTCGATATCATGACTGGTCCAGTCCTGGGTTCTTCCTACGCCGCAGGAGTTATTATGCGCCATCATCCCCGCCCACATAATATTTGCGCGCGCCTCATAATTATGTGGATCTGCGATCACTCTTGGCCCTTCATGGATCATCGTCAGAAGCAGCCCTTCTATCATCCTGTCTGTTACCTCCACCTCTTTTGTATTCGTCAGATACCGCTCATAAAGGTGAGCGATAATATCTGTAATGCCGCAGGCAGTCTGGTAAGGAGGCAGGGTTTCTGTAAGAGCCGGATTCATGATCGTAAATTTCGGGCGCAGGGCTTCTCCCGTTGTAGAACGTTTATACATTCCTTCCTCTTTTGTGATCACAGAGTCCGGGGAGCCCTCGCTTCCCGCCGCGGAAATGGTTGTGATCGTCCCCAGCGGAAGCGCTTCCTCTACAATTTTTCCCTGATAGTAATCCCAAAAGTCTCCGTCATATATCGCACCCGCCGCAATGGCTTTGGCGGAATCAATGGTACTTCCGCCTCCAATGGCAAGAATAAAATCAACCTTTTCTTTTCTGCAGAGATCGATTCCCTCATATACAAGTCCGCTCCTGGGATTTGGTTTTACGCCTCCCAACTCCACATAGGCGAGGCCTTCTTTATCCAAAGATTTCTTTACTCTGTCAAGAAGACCGGAACGAACTGCCGAACCGCCGCCGTAATGAAGCAGGACTCTGCTTCCCCCGAATTTCTTTACATATTTTCCTGTTTCATTCTCTGTATCTTTTCCAAACACAAAGTATGTAGGTGCGTAAAATGTAAAATTGTCCATAATGTAAGTACCTTCTTTCTCCTGATATAATGCCGCATCTGTTTCATGCAAACATATTTTTCCTGATACTTCCATTATAAAACTGCCTCCTGTCCAGTGCAAGAAGGCACTTTCGGTCACCCAGGGAACCTGAGCTTCCCCTTGTTCATTAAGCTGTTCCTTTCCGGAAGCATTTAGAAAAGCAGCCGGCTGCCTGCTGTTATAGCCGGCGTCTGCTGCCGTTCAATCGTCTGTACAATAAGCATTTGTCATGATATATTTATCCCCTGCATTTTCATAGCCCCAGTCGCACATCAGTTCCACGATCGGCTGCAAAGTCCTGCCATGATCTGTCATGGCATATTCCACCTGCGGAGGCACCGTAGGATAAACAGTTCTGGAAATGATGCCGTCTTCTTCCAGCTCCCGAAGCTGAGCCGTAAGCGTTTTCTTATGAGCGGTCTTTAAGAAGCGCAGAATCTCATTGTATCTCTTCGGGCCTTCATCCAGCAGATAATGTATGATCAAAAGCTTCCATTTTCCGCCTATGATCTTCAGCGTCACTTCCATTTCGCAGGAAACCTCTATTTTTTCTTTTTCTGTTTTTTCCTGTATTGTATCTTTGTTCTTTTCCGCCATTTTTCTCCTTTTGATCCTTTATTCGCATTTTATAGTCAATACGCTTTCCCTGCGTTCATACCATTGTACTACATTTAAATCTGTCCGAAAAGCAAAAAAAACGATCCGGAGCATATTGCCGCGTCAGATCGTTTTTCTCTTAATTCATATAGTCTGCAGACTGCTCTGCAATTTCAGGAATCTCAATGCATATATAAGATTATTTTTCCACTGGGACTTTCTGATTAAAGTAATCAAGTACAAGCGCGGCCACAACTCCTACAACCAGCCAGAACAGATTGACCGCAAACTGACCTGCAGAGGAAACAAAGCTTCCAAAAGGAATGATCATAACTGTTGCCGCGATGACAATACCGACAATCGCATGGAACGCAAGATTGTAGTGATGATCAAATAATGAGTTTACCGCTTTCGCCAGACAGATCACTGTGACAAGAGCCCCAATACCGCCCGGGATCAGCACAGACATATCAAGATGGCCGATACCGTCTACAAACGGCGTATACAGGCCAAGAGGCATCAGCAACGTGGAAAAGCTCATGCCCGGAGCGATCACACTCAGCGCAAGACAGAAACCGCAGAATAGCAGCCATCCAAAGCTGGGCTCGATTTTTACGGACAGTATATTCAGAGTCCCCAAAAGTATAAAAATGACCACCATAGCAATTCCCATGGAAATAAAGGATCCTTTTGTTCTTCCCTGCTCTCCGGCCTCACGGAAAAGAGAAGGAAGCATTCCGCCGATCAGCCCTACAAAAAGACAGACGGAAGTATCCGGATATTTATTCAGGAAATATGCCAAAAGATTGGCAATCCCCAGAAAACCGATACCCATTCCGATGATCACAGGTATCAGTCTCGGCACATGGGTTTTAAAATTCTTAAAGGGATGGGATAAAAGTTCCATCACCGGTTTATAGATACCAAAAACTACACAGAGTACTCCGCCTGAAATTCCCGGAAGTACAGCTCCCAGTCCGATCAGCGCTCCCTGGAAAACCTGAAGAATCAGGCGTGAAACTGACGGACTGCTTTTTTTGCTCATATTCATATCTGCTCCTATCCGCCCCATGAAAGGGGAATTTTATTCTTCTCATACTTATGTTTAAAAGACAGAGGATATTATATAACAGAATGAAAGATTTTGCCAGTGGTTTTTATGTATTATTTCGTTTATGTCAGTTACTGTCAAGTATTCGTTGGCAGCTTTCTCTTTGACTTGTCTTTCATTTATGTCTCTCATCTTCCATATAAAAATCCATTGCCTGCTCTTAATTTCACAGAAAAAGGCCCTGAAAACCTTATAATCACCAGAAAACACAGTGTTTATAAAGCTTCCGGAGCCTTTAAAAATATTTCTCCAATTTTGTGGGGAAACTTTGCTTACATGCCCATCTGTTTTGCTACTTCCTCAGCAAAGTTCTCTTCTTTCTTTTCGATTCCTTCACCTGTCTCATAGCGAACGAATCCTTTGATAGTAACGTTTGCGCCGTTTGCCTTTGCAACCTGTGCAACATAGTTGGCAACAGACTGTTTTCCATCTTCTGCTTTTACATAAACCTGGTCAAGCAGGCAGATCTCTTTCAGCTCTTTCTTGATACGTCCGGTAACAATACCCTGGATAACCTTCTCCGGTTTCTGGGATTCCTTCGGATCGTTCATGATCTGAGCCATAAGGATTTCTTTCTCATGTGCAATGTACTCTTCGCTGATCTCGCTGTCGCTGGTGTACTGCGGCTTCAGAGCTGCAACCTGCATTGCCACGTTCTTAGCCATCTCTTTGATCTCATCGTTTACAACGTCTGTCTCTACATCAACCAGAACACCGATCTTTCCGCCCATATGGGTGTAGGAAGCGATAAATCCGTTTGCCTCTTCCATCTGAGCGAATCTTCTGATGTTCATGTTCTCACCGATAACTGCGATCTGAGCTGCAAGAGCTTCTTTTACAGTTTTAGTTGTATCCAGTGCCCACGGCTCTGCAAGGAAAGCTTCGATATCCGCTGCAGTAGTGGTAAGCGCCTGAGCGGCAACATCTGCCACATAATTCTGGAATTTCTCGTTCTTTGCAACAAAGTCTGTTTCAGCGTTTACTTCAACAACAACTGCTTTCTTTGCGTCCTCTGCAACAAGAGTCTTGCAGAGACCTTCCGCTGCTACACGGCTGGCTTTCTTCTGAGCAGTTGCAAGACCTTTTTCACGAAGGAACTCTACTGCCTTGTCCATATCGCCATCTGTTGCTGTAAGAGCTTTCTTACAGTCCATCATTCCGGCGCCGGTCATTTCTCTTAACTCTTTTACCTGTGCTGCTGTAATAGCCATTTCTATTTTCCTCCTGAATGATCGAATTAATTATTCTTCCTCTGCTGCTGCCTCTTCAGCAAACTCTTCGGATTCTGCTTCGATTTCGCCGTCTTCTTCCGCATTGCCCTGATTTGCCTCGATAACAGCGTCTGCCATCTTGGAAACGATCAGTTTTACGGCGCGGATAGCGTCATCGTTGCCCGGGATCACATAATCCAGTTCTTCCGGATCACAGTTGGTATCGCAGATACCGATCAGCGGGATTCCTAATGTATGAGCTTCCTGTACGCAGATTCTTTCCTTCTTCGGGTCAACAACAAAGATTGCGTCCGGAAGGCGCTTCATCTCTTTGATTCCGCCAAGGTTCTTCTGCAGCTTGGAAAGCTCTTTTCTTAATTCAATAACTTCTTTCTTCGGAAGCACTTCAAATGTTCCGTCAGCTTCCATTGCTTCGATTTCTTTCAGTCTTGCAATACGGCTCTGGATTGTCTTGAAGTTTGTCAGCATACCGCCCAGCCATCTCTCGTTTACGTAGAACTGTCCGCAGCGCTCAGCCTCTGTCTTGATCGCATCCTGCGCCTGTTTCTTTGTTCCTACGAAAAGGATGTTTCCGCCGTTGGCAATGATGTCTGCAATTGCGTTGTACGCATCGTCAACCATTCCTACAGACTGCTGAAGGTCGATAATATAGATGCCGTTTCTCTCTGTGTAGATGTACGGAGCCATTTTGGGGTTCCATCTTCTTGTCTGATGTCCGAAATGAACACCTGCTTCCAAAAGCTGTTTCATTGAAATTACACTCATGTTTCTGTCTCCTTTTTGGTTAGATTCTTCCGCACAGATCATGTTCTATCCGGACCTGGCGCATCGGACAGGCACCTTCCATAAGAATCTCTGCGCGTGTTTATTATGCCGGAAAAGCTTTCCCGGCCTGCAACTTCTGAATTATAGCATAGAAAAACCCTCCGTGTAAAGAGGGTTTTGTGATTTATTTCTTTATTTTTGCCCTATTTTTGCTGTCTTACGGCTTTCCTGAGACTTTCCGTTTCTTTTTCTGTCAGGCGGCGGCATTCTCCTTTTTTCAGATCCCCGGGCAGCACCAGGGGCCCCATGGAAATACGCTTCAGGTATACTACCTTTTTCCCCACGGCTTCCATCATTCTTTTTACCTGGTGGAACTTTCCCTCGCAGATCGTCAAAAGAAGCTCCGTATATTTCTCTGCCATCTCTTCCTGCTGAACATTTTCTCTGCTCTTGTCCTCTCCGGTCTGTACAGCCCTGTCCTTTCCATCTTCGCGGAAATTCCTGAGGATTTCCGCCTTTGCCGGAAGAGTCAACCTGTCCTCTCCGATATCAACTCCCTGCTCCAGCCTGATCCGGTCTGTTTCGGATACTTCTCCGCGGACTCTGACAAAATAGGTTTTCTCCACATGCTTTGCCGGAGAAAGAAGCTCATGGGCCAGCATTCCGTCGTTTGTGATAAGAAGCAGCCCCTCTGTATCTTTGTCAAGCCTTCCTACAGGAAAGAGCCCTTTCCTTCTGGACGGTACAAGCTCCATTACCGTCTTCTCCCTTCTGTCCTCTGTGGCGCTGACGCAGCCTGCCGGCTTATAAAGAAGATAATAAACAAACTCCGGCTCCGGCAGTACAGGCTCTCCTCGCAGAAGAACACGGTCCGTACCGGGAGAAATTTTCTCCTCCGGGCTTTTTGCGGCCCTGCCGTTTACCAGAACAAGCCCCTTTTTTATCTCTTTCTTTACCTCGCTTCTGGTGCCCTTTCCCGCGTCTGCCAGAAATTTATCCAGTCTTACCATTTTTTCCATTATCTGTTTTTCCTTTTTTCATTATAAATGATCTTTCCGCCGTTTCTGAAAATATCCGGTTCCCGCTGCCGTGACACAAAGCAGCGCTCCGTAAATCAGCAGGATCCATGAAGGATTTTTTTCCAGCAGCCAGGGCGCAGCCTCCGTAAATACCAGCGACCAGATATTGCTCCCCATATGAAGAAGGACACTGGCCCAGATGCTTCCGGTAATATCCAGAAAATATGCGAACAGGGCTCCCAAGATACCTGCATAGACTGCCTGAATGAGATTCATATGATAGATCCCGAAAAACGCGGCGGATATGATAATAGCCGCCCCTCTTTTCATATAATCCCGCAGCCTCAGATAGATCAGCCATCGAAAGATCATTTCCTCTGCCAGCGGCGCAACAATCCCCATCCATAAGATCAGAATCAGAAGATTTTTCCCCAGAGTGATCTCATCCATTGTTTCCTGATACTGCTGGTAATTCAGAAAGTTCTGGAAAAGAGCCACCAGAATATTGGTAAACTGGGAGAATCCGATGCCGATAAAAAAGATCAGCGCCCCTTCCGCAAAATTCAGGTTCTTTTCACTTCTTTTTGGAAGCAGCCCGCCGGCAATACGCGCCTTTTTATCTTTTCGGTAAAAATAAAGGCAAGGGATCATCGTCAGAAGTCCTGTAAGACCTGTGAGCATTACAACCTGGCTCTGATACTCCTGAATCCCGCCGCCTGTAAGCAGCAGGATCCTTATGGCTCCCCAGGCCACAATCTGGCTGATCAGAAAATGTATCCCGCATGGATAAAACACCCTCCACACCCGCAGCAGAACAGACTGTCTGCGCAGAGGGGTCAGGCGAAAAAATCCAGAACCCCCTCTGCGGAATCTGTTATCTTCAGAGCTCCGGCAGCCCGAAGTTCTTCTTCCGTTCCATATCCGTAAGATACGGCGACACAGTCCAGTCCGCAGGCGCGGGCGCCAAGAATATCATGCTCTCTGTCTCCGATCATCACTGCTTCCCGCCTGTGGGCAGACAGGTTCAGTCTCCTCAGAGTTTCCTCGATCACTTCGGCCTTGCTTGTACGCGCGCCGTTCATTTCACTTCCTACAATCTCGTCAAAGTATTCTGTCAGGTGAAAATACTCCAGTACCTTTGTCACAAAATATTCCGGTTTTGAGGAAGCTACTGCCAGACGGTATCCCCTGTTTCGCAGGGTTTTCAGCATATTTTCCACCCCGGGATACACCTGGTTTTCATAGATTCCCACATCAGCATACCGTTCTCTGTAATATGCAACCGCCTGGCGCGCCGTTTCCTCGTCAATCTGTGCGTATTTCATAAACTGTTCCAGAAGAGGCGGGCCCACAAACACCTTCAGCTTTTCCAGATTTTCTTCAGGCTTTCCGATTTTTTCAAGAGCGTACTGCACTGATTTTGTTATCCCTTCTCCTGACTCCGTCAACGTCCCGTCCAGGTCAAATAGAATCGCTTTATACATATTTTCCTCCGATTTTTCTAAACTTTTCAGGAAATTCCCGTATTACAGGATAGTATAACACGGTTTTCCGGCAGCGTCCATGAACAATCAGTGAAAAGGGCCAGTTCCACCAGGCTTCCTTTTTCCGTATCTGCATCAGCTGTAAAAGTATCCCCCTGCCAGTGCCAGTCCTGTTCCTTCCCATTCACACGGAATGACAGAACCTGTACTTCTCCTTTTGTATTCAGACGGAGGCGAAGTCTTGCGGTTGTTTCCATATTTCCGGTCAGGTACAGGAGATCGGGGGCCGCCATGTTCTCTCCAAAAGCGTTCTCCTCATTTCCGCTTTCCTGGGAATCTCCGTTTTCCGCCGGGCCAGAAAGGGCCGGAGCCGGAGTGACGGAAGCCGGACCAGAAGAAGGTTCCGGCATATCCGCAGCCGCAGGACTGACAGAAACTTCCGGGATATCTTCCTTTTTTGCCTCTTCCTGTATCTGCTTTTCAGACGTTCCGGCTTCCGGATTGCGTTTTTCCTGAATATGCCCGTTTTCCCCGCCGTTGTTCCGGTTATTTTCATTCGCTTTTTCTGTACCGCCATACTGGTCAGAAACACTTCCGCTGCTTTCAGCGGAACCCTCTCCTGGATTCCCGTTTGGAGAAGAGCCTTCGGAGAGACCTGTCCCCTCGTACCCGAAGGCCCTATTCTCTTCTGAAGCGTTCCAGGAATCCCCAAAGCTTTCCGTTTCTCCTGGATTTTGTTCCTGTGTCTCATCCTGCTCCGCTCCGTTTTGGAAGTCGTTCCAAAAAGGTTCACTGATCTGATCTTCGGAAATTCCGCCGCCGTTTTCTTCATCTGCAAACGACCCGCTGCCTTCCATGCTGTCCTGCTCCCAGCCGGACGGCGGTTCCGATATTTCTCCTGGTCCTACCTGAATATCAAAGCCGCCTAATTCTACGGCAAGGAAACATAACCCTGATATCAGGAGCTCTGCGATCTTTTCTTTCAATTATCTGTTTTCTCCTCTTCTCTTTCCAGCTTTTCACGCCATACTTTCCTTGTGTAAGTCTCAGGAATCTCTTCCCCGTTCTCTTCTATACAGCCGTCATAAATTTCTCTGCTTTCCTCTGCGCGGCCCTGCCTTATCAGAAATAATCCGTAGGCGGGAACCGACTCCGCTTCTTCTTTGATTTCTTTATAGTATATTTCCGCTTTCGCATTGTTCCCCTTAAGTTCACTGTTTCTGGCCAGAAAAAGAAGGATCTGGTCTTCTCTGTCCGCGTATTGTTTTGCCATTCTCTGCAGCGCTTCTTCTATTAAAAAAGAAATTTCTTCACTGACTCCCGTTCCGCCGCTCCGGTAAGGCATGGAGTAATACCATGCCGTCACTCCCGACAGGGCGGAATCAAATGGGGGAAGCTTCTTCTCTTCTGTCTGTGACCTTCCCGCTGCTATGGCCGTCAGGAGAATAAGCGCCGCCGGGATCACCACGTTCTTAAGCTTCAGAGAAACAGGGTGTATTCCGGCGAAGGCTTCCTCCGCCTCTTTTGCTGTCCGCCATCTTTTGTCCTCCCGTCTGCAGCAGCATTTTCTGATAAAAAAGCCAAGTCCTGGATAAAGGATATAGTATCGGATCTTTTTCTTCCCGCAAAGTCTTTCCAGTGTTTTTCCCAGCGCGTAAATGTCGCTGGAAGAGCTGACACGGCCCTGATACTGTTCCGGCGCGGCATATCCTATGGTGCCTGTACAGCTAAGGCTCTGTCTTTCATATCCCAGCACCGCGCTTCCAAAATCCACAAGGTAGACTTCTCCCGCATCATTCATCATCAGATTGTCCGGCTTCAGATCACCATAGTATACAGCCGGTTTCCTGGCATGAAGATATATGAAGATCTGAAGGATCCGGTTTCCGATCCTCAGTATTTCTTCCGGAGTAAACTGTCTTCCCTCTTTTAAATATTCCTCCAGAGATTTCCCCTGGATATATTCCATCACAAGATAACAGTATTCTCCCCGCTCCGCATAATCGATCATTCCCGGAAGAAACGGATGATCCAGAAGCCTCAAAAGTTTTGCTTCCCTCTTCTTCGCCAGCGGAAGCTCCTTTACTGCCCGGTAAAGCCCCAGCTCCAGATCCTTTGCCAGATAGAGGGCGCCTTCGCCCCCTTTTCCGATATGATTTACAATACAGTAGCGGCCTTTTATTATAATTCCGGTTAAACTGATAAAATCCCCTCCCAGTATTATGCTCTCCTGGATTTCTGATAAAAAATATAAGATGAAATAAAATGTATGGGAAATATTCCGGAAGAACTCCGGCTGCAAATGATGTGTTGTTTTGATTATAGCACAAAATGTTCTTTCTGTTTCTAAATTTTTTCTTAATTTCCTGCCCTGCAAAAAAATATCCGGGACAGCAGGGCTTTTGCCGCGGCTGTCCCGGTAAGATCATCTCTACATTCTTTCCGGCGCTGAAAATCCCAGCAGATCGATAGCTGTCTCCAGAATATTCCTGGTCAGCTCCAGAAGCTTCAGGAACGATTTCTTCTGAGCCGGGTTTTCCTCGCTTAGGATCTTTGTTTCATGATAAAAACTGTTGAAGGCATTGGATACTTCATAAATATAAGCGCAGATCTTATGAGGAGCCTTTTCTTCATAGGCGCTTTCCACCGTACTTCCGAATTTTGTCAGCTCCAGCATCAGGTTCTTTTCACTTGGGTTGGACGCAGCCAGAATCTCAGCGTCTTCCATTGTCCCGCCCTCCTGCGCGTACCGGTTCAGGATAGACTTGATTCGGACGATAGTATAAAGGATATAGGGGCCTGTATTTCCCTCAAAAGAGGTAAAGCGGTCGATATCAAAAATGTAGTCCTTTGTGGCCTGATTGGAAAGATCACCGTATTTGATCGCGGAAAGACCAACGATCTCCGCCGTTTCTCTGGCGTCCTTATCCCGGACACTTCTGTTTTCCACGATCTTCCGGTACATCTCCTCATCAATATCCGCGATCAGGTTTTCCAAGCGCATAACACCGCCCTCTCTTGTCTTAAAGGGCTTTCCGTCCTTGCCGTTCATGGTTCCGAAGCCCAGGAAGGAAAGTTTGGTATCTTTTTCTACCAGACCTGTTTTTCTTGCGCAGCGGAATACCTGGATAAAATGAAGCTCCTGACGCTTGTCCACCACATAAAGGATCTCGTCCGGATGATAAAGCTTCATTCTCTCCACGATAGTCGCCAGATCCGTTGTAGTATACAGAGACGCGCCGTCAGATTTCAGAAGCATACAGGGCGGAATCTCTTTTGTATCCGTTTCTTCCTTTACATCTACCACAAGAGCGCCCTGGTCTTCATAGGCATATCCCTGATCCTTCATTGCCTGGACCATATCCGGAATATAAGGCTGGGCGTCGGATTCTTTTTTCCACAGATCAAAGGAAACGTTCAGATTATCATAATTTCTCTTTAAATCTGTTACAGAAACCTGCATGATATGATTCCAGAGCGCCATATAGCCCGGTTTGCCCTGCTGAAGAAGATGCGTGGCTTCCAGAGCTTCGTTGCGGTAAGCCTCGTCTTCCTTTGATTTCGCGCTGGCGCATGGATAGATCTCCTCCAGCTCGCTGATGGTAAAGGGAGCCTCTGAAGGATACTCTCCCTGATAACTGTCGTCAAAATATACCAGCTCCGGTTTCCTGTGCTTCAGTTCCGTAATGATCAGTCCCATCTGCAGACCCCAGTCTCCCAGATGTACGTCTCCGATCACCGTATGTCCCACATATCTGCCGATGCGCTTGATGCTCTCTCCGATAATGGCGGAGCGCAGATGTCCTACATGGAGAGGCTTCGCCACATTCGGGCCGCCGTAATCAATAATGATGGTCTTTGGCTCCGCCGCCTGGTTTACAGAGAATTTCGGATCCTTTTCCATTTCTCTCAGATAGGATGCCAGAAACTCCGCTTTCACATCCAGATTAATGAATCCGGGCTTTACCACTTCCGCTTTCGCAAAAACAGGGCTGTCCTCCAGATATTTTACTACATCTTCCGCGATCATAAAGGGGGCCTTTTTGTATGTTTTTGCTCCCGCCATAGCGCCGTTGCACTGAAATTCACAGAGATCCGGACGGTTGGATACTGTCACCTTTCCGTATTCCGGATCGTATCCGGCCTTTTCAAAGGCAGAAGATAATTCTCCTGCCATGATTTCCATTAGTTTTTTCATTTTTCACTGACTCCTCATATAAATTCTGTCTGGTTCTCAGACCGTAACTTTTTTCGCGCAGGTAACTGCCAGGGCTCCATGGCCGATATGACAGGCCACGCTTAAAGACAGGGGATCCATATGGATATCATAGCCTGGAAAAGCTTCCTGGACTTCTTTTTTAAATTCCTCCGCTTCTTCCCGGTTTCCCGTATAAGCCATCTCAATGCACATTTCCCCTGCTTCCACATATTTGGCAAACCGCTTTTCAAAATCTTCCTTGACGGCTTTGATCATCACACGCTTAGCCTGCTTTTTGCCTCTCACCTTGGCATAAGCGTCCAGCTTGCCTCCCTGGATCTGAAGAACCGGCTTAAGATTCAGCACTGTGCCGATAGCCGCCGCAGCCGGAGTGATCCTTCCGCCTCTTTTAAGATATTTCAGAGTTTCCAGCGTAATATAAATGCTGGATTCCATTTTTTCCGCTTCCAGCACTTTCTTGATCTCCGCCGCGCTTCTTCCTGCTTCTGCCAGATTCACCGCATCCAGTACAGACTGTCTCAGAGTTACGGAAATACGCTGATTATCTACTACCTGGACTTTTCCGTCATAGTTCCTGGCAAGACCCATGGCGGTCTCACAGGAAGCGCTCAGGCCGCTGGACATAGGAATATGGACCACCTCGTCATACTCCTTTAAAAGATTGTCCCACAGGCCGCAGACCTCCGCCGGGCTGGGCTGAGATGTGGAAATCTTCTCATCCTGACGCAGACGTCTGTAAAATTCCTCCTGGCTGAGCGTAATCCCCTCCAGGTACATCACATCATTAATATAAAAAGGCATGGGAAGGACATAAACGCCTAGTTCCCGCCCCTGATCCTGTGTAATGCCGCTGTTGCTGTCGGTTACAATCGCAATTTTTCCCATACTGCATTCTCCTTATTACATTACATGCTGGATATAGTGTAGCACATTTTTGCCAGCATCACAATTGGAAAAATCAAACTCGTTTCCAGAAAAAGGAAAGGAAAAACGCGGCGAAGGCAAACAGAATGGATTGAAAACACAGCAGGATATTTTCTGTCTGAAGCACTGTTTTCGGCAGCATCAAATATAATTTCACAGACTCCCAGGCGGTCTGGATCTTTTCCTGCCAGAAAGAAAAGTCTGACCACTGTCCCGGTATCCAGTCCCGCGGAATCTCCGTTTTATCCCAGAGCAGCCAGAGCATAAGCCCTGCGATGAACACCGCCGCAGCCGTCCACATCCAGAACCCGGCTTCTCTGAGGCTGTATTTTTGCCTCTCTTTCCCGGCGTTTATCAACAGACACAGGAAAACTTCCGCCGGAAAAAGCAGAAGACCGCCAGAAGATAAGATCCTCAGAAAATCTCCCGGGGCCATCGTTCCGGAAAGCCCGTAACTCATAAGGAACTGCCGGACAGCATCCTCCCGGCTTCCCTCTCCCTTTTCCAGAAACAGCCGGGTGCCGGTATTTTCTTCCTGATCCGGACGGATGAGGATCACCTGCTGTTTCCAGGGAAGAACCTTTCTTACCAGATACTCTTCTCCCTGAAGCAGAAGGATCCTGCCTTCCGCCTGTTCTGTTCCAAAAAGCTCCATAGAGGTTTTCCTGTCGATCACGCAGCCTTCTTTATCTTTTTCAGAAAATCCGTTCAGCCTGCTGTCGTAAAGAAGGGCGTTTCCGTACAGGCCGCCCAGAAGGGCCTGAGAGGTTCTTCCATACTGTCCGTCTGAAAGAGACACCAGGCCTCCCTCCCAGTAAAAACAGGCGGAGATCTTTTTTTCTGCTTTTTCCGCCGTTTCCAGAATATCTTTCATCTGTTTCTGATCCGGATAGGAGCCGGCGAGAAACACAGAAACCGACGGTTCTTCCTGCATCTTTGTCCAGGCCAGGAGGCTTTCTCCATAAAAGATCAGTACAAGGAGTCCAAGGATCAGACGTTTCGCATAGCGTACGCGGAACATCTGAACCGCCCGGATCATGTTTCCTGCAGCCGTACCCGGCTGCCGTCTTCGATTCCTCTGTCTGTATCCGTGATCACCTTCTGAGACGCTGAGAGAACGCCGTCCTGAAGAGCCGCCCTTGTCTCATTCTGCTCCTGCACCGTTACATCCACCTTTCTGGCCACCTGTACTTCTCCCAGCACAGAGGACTGGGTATCGATCACAAATACATACTGCTGTCCCTCTGTTCCGTAAAGAGCAGAAAGAGGCACGCAGCTTTTATAAGGCCCTGTTTCTTTTGTGATCGTAAATTCCACATTCTCCCCAATAGAAAAACTTCCGTCAGGCACCGACACAGTTACAAGAAAGCTGCCGGGATTCTCGGGATCTTCCTGTACAGACTGCACCTGAGCGGTATCTACTGTTTTCCCTCCGTTTCCTTCCAGCGTAACCTTTCCTCCTGCTTCCACATATTCCAGATCGTCGCTGTCAACAGTTCCCGTCATTTTCATTTCTCCGGAAAGCCTGTAAAGAACCGCTGCCGATTCCTGTGTTGTCTGTCCTCCCGTTTTTACAGACAGATTTTTCACCACTCCGTCTGAAGGAGCCTGCACTTCCCCGTTATTCGCTTTTAAATCCTGAAGCTTTGCAAGCTCTTCTTTAAGATTTCCAAGCTGCCGCTTAAGATTCTGATCTGTACTGTCCTGCGCGGAGGGGATCGCTGCGTCCTGTACCGCCCGGTCAGCCGCCGTCACCTCCTGGTTTCTGCTGATGATCACCTGATTTAAAGACTCTCTTTTTGCCCTTACGTCATCCTCTAAAGCCTGCTCCTCTGAACTATCCTGGTAAGGGTCTGTTTCATTGTTTGAGGTACCGTCTCCCTGCTGGCCGGAACCGTCGCTGAAATCCGGAGTGGAAGAAAATTCATTTTTTTCCTTCTGTTTTTCCGCTTCTTTAAGAGCCTCCGCTTTTTTCGCTCTGTAATCTTCCAGTCTCTGTATGGCAATATTCAGTTCGTTCTGGGCGTTTGCGATATTCACATCTCCGTTTCCCAGAGCAGTATCCAGATCCTGCTGGGCTCTGCTGGACTCATAGGATTTTTTCTGGCTGTCAATACTCTTCTGGCTTTCCAGATCGCTGAGAGCCAGCTCTTTTTCCTGTATCTCGTCCTCTTTCTGGTCTATCGCCTCCTGAATAGAGGAGTCCAGCACCGTAAAAAGCGCCTGTCCCTTTTTTACAGTTTCTCCTGCCTGGACCAGCACCTGGGCTACTTTCTGGTTTTCCAGAGTAAATACCGCTTCTTCCTGCGTTCCTTCTATTGTCCCGCTTCCGGATACCTGGTGCGTGATCATCTGATTCTGTATGGTGGATGCCTGTACCCGCGCCACACTGACGGAGTCCGCCGCCCGGGACAAAAACGTAAACAGAAGCATTGCGCAGAAAAATACGGCAATCCATTTTAATAATTTTTCTCGTCTCATTTTTTTACTCCTTAACAGCCGTGGAAACAATTCCCTGTTCCAGATAATCCTGCCCCGCCAGGAATACCAGCACCGCCGGGAGCAGCGCCAGCACCGAAGCGGCAAAGGCAGAGCCCGCCTGATCTATGCTGATGTTTGGCAGGTACAAAGATAACGGCCACTTTTCCTTTGTTTTTAAAAACGCCATAGGCTGTTCCAGAAGATTCCAGTTTTCCAGAAATCCCAGGACCAGAGCGGAAATAATCCCCGGAGAACCAAGAGGAATCCCGATCTTAAGAAAAATCTGGAGTTCTCCCGCCCCATCCAGTCTCGCCGATTCCATCAGTGATTCCGGCAGTCCTTCAAAGAAACGGTACATCAGAAAAACAGGAAAGGTGGAAAACACTGACGGAAGGATAATTCCTGTCAGAGTGTCCAAAAGCCCAAGGCTGTTCAATACCAGATAGTTGCTCAGCATCATAACCTGAAAAGGCATCATCATCAACGCTATATAAAGGGTAAACAGCAGTTTTTTTGCCGGGAAACGGAATCTTGCGAATCCCCAGGCCGCCGGAGCTCCCACCAGGATCTGTCCGGCCAGGACAGGCACTGTGATTTTTACCGAATTCCAGAACATTACAAAAAATTCCGGTGAATCCAGAAGTATCTTTACATAAGAGCGAAAGGTAGGATATTCCGGCAGAAGCTTCCAGGATGCGAAGCCTTCTCCGCTGCCCAGCACAGGCGCCAGTAGAGTGTCCAGTTCCTTTCCTCCCATCAATGAGCCGCAGACAAGAAACAATACTGGAAATACCGCGATCCCGGCCAGAAGAATAAGAATTCCTGTCATGATTTTTTTTATCATTTCTCTCCCTCCCATGCCTTTTGAAGCGCCAGTATGAGAAGAAGGATCACGGCTCCTGTCACCACCGCCGCCGCTGCCATTTTATCCAGGGCAAGATCCCGGTACCAGTTGTTGAAAAGATGCTGCAAAAGATACATGCTGTCCTGAGGATAGTCTCCCGCCACCAGATATGCCTCCCGGAATACCTTAAAGCCGTTCAGAAGAGAAAGCACCACAATGGTAAACATAGCCGGAAGAAGATTTGGCAGGGTGATAAAGAAAAAGCATTTCCACTCCCCCGCCCCGTCCACTCTGGCGGCGTCGTACATTGCCGACGGGATGGCTCCCAGCCCAGCTACCCAGAGGACCACGTCGTATCCCAGGTTTCGCCAGAGATAACTGACTACCAGCACCCCAAAGGAGGCGTCTGTGTTCATCCAGTCAACTCCGTTTAAGGATAATACAGAAAACAGGTGGTTCAAAAGTCCGTTGTCATGGAACAGGACCTTCCACAAAAGCACCACCGATGCCACAGGTATAGCCATGGGAAGAAGGAACATACTTTTCAAAAGCTGCATTCCCTTTTTTCTTTTTGTGAGAAGCACTGCGATCAGAAGCGACAGCAGTACCAGCGCCGGAATACAGACGGCAAAAAAACGCAGGGTATTTCCCGCAGCCAGCCGGAACGCCTGATTTTCAAAAACAGACTGATAATTTTTCAATCCGGTAAACGTTCCGCTTACGGCGCTGAAAAAGGACCGGCGCACTACATCCAGAAAAGGAACCAGCCAGAAAATCCCCACACCTGCAAAGCTGGGAAGAAGAAAGAAAAGTCCTTTTAATTCACGTTTTCTTCTGTTCAAATCCAGGTCACATCCTTACTTTTTGCGTGGAGGGATACCTCCGTGTCTGTACAGGCGGAAGCTGCCTCTGTATGATATAAGGATAGCAGAGAAATCTCTAGGAAATCTCTAAATAAAAGACAGTGCCATCATATAAATATCGATTTTCCATATTTTTTAGAGACAATTTAAAGAGTATTCTGCTATTATTATGTTGATATATTGTGAGATCAGGATCAGAGACAAAAATCCGGCGGTATATTTGCGCCGCAGCATCAGAGCGCCTGATCCGGAAAGGAAACAGATATGAATATTTTAATGATAGAGGATGACAAAGAGCTCTGCGAGACAGTAGCCTTCCGCCTGGAACAGGAAGGCTTTTCTGTGGATGTGTGCCATGACGGAGAGGAAGGACTATATTATATGCAGGAAAGTATCCATGATCTGGTGATCCTTGACCGGATGCTTCCTCACATGGATGGAGTAACGCTTCTTAAGGAAGCCCGGAGCCGGCAGATCAAAACGCCGGTGATCTTTCTTACCGCCCTGGGCGAGCTGAACGACAAGGTTGCCGGACTGAACTGCGGGGCGGACGATTATATGATAAAGCCTTTCGCCTTTGAAGAACTTCTGGCAAGGATCCGCTGTCTTCTCCGAAGACCTGGAACCTACGAGGCGTCTTCCGTACTGAATCTTGGAGATATTTCCTTTGACCCCCATACCCGAAGGCTGTGCGGCCGCCAGAAAGAATGTACCCTTTCCAACAGAGAAGGGACCCTTTTGGAAGTATTCCTGCGCAATCCCGGCCAGACCCTTCCCCGTTCTCTTCTTCTCACCCGCGTATGGGGACTGGACAGCGACGTGGAGGAAGGCAACCTGGACAACTACGTTCATTTTCTCCGCCGCCGTCTGAAAACAGTAGACAGCACTCTTGTTCTGAAAACAGTCAGAGGAGTGGGCTATCAGCTTGAAGTACTGCAGTAAGGCTTCCGCAGCACAGGAGTTTTTCCGCAAAAGATAAGGCAGAGCGTTGATCCGCTCTGCCTTATCTTTTGCAGGAAGAGTTTCTTTCTCTTCCTGCCCCGACATCTCTTACTCCGACAAATAAAGATTTACCTGCTGTATCGCTGCTTTTGCAGCCTCCTCCAGACTGATCTCGCCGTCCAGATAACGGCTTCCCGCATCTGCCACAGCGTTCAGGATGATCTCATTTGTATCTGAAGGAGTTGTCAGTGTTTTTCCAAGCTGACGGATCTCCTCTGTCTTTGCCTCGTCTGCCCTTTTAATATCCAGTTCAATATAATCGTCGCTTCCTGCAGTTCCTCCTCCCATTGTTCCCAGGCTGCCGTCGGAATCTCCTACCGCCCAGTATTCCTCACTGTCATAAACCGTCTCGTTTACCGGGAATCCGGAATCATTTCCTATCTGCTGCCCTTCCTGGCTCAGCATGAAACTGATCAGCTTTTCCGCCGCCTCCGGCTGGGAAGCCTTTGCGCTGATCCCTACGTTCTGTACGGGAATAAAACAGTTTTCCGCCTGTCCGTTCCAGAGAGCGTCATTCAGATCTATATTTTTCTGCTCCACACTGTACATAAAAGCAAGCCCGCTGGGGGATTTCAGGCCTCCTGCGGAAAGCTTGGCCGCTCCGCTGAGCATCTCAAATCCGCCTCCGCTGATGTCTTTTAAGGTTGCCAGATCTCCTTCGCCTAGATAAGCGACGTCCACTCCCATATTCTCATACTGTTTCTTGAGGGCTTCCATACTGTCTTTTCCCGCCTGGTACATTCTTCCGGCTTCTTTCAGATATTCCGTCACCGCCTTTTCATCCAAAGTTCCGTCCTCTTTGATCCAGGCAGGGGCGTTTACATCCGCAAGGCTTTTCAGGAACGCTTCTGTACCGTAAAACATCAGCGTCATAGGAATACAGGATTCACTGTACTCTGACTGGTGCTTTTCCACAATATCCGCCATTGTCTTCAGATCTTTGATCGCCGCTACATCTTCTGCGTTCCCCTGGATCATGGGAATGGCAAAACGCACCGGCATAACATACTGGCTTCCGTCTTCCTTCTGATAGGCGCTCCGGATATTGTCCAAAAGGCCGTCCTCCTTATCAGTTGCATCCAGAATATCACTGAGATCTGCCAGCATTCCCTTTTCAATATACGTCTCCTCCGGTATTCCGTCCATGATCAGCACATCCGGTCCGTTTCCCGCCATGATCTCCGTATTCAGATTCTTCAGGGCGTCTGTACTTGTTACCGCGTCTTCCTCACTCATGCCCGTCTCATAATTCAGATAAATATCCGGGTACTTTTTCTGGAAGAGAGCCGCAATCTGGCGCATATAGGAATTGTCCCTGAGAGAGTAAACGGTCAGCTCCGTATCCGGCGTTGCGGGAGTATCTGCGGAATACACATACTTCAGAAGCTTTCCTTCCCCTGATACGCCGTCTGTAACGGCAAGATAGAAGTTTCCGTCTTTATCGCTCTCCATACTTACCAGATAAGTATCCGGGGATCCGATGCTGTTAAGGCTTCCGTCGATCACCTGCTCTACTACGCTTCCCTTAAAGGAGTAACGGTAAAGTCCGCTGCTGTCTGCAAAAAACAGACTGTCGTCCTCGTCTCCCTCCGCAAACACTACAGGCCAGGAGCTAGTGCTGGTAAGCTGCAGATTCTTATCGTCAGAAGTGATCTGCTCAGTAAGCGCCGTGGCGTCTTCCATAGGCTCTCCCGTTTCCAGATCATAGTAATGCAGTGTGTCCGTCACTGTGATAAGACGTTTTTTGTCTACGCAGAAATAATTTACAAAATTCCCTTTTTCATATTCGTTTTTCACAGTTCCGTCTGTCAGGCTTAATTCCGCAAGCCCGTCGCTTAAAAGATTTAGGATAATGGTTCCGTTGTCGGTAAATTTTGCCTCTGTTATATATCCCGCCAGTGCGGACGCTCCCGTCAGTTCTCTGAAATTTCCCTCCGGATCGACATAATAAAAATGAACGCCGTATTTTCCCTGATCCGGATCCGCTTCTTCCTCGTTTGTCACATTAAGAAAGAGTCCCCCGTCCTTTGCAAGCTGGGGATAAGAGATGCTGTAACCGTTCTTATCCAGGCCGAGAAGCGTCAGAAAATCGGTTCCTTCACTCCATGTATTTCCCTGATCTTTTGAATCCGCATAAAAGAATTCAAAATTTTCGTCATTATAGCAGATCCGGAGAGTACCGTCCTCCAGAAATCTCATTGTACATATCTGCTGGCAGTTTTCCGGCAGGTTCACATCCTCTTCCAGATAACGTCCCATAGCTGTTTCTTCTTTATTTTCTGTACCGCTCCCGGAAGAGGCATCTTCTGTTCCCGCGCCGGTCCTACCGCAGCCGGATGCTCCCAGGATACCGGTCAGAACAAGCGCCGCGGCGACTGCTGCCGCTGATGTCCGTTTCCAAGTATGATATTTTAACATTGCATATCCTCCCTGTTGTTTTATTTTCTCCCATCATATCAGCCAAATCTTTAAACTTCCTCTAAGGGAGCTGTTTCCTTATTTATCTTTAGAGATTTTGTAGAGGATCCTGTGCTATAATATGTGCATCGTTCATATAATGACGCGATTATATTTCAGTTTACCGGGAGGGCATTTTTATGTTTCGAAAACTTCACATACAGATGACGGTCTTTTCCGCCGCGATCACAAATACGATCCTTATCGTTATGGCTCTTGTCTGTCTCCTGATCGCAGAATCCTCCGCAAAAGAAAACAGCTACGCCACGTTTGTAAACAACGCGGGAGCCTGCATCACTCAGATGGAAGAACAGCCTGCTATCTCTCACCGGTGGCTGAAGACCATGATGAACAATTATCATGTCCGGATCCTGATCCGGGACAACGGAAATCCTCTTTATTTCTATAAGCTTGCAGATTTCGGGCAGGATTCCTCTGCTTTTTCCCGGGCTCTGGACCTTTCCAGAGATTCCTACGGTCTGAATCTGGAAAGCTACAGCCGGAACCAGAAGCTGACAAAAAGCGCGGATTTTCAGTTTCCCGGCTACTATGCCTGCACAGCTCTGGTTCCTCATACGGACGGCGTGCTGAGTATCATTATTCTGTATCCGCTCTCAGACCTTCATCTTCAGTTAAATACGCAGAGGCTGGCTTTTGGAGGAGCCGTCCTGGCCGCCATAGCCGCCGTCAGCGTTTTTTCCTGGTTTTTTACAAAAAAAATGATCCGTCCTCTGGAAAAAAGCAGAAAAGAACAGACCGCTTTTATTGCGGCGGCCTCCCATGAACTTCGTTCTCCTCTTGCAGTGATCCGTTCCGGACTTTCCGCCATTCCCAGGGCTACCCCGGAAAGAGCCGGCGTTTTTGTAGACATGAGCCTGAAAGAATGCGACCGCATGGCCCGCCTGATACAGGATATGCTTTCCCTGTCCAACGCAGATAATCACACATGGAGGCTGGAGGCGGCTCCCTGCGAGCTTGATACTCTTCTTTTGGAAACTTACGAAAAATATGAGCCGCTGACAAAGGAAAAAGGGCTGCGTCTTACTGTTTCTCTTCCGGACGCGCCTCTTGATCCCCTCTCCTTGGATACAGGAAAGATTTCCCAGGTCCTTGCAGTTCTCCTGGACAACGCCATAAGCTATGTGCCTGAGGGCGGCAGGATCTGTCTTTCTTTAAAAAAAGAACCGGGCGCCGCTGTCGTCTCTGTAGCCGACAACGGTCCCGGTATTCCGGATTCTGAGAAAGAATCTATATTTCAGAGATTTTACCGCTCTGATACTTCCCGGAACGATAAACAGCATTTTGGCCTCGGCCTTTGCATTGCCCGGGAGATCGCTGTTCTCCACAAAGGCACTCTTACTGTTTCTGACGCTCCGGAAGGCGGCGCTGTTTTTTCGCTGTATCTTCCATACACATAAAAGGCTATTTTATCACTCGCTCCTCAGCGCGTCGATCGGGTTCAGGTTCGCCGCTTTTACCGAAGGCAGCAGACCAAAGATCACTCCGATCAGCATAGAAAACAGCACGGATCCGATAATAGCCGGAATGCTGATCGCCGTAGGCGCGCCGGACACTTTTGCCACCATCCTGGAAAGCGCGATCCCGGAAATGACGCCAATGATCCCTCCTATGCTGGTAAGCATCGACGCCTCTGTAAGAAACTGGAACAGGATCACCTTTTTCCTTGCCCCGATAGCCTTTTTCAGTCCGATCTCACTGGTACGCTCCGTTACGGAAACCAGCATGATATTCATAACGCCGATTCCTCCTACAAGAAGAGAAATGCTGGCGATCCAGATAAGCTGCTGGTTTGTGCTTTCGCTGAGCTTCTGGAGACTTCTTACACGTTCCATCACATCGTCCGCTTTATATTTGAAATTGGAGTTTTCACTGATCCCCTGATTCAGGATATTTGCCGCATCGTTTCCTGCCTTGCTCATGTTGTCTGTAGAGTCGGCTTTGATGATCACATTTTCCGGCTCGTCAAACTGGAAGGCAATAGGCCAGCATGTATCCGGGATCATCACAGTTCCGATCACCGACTGGTAATACTCGTAAAACTCATTGATATCGCTGATATTCGGCTGGTAGCTGTCGCTTTGCTGGACGATTCCCACGACAGTAAAGGGATCGTCTCCGATCTCAATGGTCTTTCCCAGAGGATCTTCCCCTGAAAACAGGTTTTCCGCCGCATTGCTGTCCACAAGGGCTACTTTTCTGAGTTCGTCATAATCTTTCTGTATAAAGCCCCGCCCGGACTGGATCATATATCCGCAGGTATCCAGATAGTTCTCATCGATCCCGTAGATCGTTCCTCCCTGAAAAGCCGTGTTCTGATAATAAACGCTGCTGGAATAAGTTCTTGTATAAAAAAATGTAGCGTTTTCTATATGTTCCATATCCATAACATCTTCTTTCTGCTCTGCAGTAAGAAGAGGCGGCGCCCCGCTGCTGCTCATTCCATATTCCGCGTCGTAGGTGCTGTCTCCGTCATAGAGACTGATGGTTACGGTATTATTTCCCGCGCCGATAAGATCTTCTTTGATCTGTTCGCTTGTCCCTTTGATCGTCGACACAATCGCGATAATGGAAGCGATTCCGATAATAATTCCCAACATGGTCAGAAAGGAACGCATTTTATGCGACCAGATCCCCTGTATGGATATCCTCAGATTTTCAAGCATAAAATTCCCACCTTTCTAGTATCCATATAATTCTTCCAGAGTACTGTCTTTTGTTTTCGCCCCTTCTTTTGCGGAGTCGCCATAGGGAAAGGCGATCTTGTCCTCTCTGGTAAGACCTCCGGTTATCAGGACGCTGTATCCGCCGTTTACATTTCCTCCTACTGTCAGAACCTGCTTTTTCAGTACCCCGTCAACATCCTTATATACATAATTTACTCCGTTTTCAGTCCGCACAAAAGCTCTGTCCAGCACAAGCGAATTAGAATTGTCCTGGCTGTTCTGCAAAGTGATGGTCAGCCAGTCATCCTCCGAAACAGCAGCCGACTGATCTAAAATAGAGGCGCTGTATGTATAATAGGAAACATTGGGATTTCCGCTTCCCATATAGCTGTTCGAGGATACCGGATAATCAGACACTTCTATTACCTCTGCCTCAAAACTGCCGTTCTGTCCGCTGCAGGTCAGCTTCGTGCCTTCTTTTACCTGATCCAGCATCAATTCGCTGACGGTTCCGCTTACATAGTAACCGTCCTTGCTCTTTACACTCATAAAGGAACTTTCGTCGGAAGTGCCGGTAAGCGGGTCGCCTACATTGTCCACAACACCGTCCAGCTTGCTGTAGATCACCTCGTTCTGCACTTTTTTTTCAAGCTTTCCGATATTCAGTTCGCTTTCCCTTATATCCAGCTTCAGGCTTTCAATCCTGGTTTCCTGCTGTTTGATCGCCTCGTCTCTTGTAAGAGACCCGGCATCATCTCCGTCCATTCCCTGTCCGTAATCTCCGCCTTCGTCATAGTCATATTCATCTTCATACTGTGAAGCTTCGGCAAGAGTAAATTCCACTTCCGCGAATTCGTTGACCATATTTTCAAGAAGGCTGCCGTCTATCAGGTAATAGCCCGTACAGGATTCTTTTCTGTTTTCAAAATCCGTAATGGTATCGTCCTGATGAAATTCAAGCTGGTACCAGTAGCCGTTCACACCGAATTCTTTTGTCCCGTCCTCCAGAAAACCGGCCATTTTATTCAGAAAAGCTCCTGTTGCCACAACCTTTCCTTTTGCCGAGCTGCACAGAAATACAAAGGGATCTTCTTCTGTTCCTGTTCCCGTAAAAGGTTCTGTGTCCGCGTCCAGCTTCTGATAAAATACTGGCTCTCCATCCATAAAATCGCCTGTTGTCTCCGACGGCTCTGTATCAATGATCTCCACTCCGTCTACAATATCTCCTGTGATATCCTGGCCCGGATCTTCGCCGGAAGGAGTAGGCTCCGGCTGTACCGAAGGCGCAGGCGTCTCTGCAGCCGTTCCGGATTCCCCTGAGCCGAAATCCACAATGACGCCGCTGTCATCTTCTGGATTTTCCGATGGCTCCTGAACATTTGGGGGCGTTTCCTGATCCGTAAACGTATCGTCCTGTCCGCCGGCCGTCACCTGGTCTTCTCCTGCCTCCGGTTCATTCTGGCTATTGACCGTCTCCTGTCCGTCTCCTGCTGCCGGAGCCGGACTTTCCGCAGCAGATGCTTCCGGTTCGGCCTCGGAAGAAGAAAGCTCTCCTGTTCCGTCTCCGAATATCTCCGCTGCCGCCAGGACCGGGCGCATTACTGCCGCCAGATAGCTGCCTCTCACCGTCGTATCCGCAGAGGCAAGCTCATCGTCCCCCAGATCATCGTCCATTGTATCGTCTCCGGTATCCAGGGTATCTGAATAAGTATCCAGAACTGCGTCGTCTGTTTCCTCCTCAATAGGCCCTCCGTTTTTTAAACTTGTCAGACGGTTGACAGCCTTTTCCAGATCCTGTTCCTGCTGCTGTTTTTTCAGACGGGCGATATTCAGTTCCATCTGTACCAGCGTCATGTCAAAGGAAATCAGCTTGTCACCCTTGCTGACGGAATCTCCTTCGTTTACATAGACCTGCTGAATGATCATATCCTTATCTACATTGACATTCTGTGTCACATTGGTAACGATATTTCCTTCCAGCATAGTATCGTCTGTATAATAATCGGACGCTATGCTTTCTACCTGGACCACCGGCACCGTTTCCTGGCGGGATTTTTTAAAATATACCGCTCCGCCGGCCACAGCGCCAAAAACAAGGATTACTGCAAAAACGCCAATGACTATTTTTTTTACTGTACTCATGGGTTCACTCCTTTTTCCGTCAGCACGCCGTCACGGATCAGGACCACCCTTTTGGCGTGCGCTGCGATTTCCGGATCATGGGTGATCATCAGAACGGTAACTCCTTCATCGTTCAGTTTTTGGAAAAGCTCCATGACCTGCGCTCCTGATCTGCTGTCCAGCGCTCCGGTAGGTTCGTCCGCCAGCAGAAGCTTCGGATTATTTACAATGGCTCTTGCGATGGCCACTCTCTGCATCTGGCCTCCCGAGAGCTGGTTCGGCCGGAAATCCACTCTGTCAGACAGTCCCACTCTGCCCAGAGCCTTCAAAGCCCTCTCTTTTCTCTCTTTTCTGGGAACTTTCGCGTAATTGAGAGGCATTTCAACATTTGCCAGGGCTGTCTGTCTGGGAAGCAGGTGGAAACTCTGAAAGACAAAACCGATTTTATTCAGACGGATGTCCGACATTGTATTTTCCGAACAGGAACGGATATCCTGCCCGTCCAAAATAAACCTGCCTTCTGTAGCCTGATCCAGGCATCCGATAATATTCATCAGCGTTGTTTTTCCTGAGCCGGACGGGCCCATGATAGCCACATACTCGCCCTCTTCCATTGAAAAATTCACATCCTTTAATACAGGCACTGTCATTTTTCCCTGCTGATATTCCTTATATATTCCCTTTAACTCAAGAATCATCACAAGCCTCCGTATCTTATTCCAGCGGTACCAGCTCATCGTCCAGGATCGCGCCGTCCGACATCTCTGAATCGTCAAACGCCGCGGACTCATCCATTCCGCTGTCATCTGCGGCCGAAGCGTCACCAGAGCTTCCGTCATCTATGAAGCCCTCGTCCGCAGATATATCTTCTGAAAAGCCGTCCTCTGTGATTATTTCGTCACCGGACCCGGTGTCGTCAATAATCATTCCGTCTTCCGGCATTCCCTCGTCATCCAGCATTATGTCCTCATCTGTCATGCCGTCGTCTCCTGACAGCATCATGTCATCGGAAACCGCCCCGTCTTCCGCAGGCATCATGTCTACGCCTTCATTCTGGGCGGCGCTGTTTGCAGTGACAGTCATTCCCTCTGTCAGGGTCTCCGACGGGTAAGCAATGCGGTCACTCTTCTTCAGACCATCGGCGATCTCATATTCTCCCAGATTTTCATCATACTGCCCCAGGATCACGCTCCGCTTTTCCAGTTTTCCATTCTCATCAGCCGCCCATACATAGGGACTGTTGGTGTCAGCGTCCACAATGTAATACTCGCTGAGCCACAGACCTTCTTTCTGATCTTCCTGTCCTTCATCCGGCTCAATATAAACATGCTGGCCCAGCATCAGGCCTTCTGAGGAATCCAGATTCACATAAAACGGATATGTACTGGAGGTCGTCTGAGAATCGCCGGTTGACATCATCCCATAATACATGGAACTGTCGGAATCTGAATTGGCGCTTTCCCTGTCTACTGCTCCCATAGTGCCTCTCCAGGTCTGGCTTTCATCCACGCGGGAACGGACGATCACAGGTTCTCCTTCTATAATATTATCAATATTCATTTCATTTACAGTACCTTTGATTCTATATGCTCCGGTACTTAAAATTGTAATAAACGCATTACTGCTGCTGTCGCTGTCTGAAAGAGAAGAATAATCGTCCAGGCCCTCATCCAGACTGTTGTCGCCGCTTGTCAGCTTAGAAGTGTCTATCTTCTGGATCACGCCGTCAATAGTGCTGCGCACCTGTGTATTGCCGGTGGCGTTTTGAAGTTTTGTGATCTCGGCCTGCTTGCTCTTCTGATCATATTCATTCTTTTTCAGGTTCATCTTGTTCGTTTCAATCTCGATCGTATAGGAAAGCTGGGAATCCTGGGAAGCTTTCTGCTTTTCTTTCTCCAAAGCGGCGATCTGTTCCGTCAGGCTGGCCGCTTCATTTACCAGACGGTCCAGTTCCAGCTGGGTCTCTTCCAGATCCTCCTCAATACTGCTCAGATCATATTCAAAAAGGAGCTGTCCCTGTTTTACCTCTTCCCCTGTTTTTACCAGAACCTCCTTGACATTCCTTCCGCTTTCCAGTTCTACCTCAACGGTTTCCTGGGGTTCCACCACGCCAGCATACCGGTTGGCAACGCCGGATACATCTCCGGTGATCTCGCTGACTTCCGTCACATAAGCCATGGGGCCGCCGCTTTCGCTCTTGCCGAAGATCCCCATTTTCCAGCATACGCCTGCCGCGGCGCCTGCGATTATAACAATGCCCAAAAGGATCAAAATGCGTTTTTTCATTCTATATGATTACCTCCTAAAAAAAGGACTCTGCTGATTTTATTATCATAGCAGATTACCATTCAAAAGAAAAGTCCTATGGAAAATCCCCGCATATTTCACATTTTTTTCACGTTTTATATAGAAAAAGTGTCTCTGTTTTCTGCTTTTTTGACTTTTTCACCATCATCTGGTAAAATAAAAAAGAATATTTTGGAAAGGAAAGAAACTTATGAAGATGGCAAAATCAGTGATCTCCTTCCTTCTGGTCATCCTTGCCGCATTTGCAGTCATCGGCTGTTCCCACACAGATAAGGCGGAAGTGAAAGAAGTTATCACCAATGAGCTGAATCTCCTGAAAAATCTTGACACAGACACCGTACAGAAATATGTTTCTTATAACGAGCTGTTCCCGGATGTCCCGGAAGAAACCAGGCTTTCCACTGAAGTGGAAGAAGTCTTTTCTCTTTTTTTCAAGGATTTCGATTATAAAATCCTTGGCATCAATGTCGACAAGAATCACAAAACGGCTTCTGCCAAACTGAGGCTGTCCACCATCGATACGAAGGCTCTGGCAAAAGATTTCGACATTTCCCATCTGGAGGACGCCATCCTTCAGGACGCCGGTTCCCACGATACGGAAGATACGTCTTCCGACACACTGGAATCCCGCTATCTGATCCTGAATGAGCTTTTGAAGAACAACCAGTACAAAACCGTAAAAACGGATTGTACCATGGAATTAAGGAACACAGGAACAGAAAGTGAAAACTGGGAAATCGTCCGGACCCACGATCTGGAAAATCAGCTTGTCGGCGGTCTTATGACATATCTGTCTGACAGCGATCTGCTTTCACCGGAAGAGACGCTGACCGTCTATTTAAATACCCTGAAAAAAATGGATCTGGATCAGATGAGCGATTATCTGGGCATAGAAAGTCTTTTAAATGCTCCAGACGAAGCCAAAAGCTCTATTGCATCAGCACTGATCGAACAGGTTCACAACAATTTTGACTTTAAAATCACAGGTTCCGATATACAAAGCTACCGCGCCACAGTGGAAGCGGAGCTGACAACCTTTGACAGCAGCGCCATCCTAAAGGCATATCAGGCGGAACTGGAAGAATATCTCGCTTCTCCTGACGCGGTTATCGACGGATCCCAGAAAAGATACAATAAATCACTGGAGCTTCTTCTGAAAAATATCGAGAACAATACGGCAACGACTACTTCTGCTGTGTCCTTCCATCTGATCAACGACGGCGTGTCCTGGAAGCTTCAGGATGACGGACAGGCCATTGGCGAAGGAATCTTCGGGAATCTGTCAACCACTCCCGTATCCGGCGAAGAGGAAGATTACGACGACTCTGATTCCTACGAAGAAGAATAATAATACATAAGTTATATAAAAAACAGGCAGACGGATGATCACTTTCCGTTTCTGCCTGTTTTTTCATTTTTTTATTTACAGCGCGCTGCCTAGTCTTCTTTTGTCTCACTTTCCTGCACAGTTTCCAGTCCCAGCTCTTCCAACTGGGCCTCGCTTACCCTGCTGGGAGATTCTGTCATCAGACAGGAGGCATCTTTCACCTTGGGGAAGGCGATCACGTCACGGATACTGTCCACCTTAGCCATAAGCATTACCAGCCGGTCAAGGCCATAAGCCAGTCCTGCGTGAGGGGGAACTCCATATTTAAAGGCGTTCAGAAGGAAGCCGAACTGCTCATAGGCAGCTTCCTTTGTAAAGCCCAGCATTTCAAACATTTTTTCCTGGATATCGTTCTGATGGATTCTGACGCTTCCTCCGCCGATCTCGTTTCCGTTCAGTACAATATCATATGCCTTTGCCCTGACTTTGCCCGGATCCGTGTCAAGAAGAGGGATATCCTCGTCCATCATCATGGTAAACGGGTGGTGCATAGCGGTAAAGCGGTTTTCTTCTTCACTCCACTCCAGAAGCGGGAATTCTGTCACCCACACAAAACGGTACTCATTCTTGTCCAGAAGATCCATCTGTTTGGCAAGTTCCACACGAAGAGCGCCCAGCACGTCATAAACCACTTTGCTGCGGTCTGCCGCAAAGAGAAGAAGATCTCCCGGCTTTCCGTCCATCGCTTTTACCAGTGCATCCATTTCTTCTTCTGTCATAAACTTGGCGAAGGAGGATTTTCTCGTTCCGTCTTCCGCAATGGCGATATAGGCCAGACCTTTTGCTCCGTAGCCTTTGGCGAACTCTACCAGCTTATCGATCTTCTTGCGGGGCATGGAACCCTGTCCCTCAGCGTTGATGCCGCGGACGCTTCCGCCTGCCTCAAGGGCGCCTTTAAATACGGCGAATCCGCAGTCCTTCACAACTTCGCTTACATCATGAAGCTCCATACCGAAACGCATATCCGGTTTGTCTGATCCGAAACGGTCCATGGCTTCCTGCCATGTGATCCTCTGGATCGGAAGCTTCACATCCACATCCAGCACCTCCTTGAAAAGATATGCCAGGAATCTTTCATTCACATCAATAACATCGTCCACATCCACGAAAGAAAGCTCCATGTCGATCTGGGTGAACTCCGGCTGACGGTCCGCGCGGAGGTCCTCATCCCGGAAACAACGGGCGATCTGGATATAGCGGTCATAACCGGAACACATCAGAAGCTGTTTGTACAGCTGGGGAGACTGGGGCAGTCCGTAGAAACATCCGGGATGGATTCTGGAGGGCACCAGATAATCCCGCGCTCCTTCCGGAGTACTCTTGCCCAGCATGGGCGTCTCGATCTCCAGGAATCCTTCGTCCGCGAAGAATTTTCTGGTAAGCATTGCCACTTTGCTCTTCAGCATGATATTTCTCTGAAGATCCGGCCTTCTCAGATCCAGATAACGGTATTTCAGACGGATCTCGTCTTTTGTCTTGCTGTTCTCCTCAATGGGGAAGGGCGGCACTTCTGATTCAGAAAGCACCCGCAGAGAATTTACGCGCAGCTCCAGCTCGCCTGTGGCAAGATGTTCGTTCACCGCTCCGCCTCGCTTCTCTACTACGCCGGTAACGGCGATCACAAATTCACTTCTCAGCTTTCCGGCTTTTTCAAATCCGGCTTCATCGATGCTGCCGTTCTCGAAGATCAGCTGCATGATCCCGGAGCGGTCTCTCAGGTCAACAAATACGATACCGCCTTTGTTGCGGGCTTTCTGCACCCATCCCATCAGCGTGATACTGCTGCCGGTCATTTCCTTTGTCACTTCCGCACAGCGGCAGGTTCTGTGCAGTCCCTTCATACTTTCAGCCATTGCTTGTGTCTCCTTTTTCGTTATATACCTGTTATACTCTGTCGCGGAAAAATTCTACAAATTCCATATAGCCTTCCGCGGCCAGCTGTTCTTTCTGGAATTTCTTATTCTTCTTCATAATGGAAAGATTCACCTGTACGCCGCGGCTTCTCTCCTCTTCAGCCTGTTTCAGGATCGTGAGAAGTTTGTCCGCCGGCATGTTTTTCTCTATGAGGAAAGCTTTCTTCTCCGCGGTTCCCGGAACCTCGTATCCTCTTTCCAGAAGAAGCATGACGATCCTTTCAAAACCGATGGAAAAACCGCAGGCAGAGGTGTTCTGACCGGTGAATTTGCCGATCATCTCGTCGTACCGGCCGCCGCCTCCCACAGAACCGCCGAACTCGTCCATCGCGATCTCAAAAATCGGTCCTGTGTAATAGGACATTCCACGCACAAGAGTGGGATCAAAGGCGATCCGGAAATCAGCCGTCTTCACATCGTCCACGGAAGTGATGATGGTTTCCAGGTCCTCCGCCACCTCCGGAGCAAGAACGTCTTTCAGTTTATCTTTCAGATAGCGTACGCCCTGGATGTCCCCTGTAACCTCGCGGAAAAGTCCGAGATAGGTGTCGATGCTTTCCTTTGAAAATCCTTCTTTTTCAAGTTCCGCCGCAACTCCCTCCAGGCCGATCTTGTCCATTTTGTCCAGAATGATGAATACAGTATCGAAACTTTCTTCCGGAAAACCGCTGTACTGGGCCATGGCCTTCAGGATCTTCCTGTCGTTGATGCGAATCGTGAAATTATGAAAATCCAGTTTTCCAAGAAGCGTTGTGGTGGCCAGCACCAGTTCGATCTCCGCAAGGTAAGTCGGCTCGCCCAGGATATCGATATCGCACTGCATAAACTGACGGAAACGTCCTCTCTGGGGACGGTCCGCTCTCCACACATTTCCCATCTGCAATGCCTTGAAAGGAGCCGGAAGCTCGTTGGCATTGTTTGAATAATATCGGGAAAGAGGCACTGTCAGGTCGTAGCGCAGGCCGGAGTCCACAAGGTCTCCCTCCTCTTTCGCGGTATCAAGTTTCAGTTTCTCTCCTCTTTTCAGGATCTTGAAGATCAGTTTCTCGTTTTCTCCGCCCTGCTTGCTGGAAAGATTCTCAATGTGTTCCACACAGGGTGTTTCGATTGAGGAAAAGCCGAATTTCCCGTATGTCTCACGGATCATGTTCATCACATAATTACGGATTTCCATCTCCTTTGGTAAAATGTCCTTCATACCGGTTACCGGTTTTTTCTTTAACGCCATTTGGACCTCCTGCTATTCTTGTATTATGTATCACCCGCTGAAAAGCGAGGAAAATTTCCATATCAAAATTCTTGATCTCGTCGATCATCAGCTCCATGACCGTATGTATGTCAAAAGCGCTCCTGTAAGGCCGGTCGGAGCTGAGCGCCGCAAACACATCGCACACCCTCAGTATCCTCGCTCCCAGAGGGATCTCCTCTCCGGCAAGATTCGAGGGGTAGCCGCTTCCGTCATAATTCTCATGGTGATAAAGGATACTTTCCAGGACAAAATCAGAATACCCCTGTCCTTTCAGTTCCTCGTATCCCAGAGTGGAATGCATACGCACATATTTCAGTTCCTCGATCAGAAGAGGATCCTGCTCTCTCCCGTCGATATATCCGGTAAGCTTCAGCTTCCCGATATCATGAAGCATTCCGGCGATTGCCAGCTCATAACAGACACTTTCTTCCAGTCCCATCTCTGAAGCCACTGCATACGCCAGGTTGCTCACAACAATTCCGTGATTCAGTTCAACAGAAAGGTCGAATTCCAGGATCCTCTCCGTCGCTCTCACCGCATCTATGCGTGCCGCTCCCAAGGTGTACACCTCCCCATCTCTTACAGCCAGGCTTCTATACCTGCTCTCTTTCGTTCGATCATCTCGTCAATACGGGTAATGTAGTTCCATACGTCTTTTACGTTTTCCACACGCTCTATCCTTTTTCCCCGGTCATGGACCAGCTTAGAGGAACCGCCGGCGCCCACCGCTATGATGGGCTGTTTTTCCTCCATAATTAGTATATTGTAAATGCCGGCTTTGTCAACCTTTGCATAGCCTACATTTTCAAAATTTCCCTTCATGTTCTTCTGACGGTACAGATAATAGGGTCCCATTCCCATTTCGTACGCGGTCTTCATGGTAAGATCCATGATCTGCTGGTTATTTTCAAAAGTCATCTCCTGATACCGGTCTTTAAAAATATTCAGCCTGGCGGCGCGCTTCACCGCGAGGGAATGAACTGTCATGCTGTCCGGCGCGAGCTCCCGGATCTCTCTCAGCGTATTTTCCACCATGGAGATATCTTCTCCCGGAAGGCCGACGATCAGATCCATATTGATATTGTCAAATCCATGCTCTCTCGCCAGAAGGAAGGCCTGTCTGGTCTCCTGGACAGTATGCCGTCTGCCGATGATATCCAGAGTCTCCTGGTTCATGGTCTGGGGATTCACAGAGATCCTGGTCACGGGATAGTTCCGGATCATCGCAAGTTTTTCTGCCGTAATGCTGTCCGGGCGCCCCGCCTCCACTGTAAACTCCGCAAGTCCGTCAAAACCGAAGGAGTTCTCCAGCGCGTCAAAAAGGCGTTTCAGCTGATCCGGTTCCAGTGTGGTTGGCGTTCCTCCGCCGATATAGATTGTATCAAGGACGCGGCCCTTTGCTTTCATCATCCGGGAAACCGCCTGAATTTCCTTTACAAGGGCGTCCAGATACAGGTCCACACGGTCTTTCCACTGCTTCAGCGGATAAGAGCTGAAAGAACAGTACAGACAGATGCTGGGACAGAACGGAATCCCCACATAAAGGCTGTACCCGTTTTCATAATCGATATCTTTCAGGATCTCCCTCTCCCTGTTGGCTATGGTAATGGCAAGGGCGGTCTTCTGCGGACTTACCAGATATCGTTCCCGCATTTCTTTCGCCGCTTCGGTATTCTTCATTCCCGATTCGATCATACCCATCGCCAGCTTGGCAGGCCGGATCCCGGTAAGGTTTCCCCAGGGAAGTGTTCTTCCTGTGAGTTTCACCAGAAGCTGATAGAGGGCATACTTTATCGTGTCTTTATTTTCTTTTCGTATCTCATGGGGATCCTTACAGCAAAGAAGGGCATCCGAAGACTGCCCCTGTATGAATTCCGCGCTGATCACACCTCTGTGTTCTTCACTGTCGTAATGGATCAGACAGTTCTGATCCTGTTTTTCTACCCGGAAACGGAGATCTCCGCTTACAGCGTCCTGTTCTTCGCGCGTATAAGAGACGTTGATCTCGCTTTCCGGATAAAAAGCACGGATCAGTTCATAAATATCATGTTCAAATTCTCTGTCCAGAAATAAAATACTGATTTTAAACAAAGGGATTATACCTCTTTTCGTATCCGATGGTAGTGGAACTGTCATGCCCCGGATAAACCTCTGTCTCCTCGGGAAGCATATCCAGAAGCCTGTGAAGGCTCCGGACGATCTCCGCGGTGCTTCCTCCCGGGAAGTCCGTCCGTCCCACCGATCCGTGGAACAGTGTATCGCCGCTGAACAGTACATCTTCCTCTTTCAGATAGTAACAGCAGCTTCCCGCCGTATGTCCGGGAGTATAGACCGTCTGAATGGAAAATCCGGCCGCCTCAAACACCTCAAGATCACTGAGCTGTACGTCGGCTTCCAGGGAACAGGCCCTCCCCTGAAACGCGGACAGGTTTACCATAGGTTTTTCCAAAGTTTCCCTTTCCATGGCGGAAGCATAGACAGGAATCCCGTATTCCTTTTTTATATCCGCGGCCGCCAGAATATGATCATAATGGCCGTGGGTCAATAGGATCCCTACCGGTCTTGCCTGCATTTCCTTTATTTTATCGATAATAACCTGGGGCTGATCCGCCGGATCGACGATCAAAAGCTCCCCTGTCTCTTTGTTTTTCAGGAAATAGCAATTTGTCATTACCGGGCCGAGAATACATTTCTGCAAGTCCAAATTTTTCATATCTTTTCCTTTCTTCCGGGCAGGACGCCGGATCAGCCAGTGGTACGCTCCACATCAAGAACGCTTTCCACCTGGCGGATTTTTTCCACAAGAGAAGCCAGTTCCTCCTTGCTTCCGATCTCAAAGCTGACAGAGATCGTCGCCTTATCCTGCTTGTTGGTACGGCAGTTAATATTTTTCATATCAATCTTACGCTCAGTAAAGATTTTTGACAGATCGACAAGAAGCCCTGTCCTGTTGTTGGCGTATATCTGAAGCTCCGCCATATATTTTTCAGAAACCCTGGTATCTGTCTGCTGCCATTCCGCCTCAATAAGACGGGTTCTGTCCGTTTCCGACATGTTCAGGATATTAACGCAGTCTGTACGATGAATGGTGATCCCCCGTCCTCTTGTGACAAATCCCACAATCTCGTCTCCGGGGATCGGACTGCAGCACTTGGAAAAACGTACTGCCACGTCGTGGATTCCACGTACTACGATCCCGCCCTTTGCTTTGGCAATATGAAGCTTGTCCTGGTTCTCGGCCGCCGCCTCCAGAACCTCCTCGTCTGTGATCTTCTTTTTATTTTCTTTTTCATAAGCTTCCATGAGCTTATTAAATACCTGTCCCTCCTTCAGGCCGCCGTGTCCGATGGCTGCAAGGACGGAATCCCAGTCCCGGAATCCGTATTTTCGCATAACGGCTTCCAGATACTGGCTTTTTGTATAGGTACTGATCTTATACCCCTTTGATTTCGCATACTGGGCAAGCATTTCCTTGCCTTTGAGGATATTATCCTCTTTCAGTTCTTTTTTGAACCACTGATTGATCTTATTTTTTGCCTGAGTACTCTTTACAAGCTTCAGCCAGTCGCGGCTCGGTCCCTGGGAATTCTGAGAAGTAATGATCTCAATTCTGTCTCCGTTCTGGATCTCATATTCTATAGGAACCAGCTTCCCGTTTACCCTGGCTCCCACCATGCGGTTTCCTACCGCGCTGTGTACCGAATAGGCAAAATCAATAGGCGTAGAGCCTGTGGGAAGATTTTTCACATCCCCCTGGGGAGTAAAGCAATAGACGCTGTCTGCAAACAGGTTCAGGTCGTTTTTCAGAAGGCTCATAAACTCCCTGTTGTCAGACATGTCTCTCTGCCATTCCAGTATCTGGCGCAGCCAGTTAAGCTTTTCTTCTTCGCTTTTGTCCACCGGAACCTTTCCGTCGGAAGACTCCTTATATTTCCAGTGAGCGGCAATTCCGTATTCCGCTGTCTTATGCATTTCAAAGGTTCTTATCTGGATTTCAAAAGGCTGCCCGTTGGGACCGATCAGAGTCGTATGAAGGGACTGGTACATATTCGGCTTCGGCATTGCGATATAATCCTTGAATCTTCCCGGGATCGGCTTATACATCTCATGGATCACACCCAGCGCCGCATAGCAGTCCTTTACTGTGTCCACCAGGATGCGGACGGCAAAAAGATCATAGATCTGGTCGATGGTCTTGTCCTGGTTCACCATTTTTTTGTAAATGCTGAAGAAGTGCTTGATCCTTCCGGCAACCTGGGCTTTGATCCCGGCATCGTCCATATGCTGCTTCACCTGTTTTACGATGCCGTTGACAAACTCCTGCCGCTCGCTCTTTCTCAAAGAGACCTTATCTACCAGATCATAATAAACATCCGGTTTTAAATATTTCAGAGAAAGATCATCCAGTTCCACCTTGATCTTGGAAATACCGAGACGCATGGCGATAGGAGCGTAAATATCCATCGTCTCTCTGGCCTTTTCCTGCTGTTTCTCCGGCCTCATATACTGAAGCGTCCGCATATTGTGAAGACGGTCCGCAAGCTTGATGAGGATTACCCGGATGTCCTTAGCCATAGCCAGAAACATTTTCCGGAGATTTTCCGCCTGTAATTCCACCTTATCCTTGGAATAATTAAGCTGTCCCAGTTTTGTCACCCCGTCTACCAGAAGGGCCACCTCGGAGCCGAATTCCTTTTCAACCTCCTCGTCGGTCATCCAGGTATCCTCTACGGCGTCGTGGAGAAGTCCTGCCACGATCGTTTCCTTATCCAGCTCCAGATCCGCCAGAATGATGGCAACACACAGAGGATGGATGATGTAGGGTTCCCCTGATTTTCGTTTCTGATCCTTATGGGCCTCTTTCGCCACCTCATAAGCTTTCTGTATCATGGAAATATCCGCGGAGGGATGATACTTTCTCACACTGGAGATCAGTTCCTGATACAAATCCTCCGGACTGGTAAAGTCATTCATAGACTTTACCGCCGCGTCCGCTTTTTTCACAGATTCCAGTTTTTCCTGCTCCGACTGTCCGGAGCTGTTTTCAATCTGTACGTTTTTCTTTGTCTCTGCCATTATCTCCCACCTGTCTGATATCGTCTTTACGTGGTTATTTATTTTCCCTCATAGCGGATCACAGAATCCACACTGTATCCTTTCAGTTTCTCTCTTCCTTTAAGTCCGGCCAGTTCCATAAGGAACACAATTTTTACAACCTCTCCTCCAAGCTGCTCCACCAGCTTTACCGCAGCCTCGACGGTTCCGCCTGTTGCGATCAGATCGTCGATGATGGCAACCTTCTGTCCCGGCTTGATCGCGTCCTTATGCATCTCGATCTCCGCGCTTCCATATTCCAGATCATAGCTCTGGGAAATCGTATCGCAGGGAAGTTTTCCTTTTTTTCTCACCGGTACGAAAGCCTTATGAAGATTATAGGCAATAGGTACTCCAAACATGAAGCCTCTTGACTCTGTTCCCACGATCACATCCACGTCCACATCCTGCAGAAATGCCTGCATGGAATCAATCGCAAGCTTTAATCCGTCTGCATCCTGCAGAATACTGGTAACGTCCCGGAAAATGACTCCCGGCTCCGGAAAATCCGGAATGCTTCTCACATACTCTTCTATTTTCTTCATACTTCCGTACCTCCGCTTCTCTAAATGAAAATCATAACTGTTCTGCGCCTGCATACAGGACGCGGAACAGTTATCGCAAAACAATCAATATAAATCCAGATAAGTATATCACTTTTTTTCAGGGGAATCAATGAAAAACCCGACAGGACTCGGCAAAAACCGCCGCTGTCCGCCTTTTTTCAGTATTCAGCAGTAATTGCGGATCACAATCTGGAGGTTTTCTCTTCCCTGATATGTATTGATTTCAGGATAATAGGTAACAGAAATCGTTTCCCTGCTTCCCGCATACGCGGCAAAGGCTGCCGCCTCTCCAAAATAAACCGCCTCAGCCAGACCTCCGTCAGGCGCCTGAAGCTTCATCTTCGCCACATTCTGATTTTTCCCCAAAATCCTGAGATTTAAAACCCGAAGATCCTTTTGGGCAAACAAAGGTTTTGTATTTCCTTTTCCAAAAGGTTCCAGTACCGACAGTTCCTCCGTCAGTTCTTTTGTCAGATAAGAAATCGGCATTGGGACGTCAATGGTAATTTTCGGGGTAAGCTCTTTTTCTGTCAGGGTACAGTTTTCGTTCAGTTTCCTGCGGAACAGTTCCACATTTTCCTCTTTCAGGGACAGCCCCGCCGCCATAGGATGCCCGCCGAACTGTTCCAGAAGCTCCCGGCACTTTACCAGCTCGTCGTACATGGAGTACGCCTCAATGGAACGTCCGCTGCCTTTTACTCCATTTTCTCCTCTGGTAAGCACAAATACCGGTTTGTAATATTTTTCCCTGATCCTGCCGGCAATGATTCCCGCCAGACTTTCATGACATTCCGGAAGATACACTACCAGCACCGGGTCTTTTTTCAGCTCTGTTTCCTCGATCAGACGGACGGCCTCCTCTTTTCCTTTTTCTGTCATTGCCTTTCTGCTCTGGTTCAGGGCAAGAAGATCTCCCGCTTCCCTGGCGGCTTTCTCCGGATCCTCTTCACAGAGAAGCTTCAGCGAGCGGGAAGCTGTGTCAAGCCGGCCGCTGGCATTAATACAGGGGCCGAGGACAAATCCCACATGGTAAGCAGTGATCCTTCCGCCTTCCAGTCCGTTGGCGGCAATCAGGGCACGCAAACCCGGGTTCTTTGTATGTTCCAGTCTTTTCAGGCCTTCTTTCACGATAATTCTGTTTTCACCCTGAAGATCCATTACATCCCCTACGGTAGCTATCGCGGCCGCCTCAGAAAACTCCAGGATCTCTTCTTCCGGTATTCTATGCTTTTCATAAAGAGCCCATATCAGTTTCCAGGCTACCGCGGCGCCGCAGAGATTCTTGTTGGGATAAGCGCAGTCGGACTGCTTTGGATTGATCACTGCGTCCGCCGGAGGAATCATCCATTCTCTTCCCTTTTCCGTATCTATATAGGGGATTTCATGATGATCTGTCACGATCACCGTCATCCCTCCTTCTTTTGCCTGGGCGATTTCTTCTGAAGCGGCAATTCCGTTGTCGCAGGTGACGATGGTATCTATCTGGTCTTCCAGGGCCTGTTCGATCAACTGTCTGTGGATCCCGTATCCGTCCTTTACTCTGTCCGGAATGTAAGTATCCACCTGGGCGCCCAGACGTTTCAGCCCCCTCAGAAGTATAAAAGTGGAGCTTACCCCGTCGATGTCATAATCTCCGATGATCCTGATCTTTACGTGAGAGGCGATTTTTTCCGAAAGTATTTCCACAGCCTTTTCCATATCTTTTAAAAGCCAGGGGGAAGGAAGTTCTTTGAAAGTTCCATAAAGGTACTCCCTGATATTTTCTTCTCCCACCACGTCTCTGTTCCGTATCAGTCTGGCGGTCACCGGATCAATACCGAACCGTTTCCCTATTTCCTGAAAATCAGCCTTTTTGGCCATCACTACCCATCTTTCCATCTTTTTCTCCTGTCACTGTTTTTATTTTACAGGAAAACACACATTTCTCAATGCATTCTTCCTCTTCTCCGGCATGCCGGCGCAATGCTTTCCTGTAAGATAAAATGCATCCCGGGACGGCTTTTCTTCCACCCCGGGATATTGTTATTCCTATGGTCCTATTCTGATTTCTTTTCAGCGGAAGCCGCCTTCTCTGCCGCCTCCTGTGCTGCCAGACGTTCCGCTACTCTTTTTCTGTTTTTCTTTTTCGGCTGGTTTTTGCCGTTCTGATTTCTGTTATCCGCTTTTTTCCCGCCTGGGGCATTTATATTCTGATTTCTGTTTTCTTTAACAGAAACATTTGCCTCTACAGCAGGAACAGCCGTCGCTGTCTTTCTGAAATAGCGCTTCATCACAAGCCAGAGAGGACCGGTGATGCATACGGAGGAATAAGCTCCGCACAGAATACCTACCATAAGGGGTGCCGCAAATTCCCGGATGGAGGAAACTCCCATAATGTAAAGAACCGCAACCATGATGAAGGTTGTCAGAGACGTATAGATACTTCTTGTCAGAGTCTGCGTGATGCTTGTATTCACCACCTCTTCCAGGCTCTCCTGCTTTCCGCCCGCTTTCAAGTGTTCACGGATACGGTCAAAAATAACAATCGTGGCGTTAATGGAATATCCTACGATCGTCAGCATAACCGCAATAAAGGTATTTCCCACAGATGTCCTGGAGATCGCGTAAAACGCAAATACCACAAGAACGTCATGGACCAAAGCCAGAACCGCGCTGCTGGCAAAACGGATATCCTTAAACCGGAACCAGATATAGATCAGCATACATACGGTAGCTACAACCACAGCTACAATGGCGTCTCTGCGCATCTCTGAGCTTACTGTAGAAGAAATGCTTTCTGTAGAGATCAGACTTTCGTCTACGTCAAAGTTCTTCACCAGCGCCTGATTCAGCGCCTCGCGTTCATCCTGAGACAACGCGCGCGTTTTGATCACTACCTGGTTTGTTCCCACAACCTTTGTAGGCTGTACGTTCTTGTCGCCGGTTACTTCTTCCACCACCGGAGTCACTTCGGAATCAATCTGCTTGATATCCATATCTTCATTGAAGGTAACTGTAGTAGCCGTACCTCCTGAAAACTCCAGACTGTAGTTCAGTGCGCTTCCTCCGGTCAGACTGTTTACGATCATCGCTCCAGGTCCTGACAGGATCAGAAGGATGGAGATCAGGAAGAAAATTTTTCTTTTGCCGGTAAAGTTGACGGATTTTCTTTCTTTTGCCCTTCCATAGAATTTTTCATCCTGGACGCCCACCGCATACAGAGCGTTGACTACAAATCTGGAAATAACAAGCGCCGTAAACATGGACACTACAATACCCAGGGCCAGAGTGTAGGCAAAGCCCTTCACTGTGCCGGAGCCAAGCCACATCAGTACGAACGCGGCGATCAGAGTAGTGATGTTTCCGTCAAAGATCGCAGAAAACGCCTTTGAAAAACCGCCTTTGATCGCTCCTTTCACAGAAGCGCCCGCTGCGATTTCTTCTTTAATACGCGCGTAGATAATGACGTTTGCGTCTACCGCCATACCGATACCCAGGATAATACCCGCAATACCCGGAAGCGTCAGAGTGATGTCAAAAGCGTTAATTGTGATCAGAACAATCGCTGTATAAAGGATCAGAGCAATTCCGGAAACAAGGCCCGGGATACGGTATACGATCACCATAAGCAGGATCACCAGCACCAGACCGATTCCTCCGGCGATAACGCTGGTGGTAATCGCTTCCTCGCCCAACTGAGCTGCCACTACGCTGGAACGGAGCTCTTCCAGTTCCAGACTAAGGGAACCGATACGGATATAAGACGCAAGATTCTGTGCTTCTTCCACATCCGCCATTCCATTGATCTGCGCCTGGCCGCCGGTGATCGCTTCCTGAACAGTTGGGGCGCTCAGGACTTCATCATCGTATACAATAGCGATCTGGCTTCCTACGTTCTTCTCAGTAGCCTCGGCGAATTTTTCTTTGCCCTCGTCCGTAAGCGTCAGATTTACCGCATATTCACGGGAGCTGCCGTTCTGCTCCTGGTAAGCGCCGCCCTCTGCGTCTGCTACATCGGTACCTTCCAGTACCACAGAGCCGGACTCTCTGATCTCTTCCAAACTTCTTGAAAGTACATACTTGCTTCCGTCATAAGTGAAGTTCTCGTTTCCGTCCTCGTCCGTCTGCTCAATAAAACACAGAGAACCTGGTTTACCCAGATCGTTCAGAATCTCATCTGCATCTGTAACTCCCGGGATCTCCACGGTAATACGGTTGCTGCCTTCCTGGTAAGCCTGTGCTTCCGTACTGTACTGTTCCACACGTTTCTGCATTTTGTAAACAGTGTCCGACATCTCTTCGCTGTCAGGATTTTTTTCCTTTGCCTGATACGTGATGCTGACTCCTCCGGCCAGGTCCAGACCTGTTTTGATGTTTTTCGCGGATCCGGTTCCTGTAGGTCCCAGACCTATTCCGGCTGTATAGCACAGGAAGGCTGTGATGATCACAGTCAGAACCAGCACCGCAACTGCTCTGTTTTTCTTCATGATTTTTCCCTTCTTATCCTTTTAATCTGCCAATGCGGCTTTAATCATAATGGCGCACTCTACGCGCTTGCGCTGAAGCTCGCAGCCGATTTCATAGCTGCCCTTGATATCTTTCTGGAAATGGTAGGCATTGGCGGCGCAGCCTCCGCTGCAGTAAAACCTGGCAAAGCAGTTTCTGCAGTCTTCCTTTGTATAAACATTGCAGCTTTTGAATTTCTCACTGATCTCCGGATGAGTGATCCCCTCATCCACATTTCCCATCAGGAATTCTTCCTCGCCCACGAACTGATGACAGGGGTAAAAGTCTCCCCAGGGAGTCACGGCAAGATATTCTGTTCCGGAACCGCATCCGGACAGACGCTTATAAACGCAGGGGCCTCCTGTAAGATCGATCATGAAATGGAAGAAGTTAAAGCCTCTTCCCTCTTTTTCTCTTTTGATCATCTCTTTTGCCAGAATATCATATTCTTCCAGTATTTTAGGAATATCTTCCCTGCGGATAGCATATTCCTCTTTCTCGGAAGCTACCACCGGTTCTACGGAAATCTGCTTAAATCCCAGATCCGCAAGGTGGAGCACATCTTTTGAGAAATCAAGATTATGATGGGTAAAGGTTCCGCGCACATAATACTTGTCCTGGTTTCTGGATTCCGCAAATTTGATAAACTTCGGCATGATCAGATCGTAGCTGCCCGCGCCTTTCCGGAAGGGCCGCATATAGTCATGCACTTCTTTCCGTCCGTCTACGCTGAGAACGACGTTCGCCATCTCCCGGTTGCAGAATTCCATTACCTCATCGTTTAAAAGAACCCCGTTGGTAGTCAGAGTAAAACGGAAGTTTTTATTGTGTATTTTTTCCTGTTCCCGGCCATACTGGACAAGCTGTTTTACCACCTCCCAGTTCATAAGAGGTTCTCCTCCGAAGAAATCCACCTCCAGGTTTCTTCTGGAGCCGGAATTCGCGATCAGAAAATCCAGGGCCTTTTTTCCTACCTCAAAAGACATCAGGGCTCTTCGACCATGATACTCGCCTTCCTCCGCGAAGCAGTAACGGCATGCAAGATTGCAGTCATGGGCGATATGAAGGCAGAGCGCCTTTACTACCGTCTGCCTGTTTTTTGTAAACTCGTCGATCGCGTTTTCGTAGATGTCTCTGGTAAACAGCATTCCCTCTTCTTTCAGCTTTTCGCACTCTGAAATGGAAGTCCGGATATCCTCCCCGCTGAACCTGTCCTTCAGTTTTTCAGTGATCTCTTCTGAAGACAAGCCTTCTTCCATATAGGGAAGCACTTCATAAGTCACGGAATCTACCAGATGAATACATCCGCTGTTTATATCCAGAACAATATTATATCCGTTGCTCTGGTATCTGTGAATCAGACTCATGTCATCGAAATCCTTTCCTGTAAGTTTTCCTCTTTTCTCATACTGCCGGCAGTATCCGGAAAATGCCGATCTTTTCCCGCGGCTCCTGCCCTTTATCATATGGAGAGCCCATTTTCCGGCTTTTTTATAAGTTTCCGGCAGCATAAGAATAAGCAGCGGATTTCAACCCGCTGCTTAACTGTTTTCTGAATCTCCCGTCTTATTTATGCTCGCAGCTCTGATTTCCTACTGTGCAGGAAGTTTTGCATGCTGACTGACAGGAGGTCTGGCACTCGCCGCATCCGCCTTTTTTTACGGTATTCTGTAAATTCTTTGTATTTAAGGTTTTAATATGTTCCATGGTATCTCCTCCTTATGTATAAATGATCTTGGGATAGTATAGCATAAATCTTCCGCAAATAAAAGCCCTTTTTTCTTCCGCGGCGATTCCCCCTGGTTCAGGCCAGCATTCCTCCAAGCGCCCCTCCGCCCAGGCACATGCAGAATGTGGTAAACGTATGCTGAAAGGACATATCCCATTTTCCCTGGACGGCAAAAGATACCGCTCCCAGAAGAAGAAAGTAGGACAGCCCCACCAGGATCCCCCAGAAATATTTATCCTTCCGCATCAGCTTTCCCGCCAAAAATCCTCCTGAAAGGCAGGATACCACATATACGGCTACGATCCCCGCCGCAACGGGAGCAGTTCCCAGATCCAGTCTGAAAACAAGCAGGGCAAGCAGAAGCAGGAATGCTCCTGTCAACGCGTACGCCAGAAAAAGTGATTTTAATACTGTTTTTATTTTCATATAAAAAGCCCTCCCACTATCAAATATATGGGAAGGCTTTTTTTATATTCCTCTGTAAAGATTATTTTCTTTTTCTGAGATAAATGATCACTGCGATGATCACTACCGCCGCTGCAGCAAGGATCACAAAGGGAGCAATCGGTGTAGAATCCCCCGTGTTGACCGCGTCTGTGGAATCACTGCTGTCCTCCTGTACGGATGTGTCTGTCTCATTCTGGTCCGCAGTGGTCTGACTGCTGCTCTGGCTTCCGGAGTTGTCTGAACCGGATGCAGCGGATGTAACTGTATTTTCTGTTCTGTTGTTTTCTGCCGCAGAAGAAGCTGCTGCTGAAGGAGTTGCCGTTGCCTGGGACTCAGAAGTGTCCTCATATCCGTCCGACGCAATTTCTTCTCCCACCAGAGGCTTGCTTCCTGCTATGCCGAAGGGACTGAAAGAATGTGTGCTGAAGACCATTGTGCTTCCATCTACGCTTGGCACGATCGTTTCCATCGCTCCATTATCCAGAAGATGCTCGATCGTATATTCATAGCCGGCCTTTACCGGAACAGTAACACTGATGTATTCTCCATCCGGGACATGATACTCCGTATCATTTTTCAGATCCCAAAGCTCAAACTCATAGGACTTAAAGATATTAGCCTCTGTCTCGTTGGTAAATTCATAGTCATCCCCGCTGGAAACCCGGAACTGCACATACCAGGGCAGGTTGATCCCTGATACGGAAATGCCGTTGCAGGTATGATTTTCCGCGGCTGCCGCCGCTTTTTCTTCTTCTGTCAGATCATCTTCAAATTCATCGGGACGGGTATCTTTTTCACTTTCCTTATCCCGGTCAAAAATATTTTTATCTTCCTCCGGCTCTTCAGCAGGATCCGGCGTCACGCTGACTTCCGGTGTTTCTGCAGCTTCGGGAGTAGGTGTAGCCGCCGGTGTTTCTGTAATTTCCGGTGTTGGTGTTGCTTCAGGTGTCTCTGAGATCTCCGGTGTCTCCTCCGGTTCAGGCGTTGCTTCCGCCTCTGGCGCTTCTGTGATCTCCGGCGTCTCCTCCGGTTCAGGCGTTGCTTCCGCCTCTGGCGCTTCTGTGATCTCCGGCGTCTCCTCCGGTTCAGGCGTTTCTTCCGCTTCAGGCGCTTCTGTGATCTCCGGCGTCTCTTCCGGTTCAGGCGTTGCTTCCGCCTCTGGCGCTTCTGTGATCTCCGGTGTCTCCTCCGGTTCAGGCGTTTCTTCCGCCTCTGGCGCTTCTGTGATCTCCGGTGTCTCTTCCGGTTCAGGCGTTGCTTCTGCTCCAGGCGCTTCTGTGATCTCCGGCGTTTCCTCCGGTTCAGGCGTTGCTTCTACTTCAGGCGCTTCTGTGATCTCCGGTTCTTCAGTTATCTCAGTTTCAGACTCTTCTCCTGTGCTCTCAGACTCCTGTCCTTCTTCATAAAAACCGCCGCCGTCTTCTTCACCGCTGTAAGAATCATCATAGGAATCGCCGCCGGATTCTTCTGTATACTCCTCATCTGAGTAATCATTTTCACCGGTATCTTCCGCCACTTCACTGCCCTCCGGATTGGTAACTACCACAGTCACACTGCTGTAAATCCCGTCGGATACTCCGTCCCATCCGGAAATCTTCGCCAGATCAGAAGAATCATACGGATAAAATACCACATCATAAGACTGCACTCTTCCGGAGGGAATGCTGGAACTGTCCACCCATGACAATGTGCCATAGTCGCTTCCCGGAAGAGATACTTCGGAAAGAGGGACAGGATGCTCGATAGTTACGTTATCCGGGATCAGACTGCTGACCTGGATCTGCTCACTGCTTCCCTGTACCGGCAAAGGCTGGATCTGTCCTGCAATTAATGCCGCTGTCAACGCTGCTGCTGCCAAAACCTGTACATTTCTCTTTCCTCTATTTCTTTTTTTCATCATACTTACACCTCTGTTTATTTTCACACCAACTAATGATCTACAATCTATCGTATAAAACTCTGTATTTATTTTCTATATGTTAAACTGAAATTTATTTTCTTTTATCTTAACAAAAACCTAATGCTGTCTGTAATATTAAATTTTCTCTTTTCTCCTGAAATAAAAGAAAAAAGCAAACAATTTTTCCGTCTTTTACGACACACGTATTATAACACAGTTCTGTTTTTTTCGACACCCCCAAATTGTATTTTTTTCAAAAACGAATTGTGTCCCCACACCCTTTTTTCAACCTTTTTTTCCCATGATAAAAACCGGTATCCTGACGAAAAACCGGTTCTATCATCGCGCCTATTTCATTAGCAAAGAAAATTGTCTGATAATTCTGGTCAATTCTCCTGTAACAGCGTCTACCCCCTCTTCTGACTGCTTCCAGTTATCCTTTCTGATCCCGTCAGGAAAAGAGGGACATACAAAAAATTCCGTTTCAGGATATACGTGCTGATAATACATCAGCACACGCCTGGAATGATAAGATTTGCAGCACAGGATCGCTTTTGTTACAAGAATCCCCGCTTCATCTGTCACTTTTTTAGAAAACAGAGCGTTTTCGTAAGTATAGGTAGCGCGCTCCTCCCGCAGAATATCTTTTGGCGCAACGCCATTTTCAATGAGAACATGCCGGAGAAATTCCCATTCTGTCTGATATTGTCCGGAATATTTTTCTTTTTCTGACAAAACACCGGAAAAAGCTCCCATCGTTATACTGTACTTCCCGCTGGGCAGGATATACCTCCCATATCCCTTTCTATAGAGTTCGGCAGCTTTTTCCGCCATCTGCGGATATCCGTTCCCAGGTACAAAAATAATATCCGCCTTTTCCGGCTGGTCTTCTACAAATATAAATTCTTCCGTCTGTTTTAAAAATTCCTGATACGTCATCTGCTGTTTCTCCTTCCCGGCCAGTGTACTGTTCCTAAACCGCCGCACTCCGACTTTTTATTTTGTTACAATTACGGTACTATAGCCGTCGTCACGCAGTCTCTGTTCCATGTCAACGGCATTTCCCAACTGCTGAAATGCTCCTGTCTGCACTTTATAGAGATCATTTTCATGAAGAAGGAACGACGGATACCCCTGATCTGTTAACTGATACAGCATACGGTCCGCATTTTCCCGGTCCCGGAAAGCCCCGGTCTGTACACGATAGTACAAAGGTGCCTCAACGGTTTCTTCTGTCAATGTGCCAAGAATAGCTTCGGCAATGCTCCGGGCGATCTCTTCCCGATTATCATCAAAAAACCGGTTATCCTTATCTGTATTCAAAAATCCGGTCTCAATAAGCAGAGCCGGCATTTTTGTCCTGCGGAGCACTACAAGTCCAGGACGCTCTTTCACACCGATCTCCCGGAATCCCACTTCTCCCAGCGCCCCGACAATATTCTGCGCCATGTCGTATTTTATCCCGTTTTTATCGTACACCAGAACTTCAACACCCTCATACTGGTTGTCAGAGGGACTGCTGTTTCTGTGGAAAGATATAAAATAATCGGCTCCCGATTCATTCGCAAGCTTTGCTTTTTCAAAAGGCGTCTGATATTCATCAGTGGTCCTTGTGTATACAACGTCGATCCCGTTCTTTTCCAGAATCCTTCCTACATCCAGAGCAAGCTGCAGATTATCATCTTTTTCACTTCTCCCCTGGTAGACGGCTCCCGGATCGCTTCCCCCATGTGCAGGAAGCAGTTTGCGGAAATTTTCCACAAACTGCTTCCTGTATCACGTAATCCTTCTTTGCCGGAAAGATTTTATGAATTTTTCATAACCACGTTCTGCACGGTATCCGCTACATGTTCACAGGCATCTGCGCATTTCTCCATATAGCTGTAGATTTCTCTCCATGCAATGATCTTGATAGCGTCTTTTTCTGTCACGTGAAGATCTCTCATTCCTGTTACAAAAAGCTGGTCTGCTTTTTCTTCCAGTTCATTGATCCGGATGATCCTCTCCTTAAGGGTTTTCGAACGGCGGAAATCCGCAAAGTCCTTCATCATATTTTTCATTTCTTCGCAGCACTGGGAGACAACGCCCATAAGGTCAACGGCGTCTTTTCTGATCTCTTCTACGTTATTGATATAAACACGGATCAGGACGTCTTCCAGCTTGTCCGTCACCTCGTCGATATTGTCGCCGAGAGAGGCAATGTCTTCCCGTTCAATAGGCACAATAAAAGCTCTGGCAAGACTGTCCATAACCTGATGCCTTTTGTTATCAGCTTTATGCTCGATCTCGTGGATCTCATCCAGACGCATCTGAATTTCTTCGGCATTATAATTCTCCAGGACTTTCTTCAGCAGCTGCGCCGCTTCGCAGGAAGCTTCCGCGCTTTCAATAAATTTCTCAAAATAAAACATATCCTGTTTTTTTGACATTTTTTCATCCTCCATAAATTTAAAAGATATACATAAATATTTTGGCCATAACAAAGCTGATCAGACCGCATCCCGGAAATGTAAAGATCCAGGTAAGCATCATATCCTTTACTACTGAGAAATTGATCGCTGACAAACGTCTGACAGCGCCCACACCCATGATGGAACTCGTTTTTGTATGTGTCGTAGAAACCGGGATTCCAAATACGCTGGAAAACAGAAGACAGAACGCGCCTGCCAGATCCGCAGCGAATCCCTGGTATTTTTCCAGTTTCACCATATCCATACCTACAGATTTGATGATCTTTTCTCCTCCCACGCTGGTTCCCAGCGCCATCACAACACTGCAGAGAAGCATCAGCCAGACAGGAATCTGCATTCCGGAAACTTCATTCTGACCGTTGGAAAAAGCGATTCCCAAAAACAGTACGCCGATAAATTTCTGGCCGTCCTGAGCGCCGTGCATAAAGCTCATTGCCGCTGCTCCGGCTATCTGAGCGCCTCCGAAAAAGGTATTTGTCCTGCGGCGGTCCAGGTTCCGGCATACAACTGTCAGTATTTTACAGATAACCCAGCCGCTGGCAAAACCAAGGGCCAGACTGAGAACCAGTCCGTAAAGGACCTTTACCCATTCTCCCATATTTACTCCGCCGATTCCCTGCTGAATGGCGATCGCCGCGCCGGTAAGTCCTGCGATCAGACTATGGCTTTCACTGGTGGGGATACCAAAAATAGACGCCCCTACGCTGTAAACCACAATGGAAAAAAGCGCTGCGCATAAAGCGATCATGGCTTCATCCGTGCTGTTTCCAAAATCAACCATATTGCTGATAGTGGAAGCTACCGCACTGTTTATCTTTGTCATAACAAGTACGCCCAGGAAGTTAAAAGCGGCGCTCATCCAGATTGCCTTGCGCACTCCCAGACATCTGGTTGTCACGCAGGTAGCGATAGCATTCGGCGCGTCCGTCCATCCATTTACAAAGATCACTCCCAGCGTAAGTAATGTTGTAATGCAAAGTGCGGGATTAGAGGTCATCTGCTGCCAAAAATATGAAAATGATATATCCATTAAATTTATCTCCCCGTGTTTTAAATTTTTTTATAGTGATTCTTCAAAACGGTCAATGTTGCTTACTTTTCCGATCACCACCATAATATCGTCAGCCTGCAGACGGTATCCCGGCAGTACCTCGATATTGGTGATCTTGCCGCTCTCAATGGCAATGATATTCAGATTATACTTCGGACGGATGCCCAGTTCCTCAATACTGTAACCCTTGATCTTATCGGAAACTCTGATCTGGCGGATCTCCACGCTGTTGTCAAGAGAAACATAATCCAGAAAATTCCTGGAAACAAGCCGCTTGCCCAGTCTTAAAGCCATATCTCTTTCCGGGTAAACAACCTCCGCGCCGATTTTCTTCAGCACGGCTCCCTGTTCAACGCTGATCGCTTTGGCGATCACTTTGGGAACCCCCAGTTCTACAACGCGCATCGTTGTCAGGATCGAAATATCGATTTTTTCTCCGATGCAGACGATCACCACGTCGCAGTTCTGTATTCCGATTTCTCTCAGTGTCTCCATATCAAGATCATCTGACACAAAAGCATATTCTGTATACTGACGGACTTCTTTCACCTTACTCTCACTGCGGTCAACTACGATTACCTCTTTTCCCGCTTCCGCCAGAGAGATGGCGAGAGCTGTTCCGAAACGTCCCAGCCCTATTACTCCAAAAGAAGTTGCCTCATTGCTATTTTTCATCTTTCTTTACCTTTATGTGACCTGCACACATATCCTTTCTAAAATAAAACTTCCGCGCATCCTTCCAGATGCGGCTTTTAAACAAACAATATATTTCCGTTTATCCGATGGAAACCGTTTCTTCTGTATAGTAGGCGCGGGGAACCGGATGATCGATCCACATGGACAGAAGCGTTACCGCTCCCAGTCTTCCGATAAACATAATGATGATGATCACCAGCTTGCTGGCCACACTCAGAGTCGGAGTGATCCCTGTAGACAATCCGACGGTTCCAAATGCCGAAACAACTTCAAACAATACCTGAATGAAGGTAAATTCCGGATCCAGCACGCACAGCAGAAATGTTCCCACACACACCACTGCCATAGAAAGCAGCGTAATGATGGAAGCGCTTGAAACTGTTCCTTTTGCAATGCCCCGATGAAAGGCGCCCACCTGTTTTTTATTGAACATGGCTCTGGCTTCCTGTATCAAGACAAAGAAAGTCGTCGTCTTGATACCGCCGCCGGTAGACCCCGGCGAAGCGCCTACAAACATCAGTATGCATAAAACAAAAAGACCTGCGTTTGTAAATTCACCAATAGGATATGTGGAGAATCCTGCTGTTCTGGCTGAAACGCTGTGGAAAAACGCTCCCATCCAACTGATGTCTTCCGTAGCCTTCAAAAGCAGAGTCCCCACGATCAAAAGCGCTATCGTGGTCGTAATTACGATTTTAGAGTGAAACATAAGCTTTTTGAACTTTCTGTGACTGAGAATATCACGGATCACCAAAAAGCCCAAACCTCCGAAAATGATCAGCACACAGGTGATCATATTAAGAAGTACATTGTCCCTGTAAGGAATCAGATTTCTCAATCCTCCGAGAATATCAAAGCCGGAATTATTAAATGCCGCTATGGAATGAAAAATACTGATGCCCGCCGCGTGGAGGGGCGGATAATCCTGAACAAAAACAAGAAAACTCAAAACCGCTCCTGCTCCCTCAAAACATAAAGTTGTCAGGAGCACCGCTTTTACAAGTCTTACCATTCCCCTGTAGCTGTTGATGTTCAGCGCTTCACTGACCATCATCCTTGTTTTCATGCTGACACGTTTCCTGATCGCCAGCATAAATCCAACTCCAACAGAAGTTACCCCAAGACCTCCGATCTGGATCAGAGCCGCAACTACAGCCTGCCCGAACGGGGTAAAGTGATCCGCCGTATCTATGGCGATCAGGCCAGTTACGCATACGGCGCTTGTAGAGGTAAATAAGGCATCAATCGGTGTGACTACAGCTCCGTCCTTTACGGAAACCGGAAGAAGCAGAATCAGAGCACCGAGAAGGATCACCAGCGCGAAACCGCCGGTAATGAGACGGCCCGGTGGCTGCTTCTTGATTCCATTGATGATTTTATTCATTGTCGTTTTCATTTTATTTTATTATCCTTGCTATTTTATCCTTTTCATTAAATTATGTCCAATCCCGGAGATCTCTCTCCGTTCTTTCCATCCTTTTTAAATAAAATAAGCAATTCCCGCAAAAAACGGGCACAAAGAAATATGGCAGGCTGAAAACATGCAAAGAAACGCTCCTCTTTTGGAACGTAAAGAAAATATCTCCTGCTCACAAGAACTGTCATTATGGCAGCTCCGGAAATCGACAGAGAATTTGATCTCTTACATGGTCTTGCCGGCCATGTAAACGCCATACCCGGAAACTTGGATATCGTTCCATTTTTTGTAATATAACAGACCGATTCCCCCTGCTCTTCCCAGTCATAGGCAGAGGACAAAATCTTGTCATCTGATGTTCTGGTTTCTGTCCGGCAAAAAGCAGAATTATCCAATGCCAACAAACAGAACACAGCCAGAATGCAAATGAGCATCAGACTGTGACGATATTTCCCGTCCACAGTGTCTTCTCCTTTCCGTCAATTATTTAAAAAATAACACCCGCCTCTCCATTTGTCAATACTGGTTATTTATTTGTCAATAACTGTCGCGGTTCTCTCTGTTTTCCGGATAATTTCATTGAAACGGACCGATTTATTTTCTTTAAAGCGATAATAAATTTTCAGGTATCCGTTTTCATACACTTCAATTCTGTCAATCATTTTTAGGAGGAGTTCTCTATCCAATGTACCGGACTCTTCTCTTTTCAGGCGTTCCAAAATTTCTTCTTTTTTCACCTGTTTTTTTCTGTCTTCCGTCTCTTTTTGTTCTTTCAGCATTTTGATCTGCTCTTTGCAGCTTTTTTCCTGTTCCTGATATTCTTTCCGGTAAGCAAGCAGCTCTTCTCTGGAAAGTATTCCGTCTTTATAGTCCTCGTAAAGAGACTGTCTGCGTCTTTTTATAGTTTCCTGTTCATTCTGCTTCTGAAAGATTGTCTGCAATATCCGTGATGCAGTATTATCATCTGCAGTAAATCTTCTCACTTCATCAGAAAAAAAATCTGCTTTTTTCAGTATTTGTCTTAAATCGTCCCGGATCACGGCCTCCACCGCTTCTCCGGGAATCGCATGGAGCGTACAGCACCCCTTTCCATATCTTTTATATGCTCCACAGTAATATACCGAAGCCATACTGCCGTCCCTGCGTTTCCAGCGGTTCAGGATCATATTCTTTCCACAGTCCCCGCACCTCAGAATACTATAAAATATATTTTCATTCTTCTGTGTTTCGGTCCGTGCCTTCTGCTTTAAAAGTCTCTGTGTTTTTTCCCATATTTCAGGCCTTATCAGAGACTCGTGGGTTCCATTGACCCGTATCCACTTCTCCCGCGGCATCATATGCTGTTTCCCGTGCATTTTCTGATATTTTTTTCCCTGAACCATGTTGCCTGCATACATTTCATTCCCCAGCATCTTATGGATCGTATCATAAGTCCAGCATGTTCTCTTCGCTGCAGTATTTTTATAATTTCCGCCGTAAATTTTTTTATATTCCGATGGGCACGGGATTTCCTCTTCATTTAGCAGTTCCGCAATCTTCTTTTTCGGAACCCCCTCTGTAAAAAGGTCAAAAATCCTTCTTACAACTTCTGCCGCCGGTTCATCAATCAGCAGTTGATTCCTGTTTTGAGGATTTTTTCTGTAGCCATAACAGGCAAATGCGCCGATAAACTCTCCTGCCCTCTGTTTTGCACTTACTGTGGCATGGATTTTTCTGGAAATGTCTCTGGCATATTGTTCGTTGAAAATGTTTTTTATAGGAAGCAGCAGATCATAAACCTGTTTTTGGCTGTCTATTCCGTCAAGAAGGGAAATAAACCGAACAGCCTTTTCCGGAAAAAATCGTTCAAGATAATAGCCAGTGTCAATATAGTCCCTTCCGAATCTGGATAAGTCCTTTACAATGACACAGTTCACCTTTCCATCTATAATGTCTTGTATCATTCGCCTAAAATCGGGTCTTTCAAAATTTGTACCCGTATATCCGTCATCTATATAGAAATCTTTCAGACAAAATTCTTCTTTTCCCGCTAAAAATCCTGTCAAAAATTTCTTCTGATTAGCTACACTGTCGCTTTCCTCCTTATCACCGTCCTCATTTGACAATCTAATGTACAGTCCCACATAGTATCTTGGACAGAAGCGTTCTTTACGATCAGTCATTTTGTCTGTCTTTCGCAAAAAGACTTCTATATAATATATGAAGCAAAATTTCCTCCAGAGTGATTTCTCCCAGATATACCCTCTTTATATGATAACATTCCAGTCTTTTTGCCCCCATTTTCACACTTTTCCTTTCATTATGCCATCTGTTGAAAAGATATGTATGAAACCATGTCCAATATACCAGATTCTTTTCTGCACATTCTGATTCCCCCATGTCCTGCGTCAAGCATAATTTTATATGCCAATGAATATTCCTCCTGACAAATAAAATATTATTTATGTATTATATGCAGTTTTTCTCTTTATGCCTATCACGGTGATTTATGTAAAGCTGCATGCTTTTTATCCGGCAAGACAAAACTCTCCTGTGTCTCTGTCATACTGATAAATTTGAAACGTCAGAAAATCTTCGGGAGGCGTAGTCTCATAAACAGTTTCTTCCAGCACTTGTCTCAGTGTCTCCGGATCCGTGCTGGTCACACTATGTATCATAGCTTCATGAATACTGGTAAAAACAATATAAAAATCATCGTTCATCAAATCTGCAATCCGTCCGGCTACTCCCGGCAGAAAAACAGCCACCGCACCGTTCGTCCTCTTTGTTGTACTCAGACAGTTTCCCAGAGCGTCTGTTCTTATAGAATAATCGGACACCAAGTTCATAAAATTGTCTCCGCTATAGGACGGATTGAAAACCAGTTTCTCCCAGCAATATATTCTTGGAGGAGAAAAGAAATAGGTATTCAATAATGCTTTATCAAAAATTTCATTCTGATCCATTCCCCATTCCTCAAGCATATATTTTTTCACTTTCATACTTGTCATACACCCATCCGCTTCTCCCATACAGATATAAAGCACCATTGCAATATCGCCCATCTCTCTATATATCGCGTCGTTCAGTTCTGCTTTGTGGAGCTCTCTGTTTAGAAGACGGATAAACAAGTCCCCTTTTATTTTCCCATAATCATTTATATCCCCCGCCTTTTTCAGAATCCCGGCCTTTGATATACGCTGCATTCTATCCATAACGGCTTTCACGATTTCTGACATCGATCTCCCTTTTTTATACGACAGATACAGTTCTCTGATATACAAAGCGCATATTTCAGCTTTCCCATTGGCTTCAGAGCACTTCAAAACCAGCCTGTCATCTTCAGTAGGAGGAAAATCTTCTTTTTTCTTATAATAAATCTGTTTTTCCTCGTATCCGGTTGCATCCAAAAGTTCCTTTCGAAGATGTTCTACGAAAAATTCATATTTGTTCTCCATTATACACTCCTTGATTCCTGTGAAATGCGGACGATATGTCCAGAATTATTCAGATACTGCCGTCTCGAAAAAGCTTTTCTTTATGAAATTACCGATCAGCTTTTCCAGCGGTACGTTACAGAAGGAAGTGAAACTTCCTTAGAATTGTTATATTTTTAGTATAAACTGTCCAGGCAGACATGTAAAGAAATTTTCATCGACAAATACCGACAGACATACAAGCTTCCCGCTATGATTTTAAACAAAAAGGGCAAGTCCTTTCCAGTTTCCTAAGTTCCTCATCCATAAAAGACCTGCCCCTTTATCAGCGCCAAAAATTCATTTTCTATGAAACAGAAATGCCTCATGGCTTCGAAAGAGACTGTCTGCAGCATTTTTGTTTCAGCAAAATATATTTCAGAAGTCAATCGTTCCGTTTGTTTTCAGATATTTAAGGAATGCTTCGCAGCCTTCCACAATATCCCTGTAAGTCACTTCAAAATTTCCCGTATACCACGGATCGGCAATATCCCTGGGAGAATCGGAAAAATCCAGCAGCAGAAATAGTTTCTTCTGCGGATCTTTTTTTACAATCCGCATCATATTTCTTCTGTTCCACTCATCCATGCCGATAAGATAATCATATTTTTCATAATCCGATTTTTTCATCTGCACCGCGTATTTTCCTTCGCAGGAAATCCCAACCTCACGAAGCTTCCTTCTGGTTCCAGGATGCACCGGATTTCCGATTTCTTCCGTACTGGTAGCCGCGGAAGCAATATAGAACTGATTCTCCAGACCTCTCCTTCGTACCATATCCTTAAAAACAAATTCTGCCATAGGAGATCGGCAGATATTGCCGTGGCAAATAAAAAGTATTCTAATCATCTATTCAAAACTCCTTGAAAATACTGTATTTCCTTGATTTATCGGTACTTTCCTTGCTTCTTCATTTCCTCTTGTCCGTGGCATATCGTAGCATAAATTCGCACATCTTTTCCCTCAAAAGTAGTAAAAAAAGTAGTAAATTAAGGGCTGTTTCCCCATTTTACTACTCGGCATTTACTACCCTTTTCAGTTCCTCTTTTGCGTCGTCGTAACCTATATGCGTGTATGTATTCAAGGTTACTCCAATGTCAGAGTGTCCCATAAGGTATTGTAGGGTTTTAGGGTTCATGCCGCTTTTTGCCATATTAGAACAAAAGGTATGTCTGCAAACGTGCGGCGTAACTTTCGGCATTTGTACTTTATAAATACTGTTGTACTTTTCGCAGATATGCTGAAAATATTTTTCCCAGTGCAGAGCCACCATAGGCATATCATTCTTATCCAGATATAAGAAACCGCATTTGCCGTCTATCATAGGCTCCACTCTCGGCTTCTTCCTGTTGGCAATAATCCGCTCAAAGCACTCATACACTTCGTCAGACATGGGGATTTCTCTCGTCCCGCAAGTGGTCTTTGTATCTTCAATCACATATTCCATGTTTCTTTTTCGTTGGAGCTGATGATTGACACTGATTTTTCTATTCTTCATATCAATATCCGCAAGTGTCAGCCCAACAAATTCAGAGATACGCAGCCCGGTCTTAAACAGGATATATATTCCCTCATAGTATCTGCAAAAATGCTTGTCGTTCGCCACAAATTCAAGGAAAGCCCTTTCCTGCTTTCTTGTGATTGCTTCTCTTGTCACGCTGTCATTCACGACAACAGTAGCAAGTTGAAATTCAAACGGATTTTTGCGTATCAAATCATCATCAACCGCCATTTGAAATGCAGGTCTAACGACACCCCTTATAGAGTGAATGGAGCTGTAACCCCGTCCGTCTTTCTGCAATTTTATCAGCCAGCACTTCGCGTCAGACAATTTAACCTTGTCAATTCTCTTTTTACCAAATTCTTCTTTCTTGATAATATTGAGGACAAAGTTATAATTTGCTTCTGTGTTGTGCCGTACCCCTGTTTTCTGTAACAGGTACTTTCTAACCAGTTGTTCCACCGTCATTTCTCCGCCGCGTGGGACGATTTCATCATCAATATCTTTTAATATCAATTTTTCCTTTTCCCTTAAAGAAAGGTCGTCCCGTTTTCCCGGCGGGGTCTTATCTGTCTTTTCCAGTTTCCAACTGTAAACAAACTGTGGTTTCCCGGTTGTATCAATATATTTGTACGCATATCTTCCGTCCCGGCGTTGGCTCTCTCCGCTGCGAAGAATACGATTTCGGCTGTCCCGCCTTTTCCCGCTCATGTCCATGCTCCTTTCATACAAAAAGAGCCCTGCCGTGATATACTAAATTATACCATAGGCAGAACCCCTTTTCTATTCTTAATTTAAGCAGCACTGAAAGCGGAAATGCCTGAACAGCTATCCGGCATTACTACTGCTTACATCATTGTCATATTGATGTTAAATCATCTAAAAATTTCTCAAATTGTTTTCTTTTTACCAAAAATTTCACTCCATTTTGAATGATAAAACCAGAGTCCAGATTATCAGAAACGATTTTTCTTAATTTCTTTTCGCCAATATTAAAATATGCCGACGCTTCTTCAATCGTTAAACAAAATTTATCTTTAATTTGAACCTGTTTATCATCAATCATTGAAAGTCCCCCTTTCATGTCAAAATGAAATAAAATGGGCTTACCGGATGGCTGTTAGCATAGCTCCACGGGACTTGCACCCCTCCGGCGGTCTGCCGAAGCTCTACCCGTTGCCTGCGACGCTTTGAACGCTCGGACTACGGCGGTAAAGGAGTATCATTGTACCGATATATGGATTATGGCGGCAGAGTTGCTAAGTCTGCTTTGGAACGCTGATATTTCCCGCTCGGTTTGTCCCTCCTTTCGTCGTCGCGTATCAGCCCAACGGCTCCCCATATATCGAATGTATCCGGTTTGCCCTATACTGCGCCGCCGTTATCTTGCGCCGCTTTCTTTGTCAAAGTGCTTTGTCAGCCGCGCAAAGTGGAAAAGGGAAAACACTTTGCAAATGCGGTTTAGTCTCGGTAAATCTTAAAATTCAGGACAGCTTGCATGAGTTTTGTTTGCAGCCGTTCCCGCAAGTCCTCGTCTATTCCCCAGTAGGTATTTCCGTTTTCATCACGGATTTTCTTCATAGACAGGTGGGCTATGTAGCTTTGATAATGCTGCAAAACAATTTTCATGGCGTCAGGGTCGCCCTTTGTCGCGGCTAAAATGACCGGGAAAGGTAATAAGCCGCGCTCATTATCGTTAGAGTTCATTCCATTCATCAGCGCGTTCCTCCAAAAATCTTTTTAGCAGTTCAAAAGAGCTTGTCCGTCGATACTGTACTGTGCTGCGGGGAATTTTCATCATTTCTGCAATCTCCGCGTCTGTCATGCTGAAAAAGTAATACAGCAATACAGCTTGACGTTTCTCGTCCGGCAGGGAATGTAAAGCGTCAGCTAACAGCTTTGCCGTTATCTTCAAACCACCCGCGCAAAAGGCTTCTTCTTCCTCGTTGACAAAATAGCGGTCAACGGTATAAAGCTGCTTTTCTTCATGCGGGGAAAGGTCTGAAAAATAAACTTCTCGGCGTTCCCGACTTTTACGCTCCCGCAGAGCGTCAATCAGTTCGTTGCGTAGCGCGTGTTTGCAATACGCATTAAACTCACATCTGGTCTGCCATTCAAACCGTTCAGGGTTCATATTCTCACCCCCTTTCCGTCCCAGGGGTGGGTTATTTATCCCTTTTCGGCTGCCTTCCACGGACGCACCGCAGATTTGCCAACCGGAATGGCAAACTTTTTTTAAAAAGTTTTTCTGAAAACAAAATGCGCCCGTCTGCAAGGCGCAGACAGGCGCAAAGGAAATATTAAAAGTATTTAGATGATTTAACAGTTCATACTTATAGCCGTAATATCCTGCGGCGGTGGACGGGCTTTTTTTGATAAGTTAGGGGGATTTGGAGCATAGAAAAAGGACATGACGATACCTCCTTGATACCGCCGTATCCTTAAAAAAGAGCGACTTTAATACACCCTCCGTATCCTATTTTTCAAAAAAGAAACGGCGGCTTTGATTTTGATTTCAAAACCGCCGTGGGGCTATTGATATGATTAGGCGCGTGAAATTTCTGCCGCCAGAACAACGGTTTTTTTTATTTACCGTTTGCGGCTTTTTCCACAATCCTTTTCTATTTTATTACAACTGTACCACTGTCACTATTAACCTTTAAAGAAAATTTTCCTTTTCCAATCACTCCCTGTCTGCTTTCAGACGTTTCCCTGCTATAAGTTGCACCGTCAAAATTCGTAGTAATGTCTTTGGAACCGGAAGTAACAGCAAACTCAAGGCTTTCTGGTTTCGATTGATAAGTCAGGTTAATATCTCCTGAACCGCTTTGAATAATTAGGTTCGTTTCCGGTTTTACTTTTGAAATTTTCGTTTCGCCGGATTTGGTAGTAACTTCCGCATGATTAAGAACAGTTTCGTTTATCTGCACATACCCGGAAGATGTTTCTATCTTTACTTCATCAGCAGAACCTTGTTTGATTGTTATATCACCAGAACCAGAGGATACTTTCATATTATCTGCTGTAACAGAAGATATGGTTGCATATCCGCTGCTATTATCAAGAGAAAATTCTTGCGTAGAGATACTATCTATTTCTATATCTCCCATGCCATTTTCCAATGTAAGAGGGATATTACATTCAGACGGCAGATAAATCGTAATCTGTCCCTTTTTCCCCAGAGATATTTGGTCTTGCAATCCCTCATTATTACCTTGCTGTGTAATTGATAAAACGCCATTTTTTAGTGAGGTAGAGGGCTTTTCTTCTCCATTAGAAATTCTTCCGTCAAAGTGGATATAAATATTTTCATCTGCCGATACCATTATGTCAGTATTCCATGTATCGGCATTTATCTTCATGGCTGTAACCTCGTTTACGGAATAGCTTTCCTCCCCAGTGGTTTTTTCCTTTCCGCAGCCAGTAAAGCAGAAAACAGACAGAGTAATCAAGCTAATGCACAAAGATAAATATTTTTTCCGTTTATCCATACACCCTCCTACATTAAATCTTTCTTTTCCACCCCGGCGACAGATAAAAAGGCAAATATCAGTGAAATAATTGTCAAAATAAGAGGAAATACTGCATTGTTCGCCATTGTTAGGTCTCCAATATTTGCCTGCGTTAAAATAATCAACAGAAAAGAAGAAATAATAGTTGCTTTTGAGGATTTCATCGCCAAGCCTATAAATAGTGCAATAAAGCTCATTGTAACGATAGAAATAGACTTTACAATTAGCTGCACATAAAATCCCAGACTTGACATATTATAGTCAATCGGAAATGATGATACCATAAACCGGGAACCAAGCAAAATACAGCCATAAAGCAGCAGCTTTGTAAGCACTAATGCTACAAAACAGAAAATCCAAACCGACAACATTTGTGAAATCAATATTTTCTGCCGCTTAATGGGATAAGAAAACATTAACGCCATTGTTTTGTCCTTGTAGGCACTTACGATAAATGAGGAAAGCATGACGCTTGTAAATACCAGAAATGACATACTTGTAAATAATTCAATCGGAGAAGAAATCGTACCATTTCCCGGAGCTGCGTCCGGGACACCAGTATCGGGGTCGTTTGCAATTCCAAGATAGGCAAGTGCATACATAAACAGACAAAGGATAGCTGCCAGAATAACCGCATTTCTGATATATTTCCCGATATTATTTTTTTTCCATTCTAATTTAATCAGTTTCAGCATTATCGTTTCACCTCCGCAGTCATTTTAAGGAAATAATCTTCCAACGTCTCTGATTGCTTACCAAGTGCCATTACTTCAACATCATTTAACGCCATAACTTTAGACAGTTCTTGTGTTGAAATGTGTTGGTCGTAAATGCGGATTGTATTATTCTCGATAATCTTAAAATTACTGATACCAAGTTTATCACTCAGTACATAGGCTGCCTTTTTGGGGTTCGCTACTGTCAGTTCGATATAGGCAAGGCTCATTTCCTCAATCTCTTTCATGCCGATTTCTTTTATCATCATTCCATGATTGATTACACCTATCGTATCAGCAATGCTTTCAATTTCTGAAAGAATATGACTGGATACCATAATGGTTATTCCATATTCTTCACAAAGTGTTTTCAGCAAGTCGCGGATTTGTTTCATGCCTGCCGGGTCAAGCCCGTTTGTTGGCTCGTCCAGAATAAGCAGTTCCGGTTTACAAAGGATAGCGCGGGCTATGCCAAGGCGTTCTTTCATTCCAAGAGAATAATTTTTTACTGGTTTTTGTGCCGCGTCTGTCAAATCCAACATATCAAGGGCATTTTCAATGCTACCATGCTTATAGTACCCCATGTATTCACAATGCAGCTTTAAATTTTCATATCCGGTCATGTGATTGTAAAAGGTGGGAAATTCAATAATGCTTCCCATTCTTTTTAAGACCTCGTAAGATTGCGGGGTAAGTGTTTTCCCAAAAATTTCGATACTTCCGTCTGTTGGCTTCCAGAGGTTTGTAATCATCTTCATAACCGTTGTCTTGCCTGCACCATTCGGACCAAGGAAACCATAGATTTCGCCCTTTTTGATATGAAGATTGACGTTTTTAACAAGGTCTTTCCCGCCAATGGTTTTGGTAAGGTTATTTGTCTGTAAGATATATGGCATTTTCTGTTGCCTCCTTTCTAAATACCATTGTAGCGGCTCGGATTTTCAAAACTCTTGAATAAGTATTACAAATTTCTTTCGTGGTATATTAGAATGATATTTTTTTCAGCCGTACTGTAAAAGTGGTCTTTACATGAGGAACACTTTCTACAGTAATGGTTCCACCAAGACGCAGGGCTAAGTTTTTAGCGATTGTCAGTCCAAGACCGTTTCCCTGTATATTACGGTTGCGTGAGTCCTCCATTGTAAATAGCCTGTCAAATATACTGTCTGCAAAGGCTTTATCAATTCCTTTCCCTTTATCCGTCACATCAACATACACGTTCCGCTCGTCATTTCGTAGAGAAATTCCAAGATATTTTCCGTCAGCTCCGTAGCGGATAACATTAGAAATCAGATTAAAAAGAATACGCTGCAAGGCTTCCTTATTCCCTTGTGTATAAACAGACTTTTCCGGTATATCAACTTCAACTTGAAAATTTTTATTAGAGAGCAGCTCATAAAAATCTAATATGCTTTCACGACAAATTTCACAAATATCTATTCTGGAAAGTTCAATTTCCATGTCGCCGGACTCTATTTTTGACAGTGTAAAAAACTGATTTATCAATTCCATAACACTCTGGGCTTTACGTTCCACTTTTTTCAGCATTTCCTTAGAGGGCGTTTCACTTAATTGCATGATTTCCAAATATCCCAAAATAACCGTCATGGGCGTTTTAATATCGTGAGAAATATTTGAAAGCATTTTCTTAGAAGCAATTTCTGAACGGCGATAATCTGCTTTCGTTTTCAAATGCTTTTCAAGTAAGTCATTTATCTGTGCAGCCAATTCCATTAGTTCTTTGTTCTCTGTGAGAAGCATTATCCGCTCGTCACTGTCAGTCTCTATGATTTCTTTCAGTTTATTACTGATTGCCCGCAGCTTTGCTTCCGTCCCTTTTCGGAAAACAAATTGTTGATAAAGTACAACGCAAACTAAAATCCCTATACAAATAGATAAGAAAAAAATAATGGTTGCGTCACTCATAGCATTTCTCCTAATTTATAGCCAATTCCCCAGACTGTAATAATATATCGGGGATTGCGGGTATCATCTTCAATTTTGTTTCTAAGGCGGCTCACATGGACGTTGACGGCATTTTCATCTCCAAGATAAGCGTCATTCCAAACAAGGGAATATATCTGCTCCTTTGTATATACTTTTTTAGGGTTTTGCATGAGCAGCTTTAAAATTTCAAATTCTTTTGCAGTAAGTTCCACCCGTTTCCCATTTTTGGTAAGCGTATAATCCGATAAGTTCATTACCAGTTCTCCGGCAATAAAAACTTGCGGGGTGTCAACTGGCACATTATCGTACTGATTTCTTCTACGGATATTCGCTTTAATTCGGGCTAATACTTCCGCAACAGAAAAAGGCTTTGTAATATAGTCGTCAGCTCCCAAACTCAATCCTAAAGTTTTGTCGGTTTCAGTATCTTTGGCTGAAACAATAATAATAGGAACCACACTGTTTTTTCTGATGTGCTGCATTACGTCCATTCCGCTGATTTTTGGTATCATTAAATCAAGCAGAACTAAACTGAAATCTGTACTATCAAAATAATTGCAGGCTTCCTGTCCGTCTATCGCACATATAACTTCATAATTTTCTGCCGTTAAATAGTTCTTCAACATTTCACTGATTTCTTTGTCATCTTCAACCAGTAGAATTTTATTGTTCATACTTTGTTCTCCTTTCGCCGTCCGTCAGCGGGTTTTTCTGCGTCTTTTGGTATCAGCCACATATAACCAAGTTTTGAAACGCCGGGTATGCGGTTTTCTTCACATAGCTTTTGTACCCGCCTTTCTGAAATCTCCCATTTTTTCGCTGCTTCGGGGCATGACATATATTCCATACTTAAATCGTCCTTTCTTCATAATCTATCAATCTATATTATATGCGGAGAGCCGAACAAAAGCAATAAACAGTCCGTTAATATTAAGAAGTATTTAAGTGTATAGTAGGAATTGTGTAGACATATCCAACAGAAAAGAGGAACAGTAAAATGTAACTGGGTGAATGAATATGGCAAAAAGACCAGTACCAAAATATGACTTCAAGGCTTTTGGAGCAGCGATAAAGGCAGCGCGAACGGGCAGGAAAG